>Ga0210394_10003136_pt1 | contig 21306 bp, 20 predicted proteins | sample IncBWC12MmetaG_FD_160121 | JGI IMG/M metagenome (GOLD analysis project Ga0210394, IMG submission 160121) | Forest soil microbial communities from Barre Woods Harvard Forest LTER site, Petersham, Massachusetts, United States - Inc-BW-C-12-M | ecosystem: Environmental > Terrestrial > Soil >...
GCGCCGGATGAGCTCGATATCGCCGTGCAGCGGCTGGTGCGGGCGTTGGATCGGGTCAAATAATCCAGCAGCGGCCGGCTACTCGTCGTCGCGATCGAACTGGATCGTGCCGTTGGTCGGTGCCTCACAGCTCGGGTCGTCGAACGCCACGTCGCCGCCCGGGTCAGCCACGCCGGTCAGGCGCAGGCCACGAAAATCGAACAGCGCTGAATCCATCAGGTGCGACGGCACCACGCGTCGCAGCGCATTGAAGATCGTTTGCGTGCGCCCCGGGTGGCGGCGCTCCCATTCTTGCAGCATCTCGCGCATCTGCCTGCGCTGCAGGTGCTCCTGCGAGCCGCACAGGTCGCACGGAATGATCGGAAAGCCGCGCACCTGAGCGAAGCGGGCCAGGTCGGCCTCCTTGACGTACGCGAGCGGCCGGATCACCACGTGGCGGCCGTCGTCGGACACCAGCTTGGGCGACATCGCCTTCAACCGGCCCCCGTAAAACAGATTCAGGAAGAAGGTCGCCAGGATGTCGTCGCGATGATGGCCCAGCGCGATCTTGGTCGCGCCGAGCTCGTCGGCGACCCGATACAGGATCCCCCGCCTCAGGCGGGAGCACAGCGAACAGGCGGTCGCGCCCTCCGGAATCAGGCGCCGCACCACCGAATAGGTGTCCTGTGTTTCGATATGGAACGGAACTCCGATCCCGGCGAGATAGGACGGCAGCACGTCCGCCGGAAAGCCCGGCTGCTTCTGATCCAGGTTGACTGCGACCAGCTCGAACCGCAGCGGCGCCCTGCCCTGCATCGTCATCAGCAGGTCGAGCAGGCCATGGCTGTCCTTGCCGCCGGACAGGCACACCATCACGCGGTCGCCCTCGGCGATCATCGCGTAGTCGGCGATCGCCTGGCCGGCCATCCGCAGCAGGCGCTTCTCGAGCTTGTTGGCATCGCGTGCGACGCGCAGCGCGCCGGCGCGGTCCTGCGCGTGAAGCTTTGCGACGCTCGTGTCGATCTTCACAGCGCGACCTTCACAGCGGATCCTTGAATCGCAACACCTCGATCCCCACGCTCGCGACATCGTCGTACACGTCGGGCTTTTCCGTGCAAACCCGCACCGCGACCACCCCCGGGTGCTCCAGCAGCGCGCCCGCCAGATCATCGACCAGCGTCTCCTGCAGGTTGATGTGCCCGCGATCGATGCGGCGCTGTATTGTCTCGCGGACGAAATCGTAGTCGACCACCTCCTCCACCCGGTCGTTACGCGGCGTCGAAGCCGACAGCGCCACGAACAGGTCGACGTTGACAATCAGGCGCTGCGCGCCGGCGCGCTCGCTGTCATAGACACCGATGTTGGCTTTGAACAGCGCGTCCCGCAGGACGATGCGGCGGCACTGAGCCAGGCGCGGGTCGAGCAGCCATCCCGCGGAGCCACACCCGAAGCTCATTTTCGTCCTTCCAGAAGCATCACGTCGCGCTCGCTCGCAACCAGATGCTGGCCGGCGTCGACCAGCAGGGTCGTCCCGGTGACCGCGCGGGCGCGCGCCAGGTAAACGACCGCCTGGGCGACGTCCTCGGGCGAGCTCGGGTACCCGAGCGCGCTCAACTTGGACACCTGCTCGAAATTGCGAAGGCTCTGGCCGGGCGCCGGCAGCGTAATGCCGGGCGCGACGCCCACCACGCGCAACTTCGGTGCCAGTTCGCGTGCCAGCAAGCCTGTGGCCGAGCACAGGGCGGCTTTGGACAGCGTGTACGACAGGAAGTCCGGATTCGGGTTCCACAGCTTCTGGTCCAGCAGGTTGATCACGACACCCTGGCTGCCGTCGGCGATCCGCGCGTGCAACTGGCGCGCCAGCAGCACGGGTGCCGCCACATTGACGCTCATGTGGCGCGCCAGCCGCGCCGGCTCGAAATTCAGCGCCGTGTCGTGCTCGAACACCGACGCGCTGTTCACGACGCAAGTGACCTCCCCCAGCTCGCTCGCGCACTGCTCGAGCAGAGATCGAACCGCGCTCGCCACGGCGAGGTCGCGCTTGACCGCGCAGGCGCGGCGCCCGGCCTTGCGCACATCCGCCGCCGTGGCCAGCGCATCGGCCCTGGAATGGCCGTAGTGCACCGCGACGTCAAAGCCGTCTCGGGCGAGCGCGAGCGCGATCTCGCGTCCGATCCGTTGCGCAGCCCCCGTCACGAGAGCTACCGGCTGGCCGGACGTTGCACGGCTTTGGCGTCGCTTCGTGATCATCGTTTCGGGCAGTGTACCGTTACGGCGATGAGCGAACGCGTCCCTCTGCAGCCCTGCGGGCAGGCGCCGACCGATTCCGATGCGATCGCGCACAGCCAGCAACTGGTGGCACGCATCGTCGAAGAGATCGACGCTGCAGGCGGGTGGATACCGTTCGACCGCTTCATGCAGCGCGCGCTGTACGAACCGGGGCTGGGCTACTACGCCGCCAAGCCGACCAAGATCGGCCCGCGGGGCGATTTCGTCACGGCGCCCGAAATCTCGCCGCTGTTCGCGCACACGCTGGCCGTGCAGATTAGGGACGTGTTCGAACAGGCACCGCCGCGGCTGCTCGAATTCGGCGCCGGCAGCGGTGCGCTGGCGGCCGAGCTCATCGCCGAGCTGCGGCGACTTGGCGCTCCCGCCCGCAATTACGACATCGTCGAGCTGTCGGCCGACCTGAAAGCCGAGCAGCAAGCACGGCTGCGCCCCTCCGAGGCCGGCGCCGGCGCCGATGCCGCGGGCGATACGGTGGTTCGATGGCTCGATGCGCCACCCGATGGCTTCGAGGGTGTGATCATCGCCAATGAAGTGCTCGATGTGATGCCGGTCAAGCTGTTCGCCCGGCGCGGCGCAGTCACGCTCGAGCAAGGGGTGCGTGCAGAGCTCGGGACGCTGCGGATGGCTGAGCGCCCTGCCGGCGCCGAGCTCACCGAGGCGGTCGCCACTATCGAGGCCGACGTCGGGCCGTTGCCGGACGGGTACGCATCCGAAGCGGGACTCGTGGCAAGCGCCTGGGTTGCGACTCTGGGCCGCTGGTTGCGCCGCGGCCTGGCTCTGCTGATCGATTACGGATTCCCGCGCCACGAGTATTACCACCCTCAGCGCGCCATGGGCACGCTGATGTGTCATTTCCGGCACCGGGCCCACGGCGACCCGCTCTGGTTACCCGGGCTGAACGACATCACGGCGCACGTCGATTTCACAGCCATCGCTCGCGCCGCCCGCGGTGCCGGACTCGACCTGCTCGGCTACACGTCGCAGGCGCGATTTCTGCTCGATTGCGGGATATTGGATTTGCTGCGCGGAGTACCGGCCGGCGCATCGAGCACCATCGACGCTTTGCGCCTGCTGTCGGAAGCAGAGATGGGCGAATTGCTGAAAGTTCTCGCCGTGGGACGGGGCATTCGGGGCCCGCTGCGCGGCTTTGCGACGGGCGATCGCTCGCACCGGCTTTAACGAAAAGAGCCTGCCGCCCGCCGAGGGGCGGCAGGCTTCAGCAGCGACGAACCCTGAGGCTCACGGTGGTCGTGTGGGTCAGGCTGCCTGACGTGCCAGTCACCGTCACATTCATGGGCCTCTCCTTCCGTGCTACGAGCCTGATCGGACAGCTTCAGACCCGCTTTCGTCCGAGCGCTTAATCGTTGGCCCGCTGCCTCGGTGCGTTAATGGGGTGAGGCACGACATGCCGCGAACAGGCGGCCCTAGCCGGTTTTGGGGTTCTCCGACCCAGGGGGCCGGGCAATAGCCGCGAAATCAATGGATTGGATATCCGCTCGGGACGGCCGTTCGACTTTAGTCGGCAACCGAATGGCTGAGCGAGTCCACCCGCACGCCGAGGAGGCGAAGGCGCCGGTCCAGCTCGACCCGCTTCAAGCAACCCCCTGCGGCGAGGCGTATTGCGGCCGGATCGGCGGTCGGCTGATCGAGCGTGTGCGCTCGAGTGACCGTTCGAAAATCGTCGAACCTCAGCTTCACGCCCACGGTGCGCCCCACATAGTGGCGTCGACGCAGATCGTCTCCGAGCTGCTCGCACAACTCGGTGAAGATGCGGCCGAGAATCGGGCGGTCGCGTACCGGATGCAGGTCGCGATCGAACGTCGTCTCGCGGCTGATCGACTTCGGCTCGCTGAACACCTGGACCTCGCGCTCATCACGGCCGTGTGAGACTTGGTGCAGCCAGCGTCCGTAGCTGGACCCGAAATTCGCAATCAGCCAGGCGGGATCGGCCTGAGCGAGGTCGCCGATCGAGTGGATCTCCAGCGTCGCCAGTCGAGCGTTGGCTTTCGGCCCGACGCCGTTCAGGCGACGCACCGGCAGGGGCCAGATGCGCGCGGCAATGTCGGCAGCGGTGACGACGGTCAGGCCATCGGGCTTGTCGAGTTCGGAGGCCAGTTTCGCGAGGAGCTTGTTTGGCGCCAGCCCGATCGAGCAGGTCAGGCCGGTCGCCGAGCGCACTGCCCGCTTCAGTTCCGCGGCCACTTCGCGTGCACACCACCAGGCATCTTCCAGCGAATCGATGCGCGGCGCGACTTCACCGGTCAGATCCAGGTAGATCTCGTCGATGCCGCGGTCCTCGACCTGCGCGGTCACGCCGAGCGCGGCCTGCTTGAACAGCCTCGAGTAGCGCCGATACTGATCGAAGTCGGCGGGCAGCAAGACCGCGTCCGGCGCCAGGTGAGCCGCTTTCATCAGGCCCATCGCCGAATGCACCCCGAGCTCGCGCGCTTCGTAGGTTGCGGTGGTGGCGACTCCGCGCCCGACGTACTCGCGCAGCCGCGCAAAGCGACGCCGCGCCTCGCCGGTAACCGGGTCGATCTGCGTCACCGGCTCGTGTCGGTGCCAGCCCCCGACCACCACCGGCAGCCCGCGCAGCTCTGGATAACGCAGCAGCTCGACCGACGCGAAGAAAGCGTCCATGTCGAGATGGGCAATAATCCGCGCTGTGTTCGCGATCATGCGGTGAACCCGGGTACGCGACGAGTCGGTACGGGCGCCCTCCGGCGAGGTGTTCGATGAGCGATTACAACTCCCAGCATAATCGAGCCGTCTGGTTCGACATCCCGGTGACCGACCTGGAGCGCGCCGCCTCTTTCTACCGCGCGGTGCTGGCGATCCAGATGCACCGCGAGCAATTCCAGGGCGGCGCTTTCTATGTGCTGGAGCACGAGGCCGGCAACGGCGGCTGCCTGGTGGTCAGCCCGTCCGAGGTCGGAGCCGGTGGCGTCCTGCTTTACCTGAACGTCGACGGCCGGATCCGCGACGCGGTAACGCAGGCCGGGCAGCGCGGCGGCACGATCATCGAGCCGACCCATCCGATTGGGCCGCACGGCTTCCGAGCCGTCGTATTGGATTGCGAAGGCAACCGGATCGCATTGCATTCTCAACGCGACGCCTGATACGGTGCAGGTGGCGCGACTCGGATCGCACGCGCCCGTGCGCATGCGACCTTAACGCAAGGCCGAACGCTCGATCATGAACCGATTGTGACGCGGCCAGCGTGCACTCGGCTCCCCGCGGTCGCACCACGCGCGCGTTCAGAAATATTTGCGCGCACTCGTCGTCGACGTGAACCTTTCCTTCAATGCGGGCCACGTACTCCGGTTCAGCGCCGTGCCCCGTCGTAGAAGCAACTCAACCGGAGGAACTCAACAATGAAGCCAAGCGCGCTTGCCAAGCTCTTTGTCTCGCTTTGTGTGTCTGTTGGCGTTTCCGCCCACGCGGCTACCGTCACTGAGCTATTCGGCTTTCCATGCGCCAGCGCTGGCTACACCTGCCCCGACGGGGCAGACCCCGATTCGCTGATCCAAGCCTCGGACGGCAACTTCTACGGAACCACCTTCGACAGCCGCGAGACCTCTTATGGACGCGCAACCGGGCTCGGCGGAACTGTTTTCAAGATGACTCCGGCCGGTCAAGTCACGGTGCTGTACACGTTTCAATCCAACGCTCAAGGCCACTATCCCAATGGCGAAGCTCCGGCGAGCCTGGTGGAAGGCCCGGACGGCTTTTTGTACGGAGTCGCATCGACCGGAGGGCAATTCTCCGGTCTCGCCGTCTCCCAGCCTGGCAACGTTTTTAAGATAAGCAAGGCCGGGACCGGGTTCCAGATCGTCCATACGTTCTGTTCACAGACCAGCTGCGCCGACGGCGCATTTCCTGCGGGCCTTACGTTGGCGAGCGACGGCAATTTCTACGGGACGACCGACGCAGGCGGCAGTTTCCAAGGACAGGACTGCCAGAGCTTCGGCTGCGGAACCGTGTATCGGCTCGCGCTCAATGGCTCCTTCACCGTCCTGCACACGCTGAATGGCACGACCGAAGGCAGCCTGCTCGGCCGAATGATTCAGGCTTCGGACGGCAACCTGTACGGCCCGTCGTCCTGCCAATGCGGTGCCGGCGCGCCGATTTTTGGCGCCATCGTGCGGATGACGCTCGCTGGCCAGTTCAGCGTGATCTACACGTTCCCATTCCCGCAGATCCCCATCACCACGCTGACGCAAGGCTCCAACGGACTGCTGTATGGCGCCACGGTCGAAGACATATCGGGTTCCAAGCCGGGCGGGATCTTCCAGATCAGTACGACCGGCCAGTACCTGCAAATTCATCCGTTCACCCTGGCGTGCTCGCACTCGGGCGGCGTCGCTGCGATCGTGCAGGCCACGGACGGGAATCTGTGGACCACGAATCCGTGCGACGGCGGCTGGGGTTCGGTCTACTCGATCTCGGTCAACGGAACGCTGCTGCAGACGATCGATTTCAACGGGACGAACGGCACGTCGCCCGATCTGCTGCTGCAAGGTAGCAACGGCGACCTGTACGGCGGCACGTACGACGGCGGAAAAGACAGTACCGGTAAGACCGCTTTCGGTGTCATCTTCTCGATCAATGCGGGACTGCCGCCGAAGTGATCGCGGCCTCGCAACCACCAACCCTCTCCCGCTTCGCGGGAGAGGGGGAATTTCAAAACAGCCCCGATCAAAGCGCGCCGAGTCGAGCAAGCCGCGCTTCACGCAGCGCGCGCGCGATCGCGGCCGGGTCGTCCTCGTGCAGCGCCGCGATGGCGCCAGCGTCGATGCTGCGCACGGCTGCCAGAGATGACCGCCAGATGTCGGCCGGAGCGTCGCGCAGCGCTTCGAAGGCCGCCAACAGCAATTCGAAGCGTTCCGGCCGGCGCATCGCGTCGGACCGCTCCAGGACCTGCAAGCGCTCGGGCGCGGTGCCGGCGCTTGCCAGCTCGGAGTGCAGCTGCAGCAACAGGCGCGCCAGCTGCGTGCAGTCGTGATCGGCCCGCAGCCTGCTCAACAGCCAATCCAGCGCCTCCGACGACCGCAGCGCGCTGGCCATGATCGCGAAGCGCGCCGGCAACGGCAGGGCGCGGTCGGCTGCACGGTCCAGCGCGACCAGCGTTTCGGCACTTGCATCCAGCGGCGTCGCCCAACGCTGCAGCAGTCCGCACTGGCCGAGCACCTCGACCATGCGAGACGGATGCGCCTCCATCAAGCCGCGCGCCAGTTCCTGCCAGGCGCGCTCCGGAACCAGCGCATCGGCCTCGCCCTGCTGCACGATGCGCTGCGCCAGGGTCAGCGTTTCGGGTGCGATGGTGAAATCGTCGAAGCGTGCCGCGAAGCGCGCCAGTCTCAATATCCGAACCGGATCTTCGATGAACGCGGGTCCGACATGCCGCAGCACACGCGCCTGCAGATCGTGCTGACCGCCGAACGGATCCACCACGTTGCCTGCCTGATCGATCGCCATCGCGTTGATCGTCAGGTCGCGCCGCTCCAGATCCTGCTCGAGCGTCACATCCGGCGCCGCGTGCACCACGAAACCGCGATAGCCCGGCGCCGACTTGCGCTCGGTGCGCGCCAGCGCGTACTCCTCGTGAGTCTGCGGATGAAGGAAGACCGGAAAGTCCTTACCGACCGGGCGGTAGCCCAGCGCCACCATCTGCTCGGGCGTGCTGCCGACGACGACCCAGTCGCGATCGGAAGCGGCATGAGGCCGGCCAAGCAACTGGTCGCGAACCCAGCCCCCGACCGTGTAGACCTGCATCTGCGGGCAGGTTGCCTGAGAAGCGGCGGATGGGCCGAAGCGACCGTCAGCGGCGCGCGCGCGTGCGGTACGCGCCGAAACGCGTGCGCGGGTGCAGTCCAGCCAGATACAGGACCGCCTCGGGTTCCATCGGCGTCGGGCGGATGCCGAGCTCCGGCGCAGGCCAGTACGGCTGCCGCGACGCGATGCCGTCGACCTGCAGCGAATCGAGGTTGTCGCGCGACATCACCGGCTCGCCGGGCAGGTGCTCGAAGATCCAGGCCATCGTGCGTGCGACCGAATCGGGCAGTCCCACCACGATGCGCGCGTGGCCGCTTGCGTGCGCCGCGAAGTGAACCAGCTCGCGCAGCGTGTAGATCCCGGGGCCGCACAGCTCGTACGTGCGCCCGTACGTTTCGACGTTGTCGAGCGCGTTGACGATCGCCGAGGCGACGTCGCTGACCCACACCGGCTGCAAGCGGCTATCCGGCCGCCCGACCGCCAGCACCGGCACCCAGCGCGCCATCCGCGCAAACAGGTTCAGGAAGCGATCCTCGCGACCGAACACGACCGACGGGCGGAACACGGTCGTTTCGATCGCCGACGACGACTGCACGATGCGCTCGCCGTCACCCTTGCTGCGCAGGTACATCGACGGGCCTTTCGGGTCGGCACCGAGCGCGCTCACATGCAGCAGGCGCTTCACGCCATGCTTCTCGCAGGCTGCCACGATGCGGCGCGGTAGCTCGACATGCGCCTGCAGGAACTCCGGGCCATAGGGCGCCGTCGGGGTCGGCGCGTAACTGCCCCACAGGATGCCGACCAGGTTGATCACCGCATCGCAATCGCTGACCAGGCGTCCCAGGACGACCGGGTTGTGCACATCGGCGTCGATCACTTCGGCGGTGGGCAGCACGATCAGATTCTTGATCCGGTCTCTGCGGCGCGTCGGCACCACCACACTCGCGACGCGCGCGACCAGGCGGTCGACCACGTAGCGGCCGATGAACCCACCACCGCCGAGCACCAGGATTCGTTGATGTCTCATAGGCAAGCTCAATCAGGGCAGATCGGTGTCGGCCGGCATGTTCGACGATATGGGCGGAAGCATCGACTTGAGCTCGACGTCCGACCGGCCATCCAGCGCCGCGTAGATCATCGTATTGAGCAGCACCTTTTGCACGTAGTTGCGGGTCTCGTTCAGAGGGATTGTCTCGACGAACACCGCGCCGTCCATGGGCGCCTTCAGCGTGGTGCGCCACTGGCGCAGCTTTTTCGGGCCCGCATTGTAGGCCGCCGACGCCAGCAGCGGCTCGCCGCCCTGATCGTCGTACACGAATTTCAAATAGCTGACGCCCAGCCGCAGATTCACGTCCGTCTCGGTGATGCGCGACGGCCGGTATCCCTGCAGTCCGATCCGCGTCGCCACGTAGCGCGCCGTGCCCGGCATCAGTTGCATCAGGCCCTGCGCGCCCGATACGGAGCGCGCATCCTCGGCGAAACGCGACTCCTGCCGGATCAGGCCATAGATCCAGTCCTGATCGACGCCGAGCGGGTCCGCCACGTCCGACAGCGTCTGCCGGTAGGGCGTCGGGAAGCGCTGCTGCAGGTCGATCTCGCCGTGGGTTCGGTCGGACGTCATGATCATCCGGTCCAGCACGCCCTGGTGCCGAGCGTACTCGGCCGCGGCACGAAGCTCGCGGTCGTTCATTCCGCGCAGCTCCCACGCCCATTCATGGTTGCCCTCGTCGCGCAGGCCGAGTTTCAGCAGTTTCAGGGCGCGCGCGAATCCGCTGCGCGACTGCATCGCAGTGACATCGTCCTCGCTGACCGGCGTCGGCGCCACCGGCAGCGTCAGCGGCCGGCCGAGCTCTTCGGCTGCCAGCCGCGGATAAAAGCCGAAGGCCCCGGCGATCGAGTCGAAGCACCGGAAGGCGCCTTCGAAATCGCCGTGCGCCAGCAGCGCGCGCCCATCCCAGTAAACCCAGACCGATTCACGCCGCTGATCGGCCGACATCCGACCCAGTGTGCCGACGAGCTCGGACCAGTCGGGGCCACTGCCCGCAGCGTGCAGCGCCGCGCGCGCCTGCCACTCGAGCGTTTCGCCCGGCCGCGAAAAGCCGCCCTCGGGTCCGATTTCGGCGCCGGCGCGCCGGAACCACTCTTCCGCCTGGGGCAACAGCTTCATCGTCGCGATCTCGCCCAGGCGGCTCCACAGGATCCCCTTCTCCCTGGGAGTCATCGCCGGATCGAGCCGCTCGGCGAGTGCGCCCGCGCGCTGCGGGTCCTCGCGCGCGAGCAGCGCAATGGCGATCAACGCCATCTCGCGATGGGCGGACTCCAGATCGCTGTCGTGCGAGGCCAACCAGTCGCCCGGATGATCGAGCATGCGCTTGGCCTGCGCCTGGGTCGCATCGTCCAGCCGTACCAGGCTGGCGCGCGCCGCGGCCAACTGACCGTGACCGATCAGCGTGCGCAGGTGCTCCCAGATGGTCAGCCGTCCGTCGTCGATCAGCCGCTCGGCCAGCGCCGTGCAGCCGTCGCCACCGGGATCGGACGTGGCTGCAAGCTGGTGGCGCGCCTGCACCGCCAGGTCATCGCGGCGCGCGCCGGAGTCCAGCGCGTAGTTGGCGAGCGTCGTATAGCAGCGAATCTGAGCGTCGTCGCGATTCCAGATCTGCCCGCGCGCCTCGGCCTGGAAAGCCACGTAGTCGCCGCGCCCGCCCAACGCGAGCAGCCAGTCGGCGCGCAGGCGGTCGCTCAGATAGGTGTCGGGGTAGCGCGCGATGAACGCGCGCTCGTCGGTGCCGTCGTCCCCGGTGCTGCGCGCCTGCAGCGACACCTTCCAATACTGGTAGTACCGCTGCAGCGGATGCCGGGAGACGCGCGGCGCGAACGACGCCAACAGGTCACGATCGCCGTTGCGGAATGCATCGCGCGCGGCCAGCAGCGCGTCATCGGCCGCGCTCGACGCGGCCGGCGGCGGCGCGGGCGGCTTCTTCTTGTGACGCTTCGACTGTGCATCGGCGTCGCACGCTACGCACAACGCGATCGCCACCGTGATTACACTAGCGAGCCACTGCATACGGCACTGCCGTCCTTCCCTATAACTCCGAGGCTAACACAGCCACACATCCGAGCATGATCGAAAAGGACGGCAAACCAACCGACGCCGCGGCGCAAGCCGCGCGCCCGAAGCGTTATGTGGACCCGGTTCGCGCGCAGTGGCGGCGCGATCTGCGCGCGGCGCGCGACCGTCTGAGCGATCGAACCGAGCGCGAGGCCCGGTTGCTGACGCGGATCGAACAATGGCTCAACTCGGTCGAGGTGAATCGGATCGGCTTTTTCTGGCCGACGCGCGGCGAGCCGGATGTGTCGGCGCTGGTGCAACGCTGGCTGCAGGCTGCCCCGGGGCGCATCGCGGCTTTGCCGGTGATCGAAGACGAATTCCTCAGGTTCGCCCCGTGGTCGCCTGGCGTCGCGCTGATCTCGGGACCGTTCGACGTTCAAATTCCACAGACCGAGCAGCGGATCGATCCGGAACTCCTGTTGATCCCCTGCGTTGGCATCGATCGGATGCGCTACCGCCTCGGCTATGGCGGCGGCTATTACGATCGCACGCTGCCTCAGATGTCGCCGCGCCCGATCACGGCAGGCGTGGGATTCGATTCCGCGCGAATCGAATCGATCGATCCGAAGCCGCACGACCTGCAACTGGACGTGGCGATTACCGACGCGGTTTTGTGGTAGCGAACGACCGGGTCGCGCACGACCGTCAGGTTTGGCGGCTCGGCGGGCGCGCGAATTCCTGCAGCAGCCAGTCGCGCAGCTGCGCGACGTGCGGGCGGTCGCGCGCCGAACGGTTGACGATCAGGAACATGCTGTAGCCGGTCAGCAGGCGGATTTCGGGAAACGGCATCACGAGCAGGCCGTTGGCGACCATTTCCTCGCGAAACGGCGAGTAAGCCAGCACGACACCCTGCCCTCGCGCCGCGGCCTGCAGCGAGTGATCCGTGTACGCGACCACCATCACTGGAGGACTCGCCTCCGCGTCGCCCTGGACCCCGGCGTGCTGGAACCAATTCGACCACGACCCGGATGCATCCCCGGGCAGATCGTCCTCGATCTCGATGCGCGGCAAGCACAGCAGATCCGCAGGCGAATTCAGACGTCCCCCGAAGCGGTTCAGCAGCTCGGTGCTCAGCACGACGGTGACGTCCTCATCGAGCAGCAGCGTGGCATCGCGCGGAGCATCCTGCCGCCGGCAGCGCCGCAACGCGATGTCGACGCCCTCGGCTTCCAGGTCGACGGGGCGTGGCTGTGCATCGATCCGGATCTCGGTGCCCGGATGGGCGCGTTGAAAAGCCGCCAGGCGCGGCACCAGCCACAGCGAAGCGAACGAAGGGTAGGTGGTGACTACGACGCGGCGCGAAGGACCCTGGCCGCGGATCTCGTCGACCGTCTGGTCCACCGCGCTTAACGCTTGACGGGTACTGCGCAGCAGCCGCTCCCCGGCCGATGTCAACACGAGGGCGCGGGTCTTTCGTATGAACAAACGGTGCCCGACCTCGGCCTCCAGTGCCGCGACCTGGCGGCTGACGGCCGATTGCGTCAGGTGCAGCTCGTCGGCGGCTTGTGTGAAGGACAGGTGGCGTGCTGCGGACTCGAAGCCGCGCAGCGACGCCAGCCCGATCGGGCGCTTACGCGCCGGCCGGCGCGGTGCGGCCGGCGCGGCGCCGTACTTTGCGGGGACAGGTGCAGGTCGTGCCATGAATGCATATTGTGCATGGATAGCCGCTCTGTGGGAATACTAGCCCGCCACGACGATGGCCAACGCCCCTGACAGCAGGGCCGATACCGGGGCAAAGACCGTGACCACGAACAGGACGTCGTCGAGGGAGAACGAATGCAGCGTGGTGTTCATATGAGCCTCCGTGTGTTTCCAGTGCCGCCAGATTGCTCGCGGCGCAGGCTCTGAACAAGCGAAATGATCGAATTGCATCCATGCATCAATCGCATGCATGCGAGAGGCGCCGGTGCGCCCCACCGCGAAGCCGGACCTGTCCGCCGCAGCGCGCAGCGCGAAGCCGGACCTGTCCGCCGCAGCGCGCAGCGCGAAGCCGGACCCGTCCTCCGAAGCCCGTAGGGCGAAGGAGGATCAGCCCACCGCCATGCGCTTCTTCTTGTCCGGATCGTCGAACGGCAGCGTGTGCGCGGTGGCGGCCGCCTTGAGCTTCTTGCCGCGGATCTCCAGCTTGGCGCCGTGCACGGCGGCCCCGGTATCCAGCCGCGCGATCGCCATCGACTTCTTCGTCAGCGGTGAAACCATCGCGCAGGTCACCACACCGACTTTGCGGCCGCCCGCGAAGATTTCATCGCCGGCATCGGCCGCCGTGCCGCCCTCGAGCAGCACCCCGAAGATTCGGAAGCGTTCCTTGCCCTGAAGCCGGTGATGGGCGTCGCCACCTCGAAAGTCGGTCTTGCCGGGACTGACCGTGAAGTCGAGCCCGAGTTCCCACAGCGAATCGCCCGGCGGGTCCTTGTCGAACGGATACGTCTGCGACATGTCGTACGGGAAGAACAGCAGATAGCTCTCGACTCGCAACCAATCCAGGGTCGTGAAGCAGGTCGGCACGATGCCGAGCGCCTTGCCCTCCGACAGGATCGTGTCCCATATCGTGCCGGCATCCTCGCCTTTGCAGAAGATCTCGTAGCCGCGCTCGCCCGTGTATCCGGTGCGCGAGATCGTCACCGGCCGTCCGAACAGGGTGGCCGGCATGTGGTGGAAATACTTGAGGTCGCGGATGCCAGGGACGTGCTTGGCCAGGAATTCCACTGCAACCGGCCCCTGCAGCGACAGGTCGTGCAGGTCGTCGTCGACGATCAGCGCCGCGTTGCGCCCGACCACCAGGTTCGTCAGCGTCTCGTGGCCGGCGCCGCTGCCGTGCACGAACATCCAGTGGTTCGGACCCATCCGGAACAGCACGCAATCGTCGATGAAATAGCCGCTCTGGTTCAGTATGCAGGCGTAGGCCGATTTGCCGGGATAGATCTTCGACACGTCGCGCGTCGTTGCGTAGTGGAGCACCGCCGAGGCGTGCGGCCCGACCACGTACATCTTCTTCAGCCCCGAAACGTCCATCAGGCCCGCCTTGGTGCGGATCGCGATGTGGTCCTGCGCGATTTCGTGGGAGTAGGTCCAGGCCGCGCCCATCCCGTTCCAGTCCTCGAGCTTCGAGCCCAATGCTCGGTGGCGGTCCTCAAGGACCGAATGGCGCCAGGTCAATGGCATCGGGATCTCCTCAGGGTTGCCCGCCGAAGCGCGCTTGCCCTCCGAAGCGCGGAGCGCGAAGGATGGGCAGCGCGAAGGCGGGTCATTTTTCGTGGAAGCGCTCAGTACACGGCGAGTCGGTGGGTGATGAAAACCACCGCAACGCCCAATGCAAGCGCCAGATACGGCAGGACCCCCGCCCTGCGCTTCACCTGCGCGTCTTCGCCCAGCTCCATCTCATCGAGCATCGCGCTCGGGAACCGTCCCTTGTCCTGAAGATAGTGGCGGAACCCGAATATCGGCACGATCAGCAGCGCGAACAGCAGGCCCGTCCTCAGCGTCCCTTCGCCGTACACGTCGGCGCCCATGCCGACAAAGGCGAGATTCACGAACGACAGCACGGTGCCTGCCGCGATGACCGCGGTCGGAGCCTTCCACGGGCGCTCCTGATCGGGCCGATCCATCCGGTGGATCCAGCCGGCGTTCAGGTTCAGGAAATTGAAGATCAGGTATCCGATGTTCGACGCGCCCAGCACGAACACGTAGTCGGACATCATCAGCAGGATCAGGTTGAATCCCAGGTTGGTCAGCATCGCGTTGCTGGGCGCGCCGTGGGCGTTGACCTTGGACAGGTAGCGCGGCAGCCAGCCGTCGAGCGAAGCCTGGTACAGCGTGCGGGAGGTCCCCGCCAGCGAGGTCATGATCGACAGCATGATCGCCAGGATCAGCATCACCACCACGATGGAGCCCACGATCCGCCCGCCATGCACCATGCGCGCCATCACCGCCGCAACCCCGGCGCCGCTGTAGATGTCCGGGGCCAGCATCCCGCTGTAGACGGCCGGCGTCACGACGTTGCCGGCCGCATCCAGAAGAGCCGGCTTCAGCACCTCTCCCAGGCCGAGGAAGCCCTGGAAAGCGAACGGCACCAGCGTGTAGGCGGCGACGCACAGCAGCCCCGAATAGAAGATCGCCTTGAACGTATCGGCCTTCGGATTCTTGAATTCGCCCGTGTAGCACACGGCCGTCTCGAAGCCGTAGGTCGACCAGCCCGCCAGGAACATGCCGCCGGCGATCGCGGTCCAGCCGGCTAGATTCCAGGAGCCGGCGATCACGTTGCCGTGCGCGTCGTGCGCGATCGGCACCAGGGGCACGAAGTTCGCCTTGACGATGTCGCCGGTGATCAAAGGCACCACGCCGATCAGCAGCAGCGGAATCATCGCGGAGATGCCGATGATCTTGGTGGCGTTGGCCGAGCGCAGGATGCCGCCGTCCTGGATCACCTTGACCCCCACCAGCAGCACCGCGCCGAGTATTGCGACCGCGTTGATCCGGAACGTCAGGCCCGACTTGACGGCGCCCAGATCCAGCAGCGTCCACTGCCAGGTGTTGATCACCGAGTCCGGCGCGAACAGCCCGGTCAATATGTAGCCGGCTGCGAGGCCTGAGCCGATCGACAGCACCGGGGACCAGGCGAAGCAATTGCACCACACCGACAGCGGCGCCACGATCTTGCTGTAGCGAACCCACGCGATCGCGCCGTACACCGAGGTGCCGCCCGACTTGTTCGGAAACAGGCCTGCGATTTCGGCGTACGTGAACGACTGGATGAAGCCCATCGCGATCGACGCAGCGAACACCAGCCACAGCGGCTTGCCGATAGTGGCTGCGACCCCGCCGATCGAGAACAGCACCAGCGGCGGCACCCCGCTGGCGACCCAGAACGCCCCGGTCCAGTCGATCCCGCGCGTCAGGCCGGACGACGTCTGCTCGGCCACCGGCTCGGACGCCGCCACTTTCGAGTGCGCGCTGCTCAACGGATACCTCCCCCTGGATCCAGCCTACACTGCTGCCCAGTTGCGGCTGGCAGGCCCGAAAGATTATCGAGATGCGCTCGTGGGCAGAACAATTCTCACGAGTGGTTACCACCAAAGTATTAGCGGCGCGCTTTGTTGCGCTGCGAGCGAGACGGTCTCAGGGCGTAAGGCCCAAGCGCAACCAGATCGCCAGAGTCGGCTCGGCCAGATTCATCGTGTAGATGTGCAGGCCCGGCGCTCCCTGCGCCAGCAGTCGCTCGCATAAGGCCGTCACGACGTCCAGGCCGAACGCCCGGATCGATTCGCGATCGTCTCCGAAGCCCTCGAGGCGCCGCCGCATCCAGCGCGGAATCTCGGCTCCGCAGGCGTCGGAGAAGCGCGCCAGCTGGGCGAAGTTCGTGATCGGCATCACGCCCGGGACGATCGGCTCGTGCACGCCGGCGCGCCGCGCGTCCTCGACGAAGCGCAGGTAGGCATCGACGCTGAAGAAGTATTGCGTGATGGCCGAATCGGCGCCCGCCCGCATCTTGCGCACGAAGTTGGCCAGGTCCTCGCCCGCTGTCCTGGCCTGTGGATGCACCTCCGGGTAAGCCGCCACCTCGATGTAAAACCAGCGGCCCGTCTCGGCACGCACGAACTCGACCAGATCGCTTGCGTAGCGAAAGCGGGCCGAACCCGCGGCCATGCCCGAAGGCAGATCGCCGCGCAGCGCGACCAGCCGCTGGATGCCGACCTGGCGGTAGGTCTGCAGCAGCTGACGGATCGATTGCTCGTTGCTGCCGATGCAGGAGATGTGCGGCGCGACCGGCAAACCGTCCGCATGCATTTCCAGCACCGTGTTGACCGTTCCATCGCGCGTCGAACCGCCGGCTCCGTACGTGACCGAGAAGAAGTGCGGGCGGACCTGTGCCAGCCGGGCGCGCGCGGCCCGCAGCTTATTGGCGGCCTCCTCCGACTTGGGCGGGAAGAATTCGAAGCTGAACGTGCGCTCGGGCTGATTCATCGCACAGCAAGCGGTATGGCGCGCTTCAACCGTTGCGCCGCACCAGCATCCACATCAGCCAGGTCAGGATCGAGTACACGAGAGCTCCCAGCACGCCGGGCCAGAAGCCGCGGACGTCGAACCCGGTGGTAAGCCCCGAAACCGCCCAGAACAGGAGCCCATTGATGACGAACAGGAAAAGTCCCAGCGTCAGGATCGTCACCGGCAATGTGAGGAGCACCAGCACGGGCCTGACGAGCGCGTTGGCCAGTCCCAGCAGTACCGCGGCTACCAGCGCGGGACCCCAGCCGCGCACGGTGACCCCCGGCACCACGTGCGCCACGACCAGCAGCGCCACCGTGTTCAAAGCCCAGTGCAGCAGCAGCCACATCGATTCGTCCTTTCAATGAACCTCAGCTTCGAAGTTCGATATCTGTTGAGAAGCACGTCAACTCCGGCACCGAAAGCGGCAGGATCGGCTTCGAGGAGGCGGCGGCCCCCTCGAGCACCCACCGTCAAGGCCCGCTCAATAGCGGTAGTGCTCTGCCTTGAACGGACCGGATTTTTCGACGCCGATATAGCGCGCCTGCGCATCGGTCAGCTCGGTCAATCGCACGCCGAGGCGCGTCAATTGCAGGCGCGCGACCTTCTCGTCGAGGCGCTTGGGCAGCACGTGGACGCCGAGCGGGTACTGCTGGCTGTTGGTGAACAGCTCGATCTGCGCGATCACCTGATTGGCGAACGAGGAGCTCATCACGTAGCTCGGATGGCCCGTCGCACACCCCAGGTTCACCAAGCGACCCTCGGCCAGCAGGATGATCCTCTTGCCGTCCGGGAAGATCACGTGATCGACCTGCGGCTTGATGTTCTCCCACCGACAGGAGCGCAAGCTCGCCACGTCGATTTCGTTGTCGAAGTGGCCGATGTTGCACACGATCGCCTGGTCCTTCATCTGCGCCATGTGCTCGTGCGTGATCACTTGATAGTTGCCGGTGGCGGTGACAAAGATGTCCGCCTTGTCGGCCGCATCATTCATCGTGACGACCCGATAGCCCTCCATCGCCGCCTGCAAGGCGCAGATCGGATCGATCTCGGTGATCCAGACCTGCGCCGACAGCGCACGCAGCGCCTGCGCGCAACCCTTGCCGACGTCCCCGTAGCCGCACACCACGGCCACCTTGCCGGCGATCATCACATCGGTGGCGCGCTTGATGCCGTCGACCAGCGATTCGCGACAGCCATAGAGGTTGTCGAATTTGCTCTTGGTGACCGAGTCGTTCACGTTGATCGCCGGGAACTTCAGGCGGCCTTCGCTCGCCATCTGGTACAGGCGCTTGACCCCGGTGGTGGTCTCCTCGGTAACGCCCTTGATCCTGGCCAGGCGCGTCGAGTACCAGGTCGGATCGCTCGCCAGCTTCTTCTGGATCGAGCTGAACAGCGCGGTTTCCTCCTCGCTCGCCGGATGCTTCAGGCAGGCCGGATCGTTTTGCGCCTTCACCCCGAGGTGCAGCAGCAACGTGGCGTCGCCACCGTCGTCCAGGATCATGTTGCTGAAGCCGCCGTCGGGCCATTCGAAGATACGATGCGTGTAGTCCCAGTACTCCGCCAGCGACTCGCCCTTGCGCGCGAACACGGCCACGCCGCTCTTGGCGATCGCCGCCGCGGCATGGTCCTGGGTCGAGAAGATGTTGCAGGACGCCCACCGCACATCGGCGCCGAGTGCGCGCAGCGTTTCGATCAGTACGGCCGTCTGGATGGTCATGTGCAGGCTGCCGCTGATGCGAGCGCCGCGCAACGGCTGCACGCTCGAGAACTCCTCGCGGATCGCCATCAGGCCCGGCATTTCGGTCTCGGCGATCCGCATCTCCTTGCGGCCCCAATCGGCCAGCGCAAGGTCAGCCACCGCATACTCCGCGGTGTTGCCGATGGATTGGGGTGATTTGAGGTTTTGCACGGCGCTCATCTCGCGCCCTCCTTTCTTGCAAGGGTTCGCGAGCGCCGTTGGATCAGACCGGGACGGGGGCCGTTCGGCCCGCTTCAGCGGCCGCTTCGAGCCTGGCGGCCAATTGAACGACGGCCGTCGCAACGCTCCTCGAAGCTGGAGGCGCAGTATACAAGGAACCGACCCGGGAGCCGATGTGCGACTTGGCCGAGTTTCCCCTGGTGAACCAGAGCTTGCGTGTTATTGCAGCTCGTAGCCGAAGTCGTACGCCGAGCCCTTGGCGTCGCGCGCATGCAGCTTCATGCTGCCCTTGGCGCCCGCATACTTGCCGCTGCCGCCGGTCACCACCATCACCGAGTCACCGCTATCGAAGAACGGGCCTTCGACGGTGATCTGGCCATCCTTCAGGATCAGCGTCCAGAAGCACTCCCAACTCTTGCCGACCGCCACCCGGATGCAATAGCCCTGATCGGTCCCGACCTGCACCTTGTCGGCGGCGTCGAACACCGGATTGGCGAAGGTCAGCAGATCGCCGACCGAGTCGCCCTTGGGACCGATGTCGATCGTGGTGTCGGTGAGCGCGTGTTCGATCACCTGCAGATGCTGACCGGCTTGCGCGGAGAGTGCGGCGCTCGCCAGTGCCGCAGCAGCGAGCAAGGCAAGGCGGGAACGGGTCGTCATGGAGGCTCCTCGTCGTTCTAAGCGGGTGTGGTCCGAAGGCTTGCAGCGGCAGATTGCGTCTTTGCCATATGCAGGGTCGGCGCATCGCCGGCCGGCGCCTGGCCGCGGTCGTACGGCCGCCCCAGCAGCATGTAGACGAGTCCGAGGATCACCACGACGGAGGTCGTGACGATCATCGCGTAGTTGCTCCACCAGGGGTCCTGCGGGCTGCGCGGCCAGGCCATGTCGACGATCGCGAAAACCTGATAGGCGAGCGCCGCCAGATTCACCAGCCAGCCGAAGGCGCCCAGCGTGAAGGACCCGGCCGGCCTCCATCCGCGGATCCTGGCAATCAGCGCGGCCAGCACGATCATCATGAACGCGACATAGATACCGATCGCGGCGAAATTGATGATGGTTGCGATCGCGTTGGGCAGCCACAGCCCCGACACGGCGATGGCAGCGGGGATCACGCCGGCCATCACCAACGAGGCGGTCGGCACGTGCGTGCGCGGCGACAGCCGGCTGAACAGGCCGCTGTACGCAACCATGTCGTCGCGCGCATACGAGAACAGCAGGCGGCTTGCGGCCGCCTGCATGCTCAGGATGCAAGAGCCGAACGAGACCAGCACGACGGCAATCACGGCGCGAAAGCCCAAGTCGCCCATCGCGGCCTTCAACGTGGTCGCCACCGGATCCTTGTCATCGCCCTTCAGTGCCTTGTCCACATCGGGCACTGCCATCACCAGCGCCAGGCACACCAGCACCGCGGCAAAGCCCCCGACGTAGATCGTCATCCGCATCGCCTTCGGAATTGCGCGGCTCGCGTCGGGCGTTTCCTCCGCCACATCGCCACAGGCCTCGAATCCGTAGTAGCAGAACATCGCCGCGACGCTGGCCGCGACGAAGGCGGGCCAGTACGAGCCGTCGGGGACCACGCGCCGGGTGTCGATCAAAGCCGACCAGTCCTGGTGGCGCGCGAAAACCAGCAAATACAAGCCAACGACGATCGCGCCGATCAACTCACAGACGAAGCCGAACATCGCGACCCGCGCCAGCAGCTTGGTGCCACTCAAGTTCAGCACCAGCGCCAGCGCGATCATCGCCACTGCGATCGCGGTCGTCACCTCGGGGCTGATGTCCACCCCGATCAACTGGGCGAAAAACGGCGCCCCGCCGGTAGCCACTGCGGCCACCGTGACCCACAAGGCCCAACCGTAGACCCAACCGGCCATCCACGCCCATCGCTTGCCGACCAGCCGGCGAGCCCAGGGGTACAAACCCCCGGAGATCGGGAACTGCGAGACGATCTCGCCGAAGATCAGGCACACCAGCAGCTGCGCCACGCCGATCAACACGTAGGACCAGACGACCGGCGGGCCGCCCGTCGAAAACGACATGAAGAACAGCGTGTAGACGCCGACGACCGGCGATAGATAGGTGAATCCGAGGGAGAAATTCTCCCAGACCGACATCGTGCGATCGAAGTGCGAGGTATAGCCGAGCGCCTTGAGCTGCTCGGCGTCCTGATCGGTCGCGCGCGTGGTCTCGTTCAATGCTCCCCCTCACCCCCGCCCCTCTCCCCGAAGGGGAGAGGGGAGTTTCTCTCACT
>Ga0210394_10003137_pt1 | contig 21305 bp, 16 predicted proteins | sample IncBWC12MmetaG_FD_160121 | JGI IMG/M metagenome (GOLD analysis project Ga0210394, IMG submission 160121) | Forest soil microbial communities from Barre Woods Harvard Forest LTER site, Petersham, Massachusetts, United States - Inc-BW-C-12-M | ecosystem: Environmental > Terrestrial > Soil >...
AACCCAGAGCGCTTCGGCAGCGCCGACAAAGAATACGGGCCCAACGCTGGCAGAGCGTGCACGGACGCTGATCCGGACCGGTTACAGGCCCAAGGTGGCAGTGGAACTGGTGATGCAAGAAATCGCGCTGGAACATCGCAACGACCCAGGAGTCATGGAGAGAGCGCGTCTGGAGGCTGAGGATTTCCTGCTGAAGATCCGTAAAGGGCTTATCTGACGGCAAAGGATCATGCCCGCCTGATGGGCGACGCAGCCGAGGGCGGCTGCTCCTACGCGATCTTCGAAGACTGCGCGTCCACTCGTGCCTGCAATTTCCCGGCGCTATCTTTCTCCACGTAGGCCCAGGGAACAGCGTCGTCATGTGTAAACACGGTGAGCCACTTCTCCGGCAACGCACGCGAATAATAACGCTGACGGCTATTGATCGTCTCGATCGGATACAAATCAAACCCCATCACCCAGGTCAGATCGATGTGAGCGGAAGTGGGGATGAGGTCGGAAATATAGCAAGCTGTCTTTCCGCCATTGCGGACGATCACCGCCTGCATATGGGCCGTGTGCCCGGGAAAGATCTGCACGGAAACACCGGGCACAATCTCCTGGTCGCCGTGCAACAAACGCATCTGGCCGCTGTCGATCAGCGGATTGTAGTTGTCGCTGATGTAGCTGACCGCGTCGCGAACATGCTGCTCCTGGGCATGCCGCCACTCGCCCTCCTGTACGTAGTAGCGTGCCTTGGGAAATGTGGCCGCTACCCGGTCACCCTGCCGCACCGTGTTCCAGCCGCAATGATCGAAGTGCAAATGGGTATTGATGACGACGTCGACGTCCTCCGGACCCACGCCGCCGGCAGCAAGATTGTCGAGCAACTTGGCGGGCTGGCCATAAACCTTCACCATTTTTTCCGACAGCTTGTTGCCGATCCCCGTGTCGACGAGAACATTCTGTTTGCCGGTGCGAATGAGCAGCGAATTGAGCCCGGCGACGACGAAATTTTTCTCATCCGCGACCACCTTGCGCGACCACATGACCTTGGGCACGACTCCGAAGAACGCTCCTCCGTCGAGCGGATAAGTGCCGTCCGAGAACACGCTCAGCTCAAAATCGCCCAGTGTCATCTGCTGCATTGCATCCCACCTACTTCAGTTCGCGTTCGAAATGTTCCTCGATCATCTGGAACAGATGAGTGCGCGCCGACTTTCCCGCGATGCCGTGCGTCTTGTTGGGATAGATCATAAGCTCGAAATGCTTATCGGCCTTGATCAGCGCATCGATCATCTGAATACTGTTCTGGAAATGCACATTGTCGTCGCTGCTGCCGTGCACTAGCAGCAGCGCACCATGCAACTGAGCGGCCGTCTTCGTTACCGCGCCCTCGTCGTACCCTTTGGCGTTGTCCTTCGGCAACCCCATATAGCGCTCGGTATAGATAGTGTCATAGTTGCGCTGATCGGTGACGGGTGCGACCGACACTCCGGCCTTGAAAGCGTCCGAGTGCGTCATCGCGTAAAGTGTCATCGATCCGCCATTCGACCATCCCCACATCGCGACCCGGTCCTTATCGAGCTGCGGATACTGAGCAAGCAGCTGGGTCAACGATCCGAGTTGATCTTTCAACTCAATCGCGCCGAACTCATGCCGGATCGAAGCGCTGAATGCCCGCCCGCGGTTGGGTGTGCCCCGATTGTCCACTGTGAAGATGGCAAATCCTTCGCGCAACAGTCTCTGATGGAAGAGGCCGGTCGTTCCTTCCCACGCGTCCGTGACCAGTTGCGCTGCGGGCCCGCCGTACACATGGACAATCACAGGAATCTTCCCCGCTGGGGAATCCGGAGGAAGAAATAATTGCCCGTAAAGCGTCGATCCATCATCCGCCTTGAAGTCCAGATACTTGGGCGCAACCAACCCGTAGTCCGCCACCCCGCGCGATTCCCATACTTTGTTACAGGGCCCACTCACCGCGCACATCGCCCACTGTGGCGGCGTTGTTACGTTGGAATAGTGATCGAGCCAATGCGCCCCATTTTCCGGGAACGAGGCCGAATGCCATCCGTCCGGCTGCGACAGCCGGCGTAATCCAGATCCATCGAGGTTCACGGAGAAAACATTCCGCTGCCGGTAGTCCCCTTGATTCGCGACGAAGTAAACCGCATTCTCGTCTACCGCCTCGACCGACAGAACTTCGTAGTCTCCCTTTTCAAGTTGCCGGTCCAGCTTCGCCTCGGCGCCCAGCGGATCTTGCTTGTCGAAGCTGTATAGATAAAGGTGCGTGTGGCCATCCCGCCAGCTGGACCATAGAAAGCGATCGCCCGATTTAAGAACACGAAAGACGTCGTTGACCTCGACCCAACTACCCGAACTGCTCTCGGTGAGCATCTTGCGCGAGTGCCCGGATTTCGCATCCACGAAATACAAGTCCATCGTGTCCTGCGCACGGTTCAACACCTCGGCCCAAAGAATTCCGTCGCGTACCCAGCCAAAACGCGGAATGTAGATGTCCGTGTCGTTGGTGAGCGTGATCCACTTCGGCTTGCCGCCTTTCGCCGCAACCACTCCCACCCGCACCACTGGATTGGGGTCCCCTGCCCTGGGATACTTCTCCTGATCCACCTTGGGATGCGTGGGCAGCCAGTCGACAATCGGATAGGTTGGGACGGGTTTCTCATTCATCTGCAGGAAAACGATTTCTTTGCTGTTCGGCGACCAGGAGTAATTACTGCGCACACTCAGCTCTTCGGCGTACACCCAATCCACTTCGCCGTTCAGGATGTTCTCGTCCGAGTCCTCGGTCAGGGGCTTGCCATCCTGCGCAGCCATCGGCTGGACGAAGAGGTTGTGCTTGCGCACGTAGGCGATGTGAGCTCCATCGGGCGCGAACTTGGGATCCTGAGTCGGGTCGGGTGATGACGTAAACTGCACCGCAGTCCCATTCTCCAGGCTATAAATCCAGAGCTGTCCCTGGGAATTGAACAGCAGAGATTTCGAATCCGGGCTCCACACGTAGGCCGCAACGTGATAGCGCGTGACGCGCTCCTTTTCCCGCTCATCCTTGATCTTGGTGGCGTCTGGAGCCAGGGCAGCAAGTTTGGCCTCGCTCACCAACACCTTCTTCTCACCATTGGCCGTGTCCACATACCACAATTCTCCGTGCTCGCCCGCATCGTCGCGCTGCACAAACGAAAGCTTGGTGCCATCCGGACTCCACTGCACGGCTTCCGGCGGACGCCCCGTAATTCCTCCTTCTGCAAAGATTGCCTCAATGGTGAGAGGCTTCTTGGTCTGATCTCCGGCGGACCCTTGCGCAAAAGCGGGCGCAGTCGAGAAGCACAGGATCAGGATCAAAGTCGTGCAAAGGTCTTTCAAGATCACCCTCCATGCAGATGAATTTAGGAAGACTGGCAGAGCGGGAAAGTTTACACCGGAGGGTGGGCGAAACGGTGTGATCTGTAGCAAATCGTGCAGGATTGCTTCCCGATTTACCGCGCGTCGGGAAGCGAGATTCCTCTACCGTGCGGCATCGGAATGACAAGATTTGACGATTACGGCTCTTCCGCAACATTTGTCATTCCGACGCCGAGCGCGGCGGAGGAATCTGCGACTCCGAGGTCCTTGCGTCCTCCCCCGGCATTCCCGCAGAATCGTTACACTCAGTGAGGAATTCCTATGAAGATCGACTGGTTCGTCAAAATGCTTCTTTTCGCCATCGCAGTTTTCCTGGGTGTCATTGCCTTTCGCCCGCTTCTCATGCCGCCGCCAGTGAACGCACAATCCCAGGAAGGCTATCCCTTCTATATTGAGCCCGGCGTGGTGTCGCTGCGTGCTCCCGACGGCAGCCGACAGGTATACGGTCGGATGGTCGTCGATCTGCGCAATGGCAAGGTCTGGGGATTTCCGACCTTCACGCAGGACCCTTATCCTGTCGACATGATGAACAGCGCACCACCGACCTCCCGTCCCTTCCTGCTCGCCAAGTTCGCCTTCAGTGACACAGAGAAATAAAGTGAGTGGGGCGAAGCTGAGCAATCGCCCTCGTTTGGCACTCATTGAGGGCCGTGGTGGACGGGCGGGGACGCCCGTCGCTCCATTTGGCTGGCCGTCGTCACATGCTAGAATGAATTGATCTTCATGCTGCAGGACCTTGAAAACCTCGTCGAACTCCAGGTCGCCGACAAGGAAATCCTGCGTTTGAAGGAGGAAGTGGCCGCCCTTCCCAAGCGCGTGGCCGTAATCGAAAACAAGCTCGCTGCGACCAAAGCCAATCTCGAAAAAGCCAAAACCAGCGCCAAAGCCGACGAAGCCGCCCGCAAGAAGTACGAAGCCGCCATCCTCGACGTGCAAGGAAAGATCTCCAAGTACCGCGACCAATCACTGGCCGTCAAGACGAATGACCAGTACAAGGCGCTCATGCAGGAGATCCAGTTCGCCGAGCACGAAATTCGCGCCAACGAGGACAAAATCCTCGACCTGATGGTCAACGCCGAGTCGCGCGAAAAGGACGTCAAGGCCGCCGAGGCCGAACTCAAGGCGGAAACCGCCGAAATCGAAAGAGAAAAAGAGCAAGCCCGCCAGCGCACCGCGGAAGACGAGAAACTGCTGGCGGAATGGAATGCCAAGCGCGACAAGCTGCGCGCCGGCGTCAGCCCAGACACGCTCCGCCACTACGAGCGCGTCATGAAGTTCCGCGGCTCCGGCCTCTCGGAAGTGCGCGATCAGAAATGCATGACCTGCCAGGTGATGCTGCGTCCGCAAACCTACAACGACGTGCGCGCCGGGCAGAAAATTATTGAGTGCGAATCCTGCCAGCGCATTCTGTATTTCAATCCCGCCAACGAAGAAAAAATCGAGCGCACAAACTTCACCACCAAGCGCCGCGCCCGTCCCAAGGTCGACTCCCAGCAAGCCTGGTTTTATCAGCCTTCATTCGGCGAAGCCGGCGAGGTCTTCCTGGCCTTTGTGAACGGGAACACCAGCTCCACGCGGCGCGTTTACGAAATGCACACGGGCCGCCAGATCGGTGACATCCTGAGCCGGGAAGGCAGCTTCCGCCTGGCATTTCCGGAAGATCTCAACGGAGTCATCCGCCTGAACGGAAACTGGGAAGAGGAAGAGATTGACAGCTGGGGCGCCGAGCTTCCCATGGTCGTGCTCGACTCGCTGCTGTCGGACTTGGCCGCCGCCCGCGCCGAATCCGTCCACTCCTCGCACGCCGCTTCCGCCGGACAAAGTTCGTCCGAACATCCCGCTGTCCGGTAGCGGCTTCCCATCAAATTTTCTTAACATTCACCTTCCGCTTCACCGTGGAGCGACGGGCGTCTCGCCCGTCCAGTCGGGCTGAGAAGATTCGGGGCCGGCCAGTGCTACGGTCCGCCCGGAAGGATTGATGAGAGTTCGCAAACTCGATACCAAGGTAAAGAAGCAGCCCATGTGTCGAAAACGCGGGACTCAGGCCTCCGTTATTCCAGGATTCACATACTTCACATCTTTCGGTTACCATGCGGCACAGGCACGGGCCAACCGCCAAATCAGTCGTTATGGCAGGCAGCGATTTCAGCGCGTATTTTGACGAGAGCGGCACAAAGGCAGATACACAGGCAGTTGTTGTCGCTGGCTTCATTGCGCCAACCGAGCAATGGCTCGCATTCGAGCGCGATTGGAAAAGTATCCTCTCCATGTTCGGCGTGAACAGCTTGCACATGAGGCACTTCGCTCATAGCACTGGGGAATATGTCTCATGGAAAGGTAACGAGAACCGGCGCAGAGATTTCCTTTCTCGCCTGATCGGAACCATTAAAATACGCGCTCATCACAGTTTCGCGTGTGCGGTGCTGATGGACGCTTACCGTCTGGCTGATAGCAAATACACGCTCCATGAAGTTATAACTCCGTACACTCTCGCCGCACGTACTTGCGTTGGCAAAGCTTACGACTGGGCGGAACATTTCAACATCCACGAAGACCACATCGCCTTCTTTTTCGAAGACGGCAGTGAAGATAAGAGCGACCTGATGCGACGAATGAAGCGCGATCGCAAGAGAGCCCCCGTGTTTCTAACGAAGAATCAGAGCGTTGCTTTCCAGGCCGCCGACCTACTCGCCTACGAGAATTTACTAGCTAACACCCGTTTCCGTGCAGGCAAGATTAGCGAATATGACGGCTTACGACATCCCCTGAGAGCACTCAGTGAGATACCGAATGGAGGCGAAGGGGCGACGGATTGGGATGTCTTTCACGCAGACAATCTGGAGCAAGCCTGTATCGAACTCGGCCTTCCATTCCGCGAGTCCGATGTGCAGGTCCCTGGTGCCCCAGGTTCGCGTCCGCACTTTGGACGCTAACCTGGGATCTGCCGGGTGGCGCATCCAATTCTAAGAATTGTTGTTCCGGGGAGCCCAGCGACGTAGTCGGCAACCTCAAGGACGTAGTCAGCAACTTCAAGATGGATATGGTTCTTATCAGAGCACGCCTTCAGATGTGCCGTAAAGGCGCCAACACGAGAGCGGCTTCTGCCGCAGTCTCACGAACCGTTCCTGAGTAGTCGGATCTGCCGATGTCAGAAAGAGTTCGTGAAGCCGACGCCAAAGGTGAAGGAAAAGCCCCACGCCAGTGAGAAAGTATCCTGGACAAAAGGTGGGCCGCCGGCCCTCAAGCAGTTATGCGCGATTTGCTCAAGAGCCGGCTCCCTCCAGTAGTGACCAACTCTACGGAACAGTCACGTACTTGGGCGTCTTGTCCTTGCAACAATCGACCACGTATGGGTATGTGTTGTCCGGCAGGTCGTTCTTCAGGTGAGTGCTTGCGGTTTTGCCCGGAGCAATCGAGCCGCTAGCCGGAATCGGCGGCCCGTCTCTAAAGGGCCAGACTGTCCCGGACTGGGTAATCTTGCAGTTTGCTTGTGTGTTGTTTATAAAGGTCACCTTATCGCCCTTAAGTCCGTTCCAGTCATTACAAATGTCGATGTTGTGGTCCGCCATGGTTCCTCCTGATTGGTTAGTTTGAAGACAGGGCTTCCACATAAGTGGCCGATTGTTAGCGAAGCTACCTGATACGCTTCCTTTGGAATACGAGGGGCCTAGTTTGACGCTTGTGGTTTTCCCACGAGTTGCATGTAGCCGGGGTTGTTCTCCAGATTGCGGAACTCCGGTAGATCCTTGATTCTGTTTGCCGGGTAACCAGCCTGCACGGTCTTTCCCAGCCACTCCACTGCCAGACCAGTTTCACCCAGGTTGTTGTACACGGTGGCGGCGTCGAGAAGAATATCTTTATCGTTGTGCCCGTTCTGCAATGATTGGCCGAGGTACAGAAGCGCGTGATCCCGGTCTCCCATTTCTGAGTAGTAGCTGGCTACACTGCTCAGCACGTCTGGGTCGTGAGGATTGACTTTCAGTTCTTGACTTGCCAATTCCACTGCCTTGCGATAGGCGGCCAGCGCTTCATTCTTCGCACCTAGATACTTGCGCGCATCGCCCAGGTTACCCCAGGTCACATACTGATTCGGATTCAACTTGATCGCCTGTTCATAGGCCGTCGCGGCATCGCCGAATTGGTTCAGTCCGAAGTAAGTCGTCCCTAGGTTGACATAGGCCGCGTAGGAAGGACGTATCACGATCGACTTTTTCAGGGGCTCAATCGACTCGGCATAACGGCCCATGTTGGACAAGGTGGCACCGAGATTGACATACGCTCCGTATCCTTCGGGAGCCAGCTCGATCACTTTCTGGAACATCCGCAACGCTTTCTCGTATTCTTTGCGGCGGAGATAGAAGGTACCGAGCGAATTGTAACTGACGGGGGTATTGGGATGGGAGCTAATGGCGCGCTGATACGCTTCCTCCGCTTCATTGATCGCGCCCTGATGCTCGAAGGCAAGCGCGAGGCCCAGGTATGCGTCCTCGTTGGTCGGCTCCAATTCGATCGCTCGCTGATACTCTGTGGCCGCTTCGCGATACCGTCCAGTGCCGTCGTTCACCAAGCCGAGGCAGGTGTGCCCCGCGGCCCCGGCATTGCCGAGCTTTACCGCACTGTCGCACTCGCTCTGCGCGAGCTTGGTCCACCGGTCTTGCTTCGACAACCAATACTTGCGCCAGTAAGCTTCGCCCAACACCGCCTTCGCTTTACCGAAGTTGGGATCCAGTTTCAGCGCCTCACCCACCATCACAATCGCGTTTTCTACATTCTCGGTTTTGGCATAGTCGAGCAAGTAACCGCGCGCTTGCAGGTAGTACTTGTAAGCCGCCGGCTGGTCGGTGCCATGGACGTTGAGCGCGGCCTGCTCTTCGGGTCGCAGTTTCAGCTGCAGCGCTTTCACGGCCCCTTGCGCCACGTCGTCTTCCACGCCGAACGCGTCCGCAGCGGGCACTGCAACCGAATCCCCTCCCACAACGGTTCCGTCCTGGGTATTGAGCAGCGAGTAATTCACCCGGATCAGTTCTCCGGATTGCTCCAGAGCCATCCGCAGAGCCAAATTCGCACCAAACTGCGAGCGTACGTCTGCAAGCGACGTCGCGCTCCTTTGCTGCAACGTGCCCGCCGGAATCACTTCCAGCGCCCGATCCTCGGTCAGACGCCCCAACCTGGCCGAAACACTGTCCACTAAGCCCTGACCCAACGCTGTCAGCTTTGGGTTTCCCTCGACAGCCGTGAAAGGGAGCACTGCCAGGATTTCCGTTGGAGGCACCTTCTGAGCAATTGTTTCGTGTTGCTTCTTTGCCAGGGATTGCCAAAGCTGCCGCGCTGGCCACCAGGATATGAGGGCGATTGCAATCGCCAGGATGACTGCGAACTGGAGCACCGTCCGCGAGTGCGGTCGGTCGCCCTTCGCTGTGGCGGGCTTGCCGCCTTGCTGGATTTTCCGCAGATCCGCGACTACATCCGCAGTGCTGGCATAGCGGTCCTGCGGGTCCTTCATCAGCATTCTCGACACCAACCCCGCCAGCGGCGCCTGAATACTGGGGTTCACTTTGTTTAATGGCGGCACCTCGACGTGCAGAACTCGGGCGAGCGTTCCGGCAAAGCTGTCCAGTTGGAAAGGTTGCTTGCCGCCCAGCATCTCGTAGAAGGTAAGGCCCAGGGAAAACAGATCCGCCCGCCCGTCATAGGGTTTCTGCAGCAATACTTCCGGCGCCATGTAAGCCGGTGTACCGCTCAAAGAGGCCGTGAGGCTTTCAGTCGCATCGTTGGGATCGAAGTGTGCAAACCGTTTGGCCACTCCAAAATCGAGGATCTTCACGCGCATCGCCGGCGTGAGCATGAGGTTGTCCGGCTTGATGTCGCCATGCACGATGTGCTGTTGGTGCGCGGCTCCCAGACCTTCGGCGCACTGAATCGCAACATCCAGGAACTCCTCAATGCTGACCGGTTTTCTCAGGCGCTGCCGTAGGGTGACGCCCTCGACGTACTCCATCACCAGGAGGATTTCTCCTTTGACTTCCAGAACGTCGTAAATCGCGGCTATGTTGGGATGATTGAGCGCGGAAGCTCGCTGCGCTTCCTTGAGAAATCTTTTCCGGTCACGTTCCTCGAACTGCAATTGGGGCGCCATGCGCTTGATGGCAACCACCCGCTTCAGAGTGTTATCTTCCGCCCGATAGACCTGACCCATGCCTCCGGCGCCGAGCAAACCGCGGAGGGTAAACCGTCCCAGGATGCTGCCCGTCAGATCATGGATAACAGGTGGCGTTTTGACGGCGTCCGATGGATCTGTCATTGACGAAGTGTGTCAAATCTCGCGCCAATTCTAACCGCGCTGGCCGCGAAAGCAAGCCTGGTGGCTGGTGCCACTCGTTTCTAGCGCTTGTCATTCCGAGGAGCCCAGCGACGTAGTCGGCAACATCAAGATAGATATGGTTCCTATCAGGGCATGTCTTCCGGTAGTCGGCAGGTGGCCCACTCAAGCCCGGTTTTGGCTTGAGTGGGGATGTTAATACGCCAAAGACCGACCCGAGTGACGAACTAGATTGTCCTCATGGAATGGAGAGCGCCAAAAATGTGAAAGATCGGCGGGAAACTCTGTCCAGCCGTTGAACTGCCCCCACTCAAGCCAAAACCGGGCTTGAGTGGGCCACCGATCCCGGAGTCGACTGCGCCATCGTTAGAAACTTGGGCGTATCTGGAGCAACGGAAAGGCCCCGCGCGTGTCCTGAGCCGGGCGGAAATGCCCCTGTTACGCGGTCCATATTGGTGGTATGCGAGGCCGTGTCAAGAATTTCGGCGGGCGGCCGGACGTATTGCGTTCTGTAGGGTGAGTATCGACCTCAATTGGTCCGCTGGGTCAGAGTCGCGCCGGGGAAAGCGCTCACATATAAAACAGGCTCAGGCGAGGGAGGTCGTACTTCTCGAGCAGCCGCTTGTGGACGTACTGTTTCAGCAACTGCTCGATCTGCGGTCCGGCCATCTTGCTGCGATAAGGCGAGAGTTCCCGGTCAGCTTGTGCGCGGACTTGGACTAGTTCGTCATCGGGCGTTCCGGCCAGCAGGGCGGCGAATAGTTTTTCTTCGAGCACCGTCAGGCGGCGTTCGACGTCTTCGAGGCGGACCGTTCTCCTGGCGGTGACCTCGTCGGCGAGATCACGCAGCGTGCTCGCGGCCTCGCGCGCCAGCTTTTCGGGAGAAATACTTCCGCCGGAGGGCAACTTCGCCTGCCCGAGGCGGTCCGCGTTTTTTCGCAGAAACGCGGCGATCTCTGCTGGATCGAATCCGCGAGCGCTGCCCGCCGCTTCACCTTCACGAGCCGCGCCCACCGCGGCTTCTTTCATATCTTCCGCGGCGGCCAGCACCTCCTGCGCACAGTATGCGAGACTGTTCACCTTTTTCGATTTCGAGGGCCGCTGCTCGTAACGATCAAAGGCCGCGTCGATCCCGCGCAATGCGGCCTCAAGAGGAATGCCGGCATCTTTCCAGGTCTCGATCAGCGCCCAATCGAGCGTCGATAGCAACAGGATGCCTCCCCGCCGCCGCTGGAAGTGCTCTTCAATTTCGGTGAAATAGTTGAAGTAATTTTCCACGCGCACTCAGCGAGAAGAGGAACGGGGCTTGCCGGGCTTCGCGAGCTCGTCCGCAGGCTTGGCAGCCTTGCCGGGCTTCGCGGCCACGTTGCGTTCCCAGATGATCCGCAGCCCTTCGAGCGTCAGGTAGTCGTCGACGTGTTTGATGTACTTCGAGGCAGTCCCGATCAGCGACGCCAGCCCGCCGGTCGCGATCACCTGCGAGTCCTTGCCCATCTCATTGAGAAGCTCTTCCAGGATGCCGTCGACCAGACCAAGATAGCCGTAGTACAGTCCCGACTGCAGGCTGCCGACTGTGGTGCTGCCGATCACGCGCGCCGGTTTGCGAATGTCCACGCGCGGCAAGCGCGCGGTGCGTTGAAACAGGGCGTCCGCCGAGATCCCGATTCCCGGACAAATCACGCCGCCCATGTATTCGCCCTTCGCCGAAACGCAATCGAAAGTCGTGGCCGTGCCGAAGTCGACCACCACGCACGGCCCGCCATACTTCTCGAAAGCCGCGACTCCATTCACGATTCGGTCCGCGCCCACCTCCGCCGGATTCTCGTAGTGCACGGGCATTCCGGTCTTCACTCCCGGCTCGATAAACAACGGCTTCAGCTTGAAGTATCGTTCGCACACCTGGCGCAGGGTGGAATCGAGCGGCGGCACTACGGACGAAATCACGATTCCGAGAATGCCCGAAGCGTCCAGGCTATCCATGGAGAAGAGGCTGCGAAAGAGAACGCCGTATTCGTCGACGGTGTGATTCAACACGGTTGCTACGCGCCATTGCGCAACCAGGCGCTCGTAACGCGCGCCGTTGGTGGCTTCGTCGCTACCGAGATGGACCTTGGCGACGCGCGCAAACACGCCCAGCACGGTGTTGGTATTGCCTACGTCAATGACGAGCAGCATAGAAATCACTTGGGCCCACACGCTTCGTTGGGCAGCCTCGCGCGCTCGGCCGACGGGCGAGACGCCCGTCGCTCCATCACTCATTTCGCGCGCACCGTTCCGCTCAAAACCGTGCGCAGGCCGTGTGCAGTGCGTACGCGCAGAAAGCCACGGGCATCGAGACCTTCGGTCACACCCTCAAATCCGCCATTCTCCTCGATGTACACATTCCTCCCGCGCACGTAGGAAGAATGCTCCGCGAATCGCCGGAGAATGGATTCACGCGCGTTCGGTTTTTCCAGGAGATCGCGGTACTCGCGGTCGAGCGATTTTAGCAAAGCGCCCAGCAACTCCACCCGCGACCACTCTTTGCCTGACTCGATGCGCAGCGAAGTTGCCGCCTCGCGCAAGTCTTCGGGCAACTTCTGCTGGTTCACGTTGATGCCGATGCCGACCACGACGTGCCGCACCCGCGTAGCCTCGGCGTTCATTTCCGTGAGAATGCCGCAGAACTTCTTGTCGTCCAGCAGGACATCATTCGGCCACTTGAGATCGGGATGCACACGCGAGTCGATGGCGCGAACGGCGGCGTGCACTGCGAGCCCCGCAGACAGCGAGAGGATCAGCGCATCGGATGGCGGCAGATTGGGTCGCAACACGACCGAACAATAGATGCCCGCAGAACGCGCGGAGTGCCAGCGATTGGCGCCGCGTCCACGGCCCGCGGTCTGCTCCTCGGCCACAAATACGCTGCCTTGCGGTGCGCCCCCGGCGGCAGCTTCCATGGCCGCAATGTTGGTCGACCCAATCTTGTAATAGTGCTGGATTTGCTGGAAGAGAGTGCCCTTCACCGCCGGCGCGAGCACGTCCGCTAACAGGAGATCAGGCACGGCGCGCAACTGGTAACCGGTCGCGGGGTGTCCGTCAATGGCAACGCCCAGCGTGCGCAACTGCTGAATGAGGCGCCACACCTCGGAACGGCTGGTCCCGATCTCGTCGCCGATCTTGGTGCCGCTTACCGCGACCATGGCGTGATCGGTAAGTACACGTATGATCTGCCCGAGGCGCACGTCCGTCTTTTGGACCGGAACCGCGGCCGCCCGGAGAGGATGCAAGCGGATTGGCTTGGCAAGTTTGATGAGGGGCATTATCCGCGATCCTGGGTTGAAAGAACAGGGGAGCGGCGCTTCTAAAATCGTCGTTTGCGAAAACGAAGTCGTCGGTCGTCAGCAAGTTCCCTGGTCGCCAGCGATGATCAGACTTGGAATCGATAGTGGCTGGCAAGGGCAACGTGCCGTTTGCGCGAAGTTTTAAGTCCCACTCCCTGCCGGCAATGGCTAGGCCTTCCTCAAGCTGAGTTGGGGGCGCGATTGGTTCGCTAACAGCAACGACTGTTCTTGCTGACGACCGGCGGCTGCGTCCCCTCACACCGGCACGACGCGCAAATTCATGTCCACCGCTGGTGCCGAGTGCGTGAGCGCTCCCACGGAAATAAAATCCACTCCGGTCTCGGCGTAGGCGCGAACATTCTCGAGGTTGATGCCGCCGGCGCACTCGACGGGAATGCGCTTGTTCCGTCCAGAACAATACTCGACCGCCTTACGAACATCTTCGACCGTCATACCGTCAAGCAGCAGCGCTTCGGCTCCGTGCTCCGCCGCCAGTTGCATCTCGGCCAGGGTCCGCACTTCGATTTCTATCGGCTGAGAGCCGCGGCGGTTGTGATGAGCGCGCTCGAGCGCTTGCACGATACCGCCAGCCAACGCAATGTGGTTGTTCTTGATCAGCACACCGTCCGACAGGTCCAAGCGATGATTGTGCCCGCCTCCGCAGCGCACCCCGTACTTATCAATCAGGCGCAGGCCAGGAACGGTCTTCCGAGTGTCGAGGATGCGTGCCTTGGTCCCGCTGACGGCCTCGACGAACTGCCGGGTCAGCGTGGCCACGCCGCTCATGCGCTGCAGGAAATTCAGGATCACGCGCTCGCAGGAAAGAATAACGCGCGCGTTATGGCGAATGACGGCTACCGGTTGGGCTTTGTGGACGCGAACGCCGTCGAAAATTTCGGGGTGGCTGGTCACTTCATAATGCGAAATGACGGCGCCGTCGAGCGCCGCGAACACATCGAGGATGGCGGGAATCGCGCCGATCCCGGCAAGGATGCAATCCTGTTTTGCCGCCACCGTGGCAGCGGCCTTCTGGTTGGGGTCCACGCAGGCGTAGCTGGTTGCGTCGCGCGTGGCCCGGTCTTCGAGCAACGCGTTCTCGATGATGGCGGTGATGCGGCGGCTGTTCCAGTCCACGGTACAGGTCTCAGGTATCAGCTCTCAGCTATTAGCCCAACGCCTTTCAGGTACAGCCCAATTCTTTTCTCTTACTCTGCGTCTTGTCGCGCAGGACTTCGTTTTCGTGCACCTGCTTGCGCAGGCCATCCACGACATGCGCAGGAGCTTTCGTCCGGAAGGTCTCATTCCCCAGACGGCTCTGGCCGCTGGCGATGTCTTTTTCGAGCTTCTCCAGTTCTTTTTTCAGGCGCTCGCATTCGGCGGCGACATCGATTTTCTGCTCGTAGACCAAGTGGACGTCGAAGCGTGCTGTGTGCCGCGCTCCGGGCAACCTCGCCAGGGACGATTCCACGAACGAAATCGATTCCACATTCGCCTGCCGATCGTTCTCGATTGCGCTCCGATTCTGCTCGATCAATTTTCGAATCTCGGGCTCGTGCGCGTACACCTGGATCGGCGTTTTCACCCTGGGCTCGACTTTCAACTCGGCGCGCAGGTTGCGCACGCTGACGATCAGGTCCTGCAACACCGCCATGTGCGTCTCGGCTTTCAGGTCGATCTGCTTCGTGTCCGACTGCGGGAAGCCGGCAAGCGCGATCGATTTCAGCGGCGGCTTGCCATCGTAGACCGCGTGCCAGATTTCTTCTGTGATAAAGGGCATCACGGGATGGAGGAGGCGCAGCGAAGCTTCAAATAAAGTCACCAGATTCCGGCAGGCGATTGCCGGCGCACGCTTGTCACCACCATTCTCCAACGTCAGCCGCGGCTTGATCAGTTCGATATACCAGTCGCAGAACTCGCCCCAAAAAAAGTCATAAATGCGGTTCGCGGCCTCGTGGAAGCGGTACTCCTCGAGCGCCTGGTTCACGTAGGCGGCCACGCCGTTGAAGCGCGAGAGAATCCAGCGGTCTTCGAGGGTTTCCGCCTGAACGCCGCACACGCCCGCCGCGTCCGGCCCGGCCAGCGCTGGTGCCCCGGTCGCACCCAGGCGATCCATGTTCATGAACATGAAGCGGGCTGCGTTCCAGATCTTGTTGGCGAAGTTGCGATAGCCCTCGGTGCGGCTGGGGTTGAAGGCGATGTCCGTTCCGGGCGCAGCCATGGCGGCGAGCGTGAAGCGCGTGGCGTCGGTGCCGTACTTCTCGATCACCTCGATCGGATCGAGCACGTTGCCCTTGGTCTTCGACATCTTCTGCCGCTCGGCGTCGCGCACCAGCGCATGGATGTAGACCTCGCGAAAGGGTACGCTGTTGCGCAGCGCTTCTTCACGGCTTTCGGGCTTCTCTCCCGGGCGCATTGGCTTCTCAGGCGGCATCATGAACCAGCAGCCCAGCATGATCATGCGCGCCACCCAGAAGAACAGGATGTCGAAGCCCGTAATCAGCAACGATGTCGGATAGAAGACCTCGAGATCGAGCGTGGGTTCCGGCCAGCCCAGGGTTGTAAAGGGCAGCAGGCCGGACGAGAACCAGGTATCGAGCACGTCCTTATCCTGCTCGAGCTTCGTGCTGCCGCACTTGGTGCACTTCGCCGGCGTCTCACGCGCCACGATGATCTCGCCGCAATCCCCGCAGCGCCATGCCGGGATGCGATGTCCCCACCACAGTTGCCGCGAGATGCACCAGTCGTGGATGTTGTACATCCAGTTCAGATAGATCTGCTTGTAGTTGTCGGGCGTGAAGCGGATGTAGCCCTTCTCAACCACTTCGATGGCGCGCCTGGCCAGCGGCTCAATTTTCACGAACCACTGCTCTGACAGTCGCGGCTCGACGACCGTGCCCGAGCGATCGCATTTCCCGAGCGAGATGGTGTAGTCCTTGATCACGACCAGGAATCCCTGCGCCTCGAGATCGGCCACCACTCGCTTGCGCGCCTCGAACCGATCGAGTCCGGCGTACGGGCCGGCGTTCTGGTTCATATGCGCGCGCTCGTCCATCACGTCGATCTGCGGCAGATTGTGGCGCAGCCCGGCCTGGAAATCGTTGGGATCGTGCGCCGGAGTCACCTTGACGGCGCCGGTGCCGAACTCGGGATTCGCCAGCTCGTCGAGAATGATGGGAATCTCGCGGTTCATCAGCGGCAGCACGACTTTCTTTCCGTGCAGATGCGTGTAGCGCTCGTCCTTGGCATTCACCGCGACCGCGGTATCGCCCAGCATGGTTTCGGGGCGCGTGGTGGCCACGGTGATGAACTCCTTCGAGCCGACCACGGGGTAGCGAATCTCATAGAGTTTGCCCGGGATCTCTTCATGCTTGACCTCGAGGTCCGAGATTGCCGTGCCGCAGTCCGGGCACCAGTTCACGATGTACTTGCCCCGATAAATCAGCCCCTGCTCATACAGCCGGACGAACACCTCGCGCACCGCGCGCGACAGGTTCTCGTCCATAGTGAAGTATTCGCGCTGCCAGTCGACGGACGCGCCCAGGCGCTTCATCTGGTCGAGAATCGCGCCGCCATATTCCTTACGCCATTCCCAAACGCGCTGAATGAATTGCTCGCGTCCCATATCGAGCCGCGACTTGCCCTCGCTGCGCAGCTGGCGCTCGACCAGCATTTGGGTAGCGATGCCGGCGTGGTCGGTGCCCGGCAGCCAGAGCGTGAGATCGCCGCGCATGCGATGCCAGCGGAGGATGATGTCCATCTCGGTCTGCTCGAACATGTGACCCATGTGAAGGCGACCGGTGACGTTGGGCGGCGGCAGAAGCAGGCTGAACGTGTTGCGCACGTGCCCCCCGGGCGGCGTGGGCGCGTGGAAGAGCCTTTCATTTTTCCAATAGTCGGCCCAGCGCGCCTCAATCGCGCCCGGCTCGTACGCCTTAGGAAGTTCGTGTGGCATGTTCTTGTGTCAAAAGGCCCAATACGGAGGCTGCTCTATCAGATCCGTGGGTTGGAAGGTAATCCTTGATATTACAGGCGGGTGGAAAAGGGGGTCAAACGCGAGGGGGGGTAGTGGATATCCCGGGAAAAACGGGGCCACTCCGTAACGTTCGAGTTAGCACTATTAACTCATGAGTAATCGCGCGGAAGTTCGACGATCGACGAGCGGACGTGCGACAAGAGGCGAGCGGCGGGCGGACGATGCCCAGACCTGACACCGTTGATCTCAAGTCATGTACCCGACGTCACGGCTGGCCAACCGCACTCAAGATCTCAGTGGCAATAGCTTTGCACTTCGTCGCATTCTTGAAAAAATTGCTCGGGTATGAGCTCTCGAATAGCTTCCGATTGGGATCCGCCAATACCTTCAATGTTTCCGCAGCGCTGGCGCTAATCTTTGTTACGAATGATTTGTCCATTTCGGCTGAAAACACATCATCTACAGAGTTGAAGACGATGTGAAGGATGAAGCGGTTGCCGTGCGTTGCAATCAGCCTGACGCGTCCTTCTTGCACCCCATGTACCGCCTTCAACAAAGCATCTACAAATCTCATAACTTCGACGGCACGCCATAACCGGGTAGCACTCGTGCCACTATTGAATAACATCGTATAGGGTGCCTTCGTAATATCCTCCCAGAGTTTGCCGACCTCGCGCTTCGCTTGCACGCAGAGCGTCACATCTTGAAGGGCACATGCCAACGCAACTGCCGCGTCTTCGAACGTACAACCCTGGTCCGGCAATGGCGGAGCGTCTCCACTTCGGTACACGTATCGCTTGTTCTTTTCTAAATACAACTCTTGCTGAATTCGACCTTGTTGCGGATCCTGGGCTACGAAATCTTTACTTTCGATCCGATTCTGAGTGTTAGCAGCCTTTGTGAGTTCCGCTCCAAACGTTTCGGGTAGCCCTTCCAGCGAGATGATTCTCACTGAGGCCCGCGCATTCTTAGCATCGACTCCACCACCACCGAGGGCTGCTACGATACTCCCAACGGTCTGCGCACCGTTGACGACACTAGCTCCCTCACATTCGAATACGCGACTATCTTGAGTTCCGCTTCCCAACGGCTGTGGTTTAACCTTAGAAGCTACGACTGTGATTCCATTGTTGAAGTACCAAAAATTTTGCGGGCTGTTTCTTATAGTTGCGATGATTCCTTCGTTAACGTCGGTACTGCCTTTGAAGCCACGAATGTTCCGAGCGTAGAGATGTGGGCCAAATTTTCCCCAAGTTGCAATGTCCTCTAGATCCACTTGACCGTAGTAAGCCTTGTACGGCTCTCGCATCGTTCCGAACTCTTTAAGCATGATCTGAAGATCGACACTTTCAGCCAACGCTTCCTTCGCGACGATGTCCCAGAGACTTGCCTGACCGAGAACCCTGAGAGATACGAGTTCCGTCGGATCGTTCAGAGCAGAAAGCAGATCGTCAAGGGGTGTCTGGACTTCAGCAGCTAAGCTCTGTTGGCCCGTATATGCAACAACCAGCGTGAATGTAACCCGCGAATCCCCGAGAATACCTTCTATTTCGGCGCGCCGGGGCTGCATTTTCGGCCCGAACTTGTCGAAGTCAGCCTGAAAGAAATCATGAACTCCTTGTTTGAACTTCAAAATGGAACCTAGATCGACGCTGCCGCTTCCGCTTTTTATCCATTTCGACTGCACGAGATAGCACACTAATTCCGCGGGATCGTAGTAGAGAGCGTCGATTCCGTTATCTCCGTATTCGTCCAATACTGAAGACGCTGATACTGGGTCGTCGGCCCCCCCAAGTTCAGCAACGACAAATGCCGCAAGGCCCCGAGTCAGAAATGCGTCCTGCCTCTTGTTTGGATCTTTGATATCGGATAGATCTATCAGCGTTTTGAATCGCTTCTCGATTGCCGCCTGCACGTGACCTACATGCAAAACACTCACGTCTTCTTCCTCAACTTTCTGTTGGCTGTCAAACAATCCCCTTCAACAGCTCCGCTAGTCGATTCGACGCGTGCAACGCCCTGGCAATCCCGACAATTCAGTAGAGCTTAATTTCGCGACTGACAGGGGAATGGGTGGCAAAGAACTCATCGTACGGGGCTGGCCCACCTTTTATCGTCGCACGACCCCACCATGGTTGCCCCACCCTCCGCGCTTTTCGGAGGGTGGGCACTCGGGCTCGGACTCCCACACTGGTTCCGGCGTTGTTTTCGATTTCGGATCACTCCACTTCAATTCCACTCTCTGCCGCTGATTGAGCCGCACTGGCCCTGCTTCTCCTAAAATGTACTCCCGCGCACTGCTCCAGCGCCATTGTTCGGGAGTCAGTACCAGGCCGCGCTTCACCGGGTTGCCGTGCATGTAGCGGATTTTCTCCTCGATCTTGGCCTGACTCCACACCACAAAGTCGTAAAATCTCCGTTGCCAGACATGCTCCGGCTCTAAGCTCATCTCCCACAAGCTGCCCTGTACCGGGGAATGAGGCTGCTTCGTCTTGCGCAATAGGGCTCGCGCGTATCGCTGCTTGAGCACCTGCATCACCAACGATGGATTGCCGCGCTCCGGTTCCCCCAACAGAAAATGCACGTGTTCCGGCATCACCACGTATCCCACCACCACAAAGTGATACCGCTGGCGCACTTCCTCCAGAATCTTCACCAACAGGTCCCGCCGGCGCGGCGTTCCCAGCAGTGCCCGCCGTTGAAAGCAACTAGTGGTGATGAAGTGCAGATGACCGGCACCGTAGTACCGACGCAGCCCCTTCGGCATGGGATCAGTGTACGAGTTGCAGGAGGGCAGAACCTGTGACGAGTAACCCACCCTTGCCAAGAACGCAAGGGTGGGGCAACCATGGTTTTATCTCTATCCAAAGGGTGGGCCAGCCAGCCGTGGCGAACGGGGCATGATTTCGGGCATGATTCGGCCTCTGAGACGAGAGAAGCGGCGCAGGCTGCCAAGCCGCGCTTGCGGTGAAGTGCTTTTTGTTGAGCAGGATAGGTGGTGCCCGGGGCGGGAATCGAACCCGCACGTCCCGTTAAGGACTCGGGATTTTAAGTCCCGTGCGTCTGCCAATTTCGCCACCCGGGCCTAGTTGATAACAAACGGTTTAGTTGAGGTTGACCGACCGGTAAGGTCAGCATCTGCATCGGAAAACGTAACTACCTTTGCCGCCGCCTTCGACTTACCTTTCCGTAAGGTCTGGGCGGCTACCTCAATCTGCGTCTCCGCCGCCTTCTTCCAGGCAGCTTCGTTCGATTGGTTCATGCGGTTCACCAAATCGGAGATACCTGCGTCGAGCTTGTGAACGTATTTTTGCGAAGTCGACATCGACTGGTGTCCCATCAACTAACGGATCTGGGGCGCTTGCGCCCCGGCATCACCCAGCCTGGTTCCGAATGTGTGCCGAAATGAATGCAGCACTAGCTTCGGCATTTTCATCTGCTCGCGAGTCCGACGGACCTGGTCTTCAAGCGTGTTCTTGCTCGCCTTGGGGAACACCCGGTCGCCGGGGCTCTCGTCGCAGACCCGTTTCAGTATCTCACGCACCCGCGGCGTGAGAGGCAGGTCTCGATTGGACCAATGGCTTTTGAACTCAACACCTGGACGCAGCCTTCCGGGTAACGTGGATCGCGCTCGAAGATACAACGGCGCTTGGCTAAGTTGAGGAACTCGCGCAGCCGCAGGCCCAGGTCAACTCCGATGATGGAGTAGGTGCGCAGCGGCTCGGGACAGGCGTCGAGCCATTCCATCTCCCGCTCGCGCGGCAGGATCTCATCGCGGGCGTTCTCTCCCGACATCATCGAGAATTGAGGCACCCGATCGATATGCCTCCACCGATAGGCAAGACGCAGCGCCCGCTTGAGCGTGCGCAAACAGTGATTCACTGAGGCGCGGGAATACGGTTTACCGTGTCTTGACTTCTTCGCGAGCTTCCAGCGCTTGAACTCGTCGATCAGGTTTTCGTCGATCTCGTTTAGCGGGCAATCGAAGCCTGCAAAGGCGAGCAGCTCCGTATAACGGCGCGAGTAGTAATCGACCGTCTCCGGGTGATCGGCACGCTCGCTCGCGATCTCGCTCTCGGTCAAAATCACAGAATCACAGAAAGGCGAATTTCCCGATTTGACCGATCAGTTGGGGTCATTTCCGTCTGTCCCAGATTTCACTGATTTCACTTCACTTTCTTCAGCGGTCCGGCGCAACCATCAGGCGGATGCTCGCCTTGTTCTCTGGAGCGCTGTTGGCTGTCAGCTGACTGTCAATAAATTGTCCAGGCAACGGACAAGATCTTCC
>Ga0210394_10003138_pt1 | contig 21297 bp, 21 predicted proteins | sample IncBWC12MmetaG_FD_160121 | JGI IMG/M metagenome (GOLD analysis project Ga0210394, IMG submission 160121) | Forest soil microbial communities from Barre Woods Harvard Forest LTER site, Petersham, Massachusetts, United States - Inc-BW-C-12-M | ecosystem: Environmental > Terrestrial > Soil >...
TCCGCGCTCGTCGTCGTGCGCAACGAGGAGGCGCAGCTCGCCGAATGCCTGTCGTGCCTCGCCTTCGCCGACGAGCTTGTGGTGGTGCTCGATCGCTGCGAGGACCGCTCGGGCGACATCGCGCGCGCATTCGCCGCGCGGATCGTCGAGGGCGCCTGGGAGCGCGAAGGGCTGCGGCGCAATGCCGGGATCGCCGCCTGCCGCGGCGAATGGATCCTCGAAGTTGACGCCGATGAGCGGGTTGGGCCCGATCTCGCCACTGAGATCGGCGCCGTCGTTGCAGGCTCGCCGGCAGACTGGCATCTGGTCCCGGTCGACAATTACGTCGGCGAGCGCCTCGTGCGCTGGGGCTGGGGCGCCTCGTTCGGTCGGTCGGCCTATGCCGGCCTCTTCCGCCGCGGCCAGAAGCACTGGGGCGATCAGCGGGTTCACCCAGCGGTGACGCTCTCCGGCGTGCAGGGGCCGATCCTCGGCGCGCGCCTCGTGCACCACGTCGACCGCAACATCTCGGATATGTTGCGTCGGCTCGACCGCTACACCAGCCTCAAGGCGCAGGATCTGCGCGAGAAGGGCGACATCGGCAGCTTCGTACACAATCTGCGGCGCATCGCATCACGCTTCTGGAAATGCTACATCGGCCGCCGCGGCTATCGCGAAGGTCCCTGGGGTTTCCTCATCGCGCTCTGCGCGGCGCTCTATCCGATCCTCTCCTATCTGAAGGCACGGCTTGAGAGCGAGTGATGGCTGATGTGGTGATGGCCGATGACGGCATCGCCTTCGACGGCAGGACGGCCGAGGCCGGGCCGCTCGGCGGCGCCGAAACCGCCTTTGTCGCGCTCGCCGAGGCCTTCGCCCTGCGCGGCCATAGGGTCGAGGCGCGCAGCCGGTGCCGGGCATCGCTCAATCACAAGGGGGTCCTTTGGGCGCCGCTCGCTTCAGGGGTGCCGGATGCCTGCGATCTTTATATCGGCAATCGCGGCTACCCCGTCATGGGCCTGGTGCCGCGCGCCCGACGCCGCCTCTTTTGGCTGCACAACCCGGCGCGCTATCTGAAAAAGCCGCGCAATCTGTGGCGCCTCGCCTGGTATCGCCCAACCCTCGTGTTGTGCGGGCCCTACCATGCCAATTCGGTCCCATCCTGGCTGCCCTGCGGCGGGCGGGTGATCATCCCCTATGGCATCCTCGATGAGTTCCGCCAAACGGAGGAGCGCGAGCCGCCGGCGCCGCGCGCGGTCTTCACTTCGAACCCGCTGCGCGGGCTCGATTGGCTGCTCGATCTGTGGGAAAGAGAGATTGCGCCGGCGCTGCCCGAGGCCGAGCTGCACGTCTACAGCGGTCCCGCCGTCTACGGCGCCGGCGGCGCGGCGGCGCGCCGCATGGAGGCGGTGCTGGCGCGTGCGGATGCGCTGCAGGTGAGGGGTGTGCGCCGCCACAAGCCGGTCCGCCACGACGAGTTGGCGGCGGTCCTCGCCCAGTCCCGGGTCATGCTCTATCGCGGCGACCCGGGCGAGACCTTCTGCTTGGCGCTCGCCGAGGCGCAGGCGATGGGCGTGCCGGCGGTCGTGCAGCCCTTGGGGATGGTCGCCGAGCGGGTGGTCGATGGCGTCACCGGCTGGGTCGCCGCTGATGATGGAGCCTTCGCGGCCGCCGCCGTCAGGCTGTTGCGCGATGGCGGGTTGTGGCGCCGCTTCCATCGGGAGGCGCTGGCGCGGCAGCGCGGCCTCAGCTGGGACGAGGTCGCCGCCCGCTTTGAGGCGCTGATGGCATGAGAGAGGGTGCACCGGATGAAGGTGGTGCGTCCTTCGAGACGGCCGCCTCGCGACCTCCTCAGGATGACGATAAGGGTTTAATGCAACACACAAATATTCGTCATCTTGAGGAGCGCCCCGCAGGGACGCGTCTCGAAGGACGCAGGGCGCCCGAGCCCGCTATCGCGCGCAATGCGGGAGAGGGGCCAGCCGGCGCGCGCGAAACCGTTCTCGTCTATCGCCATCGCCTGGCGCCGTTGTCGGAGGTCGGGTTTCTGCGCCGTTTTTATGTCGGGTTCGAGCGTCTCGCGCCGGTCTGGCTCGGCTGTCATATCGATGCGGGTGCCAGCATCTTGACCAAGGATCCGCTGCGTCTCGGCCGTAGCGGCCCCTTGGGCACGATCGACCGCACCCTCTTCCGGCATTTCGGGGTTCTGCCGGCGGAGCCCGACCTGCGGGCGTTGCGCCCGGTTGTGCTGCACGCGCATTTCGGCCGCGGCGGCGCGCTCGCCCTGCCGATCGCCCGAGCAGTCGGGATCCCGCTCGTAGTGACGTTCCATGGCGCGGATGCCACCAAGGAGACGCATTACCGCCGCCGCCTCGTACCGCGGATCTATAGGCGCCGCCTCGCCGCCCTGCAGCAGGAAGCGGCGCTCTTCGTCTGCGTCTCGGAATTTGTCCGCGACCGTCTGTTGGCGCGCGGTTTTCCAGCGGACAAGCTCGAAATCATCTACCAGGGGGTCGAGCCCGGTATCGAGAATAACGCGGCGTCACCCGCGGAGCCCGAAGCTGCCGCCCAACCCTATGTCGTCTTCGTCGGCCGCTTCGTCGAGAAAAAGGGCGTGTCCCATCTGATCGAGGCGATGCGCCTCCTCGAGGCCCAGGGCAGCGCGGCCCGGCTTGTCCTCATCGGCGACGGCCCGCTCTCCGGCGCGCTGAAGGAAAGGGCGCGGGGGCTGCAGCATGTGAGGTTTCTCGGCTGGCTGCCGAATACCGAGGTCCGCCGCTGGATGCATGGCGCGCTGGCGCTGTGCGTGCCGAGCGTGACGGCCCGCGAGGGCGATTCGGAAGGGCTGCCGACGGTGATTTTCGAGGCGATGGCCGAGGGCGTGCCGGTTGTCGGATCGGACCATGCCGGCATCGCCGAGGCCGTCGCGCATGGCACGACCGGGCTCATCGTCGCCGAAGCTGACCCGCTGGCATTGGCCGCTGCGCTCGCGAGCCTCATCGAGCGCCCGGAATTGCGCCGGCGCCTCGGCGCCGCAGCGCGCGCGGTCGCCGCCGAGCGCTTCAGCGCGCTTCGGCAATCGCGCCGTCTCGAAGCGGCGCTGCTGCGGGTCGCCGGCTTGTCGAATCCATGATTCTGACCGCGAACGATTTCCCGCCTGGCACGCCGCTCCATCATTTCTTCGCCTGGAACGAGAGGGCGCTGCGGCGCGATCGCCGCTACGGGCTCGCTCGCGACCCCGATCGCTTGCCGCCGACGCCCGTGGGGAAGCGCTTCGCCGACAGCCTCGCCGCCGCGATCGGCAATCCGGACACCGCGGCGCACGCCGCGGTGTTCGCCCTCTTCGAAGAGCTTGACGAGCCGCGCGCGAGCCCGCGCCGCATTCTCATCATCCGGCTCAGCGCATTCGGCGATTTCATCCAGTCGCTCGGACCGATGGCGGCGATCCGCCGTCACCATGCCAAGGACCGGGTGAGCCTCTTGACGACCCGGCCGTTCGCCGGCTTTGCCGAAGAGCTCGGTCTCTTCGACGAGGTTCTGGTCGACGACCGCCCGAGGCCCCTCGATCTCCTCGGTTGGCTCCACTTGCGCCGGCGGCTGCGGCAGGGCCGCATCGACCGCGTCTACGATTTGCAAACCGCAACGCGCTCAGCCGTCTATGCCTGGCTCTTCGGTCCCGGCATGCCCGAGTGGTCGGGGATCGCCTGGCGCGCTTCGCACCCGCACGCCAATCTTGATCGGGATCGCCAGCACACGCTCGACAAGCAGGCCGAGCAGCTCTTGATGGCCGGGATCTACCCGACGCCGCTCTCCGCGCTGCCGCCCTTCGACCGACCCCTGCCGGAGCGCCTCGAAGGCCGGGATTTTGTTCTCCTTGTCCCGGGATCGTCGCCACGGCACCCGGCGAAGCGCTGGCCCGCCGCGCGCTTTGCGATGTTGGCCCGCGCGCTCGACGAGAAGGGCTATCTGCCGGTGGTGGTCGGCTCCAGGCATGAACGCCCGCTCGCCGCCCTGATCGGCAAAGCGTGCCCGACCGCGCTCGATCTCGTCGGCCGGACCGACATCGCCGTGCTCGCCGCGCTCGCCCAGCGCGCGGCGCTGACGGTCGGCAACGACACCGGGGTCTGCCATCTCGCGGCGGCCGCGGGATCTCCGCTCGTCGTCTTGTTTTCGCGGGAATCCGATCCCTCCCGCGTTGCGCCGCGCGGTCCTCTCGTCCGCATCCTCGGCGCCCCCGACCTCAACGACCTCGCAGCGGACACCGTCATCGCCGAGGCGATCGCCTTAACCCTCGCGCCGCCCCCTCCGCAAGCGGGGGAGGGAAGGGTGGGGGCACTTGGCCGAAGTTCGTAGAGCGGCTATTTCAGCGTGCGGTCCCACATCGCGAACATCTTGTCCCAGGTCTCCTCGGCCGCCAGCGTGTTGTAGATCGCCCGCTCGGGGAAGGCGAAGCCGTGCTCGGTGCCGGGGAACACCTTCAGCTCGTGCTTGATGTCAGCTTTGTCGAGCAGCTTCTTCAAGTCGCCCGGGATGTGCGGCGGCACCGCCCGGTCGGTTTCGGCGAAGGCGTAATAGAGTTCGCCCTTGATGCGGTCGAGCAACAGGTGCGGCGAATCCTCCTTGTCGGTGATGATGCCGACGCCATAGAGCGAGGCGGCCGAGGCGATGCGGTGCGGGTAGAGCGCCGCCGCGTTGGTGATGTGCATGCCGCTCATGCAATAGCCGACACAGCCGACCGGGCCGGGCTTCGCTTTGTCCTGCGCGTCGAGCCAGCCAAGGAGGCCGCCGGTGTCGTCCATCACCTTGGCGTTGGTGAGGCTGTTCATCGCGCCGAAAATGCAGGGCATCATCGTATCGTCGCGCCGCGCCACATCGAAGCGCAGATGCCCGAGCCGGTAGTACATGTCGGGCAACAGGCAGAAATAGCCCGCCCGGGCGATCCGCCGCGCCATGTTGCGCAGCTCTTCCCGAATCCCCGGCGCATCCATGTAGAAGATGATGCCCGGGTACTGGCCCGGCCCCTCCGGGCAGGCCGCGAAGGTCGGCATCAGGCCGTATTTGGTCGTGACGATGACGTCCTGTTCGAGCATCGCGGGGTCCTCCGGTGGGGCAGGCGAGGCGCGGAGCCTCGCGCGATTGCCCCGCGATGTCACGCGGTTTTGACCGCGCTCGGTCAGGTTGATCCGCCGGTGCTGGCCCCTCACCCCAACCCTCTCCCCGCCCCCTCCCTAACCCTCCCCCGCATGCGGGGGCGGGAAGGGTGGGGGCTCGGCAGGGAGAGGGAGGGACCCGCGGCGAAGCCGTGGGAGGGTGAGGGGCAGGCACGGCGCCGAGATGACTCGAATTTGCCTAAATCGGTCCTCAGCGGCCGCGAAACCGCGGTTGGCGCTTCTCACCCCAGGCCTTCAATGCTTCGGCATGGTCTTCGGAAGCGGCGCAGCGGGAGCGCGCGGCAGTGAGGGCGGCGCGGTCGAGCCGGCCGCCGGCGATCTCGTTGATCGCGCGCTTGAGGCCGGCAAGCGCGAGCGGCGCGTTGGCGGCGAGAGTCCCGGCGAGCGCGTCGACCCGTGCCGTCAGCTCGGCCGCGGGAACGCACCAGTCGAGATAGCCGATGCGCAGCATCTCTTGCGTGTCGATCGGCTGCGCCGTCAGGAACAGCCTCTTCGCGGCGGCGACGCCGAGCCTTGTGACATAGCGCTCGATGCCGCTCGGGTAATAAACGATGCCGAGACGGGCCGCCGGCATCAGGAGCTTCATGCCGTCGACCCCGATGCGGAAATCGCAGGCGAGCGCGAGGTCGGTCGAGCCGCCATAGACGCCGCCGTTGAGCGCGGCGATGGTGGGCACGCGCAGCGCCTCGAGCCGGTCGACGACGCGCTCGAACGCGTCGCTCCCGGGTTCCGAGCCGTTTTCCGGGCCATCGCGCTTTGTTGCATGGCGCTCGACCAGGGCGCCGATGTGATAGCCCGAGCTGAAGCTTTTGCCGGTCCCGGTGAGGACCAAGACGCGCACCCTTGGGTCGTCGTCGATCCGGGTGAAGGTCTCGCGCAACAGGGCGAGATCGTCGGGTTCGATCCGGTTGTGCTCGCGCGGGCGGTTGAGGCGGATCGTGGCGCGGCCCTCGGCGATCGTGACGATCGGCGCGGTCGACAGGCCGGCAGCGATTGCGGTGGTCGCCATCCCTAAAATCCCGGCGGCTTGGTGACCTGGAAGCTCTGCCGCTCCTCCATCCGCGCGATCCACGGCACTAAGCTCGGGTTGTCGGCCAATGCCGCCGCGCCTTCGGGGAGCCGGCCGAAATAATAGAGGAGCGGGATGACCATCAAATCGGCGAGGCTGACCCGCTCACCGACGAGGTAGGGCTGGTCGCCCTGGAGCCGCGCGATCTCCACGAGGCAGAGGCGCGCCCGCGGCACGGAAGCGGCGACCGCCTCCTCGTCGACCGGCAGCCCGAGGCGCGGCTTCAAAAAGCGGTTGACCAGAATGCCGCCGGCGATCGACGGCCAGGCATAGGCATCGACAATGCCCATGATCTGGTTCATCCGGGCGAATTGGTGCAGATCGGTCGGCTGCAGCGGCGCGACCGGGAAGCCTTCGTCGATATAGCGCAGGATCGCCTGCGTCTCATAGAGCAGGAAGCCGTCATGCTCGAAGGCCGGCACCTTGGCGAACGGGTGGCGCAAGAGATGCGGCTCCCGGCGATGTTCGTCGAAGCCGACTTCGACGAGCTCGTGGGCGACCCCCTTTTCGGCGAGCGCGAGGCGGGCGCTCCACACATAGGTGCTCAACGCCGGGCCATAGACGATCGGCCGCGCCATGTCTGGGTTCCCTCAACAATTGCCCGGGCGAGAATAGCGCCGCGAGAGTGCGTCGTCGCGGCGCTTATCACAAGGCCAGACTTGGTAATGGCAGACTTGGCGGAGACAGATTTAGCTCAGTTTGCGACGCGCCACTGGCCGCTGGAATCCTGGCAAGCGGTGCCCAGAGCGCCGTTCGCCTGGTACTCGCGGCAGGTCTCTCCGGTGGCGTTCTTGAAGGCCGGCCGGTTGGTATAGGTGATCGATGCACCAGCCTGCGGCGCACCCGGCGCTCCAGCGCCAGGCGCCCCCGGCTGCGGATAGGAGGCCGGCCCCGGATAAGCCGGCGGCGGATAGTAGCCCGGCGCGCCACCGGGCGCCGGCGGCGGGTAGGGGTACGCGTAGGGATCGGCATAGCCGTAGGGATAGCCGTAGTAGTAGGGATAGGCCAGCGCAGCGCCGTACAAGCCCGCGACTGCGGCGGGACCCCACCACCAGCCACCGCCCCGCCAGTACCACCCGCCGCCGCGCCCACCGCCGCCATGGAATCCGCCGCCGCCGTGGAATCCGCCACCATGCTGCGCGCGTGCCGTTTGCGGCACCGTCGCGCCGATCGCAAGAACGGCGGCGACGATTACGGCCGCGCGCGTCCCCGTGCGTAAACTCCGCCGGGCTCCTGTCAGCTCATGCATGTTCAACCTCGAAGCTGATGAAAGGCCAATGCATCGCGAATATAGGGCGTCAGCATACGCGGCCATCCCCGTCGGCACTAGAGCCCCCGAGGCTCGCCGGGGTGCCATGCTGCCCGCGTTGCGTCGAGCGCGGTTGCAGCCCATGGCCCGACGGGCTAAGACCCTGAGAAGATTTCAGCCGAGGAGATTTGCCGTGGCGCGCGGAGACGAGCAGCATCGCAATCCGAAATCCGACATCGAGATCGCCCAAGCCGCGGCGATGCGGCCGATCGGCCAGGTCGCGATGGAGAAGCTCGGGATTCCAGACGAGGCGCTCTCCCTCTATGGCCGCTACAAGGCGAAGATCTCGATGGATTACATCCGCGCGCTGGCGGACCGGCCGAATGGCAAACTTATCCTCGTCACGGCGATCACCCCGACTCCGGCCGGCGAAGGCAAGACGACGACGACGGTCGGCCTGGGCGACGCGCTGAACCACATCGGCAAGAAGGCGATCCTCTGTCTGCGCGAGCCATCGCTCGGGCCGTGCTTCGGCGTCAAGGGCGGCGCCGCCGGCGGTGGCTATGCCCAGGTCGTGCCGATGGAGGACATCAACCTGCACTTCACCGGCGATTTGCACGCGATCGGCGCCGCCAACAACCTGCTCGCCGCGCTCGTTGACAACCACATCTATTATGGCCTCGATCCGCGCATCGATCCGCGCCGGGTTGCCTGGCGCCGCGGGCTCGACATGAACGACCGGGCATTGCGCTCGATCGTCTCCTCGCTCGGCGGGGTGGCCAACGGCTTTCCGCGCGAGGACGGGTTCGACATCACGGTCGCTTCCGAGGTGATGGCGATTTTCTGCCTGTCGACCGATCTCGCCGATTTGCGCCGCCGGCTCGCCAATATCGTGGTCGGCCAGACCCGCGAACGCCAGCCCGTGCGGTCTTCCGATCTGAAAGCGGCCGGTTCGATGGCGGCGCTCTTGAAGGATGCGATCGCGCCCAACCTGGTCCAGACGCTGGAAAACAACCCCGCCTTCATCCATGGTGGCCCATTCGCCAACATCGCGCACGGCTGCAATTCGGTGATTGCCACCACGACGGCGCTGAAGCTCGCCGATTACGTGGTCACTGAGGCCGGGTTCGGGGCCGATCTCGGCGCCGAGAAATTCTTTGACATCAAATGTAGGAAGGCCGGGCTGAAGCCCGACGCGGCGGTCATCGTCGCGACCGTGCGCGCGCTCAAGATGCATGGCGGGGTCCCGCGCGACGGGCTCAAGGAGGAGAATGTCGCCGCGCTCGAAAAGGGCTTCGCCAATCTCGAGCGGCATCTGGAAAACCTGCGCGGCTTCGGGGTGCCGGTGGTGGTCTCGGTCAACCGCTTCAGCGCCGACACGCCAGCCGAGCACACCAGGTTGAAGGAGCTGTGCGCCGGCATGGGGGTCGAAGCAGTGATCGCCGACCATTGGGCAGAAGGCGGCGAAGGTGCGGCCGAACTTGCCCACGCCGTCGTCAAGCTCGCCGAAAGCGGGCGCGCCGAGTTCCGCGTTCTCTATCCCGACGAGATGCCGCTGCGCGACAAGATCAAGACGATCGCCCAGAAGATCTATCGGGCAACGGACATCGCTTGCGACGCCGCCATTGAGAGCCGTCTCGCCGAATTGCAAAAGGCCGGGTTTGGCCATTTCCCGGTGTGCATCGCCAAGACCCAGTACAGCTTTACCACCGACCCCAACGCCAAGGGCGCGCCCAATGACCATGTCCTGGCGGTGCGCGAGATACGCCTCTCGGCCGGCGCCGAGTTCATCGTCGCGGTGTGCGGCGAGATCATGACGATGCCCGGTCTGCCGCGGGTGCCCGCCGCCAACAGCATCGATCTCACCGAAGACGGCCGCATCACCGGGCTGTTCTGAGAGCGAGCGGAGAGGTTGTCATGAAGCTCGACGAATCTGACGTAATGGCCCTTCCGCGCAAGTTAGTTGAACAGGTTATTCTTGGACTTTACGACCCGATAAACGTTCATCTGGTCAAATTGATTGGCTTTGATTTCTCGCCGGAATTGCGCCAGCACTTCCAGCGTGAGCTGCGAAGCTGGCTGCGCAAGATCCAAAGGATGCGGTTCAAGCCTCAAAACCGAACCGGTTCGTCGAAGTTCTACTTCGACATGCTTTTCGATTACCCGTTCGGCGGGACCGAGATTCGGAACATGCGCTTGATCATGGATGAGATAGCGGACGAATATGAAGATGCGCGACCGACCAAGGCCCCCGAGGAAATGGTCGAATGGCTGAAGGAGTTTCACCTCCAGTTGGCCGAGCGCCTGCACAACGGCGAAGACGTGCTCGACCTGATCCCGCAATAAAGCGCGGCCGTTGGATCCCGATGCGGTAAAGCTGTGGCGGCGGGGTGAGCGCGAACGGCTGATCGCGCTGCGCCAGGGACTGCCGGCCGCCGACCGGCGGCGCTGGAGCGAGCCTATCCTTGCCGAGCTGCTCACCCTCCTCGCGGAGCGGCCGGGAGTTGTCGGCGTCTACTGGCCGTTTCGCGCGGAATTTGACCCGCGGCCGGTGATCGACTGGGCGGTTGCGGCCGGGCGCGAGGTGGCGCTGCCGGTCGTGGTCGATAAAAAGGGCCCGCTCGAGTATCGCGCCTGGCGGCCCGGCGAGCCGCTCGTCGACGGCGTGTGGAACATCCCGGTGCCGGAACGGGGCGCAGTTGTGACGCCGCTTGTCGTCCTTGCCCCGCTCGTCGGGTTCGACCCGGCCTCATACCGGCTGGGTTACGGCGGCGGCTATTTCGACCGCACCCTGGCGGTGCTCGAGCCGCGGCCGCTGGCGATTGGGATCGGCTTCGCGATACAGGAGCTGAGGACAATCCACCCCCAGCCCTTCGACGTGCCGATGGACCTGATCGTGACCGAGACCGGCACGCGCCGCCGGTAACGGCGCGTGGAAAAAGTGCGTCCTTGCGGGCGCCTATCCGGCGCGGACGGTGCGCGAGCCGCGCGGCCGGCCGCGGCGCGGGCGCGGTGCATCCGTTGCCGGCGGCGGGGCGGTCTGGCGGCCGCCGCGGCCGAGGCCCAGCTCCTTCGCTAGGGTCGAGCGTTGCTCGGAATAGGTCGGCGCGGTCAGCGGATGATCGCTCGCCAGGCCCCAGCGCTTCAAATACTGCTCCCCGGTCAACCCATGGCGGGTGCTGAGGTGGCGGCGCAGCATCTTGCCCTTCCAGCCGCATTCGACGCAAATGACCGCATCCTTCTGCACCGAGCGCCGCAACGGCACGGCCGGGATCAAAGCGCCTTGCGGCTCAGCAGGCTTGCCGAGGCTGTTGATCGTGCGATGCACCGAGTTGATCAAATCGGGGATCTGCTCGGGTGCCACATTGTGATGCGATACGTAGCTGGCGATGATCTTGGTGACCAGTCCGGGATATACCCCCTGATATTTTATTTCAGCGGCCATTTTTTGCCCCCCTTTCAGACTTGGTAAGTCTAACACCAGGGATGGGCAAAAGTACAAGCTTGCATGCGCAGTGACTGCCCGGCCTCAAGTGGAGCCCAAGAAAAGGATCGCCGCGAGCTGGCCGAAGCGGCAAAATCCGGGCCGTTAGCCTTGGTTCCGCCCTCGCGCGGGGCCCGAATCGCCGGCGCCCAGGCACAGCTCAGCGCCAGCGCAGCAGCGGTTTCTCAAGCCGCCCCGCCAGCGCGACGAGCCGTCGCCAACTTGTATGTTGGCGTCTAGCCTTTTCGCACGAACTTGTCGACGCTGCGCTCCGTCGTCAATCCGGCGTAGATGTCGCCGCGCGAGTCGACGCCGACGCCGTGGTCATGGCGGCTGTCGAAGCGGACCAGCACCGCTCCATTGGGGTCGCGGACGCAGACCTGCGCGGGCTTGCCGTCGAGTTCCTGCTCGGCGATGTAGAAATTGCCGTCCTTGCCGCGGGTAATGTCGTTGGGGCCCCCCATGCCGGTCCACATGCCGAGGAAATCGCCGTCGGGCGTGAATATCTGGATGCGCCTGTTCGCCCGGTCGGCGACGTAGAGCTTGCCGTCGGGGTCGAAGGCGATGCTGTGCGGCAGGTGGAACTGGCCTTCGCCCTTGCCCGGCGTGCCCCACGATTTCAGGAGCCGGCCGTCCGCAGTAAAGCGGTGCACGCGGGCGTTCCTATAGCCGTCGGTCACATAAATGTCGCCGTTGGGGTGGCCGATCATCTCGGTGGGGTGATTGAACGGCCCCGCTGCGCGTTCCGCCAGCCAGGATTCTATATGGCCGGTGTCGGAATGCACGCCGCGCTGGCCGAGCGCCAAAATGGGTTTGCCGTCGAGCGTGAAGGACTTGGCGACCGAGTCCGAGCGATCGGTGGTGTAGACGACATCGCCGACGATTTTGAGGCCATGCGGGTCGGTGACTTCGCCGCTGCCCCAGGCGCCGAGGTACTTCCCCTCGCGGTCGAACACCACCACGGGCGGATCCTTGCGCTGGAACACGTAGACCCGGTCCTCGGCATCGGCCGCCACCCGGCTGACCATCCCGAAGGTTTCTCCGGCGGGCAATTTGCAAAAATCGTGGATCACCTCGTAGGTATATTTGCCCGTGCCAACTTGTGTCATTGCCGCTTCCTCCCGCTAAAATCAGTGACGTCGGATGGGTTGACCCCGGCGAAAGCCTTTTCAGGCGGACAGTCTAGCATATCCCTGCGGCGCCCTCACGCCGCGAGGCGGTGCTGGCGCGGGATGACGACGCTGCAGACGGTGAAGATGTCGCCAGCGCCATCCTTCTTCAACTGGAACCGGGCATGCTGGAAGGGTCACGGGCCGCATGTCGTATGGCGTGAATGATGATCTCGGTCTCTGTGGGCCCGTAGAAGACGACATAGGGGTAAGGCGTCGCCGTCATCCGACGGATGGCCGGATCATTCGTGCGACGGCCGATATCGGGATGCAGCAGCAGGAGATCGATGAGCGCCTGAATGCGGGCCTGAACTCTCCGCGCCCCCTGAGGCGAATGTGCGGCGATGTAATCAAGAACCGCCCTCAAATCGGCAAGGGCCGGCAGGGTGTAACGAAGCTTCACAGACCGTGTTTCGCCCACACCGCGCGCACATGCTCATCGGTGGCAAACTCGCCGCGAGCGGCGGCGGTTTTCGAGGCGGCCACAGCGGCCTGTTCCTCCGGGGTCAGCGGCACCGGTGCTTCATCCTCCGCGCCGGCGAGCCGGAGAACCACCCGGGCGATGTCGTCCTGCGCGGCCGGCGGAAGGCTGCGCGCGGCTTCGAGCGCCCGATCGAGAAGCTTTGTCATGGCGCAGGATTCCTTCATTCCGGGTTCTGGCAGGGCTCTGGATTCTCGCGCCAAGCCTTTTCCGGAGAACACTCTAGCATATCCGTCGGCGCCCTCACGCCGCGAGGCGGTGCTGGCGGATGAGGGCGAGGATCTCGGCGGCGGCGGCGGGGATGTTGGTGCCCGGGCCGAAGATCGCGCTGACCCCGGCTTTTTTGAGGAAAGCGTAATCCCGGTGCGGGATGACGCCGCCGCACACCACGAGGATGTCGCCGGCGCCTTCATGCTTCAGGGCCTCAATGAGGGCGGGGACCAGGGTCTTGTGCGCGGCGGCCTGGCTCGAGACGCCGACGATGTGGACGTCGTTCTCGATCGCCTGGCGGGCGGCCTCTTCCGGGGTCTGGAAGAGGGGCCCGATATCGACATCGAAGCCGATATCGGCAAAGGCGGTGGCGATCACCCGGGCGCCGCGGTCGTGGCCGTCCTGGCCGAGCTTGACCACCAGCATGCGCGGCCGGCGGCCTTCCTCGCGGGCAAAAATCTCAACTTCGCGCTGGATCCGGCGAAACGCCTCGTCCCCCAGGTATTGCCCGCCATAGACGCCGGCGACCGAAGCGGGGGCGGCGCGATGGCGGGTGAACACCGCTTCGAGCGCGTCGGAGATCTCGCCGACCGTCGCGCGCGCCCGGCTCGCCTCGATCGACAGGTGGAGGAGATTGCCGGCGCCGGTCTTCGCCGCCTCGGTTAGCGCCCCGAGCGCGGCGCGCACCCGCGCCGGGTCGCGGCTTTGCCGCACGCGCTCGAGCCGGGCGACCTGCGCGGCGCGCACCGCCCTGTTGTCGACATCGAGGATGTCGATTTCGGCCGCATCCCCCGAGCGGTACTTGTTGACCCCGACGATGACCTCCTCGCCGCGGTCGGTGCGCGCCTGACGCCGGGCCGCCGATTCTTCGATGCGCAATTTCGGCATGCCGCTCTCGACCGCGCGCGTCATGCCGCCCAAGGCCTCAACTTCGTCGATGAGGGCGTTCGCCGCCGCGGCGATCGAATGGGTCAGGCTCTCGACGTAATAACTGCCGCCGAGCGGATCGACGACATGGGGGATACCGGTCTCCTCGGCGAGGATCAGCTGGGTGTTGCGGGCGATCCTGGCGGAGCCCGTGGTCGGCAGGCCAAGCGCCTCGTCGAAGGAATTGGTGTGCAGGGATTGGGTCCCGCCGAGCACCGCGGCCAATGCCTCGATCGTCGTCCTGATGATGTTGTTGTGGGGGTCCTGCTCGGTGAGGCTCACGCCGGAGGTCTGGCAATGCATGCGCAGCGCCAGGCTCGCCGGGTCCTCGGGCGAAAACTGCGCGACGAGGCGCGCCCACAAGAGCCGCGCCGCGCGCAATTTCGCGATCTCCATGAAGAAATTCGTGCCGATGCCAAAGAAGAACGAGAGGCGCGGCGCGAACTCGTCGATCTTGAGGCCGCGCGACAACGCCGCGCGCGCGTATTCGAGCCCGTCGGCGAGGGTAAACGCCAATTCCTGCACCGAGGTCGCCCCGGCCTCCTCCATGTGATAGCCGGAGATCGAGATCGAATTGAATTTCGGCATGTGATGGGCGGTGTATTCGATGATGTCGGCGACGATCCGCATCGAGGGCCCGGGCGGGTAGATGTAGGTGTTGCGGACCATGAACTCCTTCAGAATGTCGTTCTGGATGGTGCCCTGCAGCTTATCTTCTGCGACGCCCTGTTCCTCGGCGGCGACGATGAACCCGGCGAGCACCGGGAGGACCGCGCCGTTCATCGTCATCGACACGCTCATGCGGTCCAACGGAATGCCGTCGAAGAGGATCTTCATGTCCTCGACGCTGTCGATCGCAACGCCAGCCTTGCCGACATCGCCCGTGACGCGCGGATGGTCGCTGTCATAGCCGCGGTGGGTGGCCAGATCGAAAGCGATCGACAGCCCCATCTGCCCGGCCTTGAGGTTGTCGCGATAAAAGCGGTTCGACTCCTCGGCGGTCGAGAACCCGGAATACTGGCGGATCGTCCACGGCCGGTTGGCGTACATCGTGGCGCGCGGGCCCCGCAGATAGGGTGGCACACCGGGCAACGCGTCGCGCCACGGAAATCCCGCCTGCTCGATCTCCGCGAGATCGGCCTCGGTATAAAGCGGCTTCACCGTGATCCCCTCGGGGGTGTGCCAGTCGAGCCTCGAGAGCGGCTTACCTTTCAGCTCCTTTGCGGCAAGCGCGCTCCAGCGGGCGGGTGAGGGAGTGACTGCGGCCCGGCGCGGTGCTGGTTTGCCTTTGCTTGCCATCGTGACCTCCGGCGCCGCGGCGCGCCCCGTCCTATCGCGTGGGCAGCGATTATAGGGCCGCGGCACGCGCGAGGTCCATTTCGGGTCGGCGCAGCCTGTGGCGGAAGACGATCGTCGCGGTCAGCAGCAATACCGCGCCGGCCTGGTGCGCGGCGGCGATCGGGATCGGTACGACGAGGAGCAGCGTCGCCACTCCGAGGGCGAATTGCAGCGCCGCGGCGGCCAGGAGCGCATTGAGCGCGAGGTCCGCCGGGCGCGGCAGTGAGGCGCGCCTTCCGGTCAGCCATAACAGCAGCGCCGCAGCAAAGCTCGTCATCGCCAAGAGGCGATGGTCGAACTGCACCGCCGCGATGTTCTCGAACCAGTTGCGCGCGAACGGCTGGAGTTGCGCGTAGCCCGCCGGAACAAAGCTCCCGTCCATCAGCGGAAAGGTATTGTAGATGAGGCCGGCATGGAGCCCGGCGACAAAGCCGCCGGCGAGGATCGTCAGTCCGACGAGCGCTATGAGCGCTTCGCTGGCGCGGCGCCAAGGAGCCCCCACCCTATCCCTCCCCCGCAAGCGGAGGAGGGGACCGGCGGCTTCGTCGGCCCGGCCCTCCTCCTTCGCCCCCTCCTTAACCCTCCCCCGCTTGCGGGGGAGGGAAGGGTGGGGGCTAAGCGGGGGAGGGTCGGGGTGAGGGCTAGGGCTAGGGCTTTCAAGCAGCCCAAGCGCGATCCACAGAGTCGTCGCGTAGATCGTGAGCGCCAGGGCGAGATGGGCGACGAGCCGGTATTGGCTGACCTCGACCCGCTCGGCGAGGCCGCTTTCGACCATGTACCAGCCGAGCGCGCCCTCGAGGAACCCGAACAGCAGAACGCCGGCGAGCGGCCCCAATAAAGCGCGCGGCAGGCGCCGTCGCAGCACGAAATATATTAACGGCAGGGCATAGGCGAAGCCGGTCAGCCGCCCCCACAAGCGGTGAGTATATTCCCACAGATAGATGGTTTTGAACTGGTCGAGGCTCATCCCGTAATTCACCAGCCGGTATTGCGGGATGTGCTGGTATTTGGCGAATTCGGCGGCCCAGGCGGCCGGCGACAGCGGCGGCAGGATGCCGACGACCGGCTGCCATTCGGTGATCGAGAGGCCCGACAGGGTCAACCGGGTAATCCCGCCGATCACCACCATGACGAGGATCATGCCGCAACAGAAGAGGAGCCAAATCGCGATCGGCCGCAGGCTGGGCGCGGTCGCCGCGGCGGCGTCCTGGGGGGCTCGGGTGATAGCAGTCGGAACGGACACGCCGGTCATTGATCGCTTCTTGTGCTGTCAGCCGAGCAAATGACGGTTCGTCGGCGTGATGACAAGATCGCGTGGCGCCGCCCCGCTCCGTCGCCGGAGCGACAATACTCCGGCGGCCCGGCTAATGCAGCGTCAGGGCGTGCTTGACGTGGCGGAACCGGGTGGCGGCGGTGCGGCTGCTTTGCTTCACATTGACCGAATGCAGCTTGCCTTCGATATTCTCGCGCCAGAATTCGAGAAACTTGCTCAGCTCGGGGAAATCGGGGGCGAGATCGAATTTCTGCCAGATAAAGCTCTGCAGCAGCGCGGGGTGGTCCGGCAGCCGGTAAATGATCTCTGCGGTGGTGAGCCGGTACCCCCTGACCTGCAGCTCGTAGAGGGTCATGTCCAACGCCTCCCGATTGTACCATTCCGTTGGACAACAATCATGACGACAGGATCGCTCCGGGGCAAGAGGAAAGCGCGAGGAAAAACAGCCTGTTAGCAGCCGACGAGGAACAGTGCTGCCGGCCTGCGGAGAGACCATCGCCCGAGGGCTGATAGGGAGCCCCGTGGGCGCTCCTTGAAGGCACCGCGCCGCAGTTTAAATTATTGCCGTGGTGAAACCGTTCATATCAGGCGCCGTTTTGCCGGCGGCGCACCACGTCATCCGCAGGGCTCCCTCGACGATGAAGAGGATGTTGTCAGCGCTCCTGGCGATGGGCGCCGTTGCCGGCGTCGCACCGCTCGCCATTGCGCCCTTGACAGGGCCGGCTTTGGCGGCGGCGCCGATCCCGGAGGTGGGCGGCGCCGTGGTGCCGAGCCTGGCGCCGATGCTGAGCCGAATCACCCCTGGGGTCGTCAACATCGCGGTCAAGGGCCGGGTCAAGGAACAGAACCCGCTGCTGCAGGACCCGTTCTTCCGCCGCTTTTTCAACCTGCCGCAAAACCAGGAGCCCCAGGAGCGCGAGACCCAGGCGACCGGGTCGGGCGTCATCGTCGATGCCGCGCGAGGCTATGTTCTGACGAACGGCCATGTCGCAGAGAACGCCACCCGGATCGAGGTCACCACCAAGGACAATCGGCGTTATACGGCAAAGCTGATCGGCACCGACAGCGATACCGATATTGCCGTACTGCAGATCCCGGCCACCAATCTGACCGCGGTGCCGATGGGCGATTCCGACCGTCTGCAGGTCGGCGATTTTGTCCTGGCGATCGGCAACCCCTTCGGTCTCGGCCAGACCGTGACCTCTGGCATCGTCAGCGCGCTCGGCCGCAGCGGCCTCGGCATCGAGGGCTATGAGGACTTCATTCAGACCGACGCGTCGATCAACCCGGGTAATTCGGGCGGCCCGCTCGTCAACCTGCAGGGCGAATGCGTCGGCATCAACACCGCGCTCCTCGCGCCGGGCGGCGGCAATATCGGGATCGGCTTTGCCGTGCCGATCAACATGGCGCGCAAGGTGATGGACCAGATCCTGCGCTATGGCGAAGTCAAGCGCGGCCGCATCGGCGTGGCGATCCAGGATCTGACCCCGGATCTCGCACAGGCGATGAATACGGCGCACACCACGGGCGCGGTCATCGCCCGCGTCGATGCCGGCTCGCCGGCCGAGCGGGCGGGTCTCCACAGCGGTGATCTGGTCGTCGCCGTCAATGGCGTCGCGGTGCGCAGCGGGACCCAGCTGCGCAACATGATCGGCCTTACCCGCATCGGCGACGAGGTCGAGCTGACCGTCGATCGCCGCGGAGCTGAACGGACGGTCGGGGTGCACGTCGACGCGGCCGGCCCGTCCGCGCCGCAGCAACGCCTGCGCCAGCGCTGATCGCCCCTATGGCGACGCAAACCCCGTACGAGGTGCTCGGGCTCAAACCCGGCGCCAGCCCCGAGGAGATCCGCAAAGCCTATCGCAAGCTCGCCAAGGAGTTTCATCCCGACCTCAACCCCGGCAAGCCTGCGGCCGAGGCGCGCTTCAAGGCGGTGACGGCGGCCAATGACATCTTGTCCGACCCCGAGAAGCGGGCGCGCTACGATCGCGGCGAAATCGACGAAAGCGGCGCCGAGCGGCCGCGCTATTCCTACCGTCCGCACGCCGAAGGTGCACAGGGCTGGAAGTACCAGCCGCAAGGGGAGATGGATGTCGGCGATCTTGATGATCTGTTCGCGATGTTCGGGCGCCGTGGCGCCAGGGGCTCCGGTGAAGGATTCAAGATGCCCGGTCCCGACCGCCAGTTCACCCTGACGATCGATTTCGCCCTCGCTGCGACCGGCGGCAAGCAGCGCCTCGCGCTGTCGCCCGCGGAATGGCTCGACGTGACGATCCCGCCGGGGATCGAACAAGGTCAGGTGCTGCGTCTGAAGGGCAAGGGCGGCCCCGGCTTCGGCGGCGGTCCCGCGGGTGATGCGCTGATCGAGGTGCATATCGTGCCGCACCAGTTCTTCCGCCGCGAGGGCGACGACATTCATCTCGAGCTGCCGGTCAGCCTTGCCGAAGCGGTGCTCGGGGCGCGCGTGCCGGTGCCGACCGTGACCGGGCCGGTGACGATGACGATCCCCCGGGGTTCCGACACCGGCACGCGGCTGCGGCTGCGCGGCAAGGGCATCCGCAAGAAGCGGCGCGGCCCCCAGACGACCGGGGAAACGACCGGCGACCAATACGTGACGCTGAAGGTGATGATCGGCGCGAGCGGCGATGCCGAGCTCGCCGAGTTCGTCAAGGGCTGGGCCGAAAAGCACCCGACCGATCCGCGCGCGGCGATGGGCCCGGGGGTGGATCCCGGCGCGGCCGACAAGGCCGCCCAAGGCACCACAACCCCATGATCGGCCTCGACGAACTGACCCGGCGCTTTGCCGCGCTCGACAGCGTCGAGCTGACGCGCTGGATCGAGAACCGCTGGATCCTGCCCGATGAGGCGGGCGGGCGCTGGGTGTTCCATGAGGTCGACATCGCGCGGGTCGAGCTGATCCTCGAGATCCGGCGGGAATTCGCGGTCGACGACGAGTCGATGGCGCTCGTACTGGGGCTGCTCGACCAGCTCTACAGCCTCAGGCGCCAGATGCGCCGCCTCACCGCCGCGCTCGAAATCCAGCCCGCCGAGATCCGCGACGCGATCCGCCAGGCACTGCCAAAGCCGGGCGAGGTTCGCTAGTCAGGCCCGCGGTCCCCCGTTGCTACAGCGTCTGGAACCGGGCGCGGGCGCCGCGCTCGATTGCGGCGGCGGTCAGCCGGTCGACATTGAGGCGGTGGCGGATCAATTCGAGGAGGCGCAATTCCTCCTGGGTGGCCTCGCCGTCGGCGGCGACAAGGTCGCAGGCGATCGCATAGGCGGTTTCGTGCAGCTTGGCCGGCAAGGCGGCGTTGATCGCCTTCAGCGTCGCGTCGAGTCCGTTCTCGCGACCCAGCGACTCGGCGCAGTCGTTGAGCAGCCGCGGCAGCGCCTGCCGGTCGAAGCCGCGAAACACCGGCAGCTGCCCGATGATGTCGCCGATCATCTGCAACTCGCTGTCGGATAAATTGCTCTCCGCCGCCGACACGATCACCATCGTGTAGATCAGCGCGCCGTGGGGGTCGAGCATCGCGGCTCCTTTCTCGCGCATGCCGGTCTCGGCCATGCTGCGCCGCACAAACCAAACCCCGCCGCCTCTGTCAAGGCGAGTCCTGTTCGGAAAGAAAGCGCGCCGTCGCCTCGGCCGCCTCGACGAGCGGCGCGCGAATGACCGGTACTCCGGCTGGGAAGGCCGCCAGGAGCCGCGACGGCAAGGCGCGGTCGAGGATCGCGAAGACGCCGCGATCGTCGGCGCGGCGGATGAGGCGCCCATAGGCCTGGCGCAGCCTGAGGCGGGCGATGCGGTCATCGTACTGCGCGCCGCCGAACACCGGCTTTCTCGCGCGATGCAGGATGTCGGGGCGTGGCCACGGCACTCGGTCGAACACGATGAGGCGTAAGGAGCGCCCCGGCACATCGACCCCGTCGCGCACCGCGTCGCTGCCCAAGAGGCAGGAATCCTCCTCGGCGCGGAAGATGTCGACGAGGGTCGCGGTCGACATTGCGTCGACATGCTGGGCCAGCAGTTGGAGGCCCTGCGATTCGAGCACCGGGGCGATCCGCTCATGGACGGCGCGCAGCCGTGCGATCGCGGTGAAAAGACCGAGCGCGCCGCCCTTGGCGGCGATCATCAGCGCCGCGAAGGCGGCGGCGACCTGGCCGATATCGTCACGCGGAATGTCGGTGATGATGAAGATGCGGGTTTGCGTCGGGTAGTCGAAGGGCGAGGCGATGCGGGCGGCACGAGGGTGCTCCTCCAGGTGGCGCAGCCCGGTGGCGGCTTCCGCGGCACTCCAGGCAATCCCCGCCTCATGCGCGGGGCCTGGGTCGGCTTCGCCATCGGTCAAGGTCGCCGAAGTGACGACGACGCCATGTGCCGGCCGGGCGACCGCGTGGGTGAAGGGGATCCCCGGATCGATCCAGTTGCGGTTGACCGCGACATCGGTTTCGGCGCCATCGGCGCGGTCGAGCGCGAGCCACTCGACGGTTTCCGGATTGGGCGGCAAGCCGAGGTCGCGCAATAAGGCGTTCCAGGCGCCGAGCTGCACGTCGGCGCGACGGTCGAGCCCGCGGATCGTCGCGTCGAGGCGCTGGCGCAGACCGGGCTCGGGCGGGTTCTCGGGATCCTCGAGCTGATGGCGCAAGGAGCCCGAGAGGCGGCGCAACGCCGCCGCGAGCCGGCCGAGCCCGGCGGCAAGCCGTCCAGCCGCCTCGGCGAGCCCGTCAATAAGCGGACGCGCCTCGGCTTCGATGCCATATCCCATGTCGCCGTCCGCAGCGCGCGCCAGCACCTGGCGGCGCACGAGCGCGAGAAAGCCTTCGAAGCCGGCGAGGCCGCGACCCTCGGCGACCCGCTGATGCCAGCCATCGGCCGGCAGAATGCGGGCGGCGACCAGTGCCTCGATCAGCGCCGGGCCGGCGTCCTCGTCCGCTTCGACCACGTCGCCGATG
>Ga0210394_10003139_pt1 | contig 21291 bp, 21 predicted proteins | sample IncBWC12MmetaG_FD_160121 | JGI IMG/M metagenome (GOLD analysis project Ga0210394, IMG submission 160121) | Forest soil microbial communities from Barre Woods Harvard Forest LTER site, Petersham, Massachusetts, United States - Inc-BW-C-12-M | ecosystem: Environmental > Terrestrial > Soil >...
GGACCACAGAGGCACCGGGGAAACGCTAAATTCAGCTTGCACGTGAACGCGGGTCTCCGTTGCGCGGCTTGTGTTGGGACGGCCTGCGTGGTACACCCGAAAGGCGAAGTTTTGTGAGGATTGAAATCCATGGCTGACGCGATTGCGTTGATTGATGACTTGTTTTTTCTGGCCAAGGTGCGCGAGACGGCGAAACAGACGGGCGTCGCTCTCGAAACGGCATCGACGGGCGAGCAGTTCGTGAAAGCAGCGTCGGTTAGCCCCTCGGCGCTTTTGCTCGTGGATTTGAACGCGCGGCAGGGCGCGCTCGACGCCGTCGAGCAGTTGTGCTCGCCGGACGCGGGAGGCAACCCGCGGCGCGTGATTGCGTTTCTATCTCATGTGCAAACGGAATTGGCGGAGCGGGCGCGCGCGGCGGGATGCGAGGACGTGATGCCTCGGTCGAAGTTCACGCAGAATCTCGCCGAAATCTTGCGCGGAGCGAAATCGTGAGCGGTGTGGATCGGGATTTTGGTAGCACAGCCACTCTTGGCTGTGTGCCTTTTGCGGCGTCCAACAAAGGCACACAGCCAAGAGTGGCTGTGCTACTCAAACCTCGCGCGCGTGGATTGGCGCTCGCCTTGGCTGGCATTTTGACGCTATCCGCGCTAGGCGCGAGCGCGCAGCAGCCGCAAGCCGGGGCGAATCCCGAGACGGCGCTCTCCGCCGCCCTGACCGCTGCCTGCAAGCAGGATGCACATTCGTTCGCCGATTCGCTGACCGCCGACAATGCCGAGGCGTTCCGCGCGCTTCCTCCTGCTCAGCGCACGGCGATGATGAAGCGATTCGTGCTGCTCGAAGAAGCGGGCCGGCCGCTGCTCTCGACGAGCGTTGCCGGGCAAAAGATCGTGCGCTGCGAGAGCCCCAGCTTCACCACCGAAATGCGCCTCGGACAGACGCGCGTACGCGAGAACCTTGCCTTCGTGCCCATGGAGATCCCCATCGCGGGAGAGAACCCGCGCAAGATTACCTTCGGATTCGTGCGCGAAGGCGGGAACTGGAAGCTGATCTCGGTGGGGCTCATGATGCTGGACGTGCCGGCGATGGCCCAGCAATGGGAGCGGGCGGATATGGACGCGACGGAAGACGCCGCGATCGCCGATCTGCGCTCCGTCGCGTCGGCGCTGGACACCTACCGCCGCGCGTACGGAAAATTGCCCGATACCCTCGCCGTTCTCGGCCCCGCACCGCCCAATGGTGTCTCGCCGGACGCGGCCAGCCTCGTCGACGCCGATCTCGCGAGCGGCAACAAGGACGGGTACTCGATCCGGTACACGATCACGCCCGCGGCCGGCGCGCACTCGGAAGAAGAGGCAAGCAAAGCGGAGACGTTTTCCCTGGCTTCTTGCCCCAAGGACTACGGCAAATCGGGAAAGCGGTCGTTCTTCCTGGATTCTTCGGGCATTCTTCGCGGCGCCGACAAGCAGGGCGCTCCGGCCACCGCCGCCGATCCGCGCATCGGGCCGTCGTAGGCGAATTTAGCCGAGACTCCTCGCCGAATCATCACACACGAGCAAGTTTCTTCTTGCCAGCCAAATCTCCCGGCAGTCACAATGGACTCACCCTTCCGACTTTCGCGTGGATCGCGGCGCGAAATCCTTCATTCAATTTCATGCGGGCTTGCACACATTCCTGCGCGAGTGTGGAACCATAGTGTCCGAAGACTTCGACAAGACGGCCATCGCCTCACCTTCTTCGCCCGAGGAACCGAACAAGTCCGGCGATTCGGAACGGCGAGTCCAGCAGCGATTCTCGTTCACGGCGGACGCGGAAGTGATTGAGCTTCATTCGCAGGCGCGCGTGACGGGTCGATGCTCCGACCTGGGGCCCGGCGGCTGCTACGTGGATACGCTTGCGCCGTTTGCCGTGGGCGCCGAAGTTCGGATCCGATTGAGCCGGGAGATGCGCGAATTTAGTGCGGCAGCCATAGTCACGTACGCGCAAGTGCCCTTGGGAATGGGGCTGAGGTTTGTGGAGATCCCGCGAGAGCACCAGGATTTGTTGAATTCGTGGATCGCGGAACTGAGCGGTGGGCGGCCGGCGGCGGGGAGCCCTGCGGGGAGCGAGAGCGCCTCCACGAACGAGAGCACGAACATGATGATTGTCTTGAATCAGCTGATTGCTCTGCTTGTCCGCAAGAAAATCCTGACGGAGAATGAGGGTGCGGGATTTTTGCGGAGGATGTTTCGCTGAAGTTGTCGGACGAGACATAACCAATCCGGGTCCCGCACGTTTCACGAATGTGGTCGATGTGCGCGGATGATCTGACACGAAAAACCGCACCCTTGAAAACCACGTAAGGGCGCGACACCCGAAATTCGACGGGCAAAATCTCCAGTGCCACCGAAAGGTGGAATGGCCGACAGACTTGGCGCTAACATGGACGTTTGCCCATGCGCCCCTTTCGTCGACATGGCCCCCGCCCGATGTTGGCTGCCGCGCTGCTCCTGCCCTTTATTACGGCGGGGGCGGCGGCCTCATTCGCGGAATCGCCCGGCGGGAGCAAGGCCCGGCAGTCCGTAACGGGCCAATCGTCCGGCACCGAAACACCGCTTCCCGTGTTCGAGATGCACAGCGGATTTTGGGTGAATCTGCACCACTTCCTCTATCTCCAGGCTCGCCTCACAAAAGGTAGTTCCTCCCTGACCGAGAGCGTGCGAGGCGCGGCGCAGCCCGACGAATTGCCTGTGTCGCTCATCGATTTCCCGGCGGCCGAGATCCACGCGTGGCAAGATGCCGTTTCGTCCTACTCAAAAGATCTGGCCGGCCGCGACCTGCTGCTCAACGGCGACATGGAAATCATCAACAATCAGCTTTCGATTATGGAAGCATGCCCGGACCTCGAGGGAAAAACGACTCCGCTGTGCAAATCGGGGCTGCGGCAGGATTTGGTCGAAGCTCTCGAAGAAGCCGCGCCGGTCTACCGCGCGCATTGGTGGGCACAACACGATCGCGCGAACCGAGACTGGATCGCGCGGGTCGCGCCCATGATCGAAAAAATGGGTGTGGAGCTTTCGGGCCAGCTCGCGGACGTGTATCAGACGCCCTGGCCGGCGCAGCGGCTGCGCGTGGACGTCGTTTGTTACGGAGGGCCGTTTGGGGCGTATACCACGCTCGACCCCGTCCACGTCACGATTTCCAGCCACGATCCCCGCAATCGCGGCGTGTACGGATTTGAAGTCCTGTTTCACGAGTCCTCGCACGCTCTCGCGGGCACCGTGAACAAGGCAATCGCCCGCGAATTCCGCCAGCGCGACAAGCCGATTCCACGCGACTTCTGGCACGCGCTGCTGTTTTACACCACGGGGGAAATCGTTCGCCGCGACGTGGAATACGGGACCATGACGTTCACCATCGATCAGTCCGGCGGCGCATCCGCCTATCTTCCCTACGCCGCGCGTTTCGGGCTTTATTCCGGGTCGTGGGAACATTTTCGTGGGTTGCTGGACCTGTATTGGCTGCCTTACCTGGATGGAAAAGTGTCGTTTGATACCGCGATGGCGCGCCTGGCGACGGATATGTGAGCTCGCGCGCTGCAAAATCGCGATGAAAATCTTCAAATGTGGCCAGCGTGGCAGAAAGACGGCGCAATTGTCGGCTACGCCCGACTATGCTACCCTTCTGCTCTCAAAAGTGCGGCTTCTTCAGACGCGGAATCCACCTGAGACGTCCCTCTCCTGTGACGCGGGTGTAGCGCCGTTCCCTGTGACTCCAATGTGCCCATCCATCGCGCGGGCCGGAGTGACTCTGCGGCCGCCGGGACGCGCCGGGGAAATCGAACAAAGGGAGTGATCGCAGAACGCAATGCCCACGAAACCAGCCGCCAGCAAGGTGACCGAGATCAAGCTCGCGCACTCGCCGGATTCCGACGATGCCTTCATGTTTTATGGCCTGGCCACGCAGAAAGTGCGCACGCCCGGCCTGAAATTTTCCCACGTCCTCGCCGACATTGAGACGCTGAACCAAGCCGCTCGCCAGGAGATTTACGACGTGACGGCGTTCAGCTTCGGCGCTTACCCGTACCTGCGCGACAAGTACGCGCTGCTCGATTGCGGGGCGAGTTTTGGCGAGGGCTACGGCCCGATCGTCGTGTCGCAGCATCCGTTGAAGCGGGAAGATTTGCCAAAACTGAGAATCGCCGTGCCCGGCTTGCAGACTTCCGCGTACCTTGCGCTGCGGCTGTACGAGCCGCGCGTCGAGCCGGTCGTCATTCCCTTTGACCAAATTCTGGACGCGGTGAAGAATTCCGTCGTGGAGGCGGGTCTCCTGATTCATGAAGGCCAGCTCTACTTCCCGCAAATGGGCCTGCACAAAGTCGTGGACCTGGGGCAATGGTGGGTCGAACAGACCGGGCTGCCGCTTCCGCTGGGTGGCAATGCCGTGCGGCGTTCGCTGGGGCGGACGATCGGGTTGCAAGTGGGCCGCGCCATTCACGAAAGCGTCGCCTACGCCCTGGACCACCGCGAAGCTGCCGTGAATTACGCGATGCAGTTCGCGCGCGACATGGAGACGGAAATGGCCGACAAATTTATCGGAATGTACGTGAACAAGTGGACCCTCAGCTACGGCGAACGCGGGCGCCAGGCGGTTCACGAATTTTTGAAGCGCGGCGTGAACGCGGGGCTGATTCCCGGGCCGCCCGACGCCGAGTTTTTGCTCGAGGCGTAGTTTCCCGAAGGCCTGAGTGTCTTCAATTCCAGATTGAACAGGTTAAAGAAGTCCCGCTGCGAGCAGGGGATCAGTTTTCAGAGAGGAGGACTTGTCACTTTTCCTTACAACTCTCAGGTTCCGCGCCCACCCCGAGTATTGAGATTTAACGAATAGTCGTCGCTCACCTTTAGTTGTGGAGGATCGAAAAACTTTCCAAGAAGAATCAACAAGAAAAAAATTGGGGAAAAACCGACTAGGCCCGCCAATACGAAAGCGCATCCCCGTGCGCCCAGGGCATATGAGACCACAGCCGTAAGCAGCCAACTGACCACATAAAATCGGTGAGAGTAGAATGCGGACACAGAAAGATTCAATCGACAAGACGGGCACTTAAACGGGGTATCCAGGCTAATCTCCTGTCGTCGGATCATGACACGACATGACGGACAGCGTGAACGCGCCATTTCGATGTGAGTGACAGACATTAATTGATAAGACTTATCACACAACCTTGGGACTCACATGGAGGACTTCAGCGGAGTTTCTTCCAGAGAACGTCATTGTGGCACATTTGAAGCGTACGTTCATCGCAGCCGCTGAGCCAAGTCTTGAGAAGCGGGGTTATCGGAGCTAGCCGACTACCTGAGATGGCACTGCCTTGACGCACCCTGGCGCTTCGCTTAGAGTCAAAATCATTCTCATGAATAGGGCCCGCACATTGTGACGACCGATCGCGTTCTCTCGACGTATCTTTTCGTAAATCGAAAATTGACGGCGGCTCTTGTGAGCGAAGCTGCTCGCGCCGGAGCGGCGGCGATCGAGCTTTTTTGCTCGCGCGGGCATTTCGATTACCGTTCGGTGGAGAATGCGCGCGAACTGGCGGGCTGGCTCGGGGAAAACCGCCTCACGCTCCACTCGATTCATTCGCCGACGACGCGGGATTTTCATCTCACGCGGGAAAGCGGCGCGCCGCTTTCGATCTGCGATCCGGAGCGGTTGCGGCGGCAGGAGGCGGTCGACGAAATCAAGCGCGCGCTCGATCTCGTCGAGCAGATTCCCTTCCGCTTCTGCGTGCAGCACGTGGCGAGTTCGCGCGACACGCCGGACGACCGAAAGTGGGATGCCGCGTTCAGTTCTCTCGAGCATCTGTCCCTCTTTGCGCGGCATCGCGGCGTGACCCTGGCGATTGAAAATACTCCCGGCGAGATGGCGACGCCCGTGAACCTGAAAAACTTTCTGGAGCAGACGCGCCTCACGAGCGTGAAGATGTGTTTTGACAGCGGACACGCGCATCTCGAAAGCGGCGACGCCGCGGCTCAGCTCGAAACTGTGCGCGATTTCGTCGTGACGACTCACCTCCACGACAATCACGGCGAGCGCGACGAACATCTGTTGCCCTACGAAGGAACCATCGACTGGAGTGCGACACTGTCCGCTCTGCCGCCTGAGGCGCCGATGGTCCTGGAATTGAAGGAGCCCGCCGTGGCCGTGGGATCCGTTGAGGTGCAAGCGTTCGCTGAAACAATGCGCGGCGCTGCCGGCGTCTTTGAAAAATTTGCGAAAGAACGCGAATAGGCCCCAGCCAAGATACATAGAGGGAGAGACGGAAGAAAATGCCCGTAGTCGCAATTCAAGATGTGGGAAAGTATGACGGCCAGGAGGTCACCCTGCGCGGGTGGCTCTACAACCTGCGCGAGGCGGGCAAGCTCCTCTTCCCCATTTTCCGCGACGGCACGGGCACGATTCAGGGCGTCGTCTCACTCAAGGATCAGCCGACGGCGTTTGAATCCTTGCGCGGACTGACGCAGGAATCCAGCGTGATTGTTACCGGACAGATTCACGCCGACAAGCGCGCTCCCAGCGGATTCGAAATCCAGATCACCGCGCTCGAAGTCGTGCAGCGCGTTCCGGACGACAAGCCGTATCCCATCCAGCTGAAGGAACACGGCGTCGATTTCCTCCTCGATCATCGCCATCTGTGGATTCGCACGCCGCGCCAGGCGGCGATCCTGCGCATCCGCGCCGAAGCGGTAAGAGCCAGCCACGAATATATGGATTCGCAGGGCTACGTCCTCACCGAGGCGCCCATCTTCACTCCGGCCGCCTGCGAAGGCACCACGACACTATTTGAAGTGCAATACATCGACGACGAGAAGGCTTACCTCACGCAGTCCGGCCAGTTGTATGTGGAAGCCACGGCGATGGCGCTCGGCAAGGTCTACACGTTTGGGCCGACCTTTCGCGCCGAGAAATCCAAGACGCGCCGCCACCTCACCGAATTCTGGATGCTCGAGCCCGAAGCTGCGTACGCGCAGCTCGACGACATGATGGCGCTCGGCGAGGGCCTGGTCAGCCACGTTGTCCAATCGGTGCTGAAAAACCGCGCGCGAGAGCTTGAGGCGATTGGCCGTGATACTTCCAAACTCGCCAGCGTCAAGGCGCCGTTTCCGCGCATCACGTATGACGAAGCCATCAAAGTTCTGCAGGAGCGCGGCAATCCGGCGAAGTGGGGCGACGACTTCGGCGGCGACGAAGAAACGATTCTTTCGAGCACCTACGACCGCCCGGTGATGGTGCACCGCTATCCCGCCGCTATGAAGGCGTTCTACATGCAGCCCGACTCGGAGCGCCCCGAGCTTGCGCTGGGATTCGACATGCTTGCGCCCGAGGGCTACGGCGAAATCATCGGCGGCGGCCAGCGCGTCCACGACTACGATCTGCTCTTGAAACGATTGCGGGAACACAATCTGCCCGAAGAGGCTTTCGGCTGGTATCTGGACCTGCGCCGCTACGGCAGCGTTCCGCACGCGGGATTCGGACTCGGCCTCGAGCGCACGGTGGCCTGGATTTGCGGAAGTGAGCACATCCGCGAAGTCATTCCCTTTCCCCGCATGATCTACCGCGTGTACCCTTAGGCTCGCCGCTATCCCGCTCGCGTGGGGCTCGCCCCAAAGTGAGGCAAGCCCCCTACGGGGGTAAACCGGACTGGCTACAAAAATGGCGCAAAAAATCCGCATCATTGGAGTACCGATGGACCTCGGCCAAAGCCGCCGCGGGGTGGACATGGGTCCGTCGGCGCTGCGCGTGGCCGGCCTGCAGTCTCGGCTCAAGTCGCTCGGCCACACGGTCGAAGATATCGGCAACGTCTCGGTGAAGCAGCCCGAGGAGCAGCACTACGGAGAGAAGCGCGCCAAGTATCTGAACGAAATTGCCGATGCTTGCCGAGGGCTCGCGGAAATGACCGAGCGCTCTCTCGCGGAAGGTTTCTTTCCGCTGGTGCTGGGCGGGGACCACTCCATCGCCGTGGGCTCATTTTCGGGAGTGTCGAATTATTTTCGAGGGCAATCGAAGCGCGTCGGGTACCTGTGGCTGGACGCGCACGGCGACATGAACACGCCGGAGAGTTCGCCCTCGGGCAATATTCACGGGATGCCGCTGGCGGCGATCATCGGGTATGGCGCGCCCGAACTCGTCGAGTTGCTGGGCTACAAGCCGAAAGTGGAGCCGCGTAACGTCGTGCTGGTCGGCGTGCGCGATCTCGATCCCAAGGAGCGCCGATTGATCAAGGAATCCGGCGTGCACGTCTTCACCATGCGCGATATCGACGAACGCGGCATGCGGGACGTGATGAGCGAGGCGCTGCGCTTCGTGAGCGACGATACCGACGGCGTGGCCGTCAGCCTCGATCTGGATTTTGTGGATCCGGACGACGCTCCCGGCGTGGGCACGCCGGTGCGCGGCGGCGTGACGTATCGCGAAGCGCACCTGGCGCTCGAGATGATCGCGGACAGCGAAGCGATGGTCTCGCTCGAAGTCGTCGAAATCAATCCGGTGATCGACCTGCACAATCAGACGGCCCTGTTGGGTGTGGAGATGGTGCTGTCGGGATTGGGGAAGAAAATTCTGTAACATTGGCAAAGACCAGCCTCGCCTCTAAAGAGGCGAGCCATAGCACGGCTTTTCGACGCCGGCATCTGCTGTAGCCCGCGTCTTTAGACGCGGGGGGTCTTCCTTCGAAACAAAAATAACCATGGATAAGAAGCTAGATAAGAAGCTACGGGTAGGCATCCTGTTCGGCGGGCGATCCGGCGAACACGAAGTCTCGTTGATCTCGGCGGCTTCGGTGATCTCTGCGCTCGATCCCGAAAAATATGAGCCGGTGCCGGTCGGCATCACGAAAGACGGCCGCTGGCTCGCCGGAACGGCGGCGCACAAGATGCTTCCCCCGGCCTTAGGAGAGGTGTTGCGCACGGGCGAGCGAGTCATGCTTTCCGCTGACCCGAATGTGGCGGCGCTCGTACCCGTCAGCAATTCGAATGGAGATACGCTGCGCGTGGACGTGGTGTTCCCCGTGCTGCACGGCACGTTTGGAGAAGACGGCGCCGTGCAGGGCCTGCTCGATCTTGCGGGATTGCCTTACGTGGGCTCCGGCGTGCTGGGCTCGGCGGTGGGGATGGACAAGGACGTACAGAAGCGTCTCTTCCTGCAGGCCAAGCTGCCCGTGGGAGATTTCCTCGCAGTGCCGCGCGCGGAGTGGGAAAAATCGCGCGCCAAAACGCTGCGGGCGATCCAGAAAAAATTCCGCTTCCCCGTGTTCGTGAAGCCCGCGACGCTCGGCAGTTCCGTCGGCATGACCAAGGCGCACGACGCGAAGGAGCTCGCCGCCGCCATGGACCTCGCCGCCGAATTCGGGCAGAAGATCATGGTCGAGCGCGCCATTCGCGGCCGCGAAATCGAGGTTTCCGTCCTGGGCAACGAAGATCCGAAGGCGTCGATTCCCGGCGAAATCGTGCCGCATCGCGAATTTTACGATTATGCGGCGAAATATCTCGAGGAAGGCACGCGCCTGATGATTCCCGCGAAGCTCACAAGAGCGCAGGTCAAGCGCTTTCAGGAATTCGCCGTGAAGGCGTTCCGTACTCTCGATTTGCTGGGCATGGCCCGCGTGGATTTTTTCCTCGAGAATCGCACAGGACGCATCCTGCTCAACGAAGTCAACAGCATTCCCGGCTTCACTTCCATCAGCATGTACCCGAAACTTTGGGAAGCCTCGGGCCTGCCCTATCGCGCCTTGCTCGATCGTCTGATTGAGCTCGCTCTCGCACAGCACCGCGAGCGCCAGCGCACGAAATACACGATCGAACTTCCAGCCGGCGCTGCGTCTGGAGAGCTCGAGTAGCACAGCCACTCTTTATCCCGAGCCCTGCGAGGGGCTGTGTGGGTTTGTAGACCGATCCCAGCCCCGGTCGCACCTATGATCGCAAACTGCACACAGCGAAGAGTCGCTGGGCTACATGCTGCCCGATTCCCGCTTGTACCAATCCGCGATTTCGCCCCCTGTGGCGAGCCACACCTCCTGGCGTGATGTGATGTGCGCGAGCGCCTGCGCAAAATATTTGCTGCGATGCGGGTGACCGATCAGAAACGGATGAAGCGAGATGGCCATCACGCGCCCAGTCTTTGCGCCGTCTTCGTAGAGCACGTCGAATTGATCGCGGATCATCTGGCCGAACGTCTCACCGCTTTGGTGATGATCGAGGATGGCGGGGATGTCGTTGATCTCCAGCGAATAGGGCAGGGAAAGCATCGTTCCTGATTTGACGCGCATCGGGTAGGGCTGCTCGTCATTCACCCAATTGGCCACGTATTCAATTTTATTTTCGGCGAGAATATCGAGGGTACGATGCGATTCGGAGAGCGCAGGGCTGAGCCAGCCGCGCGGGTGCGCCCCGGTCGCTTTTGTGATGGTGCCAACCACGTGGGCAATGAGCGCACGCTCTTCTGCCTCCGACTGTTTGTTGATCAGCGTGGAATTGTTCGTTCCGTGCCCCATCCACTCCCACTTCAAGCGGTTCCCTTCCTCGATGATGCGCGGGTAGCGATCGCACACGTCCGAATTGAGCGCGACCGTTCCCCGGACGCCGTGGCGCTCCATAATTTCCATCATCCGCCAGACGCCGACGCGCACGCCGTAGTCGCGCCAGGAATAGTTCAGCACGTCGGGGACTAAGCTCGTCGTGACATGCGTGAGCGAAGTCGAAGGACGGTCAAACAGGAAATGCTCGATGTTGGGAATCACCCAAACGGCCACGCGCGCGCCCCTGGGCCAGCGAAGCGGCTTGCGGTCCACAATCGCGGAATAAGGAAATCGGTCGTGTTCTTGCGGGTTTCCGGCGGGCGGCTCGGCCATGGGAATCCTCTCTTGCTTCAGTCGCCCGCGCGGCCCGGCGCGGCGGCTCGAAACGAGTTCAAATACTGTAGGGTTTCTTCGAGCGACACTACATCCGCGTACTTTGCGTTCAAGTCGAAAAGGCTCTGATCATGAGCCGCCTGCGAGCGGTCGCCAACAGCCTCGCGCACCACCATCGGGCGAAATCCGTTCTGGCAGGCGTCCACGGACGTTGCGCGCACGCAGCCGCTCGTGGTGCAACCCGTGATGATCAGCGTATCGACGCCGCGCACAAGAAGGCGCGAGACGAGATCGGTTCCAAAAAAGCAGGAGGCGTATTTCTTGACGAGCAGCGAATCGCCCAGTCTAAAATCGAGCCGCGAGTCGATCCGCACGCCTTCGGTTCCCGCGCGCAGACTGGCGGAGCCCTTTTGCTTCATCCCGAAGATTCCGGCATCCTTCAGATTTTCATCCTCGTAGGAAACCGTTGAGAAGATGACCGGTGTGCCTCGATCATGCGCGGCGCGCAGAAGCTGCTGGATGGCTTCGATCTGTTTGTCCAGGTTTGAGCCGAGCGGCATACCAGGGTCCGTGAACGCCTTGGCCATGTCCACAATGAGCAGGGCCGGCCGCTGCCCAAATCCGAGCTTTTGTCCGAAGCCACGCTGCTGAAAGAACTCGGCATCCGAAAGAGCTGCGTTCAGTGGGGTCATAGCGCGTCCTCCCGCGTAACGGCGGGAACTGTAGCCGATCAGAAATGGCGAATACAAGGCCTTCAAACTCGCAATGCGATGTACGCGCGTTCTACCCGGGCGCTGTCACACGCTGCGCCTCCGCGCCTCGAAACGTACGTACTAGAACTTGAGTGCCAGCAAGATAGCTCCTCCAGGTCATTGAGCCGCGCATTACCGCCTGAGAAACTCAACCTTCCATTGTCCGGGTCAATTCTCGAGGAGGAAGTTAGATGAAAAAGGCAGGAATGTGTCAGTCCGCGGCCCTCTTGTTTGTTTTCGCGCTCATGTCTCCCGGCCTGGCGAGAGCTGAGGTTTCCAAACAGACGAAGGAATCCCTCGATAAATTACTCTTGGGCAAGGAAGTCAAGCCCCTCGTGGAAATGCCCGCCACGAAAGACGGATTGGACGTTTATCTCGTCGCGCCGCACGGCAAGCGCGTGGATGATCGCGGGCTCGATCTCGGCGCCATGAGCAAGGAGTTGAAGTCCAAGGGCGTCGGCGTGGAAGCCGAACAGTGGGAGACCATTACGGACGTGAAAGTGGACTCCGACCGCGTCGAAATTCACCTCGGAGGCGGAGGCGAAGGGCGCAGCGCCGCGAACCATGCGAATAAAGTCGGCGCGGGTTATCTGCGCGCCGGAGGTTCGCGGGTGAACTTCCGCTTCATGAAAGACGTGTCGGACAGCGACCTGACGCCGGAAGCATTTCTGAACTTCATGTCTCGAGTCCTGGATGTCAGCAAAGTGAAGACGGAAGTTACGGCAAAGTCGTTCTCGCCGGAAATTCAGCGAGCGATTGCCTCGAAGACGGTAGTCGAAGGAATGACTTACCAAATGGTGCAGATCAGCTTCGGCGATCCGGAACAGAAAAAAATCAATGACACAACGGACGGCACGTTTTCGGAAACCTGGTTCTATCTGAAAGACGGCCACCGCTGGGTTCTCACCTTCACGAACGGCACGGTAAGCAAAGTTCAAGTGTATTGAGACACCTGCGGCGCGGCCCGGCGAAGTCCCCTTCCGCCGGGCCGCGTCCAATCCCCTTAAATCTCCGCCACGCTCCGTAGCTTTGACCCGTTGGAATCCGCAAATCGCCACAAGGCAATTCTGCCCTGCTGTGACTCCGTTTCAGGCGACATTGCCATCGGCGCTGGACTATAATGACGCGTTCCGAAACGACGTTTTTCAGGATGATGCCGATGCTTGCGATTCGACCTGCCATCACGCATGACGTTCCGATGCTCTCGACGATGATCCATGAGCTCGCAGAGTTTGAGCGTCTCGGCCAGGAATGCAGCATCACGGAAGAGGACATCCTGCGCGAAGGTTTCGGCCCGCAGCCGAAATTCCGGGCCGTGATCGCGGAATGGGACGGCGCGCCCGTGGGTTACGCGCTGTTCTTTCCTTTTTTTTCCTCGTTTCAGGGGCGGCCCGGACTCTTTCTCGACGACCTTTTTGTCCGGCCGGATTTTCGCAAGCACGGCATCGGCAAATCGCTCCTCGCGCACGTTGCCGGAATCGCCTGGAAAGAAAAATTCTTCTGCATGCGATGGGAAGTCCTGGACTGGAACAAGCCGGCCATCGATTTTTACAACAGCGTCGGAGCAGCCTTTCTCGACGAATGGAAACCTGTAGTTCTGATCGGCGACGCCCTCGAAGCCGTGGCCAAGGGCGCTGAGTAAGCCTCTCATTTCATAGTAAATAGCCCTTTCCCGCTTATTTTCAAATCTCCTGCAATATTTCGGCCTGTCAATCGTCTTCACTAGTAGATGGACGACGTATTGAGCGCGGAGCGGATCATCGCCGGTCAGAACGAGCGCCTCACCGCGGCCATCGGCCGGGAGCAGGGCCGTCTGCGCAATTTCATCCGCCGTCGCGTGGACGACGAGTCCGAAGCGGAAGACATTTTGCAGGACGTCTTCTACGAGCTCATCGAAGCGTATCGCCTGATGAAGCCCATCGAGCAGGTGGGCGCGTGGCTGTTTCGAGTGGCTCGCAACCGCATCATCGACCGCTTCCGGAAGAAAAAGCCGGAGCAATTCGTGGCGACGCGAGATCCGGAGTCCGGGGATGAAGTTTCGTCGCTGTCGCTCGAGGAATTTCTGCCGTCGCCTGACGCTGGTCCGGAGGCCGAATATGCGCGGAGCATTCTCCTCGAAGAACTCGACGCGGCCCTCGACGAACTCCCGGAAGCGCAGCGCGAAGTCTTCGTCGCGCACGAAATCGAAGGCAGAAGTTTCAAGGAACTCTCCGCCGAAACGGGAGTCAGCGTCAACACTCTGCTCTCTCGCAAACATCACGCTGTTCTTTATCTTCGGCGGCGGCTGACATCGATTTACGAGGAATATTTGAATCAGTAAGAAAGGCAAGGAGAAGAACAATGAGAGGAAGACGAGTACTGCGCTTTTTGAAAGTATTTGCGATCGCGATCCTGGCGTTCACGGTGTTTGGATTCGTGGTCGCGCACCTGTGGAATGATCTGATGCCGGGGCTTTTCGGGTTTCACGCCATCACCTTCTGGCAGGCCGTGGGCCTGATCGTCCTCGGGCGGCTGCTGTTCGGGGGATTCGGCCCCCGCTTCGGTGGCGCGCCGTGGCGGCGGCACATGGCTGAGCGTTGGGAGAGCATGACGCCCGAGGAGCGCGAGAAATTCCGCGAAGGAATGCGTGGGCGTTGCGGCGGCTCTCGGGCGCCAGAGCCGGCGGCCGAAACAAAGTAGTAGTAGCCTCTAGGGGGCTGGTTGCGGCCAGAGTGATCCAGCTCCAACCAACCCCCGCAGGCAAAAGCCCGCGCCACCAGCGCCCTTGCAAGCAATACTTATATTTTGACCTTCCGGCCTTCTTGACTCCGCGCATCCGTTTCCAGCATGTTATTTTGTCTTGCGGCTAAACCGGTGCGATAGGAATCCCAAGTCATGATCGACCAAGCACCGGCAAGTCTGCGTGGCTGGCGGCTAGCCAATGATCTTCTCCAGGCCATGACGAAAACACGATGAAAATCTCCAAATTTTTCGTCTTCGTCGGTGTGTTGTTCGCCGTCGCCGTGGTGATCTATCTCACGACGACGCCGCGGGGGCGCGAAATTCCGCTGACGGGCATCGTCACCGGAAATGACGTCATCGTCAGCTCACAAATCGCCGGGCGCATGACTCGCCTCAACGTCGACGAAGGCTCGGAGGTTCATAAGGGCGATCTGATCGCGGAGATCGATCCGGCGGAGTGGCTCACCGCGCGCGATTCGGCCGTCGCCAACATTCACATGCTGGAGAACAAAGTGAATTCCGCGGCGGACACGCGAAGCTGGACCGACGACCAGACGCGCGCCGCGCTGAGCCAGGCCGAAGCCACGCTGACGTCCACTCGTTCGCAGATGGCTCAGGCGCAGGCCAATCTTTGGCGCGATCAAACCACCTACAAGCGCACGCAGAGCCTCTTCGACGCAGGCGTAGCTGCCGCGCAGGACCGCGATCTCGCGCTCGCGGCCATGCAGGCCTCCGATGCCGCCGTGAAATCCTTCGAGGATCAGGTTCGCGCGGCGGAGGCGCAAGTGGCCGTGGCCAAGGCGAATCGCAAACAGCTCGACGTGCAGCAAAGCGATCTGGGCGCGACGCGCGCCCAGCTTCAGCAAGCGCGCGCGGATAAAGCCACGGCGGACGTTCGTCTCGGATACACAAAAGTTTTCGCTCCGCTCGATGGCGTGGTTTCCGTGCGCGCCGCGCGGCAGGGCGAAGTGCTCCAAGTGGGCGAGCCGATCGTGACCGTCCTCGACGTGGATCATCTTTGGGTCCAAGCCGACGTGGAAGAAACGTACATCGACCGGATCGGCCTCAACCAGAAACTGAAAGTGCAGTTGCCTTCCGGCAGCATTCTGGACGGAACCGTGATTTTCAAGGGTGTGGAAAGCGATTTCGCGACGCAGCGCGACGTCAGCCGCACCAAGCGCGACATCAAAACGTTTGCGATCAAGGTGGCCATCCCAAACGCAGGTCGAACGCTGATGTCGGGGATGACCGCGACGGTGCTCTTGCCGCCGCTTCCCTCGGACCAGCCGTGGTGGCGCAGGCATTAGCTTCAGCCAGGTTGGAAGAATATTTGTGGGTCGCGGCTTCAGCCGTGACAATGATTCTATGATCCGGTCCGGCTTTAGCCGCTGATTTTGGGGTAGGAGCGCTAAGCACATCGAGAACCGTCAGCGGCTAAAGCCGATTTTATCTAGCCGCGTAATGTCACGGCTGAAGCCGTGACCCACAATGAATCTTCATTCACAGATTGTGCCTGGAGTGGGTACGACTTAACGGTTCATGGCCGCCGTGGAAACCAACGCGATCGAAGTCATCAAGCTGAAAAAACAGTTCGGCGATTTCGTCGCTGTGAACGAAGTAAGCTTCACGGTTCACACTGGAGAAATCTTCGGCCTGCTCGGCCCGAACGGCGCGGGAAAAACGACGCTGATTCGTATGATGACAACATTGACGCCGCCGACCTCTGGCACGGCGAAAGTGGGCGGGCACGACGTGATTACCGACGCCGACGGCGTTCGCCACGCCATTGGTGTGATCCCACAGGCGCTCACGTCCGATCCAGAACTCACCGCGCGTGAGAACATGACCATCCATGCGAAGCTCTATGGGCTGACGGCGCCTGAGCGCAATCGATTGATCCCGCAACTGCTCGAATCCGTCGGCCTGACCGAATTCGCCGACAAATTGGTGGGAAGCTTTTCTGGCGGAATGCGCCGCCGCCTGGAAATCGCGCGCGGCCTCGTGCACTCGCCGAAGATTCTTTTCCTGGACGAGCCGACGACGGGCCTCGATCCGGTCTCACGGACTGCTGTGTGGGAAATGATCACCAAGCTAAAGGAATCCGCGAGCCTGACGATTTTGCTGACGACGCACTACATGGATGAAGCCGACAATCTCTGCGACCGGATCGCGATCGTCGACCACGGGCAACTCGCGGCGCTCGATACGCCCGCTAAATTAAAAGACAGCGTGCAAACCGCCGAGATCGTCGAGGCGGAATTCGACCATCCGCCCGCGGATTGGAACGCGATCCTGAAGAACCTGAACGGCGTGAGTAGCGTCAGCGATCACGACGGCGTCTGGCACGTGTCGACTACCAACGGGCCCATCACCGTACGCGAGCTGATGGACCTGGCGCGCGATCGCGGAGTGAACGTCCGCCGCGTTTCCGTCCAGGGCACCACGCTCGACGACGTCTTCCTGCACTACACGGGCCGCCAGCTTCGCGACGCGGCTTCGGACGCCGTGCGGCGCGACCTGAGCCATTTGTATAAGTGAGTAGTGACGCGGAACTGCGCTATCTCGCGCAATTTCAGGCAAGCGAATTGGAATTTGCGTTTTGGGAGGTCCGACCTTCAGGTCGGAGATTCTAGGCGGTCTACGGGAGGCCTTCAGGCCCCGAAGCTTCAGGGGCTGAAGCCCACTCTCTGCCCGCGCGTACGTCCGGGCTAAAGCCCGGACCTCCTAAAATCCGAAGGACGGTCGCCGCGTCATCCGAATTCAGGTGAGATTCTCGGCGCGAGAATCATGAAATTCCATCGCATCTTCGCCATCATCGAGCGCGACATGCGGAAATTCTTCCGCAGCCCCGCGCTGATGATGAGCTCCATGATTTTTCCGCTGATGCAGCTCATCGTTCTGGGCTACGCCTTCGGCGGAAAAATCAAGGGCATCAAGATCGCGGTCGTCGACGAAGACCGTACGGTATACTCGCGCGATCTGCGCGAGCGGTTTGACGCCATCGTCGCCGGCCCGCGAACGATGCAGGTGGAAAACTACAACTCGGTCTCGGATGCCATCGTCGACTTGCGCGCGGGCTTCGTTCGCGCCGTCGTTTACATTCCCGTGGATTTTTCAAGGCGCGTCGACCAGGGGAATCGTCCGCGCCTCGCCTTCATCGAAGACAACACGGACAATTTCGTCACGTCGGAAATTCTCGCCCGCATGCAGGATCTCGTGAAGGACATCAACAGCGGTCTGAATCCGTTTCAGCCGGGGCAGCCGCTGACGGTACCATTGCCTCGCCTGAATCCGCTCGTCGATCTGCAGGTGGTCGAGCTGTACCCGTACATCGAGTACATCAAGTATTTGCTCGCGGGCTCGATTTCCATGTCCGTTTTCATCGTGGCCATGATCGGCGGCGGCATCACCTTCATCGATGACAAATCGCGCGGCCTGCATGAAGGCTATCTCGTCACTCCGATCACAAAAACCGAACTGATTTTGGGCCTGATTTTTTCGGGCGCGTTCAAAGGCTTGATGGCCGGAACGACGATCACCATCATCGGCGGACTGATCGCGGGAATCGACCGCTTGTGGGACCCGGTGCGGCTGGTTTATCTCGCCGCGGTTCTGATCACGACTTCCGTGGCCATGATCAGCTTCATGTTTTTGCTGATGGTGCGCGTCAGCGATCCGCTCGTGCCGCGAGCGATGTTCGGCGTGCTGAATACGCTGCTGTACTTCCCCTCGGGAGCGATTTACCCTGTCGAGGGATTTCCAGGCTGGCTGCGATGGATCTCCTACATCGATCCGTTCACGTACGCCGTGCACGCGCTCAAGGCGCTGCTGCTCAAAAATGCCGGATTTACGGCCATCTATTCGGACATTCTGATCCTCACCGGATTCTCAGTGGTACTGGTGGGCTTGTCCGTGGCGCTTTTCAAAAGGCAGATTTAGAATGCCACAGGGAGAAACGTTCATGGGACTGCTCGACTCCGGCGCCGAAGAGCCGCAATCCAAAGCGTTGCGCTACGTCGTCAGCGGCGTGGCCCTGGCGATTCTGCTCGGCCTCGCAGGATGGTATTTCCTGCGCTACAACCCGGAAAAGGGCACAGTTGAGCGCTTCATGCGCGCGGTCGTAGCGGGAGACACCCAGCAGGCGTACCAGATCTGGCATCCCCATCCGAATTTTTCCTACAAGGATTTTCTGAGCTTTTGGGGGCCGACCGGCTATTACAGCCCGCTTAAAAGTTTCCGGATCGAAAGCGCGGAAGTGCCGCCCAAGGGCGGCAGCGGGGTCGTAATCACCGTGGAGATCAGCGAGTACGACGCATTCCCCAAGCCGGAAGAAACGTTGAAATCGGCGCGCAACCGCGAAGTCCAACTCTGGGTGGAGCGCTCCGACCAGTCGATGAGCTTTCCCCCGCCATAGAACCGTGGCGCCGGCGTTTCACCCGGCAGGTGCAGGGCCAAGGAAGTGGCTCTAGCTGCTTCCGGAGAAGCTGAATGCCGACGGGCACGGCTCATGAGGAGAGTTCTAAGCTAGTGGATCGCCCCCAGCAATGTTCCCGTTTCTTTCCTTGAATTTTCCGCGCGCCGGTACGGCGGCAAACTGCTGGAGCCTCCGCCATTCGGAGCAATCGCCCGGTCCGTCCCGTTGGTCCCGTACTTGAATTGCGCGACGAGCGTGCGCAGTTCCGACGCCATCGTCGATAGCTTCTGTGCGGCCTCGTGGGTTTCTTCCGCGCCATGCGTGGTGTTCTTGGCCACGTTGGCGACGGCCTTCATGTTGTCCACGATGTGCGAGCTGCCCGCCGCCGCGTGACTGACGTTTCGCACCATCTCGTTCGTCGTCGTGGTCTGGTCCTCGATGGCGCCGGCGATGACGATCGAGATGTTGTTGATTTGCGTGATGATTCCGGAAATTTTTGAGATCGACTCCCTCGTCGTTTTTGTCTCTCCCTGGATCGCTTCAATCTTCCGGCTGATCTCTTCCGTCGCGACGGCCGTTTGCTTCGCGAGTTCTTTCACTTCGTTCGCGACAACGGCGAAGCCTTTGCCCGCCTCGCCCGCCCGCGAAGCCTCGATTGTCGCATTGAGCGCGAGCAGGTTCGTCTGATGGGCGATTGACGTGATCACTTTGATAACGTTGCCGATCTCCGCGCTCGATTTGGCCAGCTCGAGCACGGACTCATTCGTCGTTTGCGCCGTGGTCACTGCGGATTTGGCCACCATCGCCGCCTCCGTCGTGTTCTTTGAAATTTCCTTGATGCTGGCGCTCATCTGCTCAGTGGCAACGGCCGCGGCCTGAAGGTTCTTGCTGACTTCCTCGCCAGAGACGGACACGACGCGCGACTGGTTCGCGGTTTCCTCCGCGTTCGCGCTCATCTCATCGCTCACGCCGCGTAAATTATCGGACGAACTCGCCACATTGCCCGACATCTGCGCGACCGCCACGATCATTTCGCGGAGACGCGTCTGCATTTCGTTCATCGCGGCCATCAAGTCGCCGATTTCATCGCCCGTTCCTCCCTCGAGTTCCTTGCCGCTGAGGTCGCCGGCGGAAATCGCGCGGGCGCGTTCGAGAAGCGCGCCAAGAGATTGCGAGATGCGTTTGCTCAGGAAAAATGCGATGCAACATCCCGCGCAGATTCCCAGAAACGTCGTCGTCCAAATCGTCAATGTAGCCGAGTGGCTGGCGTCGGTCAGTGCCTGGATGTCCTGGCCTGCGTTGATTTTGCGCCCGCCGGTTCGTATTTCCACTTCTTCACTGCATCCACCGCAGCCCCAGCAAGCAGTTGGTGACCACTCACAACCTTTACATCGGATACGGTTCCGTCCGGATCAATCGTGGCATCCAGTTTGACGCTGCCCTCGATTCTCATCTTGGTGGCGATAGCTGGATAGACGGGCGGCGAAGTCTTAACCGTCTTGCGATTGTCTGCATGCAGAATAGCTGCGGCGAAAATGAAAACGGATAACGCGACAACAAGAAAACTGAGCTTCTTGTACATGGTCCCTTTTTCCCCCTATTCGGTTGACGCGTACGGCGTGGCAGATTTCTTCAATAGAGCAATCGACCGGGCAGGCAAAAGCTTTAGGATTGTGAGAGGAATTTTGGTTGCGAATCCGAACGGGTGGCGCACGCCATCAGGCGTGCGTTACAACGGAACACTTCTCGCGCGAGTGTACCGGAAAGGAACCGACCACAGGCAATGGAGGGCCGGACGGACTTAAAAAAATGCGCGCTTCCTAGACCACCTCGCTCACAGCGGAAAATAATTCAGTGGCCGCAATCGTCGAAGTGCCCAGCTTGCCCACAACCACGCCGGCGCCCGCATTGGCAAGAATGGCGGCATCGCGGATCGGAACTCCGGCGGCCACCGCGATCGCGAGAACGGAGAGGACCGTGTCCCCCGCGCCGGTCACGTCAAACACCTGGCGGCCATGGGAAGACCGATCGATTCCCGCTTGCCCCACTCGGTCGTAACTGATCTCGCTGCTCGTCGCGGCAACATGGAAACCCTTCGGCGAGGTATCCTCGAAAACATTCAGGCCTTCCGCGCCGCGGGTGATAACCACGGTTGAGCAGCCGAAATGGGCGAGGAGAGCCCGGCCCGCTTGTTCGACGGACTCGTTATCGTCGAGCGCGCGCGTAACGAAGAAGCCGGCCTCATTCGAGTTGCACACGATGACGCTTGCGCCGCGATACGCGAAAAGACGAGAGGTCTTCGGTTTGACGAGAGCGGGCACGCGGCGGCGATGGCACTCCGTCAGGACACGGTCGGCAAGCGAATCGGTCACCACGCCCTTGTCGTAGTCAGAAAGCACCAGGGCGTTCAGGCGCGGCAGCGCGGATTTGATGGCGCGGATGAGGCGATCCTCGAGCGCGCGGCCGAGCGGTTCGCGGCGCTCGCGGTCCACTCGCACAATCTGCTGGTGCCGGGCGACGATGCG
>Ga0210394_10003142_pt1 | contig 21278 bp, 14 predicted proteins | sample IncBWC12MmetaG_FD_160121 | JGI IMG/M metagenome (GOLD analysis project Ga0210394, IMG submission 160121) | Forest soil microbial communities from Barre Woods Harvard Forest LTER site, Petersham, Massachusetts, United States - Inc-BW-C-12-M | ecosystem: Environmental > Terrestrial > Soil >...
CAGAGCACTTTTCGTTGCTTGCCGTAAAGTACGATGGAAGCTGCAGAAGTCTGCTTGGCTTGGCCATTCTTGGCCACAACGCCACTGCCGATGCTCGTCGTAAAGCCATCTTTGTCCGAAAGCTCTAGTGTAGTGCCTTCGGGGGCCACGCCCATATGCAACTGAATGTCGGCTCGCTCGCCGGTCAAGGCAAGTTGTGGTCCTGCATGCTCCAGCACACTCAGCGCCACCGAAGCATGGTGCTGCGGGTCTGATAGCAACAGCATAGGCCCGCCTGGAGCGTCGGAATTGAGCGCGAGCGTGACCAGCGCGGATCCGTTTTCATCTTTGAATTTTAAGCTTGGCGTCGATCCCGTCAGGCCCAATTCAGCGCGCACATGCCCGTTCGAATCTTTCAGTATGAAACCTTGCGCTTCGATAGCCGTCGGTCCCGTTGGAGCAGGCGCGGGAGCGGCCGCGCGGGGTTTTGGTTTCTGGCTGCTCGTTGAGGTCGGGGGCTTTTGCTTCGTTTGCGCCATCAGCCCCACGGAGGCAATCGCCAGCACGAACGCCAGTACGCCTCGCTTGAGCCTTCGGTTCTGTTTTTCCAGCCGTTCCACTCGTGATAAAAGTGCGCCAAGCTCTCTATTCTCGGTCAAGTTCTCCTCCACTCGATCGTTGGTGATTCTAGCGGCACATAATCGGCAAAAAACAAAATCGTTGCTCCTGTGTAACCTGCGAAATACTCCCGGTAACCGATTGGTGTACTCGACTTTGGAGCTCTCCTGTAACTTTTGATTCTGGAGAGGCTCAGTCGGCGACCACCGGCACGGAGGATGACTTTGCCCGGAGGAACGTGACACAATGGCGGCTGATTTGCCCCGGGAGATTTTTTGCGCACAAGCATGGAAGTTGCGATCACGCTGGCGCCCTTTGCGGTGCTGTTTTCGGCATTCCTTATTTTCAGATGGGATGCCGTCCAGGCAGTCACCTCGGCCTGGATAGTCGAGTTAGTGATTGCGTTCGGCTACTACCACATGACGCCGCTGCGGGCCATCGAAGCTTCGCTTTGGGGCAATCTCTCCATGTGGGCGGGCTTTTTGGTGCTCTACACCGGCCAGATTTTCGGACAGGCCTACAGGAATACGGGGCTGTTGGAGATCTTGCTGGAATCGGTGCAATCGATCGTCCCCAGTTGGGATCAGCAAGGACGCGCCGTCGCTCTGGTCACCGTGGTAGGCGGTTTTATCTCCGCGTTCAACGGCTTTGCGACGTATCCGGTAACGATTCCCGGCCTCGTCGATCTCGGTTTTGACGGGCTTTCCGCTTGCGCTAGCTACCTTGTCTATTTCTCCTGGACACTGCCGTTTAATAGCCTTTTCATCGCGCCGACCATTTCGAATGCAGCCAGCGGCGTTCCGATCGTAGAGATCGTGCGTAGCGTGGGCTTGCTGAGCATTCCTCTCATCTTTCTTTCGCTGCTCGGCTTTCTGAAGATTCTGGGCTTTCGCTTCTTCGAATGGGAAACGCAGGTCCTGCTTTGGTCCATGGGCCTTGGCAACGCCCTAGCCATTATTTTGTTCACGCAGATCTGGCCGGCTTACTACCTGTTGACCCTGGTTACAGGCGCAGCTATTTCCTTGGGAACGATTTACCTCTATGGACGTCTTTCCGTCAGGCAGAGCGTCCAGAGTGTGGTCGGCGCGGCCCGGCCGGAGGCCTTGCGCTCTTCGTTTCCAGCAACGATGCGATTCCGCGCGTATGGTCCGCTGCTGTTGGGCATCCTGTTTGTCCTTCTCACCAAATTTCCCTCAGTTGAACACGCGCTCTCGCACGTGGAGTTTGGAGTCGCTGCCTGGGGTTATCGGCGCTTTACGATCAACATATTTACCTCAGCCGGATTCTTTATCCTGGTGACTTCGCTGGTGGCCTACCTTTTTGCCTGCAAGCGCGCCAATTTCGCAAAAGACTTGCTCACGGCCACTCGGCGAAGCCGTGCTCCCTTGACCACTCTCCTTGTCGGTAGCGCTACCGTTTATCTCATGGTGGACGCGGGGCAAATCGCGCAGCTTGGTAAAGTGCTCTCGAGCGGCGGCAAGCTGATCTACGCTTCGCTCTATCCAGCCGTCGCTTTTCTGGGGGGCATGGCTTTCGGTCAGGGGCTGCCGGGAGACTTTCTCTTATCGCGGATGCAGGTGCCCATCGCGCCGCTGCTGGGTATTCCGCTCACGTTGCTCGTGGGAATTGTTACCGTGGTCACTATGGGCCCGCCTAACGCGCTTAAGCCCACGCAAATCTCTTACGCTGCGTCGCTTGCCAACGTAAAAGGTAAAGACGGCGAAATTTTCCGCATTTGCCTGCCGTGGCAGATTCTGCAGCTCGTCGTAACCGCCATCCTCGCGGTGATTCTCGTGTTTTTCTGGAAATAGCAGGCGTGAGCGGACCAAGCCTCGATTTTCAGACTCATCTGGCGGCCCTGGAAGCGAATGGCCTGCTCGTTCGTGTCGATAGGCCGATCAACAAAGATACGGAACTGCATCCGCTGGTTCGCTGGCAATTCCTGGGAGGCGTGCCCGAAGAGGAGCGCCGCGCATTTCTCTTTACCAACGTGGTTGACTCGCGCGGTCGGCGCTACGACATTCCCGTGGCCGTCGGTGCGCTGGCAGCTTCGGCCAAAATCTACGCGCTCGGCATGGGTCGAGCCGTCGACGAAATTGGCTTGGCCTGGACGCACGCGATCGCCAATCCCATCCCTCCCGTCATGGTCGGTTCGCCGCGATGCCAGGAGGTCATCATCACCGGCGACGATCTCCGTTGCCTTGATGGCGGCTTGGCGCGGCTGCCGGTTCCTATCTCTACTCCGGGATTTGACTCCGCTCCATATCTCACGGCGACCCTTTGCATCACCAGAGACCCGGAAACGGGCGTGCGTAACATGGGCACCTACCGCGGGCAACTCAAAAAGTCCGACCGGCTCGGCGTGCGCATGTCTGCGCGAATTGGCGGCGCCGGCGGCTATCTGCATTGGCAGAAATATCGCGCCCGCGGCGAGCCAATGCCGTGCGCCATCGTGATTGGCTGCGCGCCCGTGGTGGTTTTCACCGGCCCGCAGAAGCTTCCCATAAATCAAGACGAGATGGGGGTTGCGGGAGCACTTGCGGGCGCGCCAATCCGGATCGCCAAGTGCGCGACGATCGATCTCGAAGTGCCGGCCGACTCCGAAATAGTGATCGAGGGGCTGATTGATACCGATCTGCTCGAGCCCGAAGGGCCCTTTGGGGAGAGCAACGGCTACGTCGCGCTCGAAGACTACAATATGTCGATGCAGGTCACGGCGATCACACATCGGCGTTCTCCCGTTTTCGTATCCATCATCAGCCAGGTGACGCCGAGCGAATCGAGCATGATTAAAAAAGTCGCGTACGAGCCCCTGTTCCTGGCGCACTTGCGCGAGCATTTATCGATCAAGGGTATTCGCCGCGTAGTCATGCATGAGCCGCTGAGCAACGTGCGGCCGGTAATTTTTCTTCAATTCGCGAATGGCACGCCGCGCTCTGAAGTCTGGCGAGGGCTGCAGGGCGCGGCGGCTCTGCGCGCCGACTGCGGAAAGATCGTGATCGCGGTGAGCGAAGATATCGAGCCTTCCAATACGGACGCGGTGCTGTGGTCGCTGGCGTACCGTTCAAATCCCCAAGACGACGTACGCATCGAGCCTTACCGCTCCATCGGCCACGCTCCCAAATCCGGACCGCAGACCTTGGACTCCACTATGCTCATCGACGCGACGCTGAAATATCCCATGCCGCCGCTGGCCCTGCCGAAGCGCGAATTTATGGAGCGCGCTCTCGAAATTTGGAAGCAATTGGATTTGCCGGCGGTCCGCGTGCAGCAGCCCTGGCACGGCTATTCGTTGGGAGATTGGAGCGAAGCTTGGGACGCGTTCGCCTGCAATGCCGTCTCCGGCGAGTGGCAGAAAAACGGCCTGAACACATTTCCGCGCCGCCACGGCGATCTCACCCCGGAAACTCCCGTCCGCAAGGTCGAAGGTCCGCCAAAATCCCAAACCTAATCGGCCGAAACGGGGGCCGATTTGCGAAGTAGATCCCCTAGAAACGCGGCGATCTCCTTGGGGCATTCTACGGGCGTGGTATGGCGCGCGCCGGGAATCACTGTAATAGTCGAATTTGGGATGCTCTCGTGTAGCTGTTGAGCCATGGCCACAGGCGTTGCGTAATCGTCTTCTCCCACGATCACCGATGCCGGCATCCGGAATCCGCGCACCGCGTTGCGCAGATCGGCGTTCCCCAGCATTTCGCAGGTCGCCGCATAGCAAGCTGCGTCATTGGCCAGAAAAATTTGCGTCATCTCTTCTGCAATTTCCGCATGCGATTTGCGGAAACCATCGCTGAACCAGCGGCTCAGCTGAAATTCCAGCATGGAGGGAAATCCAGATTCGGCGGGCCTGGCGCCACGCGATTTCCAATCTTTTGGCGCGTTCGGCCCGTACCAGGCAGTCGTGTCGATCAACGCCAACGTCCGAACCCGCTGGGGATATGCCCCTGCAAACGCCTGCGCCACGCAGCCGCCCATCGAGCACCCGGCGACGTTGGTGGAGGACCAGCCAACGGAGTCAAGCAGCGCAGCGAGATCATCGGCAAAAAGCTCCACGCTGTAGGGGCCGGACCGCCGTTCGGAGTGCCCGTGCCCGCGGCAATCGTAAATAAGAATTTCCGCACTCCCGGAGAGTTCCTTCGCAACTTCGCTCCACATCGCCCCACTGAGAGCGAGCGAATGAATCAGTGTCAGGCGGGGCTTTCCCGGATTTGCATAAATGCGATAGGAAATTCGACATCCGTCTTTCCCGCGCGCGATTGCCTTGGCTTCGGCCATCAAAGATGCTCCTGTTTTGAAAAGTTCACAATTGTGGCACGAAGCGGCTCGCGTTCAATTTAGTTTTTGCGTTGGAGAGAAGCGCACGGTAATAATTGGGGCGGTCTCTTCGACCGACTTTGTTCGGACGGACCGATTTTGTTCGGATGGAGTCGATAAGAGATTTCGGTTCAGTGAGCGGTCCGGCGCACGATGCTGTTAAAGGTAAGCGAAGAACTAAATCTCGGTGCGTCCCAGGACGAAGTCTGGAAGCTCCTGCGCGACACACCGCGTCTGGCCGCCCTTCTGCCGGGGGTTGAAACCGTCACGCCGCTCGATGAGCCTGGAGCGGAAGCTTATCAGGCCAAGGCCAGCGATAAAATCGGCCCGTTCAAGGTATCTCTGAACCTGGAAATCCGCGTTACAGAGGCGCGCGGGCCACACTCGCTGAAAGCCAGCATCAAAGGCGCTGATTCCATAGGCCTGAACCGCATCACCGGCTCGTTGCACATTACGCTGATCCCCGTCTCCCCGGCTTCCCAAATGCGTTTCGAAGCCGACATCGAAATACTCGGCAAGCTTGCGACACTTGGCGCAGCACCGATCCGGCGCAGAACCACCGAGAAATTCGCCGAGTTCGCTCGCAATATTCAGGCGCAATTTGCACCCGCTGTAAGCCCCAATCTGCGCGCTCAATCCGCGGCTGATTTGCGCGCCAACTTGCGCACCGAATCAACAAAGGACCGCCGGTGAAGATCGCGTTTGAGCTGAACGGAAAGCCGACGTCCCTGGAAATCGAGCCGCGCGAAACACTCGCCGAAGTCCTGCGCGCGCGCTGCCGACTGACGGGTGTGAAGCTCTCCTGCGAATCGCAGGTTTGCGGAACTTGTACGGTGCTCGTCGACAACATCCCCGTAAGCGCCTGCACTTATCTAGCTTACGAAATTCGCGATAAGCACGTGACCACCATCGAAGGTCTGGCAGGCGGCGGACGTCTACACCCGCTTCAGCAGGCTTTTCTCGATAATTTCGCCTTTCAGTGCGGTTTTTGCACGCCCGGCATGATCCTTGCGGCGAAATCGCTCCTGGATGAAAACGCCAGCGCTTCCGACGAAGAGATCATCGCTTACATGAACGGTAACCTCTGCCGCTGCACGGGTTATTTGGGGATTCTCAAAGCCATCAGGCAGGCCGCTTCGGGATTCCAAACACACATGAACCAAAAGAAACGAACCGGTGAGTAACGCGAAGAAAAACGACGCAAAGAAATTTGCCGTCGTGAATCATTCCGTCCCGCGCGCCGACGGCGTAGCCAAGGTGACGGGAACCGCGACCTACGCCAGCGACATTACGCTCGAACGCATGGCCTGGGCGAAACTTCTCCGCAGTCCGTTTGCGCACGCCAAAATTCGCTCCGTCGACGTTTCCGAGGCCAGGCGTCAGCCCGGAGTGATCGACGTCCTCACCGGAAATGAACTCGGCCCGCTGCATCCTTACTATGGCCACGCTGTAAAAGATCATCCCCTGCTGGCGATCGGCAAGGTTCGATTCGTCGGCGAGCCGGTCGCCGCCGTGATCGGCGAAGATGAATTGAGCGCGCAGGAGGCGCTCGACAAAATCAAAGTCGATTACGAAGAGCTCACACCTGTGCTCGATGTGAAAGCCGCGCTTGCGCCTGGCGCTGTGCTCGTTCATGGCACGGACTATCTCGGCGGCGCCTTTCGAGGGTTCGACGATTTCACGGATTTTCCGGGCAGCACAAAAAATATCTGCCAGGACGTACACGTGGAATGGGGCGACGTGGACGCCGCCTTCGCTTCGGCGGCGCATATCGTGGAAGGCGAATTTTATTTCCCGATGGTCTACGCCTACGCGATGGAACCTTACGTCGCCGTCGCCGATTACGACCCCAACGGCCAACTCACGGTCTATTCCTCCGCGCAACACCCCTTCATGGTGCGTCACGACTTGGCCGAAGTCTTTGACCTGCCGCTGAATAGCGTGCGCGTGATCGTCCCTTACGTCGGCGGTGGCTACGGCAGCAAGTCGTACACCAAAATCGAGCCGCTCACCGCCGCATGCTCGTGGAAAGTTTCGCGCCCCGTCAAACTGCAGCTCAATGTCGAAGAAGCTTTCCTGACCACGCGCTCAGACGATGCGCGCGTTTACATCCGCACGGCCGTTGATCGCAAGGGCAAACTCGTCGCCAAGCAGGCCACTATTCACCTCAATACCGGAGCATACGCGGAAAATAGTCCCATGGTTTGCCGCAAGGCAGCCAATCGCATCGTCGGTCCTTATCGTTTTCCCAACGTGAAGGTCGACTGCCTCGCAATCTACACGAACACGGTTCCCGCAAGCTCCTATCGCGGATTGGGTGCGGCGCAAATCACTTTCCCCGTGGAATCACAGATGGACGAACTGGCCCTCAAAATCGGCTGCGATCCGCAGGAATTCCGTCTGCGCAATTTGGCCCACAGCGGCGAATCCATTCATCCGGGCCTGCGCCCCATCGATGCGGACGTTCCCGGCGACATTCGCATCGCCGCCGAAGCGTTGCGCTCAAACGGCGCGTTGGCGCCGAAGCACGGCCGCTCCGTATGTTGCTCATGCAGCGATGCCGGAGCGCATCCGGTCACTCTCGCGATGGTGCAGGTTTATGCCGATGGGTCCGTCTCGGTGCTGAGCGGAAGCCCCGCGATCGGGCAGGGAAGCCATACCGTTCTCGCGCAGATTGCGGCGGAAGAGATGGGCGTTCCCCTGGAAAAAGTGAAAGTGTTCGGCACGGATACTGCCGTCATGCTTTTCGAGCGTTCCACCGGTGCCAGCCGCACCACCACCCTGATGGGCCGCGCGGTGATGGAAGCCTGCCGCGAAGCCATCGCTCAGTGCAAGTCCATGGCTGCCGAAGTTCTCAGCGTCCCTGCAAACGAGTTCACTGAAGAGCGCGGCGGAATTCGCCACGGCAAAGATTGGCTTTCGTGGCCTGAAATTATGGAGCGATATTTCCAGATGGAGGGCTGCAGCATCATCGGACGCGCCTACTTGCGCCGCGCCGGGCCATTCAAATCCGTGCCGATATTCTGGGAAATCGGCGTCGTCGGCACGGAGATCGCGCTCGACGAAGAAACCGGAAAAATCTCACTCGACACGCTGGTCACGGTCGGCGACGTGGGGCTGGCTATCCATCCGGCCATGACCGAAAGCCAGGATCTGGGCGCCGCTACCATGGGTCTGGGCATCGGCCTATTTGAAGAATTGATCTACGACGGCCAGCAGTTGATGAATGGAACCATGCTCGAATATCGCGTGCCGCGATTCTCAGACTTAGCTCGCCGGGTTGAACTCAAGCTGGTCCAGAACCAGGACGGTGTTGGGCCATATGGCGCAAAAGGCGGCGGTGAAGGCTCTGTCAATCCGATCGGCGCGTGTCTCGCGAACGCGTTATACCAAGCCGCCGGAGTGCGCATTCGCAGCCTGCCCCTGACGCCTGAGCGCGTGTGGAAAGCGCTGCAGGAGAAAAAAGCGCAACCGCCGGTAACGCAGAAGAAATCTGCTGCAGCGCCCAAACCTCGCGCGCGCAGAAGGCCTGCGCGCAAGGCTCGCGCGCCCGAGCGACGCGCATGACCACTCTCTCCCGCTTCGAAATCCATCAACCCGCCAGCGTCACGGAAGCGTCGCAGATGCTCGGCCATTATGGTGACGAGGCCGCCATTTACGCTGGCGGGACGGAATTGCTACTGGCCATGCGGCATCGCGCCCTCAGCTATAGCCATCTGATCGATCTCAAAGTGATTCCCGGATTGAACGCAATCGAAGCTCGCGACGGCGTTATTGAAATTGGCGCGGCCTGCGCGCATCGCGCTCTCGAACGATCCGCGTTGCTGCGCGAAAAGCAGCCGGCATTGGCCGAACTGGAATCCCAGGTTGCCAATATTCGCGTGCGCGCGACGGGGACCCTCGGAGGCAATCTTTGCTTCGCCGAACCGCACTCAGATCCCGCCACCATGCTGCTGGTGCTCGGCGCTACCCTGCGGATCGAAAATGCCGAAGGCGCCCGCGAAATCCCAATCGAGAAATTGATTGCTGGCGCCTATGCGAATCACCTCGCGCCCGGCGAAATCCTCACTCGCATCGTCATCCCCTCGGCGAAACCCAGTCACCGCGCCGCCTACATGAAGTTCCAGATTCATGAGCGACCCACTCTCGGCCTGGGGCTTTGGCTCGAAACTCCGGACCGCGGCCGCACCTTTAGAGCCGCTCGCGTTGCCGTGGGCTGCGTCTGTCCTTTCCCGAGCCGTTCGCTACAAGCCGAGGCATTGCTCACGGGCCTGAAGGCGGAAGTTGAAAAACGGCTGCCCGAAGCCGCAGCGCTCATTGCCGAGGGTGCCGATCTGGTCGATGACCACGAAGGCAGCGCCGAATACAAGCGCCATCTGATCGGCGTCTTCCTCCGACGCACTTTTCTCAAAGCCGTCGCCGGCGACAGTCTCTTCAAGCCTGGGCACAAAATCTAAGATTGTCATCCCGAGGGGCAGTCTTCGCCTCGAAGGATCTCTCTGAAAACTGAAGCATGCAACGTTGCAAATCCGGTCGCGGTCAGCGATTTTGGTTGATAATAGCCGTCTGAGAGACTCCCATGCGGCGCGTCTCCTTTCTATTCTCGATCCTGCTCTTCCTTGGCTTCGCCTGCGGCCTACTCGCCTATCAGCGACGAGCCCCCGGCGGTGGTCAGGACGACGACGAGGAGGACATGCCGCTCGGCGTGAAACAAAAAGTGGAATGGACCTTCGCGCGTTTCCATTACGACATGGCCTACGGCAACTTTCGCGGTTTTCAACGCTGGGCCGCCGATTATCCGAAATCGGATCGCCAGCTGGTGGAAGGCGTCGTTCGCCTGACGCGCATCAACACGCATGTGGCCGAGCAGGTGGTCGACGCCCATAGCGACGACATCTATAACTGGCCGTGGATTTTTGTCGAAGATCCCGGCGCGTGGGTCCTTTCACAGGCCGAAGCAATTCGCATCCGCACTTATCTCCTGCGCGGCGGCTTCATGTTTTTCGACGATACCCACGGCGATTACGAATGGAACAATCTGGCGGCCGGCGTGCGCATGATTTTCCCGGACCGCCCGATCGTAGATCTAAAGAATAGCGACGAACTTTTCCATACCGTCTACGATCTCGACGATCGGTTCCAGATTCCCGGAACCCGCTTTATCTGGAACGGTCGGCGCTATACGGACGACATGAAAGTGCCCAGATGGCGCGCCATCCGCGACGATAAAGGCCGCATTATGATCGCCATTTGCCACAATAGCGACGTCGGCGACGCCTGGGAATGGGCCGACAGTCCCAACTACCCGGAGTCTGCCACATCCATGGCCTACCGCATCGCCATTAACTACATTGTCTACGGAATGACCCACTAAGCCTTTGCGGCGAGAGTAAAGACGTTGTCATTCTGAGCGAAGTGGTCGCCCATCGTTCGTTGCTTTTCGCGACGCGCGACCACGAAGCGAAGAATCTCTCTTTGCTTATTTAAACCGGAACGATCGAATCGGCGGTGTTACTTCAGGCGGGTGCTGCCCATGAGAAATTTGTCGACGCCGGCGGCGGCCTTGCGTCCTTCGGAAATTGCCCACACTACGAGCGACTGTCCTCGCCGCATATCGCCGGCGGCGAAAATCCCCGGCACGGAGCTCATGTAGCTCGCATCAGTGGCGATATTGCTGCGCGCGTCGAGATTGACGCCGAACTGCTCGATCATGCCCTGTTTCACCGGCCCCGTGAAGCCGAGCGCGAGCAGCACCAGATCCGCTTCCAGGATGAACTCGGTTCCCGGAATCGGCTCGAACTTCGGCGGCGGCCCCACGCGGATGGCGTGAAGCTGCTTTACATTTCCGTTTTCGTCGCCGGTAAAGTGCGTCGTACCGATGGACCAATCCCGCAAGCCGCCTTCTTCGTGCGAGCTCTCCGAACGCAATTGCAGCGGCCATAGCGGCCACGGCGTACTCGGCGCGCGCGATTCGGGCGGCATGGGCATAATTTCGAACTGGCGCACCGATTTTGCCTTGTGACGATGAGTAGTGCCCAGGCAATCGGCGCCCGTATCTCCGCCGCCGATAATGACGACATGTTTTCCAGTAGCCAGAATCTGGTTGAGCACTTCATCGCCGGCATTGCGTTTATTCTGCTGCGGCAGAAACTCCATGGCGAAATGGATTCCCTTGAGCTCCCGCCCGGGAACATTCAAATCACGCGGAGCCTCCGCGCCTCCGCAGAGCAGGATGGCGTCGAACTCTTTGCGTAAATCTTGAGCAGGAATGTTGCCGCCGATGTGCGCGTTCATCTCGAAATGCACGCCTTCCGCTGTCATTTGCTCGACGCGGCGATCGAGCACGCGCTTTTCCATCTTGAAGTCGGGAATGCCGTAGCGCATCAAGCCGCCGAGCCGATCGTTTTTTTCAAACAGCGTCACGAGGTGCCCGGCCCGATTCAGTTGCTGCGCGGCCGCCAATCCCGAAGGACCGGACCCCACCACCGCCACGCGCTTGCCTGTGCGCATTTCCGGCGGTTCGGGCTGAATCCAGCCTTCCGCCCAGGCACGTTCCACAATGTTCTTCTCGATGACTTTGATCGTTACTGGTGGCTCGTTTATGCCCAGCACGCAAGCCGTTTCGCAAGGCGCGGGGCAGATGCGGCCCGTGAATTCGGGGAAATTATTCGTCGAATGCAAAACGCGGATCGCTTCCTTCCAGTGGTCGCGATAAACGAGGTCGTTCCAGTCGGGAATGATGTTGTTGACGGGGCATCCCGTGTGGCAGAAGGGAATGCCGCAATCCATGCAACGCGCAGCCTGCGTGCGGACTTTGTCTTCGGGGAACTGGTAGTAGACTTCGAAGTAGTCGTTGATGCGCTCTTCGATAGGCCGGCGAATCGGCAGTTCTCGCGTGAATTCCTTAAAACCGGTAACCTTGCCCACGAGTCTTAGCCCCGAACCTCGCGCCCACGCGCATGTGTTCCGGCCTGCGCCACCAGCACACCGGCGGGGACCCGTGGAACGCCCAGGACACGCTTATACTCATGCGGAAACACTTTGACGAAGTTCGGAAGCATGGCCTCCCAGTTCTGCAAAATCCATTTCGCTTGCGGACTATCAGTGAATTCGCCATGCCGGCTGATCAGCCGATGCAGCAGCGCAACGTCCGCGGACTCCGTTACAGGCTCGAGATCGACCTCCGCGCGATTGCAATAGGTCGCACCGAACTCGCCCGCCTGATCCAGCACGTAGGCGATGCCTCCGGTCATCCCGGCGGCAAAATTGCGCCCGGCGCGGCCCAGCACGATTACCAGCCCGTTTGTCATGTACTCGCAGCCGTGATCGCCCACGCCTTCCACGACAGCAGTTGCGCCCGAATTGCGCACGGCAAAGCGCTCACCCGCCATGCCATTGAAATACGCTTCGCCGCTCGTCGCGCCGTAGAGGCAGACATTTCCGATCAGGATATTTTCTTCCGGCACGAACTCAGAATGCCGCGGCGGATAGATAATCAGCCTGCCGCCCGAGAGCCCTTTGCCGACGTAGTCGTTGGCATCGCCTTCGAGAGTCAGCCTGACGCCCTTGGCCAAAAACGCGCCGAAACTCTGTCCCGCGCAGCCCGTCAGCTGAATGCGAATGGTGTCTTCGGGCAAGCCCTCGGAACCGTAGCGCCGCGCTATTTCGCCGCTTAGCATTGCGCCCACAGTGCGGTGCACGTTGCGGATCGGCAGGCTAATGGAAACCGGAACCTGCTTCTCCAAAGCTTTCTGCGATTGTTTGATCAGGTGCCGGTCAAGCGCTGCCTCTAAACCGTGATCTTGCGGCTGCATCTGCCGACGACCCACGTGATGCGGCACTGGCGGGTTATACAAAATAGACGACAGGTCGATTCCCTTAGCCTTCCAGTGCGTGACGTCTGTTCGCTGCACCAGGCAATCGACGCGCCCGACCATCTCCTCGAGCTTTCGGAAGCCTAGTTCTGCCATGATCCTGCGCAAATCCTCAGCCACGAAAAAGAAGAAGTTGATGACGTGCTCGGGCTGGCCCTGGAACTTCTTGCGCAATGCCGGATCCTGCGTCGCCACGCCCACCGGGCAGGTATTCAGATGGCATTTGCGCATCATAATGCAGCCCATCGAAATGAGGGGAGCAGTGGAGAATCCGAATTCCTCGGCGCCCAGCATCGCGGCAATCGCCACGTCCCTGCCGGTTTGCAGCTTGCCATCGACCTGCACGCGCACTCGGCTGCGCAAATCGTTCATTACCAGCACCTGCTGCGTTTCAGAGAGCCCCAGCTCCCACGGAATCCCTGCGTGCCGTATCGAACTAATCGGCGATGCGCCCGTCCCTCCATCGTAACCGCTGATCAGAATCACGTCCGCATGAGCCTTGGCAACGCCCGCAGCCACGGTGCCGACGCCCACTTCCGCTACGAGCTTCACCGAAATGCGCGCCCGGGGATTCGCGTTCTTCAAGTCGTAAATAAGCTGCGCTAAATCTTCAATGGAATAGATGTCGTGGTGCGGCGGAGGCGAAATCAAGCCCACGCCTGGAATCGAGTGCCGCACGCGCGCGATGAAGTCGTCGACTTTGTGGCCGGGCAACTGCCCACCCTCACCTGGTTTCGCGCCTTGCGCGATCTTGATCTGCAAATCGTCCGCGTTGATCAAGTAATTCGTAGTGACGCCAAAACGCGCCGACGCCACCTGTTTGATCGCGCTGCGGCGCAAATCCCCATTAGCATCCGGCTTGAAGCGCGCTTCGTCCTCGCCGCCCTCGCCGGTATTCGACTTGCCACCGATGCGATTCATGGCGATGGCCAGGGTTTCGTGCGCTTCTTTGCTTATCGACCCGAAAGACATCGCTCCCGTGGCAAAGCGCTTGACGATGTCCGCTGCCGGCTCCACTTCCTCGAGCGGCACCGGTTTTCCGTTAGGCTTGAAATCAAACATCCCGCGCAGCATCTGCAAATCGCGATTCTGTTGGTTGATAACGGCGGCAAATTCCTGGAACGTCTCGAATTTCGACTCCCGCACAGCGTACTGCAATTTGCTGACGGTAATCGGGTTGAACAGATGCTTTTCGCCGCGCACGCGATACTGATATTCGCCTCCCACGCGCAGTTCCGTATCGGATTCGCTCGGCGGCTGCATCGCAAACTGATGCTTCAGCAGCGCCTCGCGCGCCAGCACCTCCATGGTCACGCCCTCAATGCGCGAGGCTGTACCCGTGAAGTAGCGCTCGACGAGCGATTTTTGCAGGCCGATCGTCTCGAAAATTTGTGCGCCCTGATAACTCTGCAGTGTGGAAATTCCCATCTTCGAGAAGGTCTTCAGCAGGCCCTTGTCGATCGACTTCATATAATTCTTGAAAGCTTTGTCCCATGTGCAGTCGGGCGGAAAAGCGCCCTGCCGGTGCAGATCTTCGAGCGTCTCGATGGCTAGATACGGATTTACTGCGCTCGCGCCGTACCCGAGCAGCAACGCAAAGTGCATCGCCTCGCGCGGCTCTCCTGATTCCACGATCAGCGCCACCTGATTGCGCGTTTTCTCGCGAATCAGATGATTGTGCACAGCCGACAGCGCCAGCAGGCTAGGTATCGGTGCATGGTCCGCGTCCACGCCGCGATCCGAAAGAATCAGCAGCGTGTAACCGGATTTAATCGCCAGAGATGCCGAACGGCACAGAGTCTCGATGGACTGCTCGAGCTGTTTTTCGCCGCCCTCCACGCGGAAAAGCATCGGCAGCGTCGTGGCCAGAAAATCGCCCCAGCTCACACGCCGCAATTTCTCGAGCCGCCAGTTGGAGATGATGGGATGCCGCAGCTTAAGTGTGTGGCAATTCTTCGGCGTCTCGTCGAGGATGTTTCCTTCGGACCCAATGTACGTATTCAGTGACATCACCAATCCTTCGCGGATTGGATCGATCGCCGGATTAGTGACCTGCGCGAAAGTCTGCTTGAAGTAGCTGAACAGCAGCTGCGTCTGGTCGGAAAGGCACGCCAGCGGCGTGTCGATGCCCATCGAGCCGACGGGCTCTTCCGCCTGCAGCGCTGAAGGCAGCAGCACGGTCTTCAGATCTTCATCCGTGTAGCCAAATGCGCGCTGGCGCATCAGGATGGTTTCGTGGTCGGTCGGCTGAACGCGCTTGGGGCTCGGCAGATCGTCCAGCGTAATCTGATTTTCCTTCAGCCACTGCCGATAGGGCTGCCGCGCCGCCAACTCCTTCTTCACTTCTTCGTCGGTAATCAAACGCTTCTGCTCGGTATCGACCAACAGCATCCGGCCCGGCGCAAGTCTGCCCTTCATGCGGACCTCTTCCGGCTTTACTGGAAGCACGCCCGCTTCTGAGGCCATGATCACCAGCCCGCCGTTGGTCACCATATAGCGGCCTGGACGCAGTCCGTTGCGATCGAGCTTCGCGCCGATCACGCGACCGTCGGTAAACGCCACGTCCGCCGGACCATCCCAAGGCTCCATCAGTGAAGCGTGATACTCGTAGAACGCTTTGACGTCGTCCCGCATGGTCGAATCGTGTTCCCATGCTTCCGGGATGAGCATGGACATCACGTGCGGCAGGCTGCGTCCCGCAAGCGTCAGCAGTTCCACTGCATTGTCGATCATGGCCGAATCGCTGCCGCCCGGCGTAATGATAGGGAAAAGCTTCTTGATGTCGTTGCCGAAAAGCGGCGACGCCAGCACCGATTGCCGCGCGTACATCCAGTTGATATTGCCGCGCAGCGTGTTGATCTCGCCGTTATGGCAGATATAGCGATAGGGGTGCGCAAGCTGCCAGCTCGGGAAGGTATTGGTCGAGAAGCGCTGGTGCACCAGGCACAACGCGCTGGTCACTTCCGCATCCAGCAGTTCCTTGTAGAAATCGGTAATCTGCGGCGCCAGCAGCAGCCCTTTGTAAATAATCGTCCTGGAAGAGAGCGAAGGCAGATAGAAGAAGCCCTTCTCTTTGAAGTCCGACGCCGCCACGGCGGCTTCCGCGCGCTTGCGCACGACGTAGAGCTTGCGCTCGAGCGCATCCTGATCCATCTCCGGCCCGCGCTTGATAAAAATTTGTTCGATATAGGGCTGCGTCGCCCGAGCCAGCCTGCCAATCGCGTTTCCGTTCAGCGGCGTGTCCCGCCAGCCGAGCACGGTCAGTCCTTCTTCGCCAGCAATACGCTCCAAGATGCCTTCGCAAAGGATCCGCTCGGCCCGATCGACCGGCAGAAACGCCATCCCCACGCCATATTCACCGGGCGTTGGTAGTTCAAAACCAAGCCGCGAGCACTCGCGCTGGAAAAAGCTATGCGGAATTTGAATCAGAATCCCGGCGCCGTCGCCGGTCTGCGGATCGCACCCGCACGCGCCCCGGTGCGTCAGGTTAATCAGAATCTGAACGCCCTTGAGGACAATGTCGTGCGATTTGCGCCCGGAAATATCGGCTACAAACCCGATGCCGCACGCATCGTGCTCAAAGTTCGGGTCATATAGACCCTGAGCAGGAGGTAGTCCGCCAAATGGATGGTGGAGCGGGTAATATTCGCCCATTTTAGTGTTCATCCTGAATACCATGGCAAACCTGCCTTGTAAAGCGACCCGAGCATAGCTGCAAGACCTGTGAGTGAGCGCTACGCTAAGGGCGCGTGCGCCGTAAGTCGGAGGGCGGTTGCCATACTACAAGCCATTGCTAATAAATAGCTTACTACGCCAAATTTGTACAATTCAGAATTTCGATGGGCTCAATCAATTTTTCTGCGAGGTTGTTTCAGTCCGGATTCAGGCGAAGCTGCGCTCCTACCCGCAACTAACCCGCTACTTCAAATAGTGCCGCTGCAGCTCCTGCAAGGTCATTGGCCCTTTGCGGATGCTCACCGCAACTCTGCCCGCCGATGTGGTGCTCGACCTGACATAGATGGTATCGCCCGCACGCAAGTCCCCGAATTGCATTGGCTTGCTGGTTCTATCGGTGTAGCGGGTCTTGTCGTTCACCTGGATGAGTTGGGTGATCTCGGTGGGCTCTTTCAAAAGCAATTGCTTTTTCGTAATGTCCACGGAAGAAACGATGAAGAACTCCTCCCCGCCATTCGTGGTACCCGCTGCTTTGCTGGATTGCGCCGCCACTGAAAAAACGCAGCTCACGACTGTGGCAAACACAATAGCAACCACACGCAAGCGCCTTCCCACCGGATGTCTCCGAGCTCCCAAAATTCTACTCATACCGCAACGCCTCGATCGGATCGAGATGAGAAGCCTTATACGCAGGATAAAATCCAAAAAAGACGCCCACGGCAGCGGAGAAGATCACCGCCACCAGAAGAGCTTCCATAGGAATGCGCGTCGGCCATCGCAACGTGCTGGAAATCGTTATCGAACCGGCTACGCCGATGATCACCCCGAGCGCTCCTCCCATCAGGCTAAGTAAAGTGGCCTCGCCCAGGAACTGCATGCGCACGTCGCTCTCGTTCGCGCCAATCGCCAGCCGGAGGCCGATTTCACGGGTGCGTTCAGTCACGGAGACCAGCATGATATTCATAATTCCTATGCCCCCTACGAGCAGGGAGACCGAGGCGATGCTTGCCAACAGGATAGTCATGATTTTCTGTGACTCGGCCCGCGCGGAAGCGATCTCCGCCGGGTGGCGCAGATTGAAATCTTCGTCCTCATCGACTCGCAGATGATGCCGCTCTCGAAGCAAGGAGGTGATCTGCTGTTCGGCAGGCTTAATTGCTGCCGGTGAGCTTGCTGAGCACATGATGTCGTCCAGCCAATCGATTCCCCTGATCTTCTTCTGCATGGTCGTCAAAGGCACGATCAGAGTGTCATCCTGGTCCTGGCCGGTAGGCGACTGACCTTTGGGAGTCAATACGCCGATCACGCGCATCGGTAAGTTCTGAATGCGGATGGTCTGCCCGACAGGATCGGCGGAGCCAAACAAATTGTCCACAATCGTTTGACCCAGCAGGCAGACATTCGCCGAATGGTCCACGTCGTCCTGAGAAAAAGAATCTCCTCGCTCAATACCCAGGCGGCGCACCTGCAGAAATTCGGGGGACACGCCCCGCGCCTGGCTGAACCAGTTCTGGTTCCCATAAACAATCTGCACAGGTCCATCTACGTGGCCGGAGCAGTTATACACCAGGGGAACTTGCTGCTGCATGGCTTTCACATCTCCCATAACCAGGGTCTTGGTTCCTCGAGAACCTGTGCGCACGCCATTGACGGCGCGGCCTCCCGCTTCGACCCAAACCATGTTATCGCCAAGATTGCTGATCTGCTGTTGGATTTGCTCCGAAGCACCTTCGCCCACCGCCACGCTGGCAATCACCGCGCCCACACCGATAATAATTCCCAGCATGGTCAGGATACTGCGCATTTTGTTACGCGCCAGGGCCCGCATGGCCAATCGCAGGATGCTGATCAGGTCCATCCGCAGCCTCCTATTCTGGTACGGCTGTTTCGCTAGCGCCCGAAGGCAATGTTGCCAGAATTTCAGAGGCGCAAGCGCGCTCGCGCACAGGCGAATCGTTCAGAATCTGGCCGTCGCGAAAAAGCACTGTGCGCCGGGCGAAGCGCGCCACGTCCGGCTCGTGTGTGACCAGCAGAATGGTCAGCCCGCGCTCGTCGTTGAGCCGCTGAAAGGTCTCCATAATCTCGATGCTGGTGCGCGTATCTAGATTGCCGGTGGGCTCATCGGCGAGCAAAATGGAAGGATTGTTGATCAGGGCGCGCGCGATAGCTACGCGCTGTTGCTGGCCGCCGGAAAGCTGGGAGGGGTGGTGGTCCCCGCGGCCCTCCAAGCCAACCAGCCGCAGGGCCTCTTGTGCGCGCCGCTGCCTCTCCTCGCGCTTTACCCCGGCGTAGACCAAAGGCAATTCGACATTTTCTTGAGCGGACGTGCGCGCCAGCAGATTAAAACCCTGAAAAACAAATCCAATCTTCTGGTTTCGAATCCGTGCCAGGTCCTGTTTCGAGAATTGTGCAACCTCCTGCGCATCCAAGCGATATACGCCGCTGGTGGGGCGGTCCAGGCACCCGATCAAATTCATAAATGTCGATTTACCCGAACCGGAAGCGCCCATAATGGCAACGAACTCTCCGGAGCGCACTTCCAGCGAAACTCCCCGCAAAGCAGGCACGCGAATCTCGCCCAGTTGATAAATCTTATGCAAATTCTGGACTTCGATGGTCAGTTGAGATTCAGGTGCGGTCCTGATCGGAGCAGGGGATTGTAGAGCCTGTTCGGCCATATTCGGATTCCCGGCTTATCGCGGCGCGCCAAACTTTGGAGTCGATGCCGCGCCATTCCCGCTCGCATTTCCGCCCGACTGTTCTCCTGTCGCGAGCAAATCGCCGGGCTTCACTTCCCCGGCGATCAATTGCGTGAACGTGTAATCCGTAATGCCGGTTCGAACGGCCACGGGGCGAACCTTTCCCCCCGCTTCTGGCTTCCATATCACACGCCATCCGCCGATATGAGACGTCGTTGCTGCCGGCGGAATCTGATTTTGGTCATAGAGCTGCCGAAGTTCGACGTTGGAAAACGAAGGCGTGAAGCGCAATGCCGCGTTCGGAATTTTCACAGTGTCAGAGACGTCGCCGGTGGGTATCGTCGCGTAGACCGTCTCGCCGGGAAGAAGTTTCCCGTCGGGATTATCAAACGTGATGATCGTATTGTACGTGACCACGTTTTGAATCGTGGTCGCGTTCAGCCGAATCGCACTCACGCGCCCGGTAAACGTCTCGCTCGGAAAAGCATCCACCTGAAACGTCGCTTCCGTGCCGATCTTTATGTTTCCCGTGTCCGACTCATCCGTCGCTGCCGCCACCTGCATCCGCGTCAGGTCCTGGGCGATGCTGAAAACGATCGGTGCCTGCAGCGAAGCCGCCACGGACTGGCCCACGGTCACGTTTTTGGAAACGACTGTGCCGTCGATCGGCGAGAGAATCGTGCAGTAGCGCAGATTTGCCTCCGCCAGCGCCAGGGCGCCTTGCATCGTTTTGATTTGAGCCTTTGCTTGGTCCACCTGAGCGCGCGTCTCGGCAAGCTGTGCGCTGGACTGGTTCAGTTGTGCCTCGGCAGCCCGCACTTGGGCTTGCGACTGATCCACACCCGACTGGGCTTGATCTGCCTGATCCTTCGAAAACACGCCTTGGCCGGCAAGGTCGATGATGCGTCGTGAGTTCGCTCGGCTGTAAACGTCGGCCGCTTTCAGCCGTTCCAGATTGGCTTCATTGTTCTTTATGCCCGCTTCCTGTGCGCCAATCGTTGCTTCTAGATTTTTCTCGTTGGCAATCGCGTTCTCGAGGTTGCCTCGTGCCTGAACTACTTGCGCTCGATAAACTTCGGGATCGAGCTGCGCCAGCACTTGGCCGGCTTCGACTCGGGAATTGAAGTCGGCAAAGACGTATTGCACTGTCCCCGACACGTACGACCCCACAGGCACCGTGGTCAGCGGATTAATCGTGCCCGTAGCCTGCACCACCGAAGTAATGCCGCCGCGTTGAACTTCCGCGGTCAAATAATTTGGATCGTCGGAACGTCCCCGAATAGCCCAGCCGCCTACGAGAATAGCCAGCACGATCAAGGCGCCGAGACCGACGAACTTCTTGTGATCGCGGTAATATGCCCGCAAGTCCATTTTATTCTTTACCGAGGCTGTGACGCCTATTATACAGACCAGTTACCTGTTTTGAGTTATCAGGGTCCCTGCTCCAACCTGAAAAATGGCTGAATTCCAGAACTTGCGCACTACGATCGGGTTACCGAATCGCTATACTCGGCAGCTTCAGGATCCGCCATGAGGTGTATATTGCCAGTCAGGGGAGGACCACATTGTGAGCAGATTAATTCCAGCTATGTTTTTCGCCTTGATTCTGGCAACTGGCGCGGCAGCGCAAAGCCAGCAACCCGCGCCACCTTCGTTTACGGGTTTCCTGAAGAACGTTTATATGGGTGACCGCAACGAAATTACGCGCTCGGCGGCGAAATTTCCGGAAGAGTTCTACGGCCTGCGCCCCGGCCCGCAAACCGAGGTCAGGACCTTCGGTCAACTTGTCGGCCATCTCGCCAACTTCAACTATTTGTGGTGCTCGCAGGCAAAAAGTGAGAAGAATCCGGCTGAAGGGAAAGACTTCGAAAAACTAACTTCCAAAGCCGACCTGACGAAGGCTCTTAACGACGCCTTTGCTTATTGCGATCCTTTGTATACGAATCTCACCGAAGCGTCAGGCCAGGAAGTCGTCGAAATTACCCAGGAAAATGGAAACAAGAGACGCATCAACCGCATGAGTTTGCTCGTCTTGAATTTCGGCCACAACCAGCATCACTACGGCAACATGGTCACCTACATGCGGATCAAGAGCATCGTCCCCGCATCCTCCGAGCCCCGC
>Ga0210394_10003143_pt1 | contig 21277 bp, 11 predicted proteins | sample IncBWC12MmetaG_FD_160121 | JGI IMG/M metagenome (GOLD analysis project Ga0210394, IMG submission 160121) | Forest soil microbial communities from Barre Woods Harvard Forest LTER site, Petersham, Massachusetts, United States - Inc-BW-C-12-M | ecosystem: Environmental > Terrestrial > Soil >...
GCATCGGACGCAAAATGTTTTTGTGGTGATTGAAATGGCGCTGTCGCTGGTTTTGCTGATCGGCGCCGGGTTGATGATTCGCACACTGGCTGCGCTGGGCAGCGTAGATCCCGGGTTCAACCCGCGCAACGTGCTCACATTCTCGTTGGGATTGTCACCCGCCAGAGTATCCACTCCCGAAAAGATTCGCGCTGCGCTTCGCGATGCCACCGCAAATTTTGCGTCGCTCCCCGGTGTGGAAGCAGCATCCGCCTTGGGAGGCGGCATTCCCATGCAGGGCGATTCCGAGCTGCCTTTCTGGCGCGAGGGTCAACCGCGTCCCGCCACAGACGGCGAAATGAATTTCGCGCTTTGGTACCCGGTCGAGCCTCAGTATTTGCAAGTGATGGGCACTCCGCTCATCCGCGGCCGCTTCATCTCCGCCCAAGATACGGAGGGTGCGCCGGCGGTTATTGTGATCGATCAGAATTTCGCGCGGGAATATTTTCCGAACGAAGATCCCGTCGGAAAGCGAATCAATATAGGCCTGATCAATGGCATAGCGGAAGTTGTGGGCGTGGTGGGCCACGTGAAGCACTGGGGACTCGCCGACAAAGGGCACCAAAATCTGCAAGCCGAGTTTTATTCACCCATCGTGCAGCTTCCGGACCAAGTACTTCCGCTCGCGGCCGGCGGTATCGGCATGGTTGTGCGTACGTCCGGAAACCCGGATGCCTTCGTCAGCGTCATCCGCGCAGCGTCCAGCAAGTTCGATAGCGGCCAAGTGGTCTATGACTTCACGCCCATGACCAAAATCGTCTCCGACTCCATCGCCACGCAGAGATTCACGATGATCCTGCTCGGAATATTTTCGGCGCTGGCCCTGGTGCTGTCGTCGGTTGGGATTTACGGCGTGATTTCGTATCTGGTGGGCCAGCGCACGCATGAAATCGGCATCCGCATGGCCCTGGGCGCGCAACGGCGGGATGTGCTGCGCATCGTGTTGGGCGAAGGGTTGCGAGTGGCGCTGCTGGGCGTGGCCGTGGGAATTGTGGCCGCGCTGGGACTGACGCACTTGATGGCGCAAATGATTTTCGGCGTCCGCGCCGTGGATCCGCTCACATTCGCGGGCGTTGCAATTCTGTTGACGTTCGTCGCGCTGGCCGCCTGTTACATCCCGGCCCGCCGCGCCATGCGCGTGGACCCGATCGTAGCGTTGCGGTACGAGTGAGCAGCAGGGAGTGCTGAGCGGCACGTCCCGAGCGAAGGCTGGCCGCGCGTCGCGAAGCACCTTCCGCCGCGCATTTATCATTCATCACTCGTCACTTTTCTCGGAGGTACTAATGGAAACTCTGCTGCAAGACATTCGCTACGGCGCGCGCATGCTGATGAAAAACCCCGGCTTCCTGATTGTCGCCGTCATCACCCTGGCGCTGGGCATTGGCGCGAATACCGCCATTTTCAGCATGGTGGATGCGTTCTTGCTGCGTCCGCTCCCGGTGGCGGACCCCGCGCAAATCACCGTGCTGGCATTCCAGCAGAAACAAGGAAACTTCCTGACGCAATTTTCGCTCGCGGATTATCGCGACATCCGCGAGCAGTCCAGCAGCGTATTTTCGGAAGTCTTCGCCTACCAGTTCGGCTTGGACGGCCTGAGCGTGGACGGCAAAGCCGATCGCATCATGACCAACTACGTCTCTGGAAACTATTTTTCCGCGCTGGGCCTCCAGCCGGCGCTGGGCCGCTTCATTCTGCCCTCGGAAGGCGAGGTACCGGGCGCGGATCCCGTGATGGTTCTGGGCTATTCCTACTGGCAGACGCGCTTCGGCGGCGATCCGGGAATTGTGGGGAGAAAAGTCACGGTGGACGGCCATCCGATAACGATCGTGGGCGTCGCTCCCAAGGGTTTTGTGGGAGTCTATCCAATTCTGAGCGTGCAAGGTTATTTGCCGATGGGAATGGCAATCATTGCGGGCAATCCCGGCGACTTCATGAGCAACCGCCAGATCCGCAATGTTCCGATTGTCGCGCGGCTCCGGCCGGGCGTGAGCCTCGAACAGGCGCAGGCCGTCTTGGCCGTGGTATCTCATAGGCTGGCGCAGGAATATCCCGATGCCCATAAAGAACTCAACCTGGTGGCGTTTCCAGAACTTCGCGCGCGACCCAATCCCGATCCCAATAACACGGTGCTCGTGGTGGGTAGCCTTTTTCTGGGTTTGGCCGTAATGGTGTTGTTGCTTGCGTGCGTCAATGTCGCAAATATTTTGCTGGTGCGCGCCACCGTGCGCCAACGCGAAATGGCCATTCGCGCTGCCCTGGGTGCGGCGCGAGTTCGCTTGATCCGGCAGTTACTGACCGAAAGCGTTTTGCTGGCGCTGCTCGGCGGCGTGGCGGGAGTTCTGCTGGGCTATTGGGGCAGCTCGGCGCTCGGCTCGATTCATGTGCAAACGGATCTTCCCGTACATTTTGATTTCGGTTTTGACTGGCGCGTTTTTGGCTTCGCCACAGCGGCGGCGTTGCTGACCGGGATGGTCGTGGGCATTGTGCCGGCCGTGCGGGCGTCGCGCGGAAATTTGAGCGCGATTCTGCATGAAGGTGGCCGCGGCGTAGTGGGAGGCAAGAACCGGCTGCGCAGTACGCTGGTGGTGGTGCAGGTAGCGGGTTCGCTGATGCTGCTCATCATCGCCGGACTATTCACGCGCAGCCTGGCACAGGCGCAACGCACCGATCTCGGCTTCAAGCCCGATCACGTCCTGAACCTGATCATGGATCCGAACGAAATCGGATACAACCAGGCACAAACGCGCGATTTCTACAAGAATCTGTTGCAGCGCGTTCGCGCGCTTCCCGGAGTGGTCTCGGCATCCACCGCCAACGCCACCCCCATGGGCTACTACAACAATTCCGATTCACTCGCGATCGAAGGGTACCAGCCGCCTCCCGGCCAGCCCGCTCCTGCTTCCTCGTACAACACGATCTCCACCGATTATTTCCAGACGATGGGAATTTCTCTGCTGCGAGGCCGAACCTTTACAGAAGCAGACGATGAAAATACCCAATATGTCGCGATCATCAGCGAAGCGATGGCCAAGCAGTACTGGCCCGACAAAGATCCGATGGGCCGGCAATTTCAGATGTCCACCGACCCTAAGCACTCACTGGTGGTAGTGGGCGTAGCGAAGGACATTCGCTTCATCGGGCTCACGGGACCCTTCAGCCCCATGTTCTACGCTCCCTTCCTGCAGCATCAGATCGCGAATTCCCTCCAGGCTTTGCAGTTACGCACAGCTGCGCCGCCGGAAACGATGATTCCGGAAATTGAGCGCGTAATCGAATCGCTCGCGCCGCAACTTCCAATTTTCGATGTGCAGACTATGTCGCAGGCCCTCAATACGCTGAATGGACTGCTCTTCTACAAAATCGGTGCGGTGCTTGCGGCGCTGCTCGGAATGCTGGGACTGATTCTGGCAATCGTCGGAGTGTATGGCGTGGTGTCCTATGCCGCAACTCAGAAAACGCACGAAATCGGCGTGCGCATGGCGCTGGGCGCTCAGCCCGCGGATATTCTGAAAATGGTTTTTCGTGAAGGACTGCTGATCATCGGCATCGGCTTGGCCGCAGGCATTGCCGGCGCACTGGCTGCCGGGCAAGTGGTTGGCACCTTTCTCACGGTGAGCGCTCGAGATCCAGTTACGTACGTGATTGTGACCGGCATGCTCATGATTGTGGCGCTCAGTGCGTGTTTCATTCCAGCCCGACGCGCGATGCGTGTGGACCCGATGGTCGCACTACGATACGAATGAGCGGTGAGGAGCAAGAGGCTTGCTTTTACTCGTCACTTGCCACTTTTCAATCAGCACTTTCTTAGGGGGTGCCATGGGAACGCTGCTCCAGGATCTACGTTACGGAATCCGTATGCTGGCGAAAAGTCCGGGTTTCACCGCGCTCGCCGTCATCACCCTGGCGCTTGGAATCGGCGCGAATACCGCGATTTTCTCCGTGATCAATTCAGTTTTGCTGCGCCCGCTGCCATTTAATGAGCCCGGACGCTTGGTGGCGCTTTGGCAAACCGAAAGCGCGCCGGGCAACTTTCCGCTGACTGGACCCGATTATCTGGACTGGCAAGCGCAAAGTCGCACGCTTCAGACCACCAGCCTTTACAGTTGGGAACGGTCGGCAAACGCCAGCGGCGCTGGTGAGGCCGAAGCCGCTTCGGTCGTCAGGGCCCAGGCGAATTTTTTTGCGGTTCTCGGCGTGCAACCAAAAATCGGGCGCGCCTTCGATCCCGGCGAAGACCAGGCCGGGAAAAATCATGTGGCCATTCTCAGCAACGCTTTCTGGAAGCGAAAATTTGGCGGCCGCTCCGATGTTCTGGGTAAAACCATTGAACTGAACGACGAACCCTACTCCGTTATCGGCGTCCTACCCGATTGGTTCAATTTCCAGCGCCCGGTCGAAATTTGGACTCCCATGGACATGACTCCCAAGGCGCTGGGCCCGCGCGGCTCGCATTCCTATCGTGCGATTGCCAGGCTCCAGCCAAACATCGGCGTTAGCCAAGCGCAGGCGGAACTCAACAGCATCCTTAAGCAGGTGGCAAAACAGAACGGGGATAACGATAAATATAACGGAGCTGTTGTCGTCTCTCTGACGCAGCAGCTGACCGGAGACTCTCGGCAAAGTCTTTTCATCCTGCTCGGCGCCGTAGCTCTGGTGTTGCTGGTGGCCTGCGCCAACGTTGCGAACCTGATGCTGGCGCGCGCGACCAATCGTCAGCGTGAAATTGCCGTGCGCGCCGCCCTGGGCGCCGGCCGCTGGCGGTTGGCGCGCCAACTGCTCACCGAGAGCATTTTGCTTTCTCTGCTCGGCGCCACACTGGGGCTTTTGGGTGCTTTCTGGGCAGTATCCTTTCTGCAATCCACCGAAACTCTGCCGATTCCGCGCGCCAATCCGATTCAAATCGACGTGACCGTTCTGCTGTTCACGATCGTCGTCAGCATCCTGGTCGGCGCGCTGTTCGGCCTGGCGCCCGCGATGCAGTCGTTCCACTTGAATCTGAGCGACGAGCTCAAATCCAGCGCCCAAGCTGTGGTAAGTCCCTCTGGTGCGCGCCGCCTGCTGCGCGACGCGCTGGTCGTCGGCGAAATTGCCGCGTCGCTGGCCTTGCTTATCGGCGCAGGACTGCTGCTCCGCAGCTTTTCGCTTTTGCGTAACTCCGGAATTGGCGTGCAAACGGAAAACGTCATCACCATGGGCATCAATCTGCCCGGTGCGAAATACAGTACGTTGCCGGCTCGCCGCCAGTTCTTTGACCAGCTGCTCGATCGCATCCAGCGCGAGCCGGGGGTCCAGGCGGCAGCAGTCTCGACGGAAATGCCTCTGGAGGGCGGCACCAACGGGTACGTCACCGTGGATGGCCAGGACAATCCGGCCCTGGCGACACAGCTCGTTGAATGGAACAACATCACACCCGATTATTTTCGTGTGTTCGGCGTACCCGTTTTACAAGGCCGCGTATTCAGTGCCGCAGACGTCGAACACACCGCCGTTGTGAACTTGAAACTGGATGAGCTTTATAAGAACGATCCAAACCTGCAAACAACCCCGCCGGATCTAGGATTCGTTGCCGTCATCAATCGCAAGATGGCCGAGTTGTATTGGCCGAAACAGGATCCGCTCGGCAAAGTATTCCGCGCGGGTGGCATTCCGGTCGCCGTCATCGGCGTTGTGGGCGACGTTAAAGAATGGGACATCCGCAAAGATGTGCCTCCCGAAGCCTATTTCCCGCTCACCGCGGCCCTGGACAACGAAGGATTTGGCATGCGGCTGACGGTTAAGACCAGCGTTGCTCCACGCAGCGTTTTGACGGCGATTCGCGGCGACCTTCATGCCCTGGACGGTGGGTTGGCCGTTTTCCGCCCACGCACCATGGAGGAAGTCGTCGCCGACGCCATGCAGGACACCAGCGAGCAAACCATGCTCTTGAGTATCTTTGCCGCGCTCGCGCTGTTGCTTGCTGCCGTCGGAATTTACGGCGTGATGGCCTACCTCGTCACGCAACGCACGCACGAGATCGGCGTGCGCATGGCGCTCGGCGCGCAGCAACAGGATGTACTGCGGCTGGTTCTCGGCGAAGGCTCCCGGCTCACGGTCATTGGCGTGGGCCTTGGTCTGGCGGCCGCCCTCGCTCTCACGCGGTTGCTGCGATCGCTGCTTTTCGGCATCAGCGCCAGCGATCCGCTCACGTTCGCGGGAGTTTCGCTCCTGCTTGCCATCGTGGCGCTGGCGGCTTGTTACCTCCCAGCGCTTCGCGCTTCGCGTGTGGATCCGATGGTCGCCTTGCGTTACGAATGACGATGCGGTGAGCAGCGCTATTATTTTGACCGAGCAAATCGACCGAAGGCTCTGTGGTTTGCGAAAAGTCTTCTAGGAGCACCAGATGGAAACCTTGCTGCAAGACGTTCGCTATGGGGTTCGCATGTTGGCCAAGAATCCCGGCTTCACTGCCATCGCTATCCTTACACTGGCCCTGGGCATCGGCGCGAACACCGCAATTTTCTCGGTAGTCAACGCGGAGCTTCTGCGTCCCCTGCCCTTCCGTGATCCCGGCCAGCTGGTGCGCGTGGCCACCGCCAACGCGCGACTCCACACGGTGAGCGGCGCGGTTTCCTATCCCGATTTCGCGGACTGGCTCTCGCAAAATCACGTTTTCCAGGATATGTCTGCGTTCACGGACTCCAGCTTCGCGCTCACCGCCATCGCACAGCCCGCGCACCTGCAGGCCGCGACGGTCACCGCCGGCATGTTCCATCTGTTGGGAGTCTCGCCGGAATTGGGCCGCGCGTTTCTGCCGGAGGATGATGAGCCGCACCATCACGTCGTGATTCTCAGCCATCGTCTATGGCAAGAGCGCTTCGGCGGCGATGCACAGATCATCGGCCGCGTGATTACGCTCGATAACAGCGCCTACACGGTGGTGGGCGTGATGCCCGCCAGTTTTCAGTATCTACTGCAGCGCGAAGCGCCGGCGCTGTGGTCCAGCTTCAGTCCTATGCGGGATTCAACCCCTGATTCACCTAGCATGGCCGACGAGCGCGACGCGCATTTCCTAAGAGTGGTTGCGCGATTGCAGCCCGGCTCGACGGTCGCGGAGGCGCAAGCCGACATGGACGTCATTACCGCGTCGCTCGCCAAGCAGTATCCCGACAGCAATAAATATTTCAGTGCGCACGTGGTCTCCGAGCAGGAAGAACTAACCCACAGCATCCGTCCGGCGCTATTCGTGATGATGGTTGCGGTGGGATTTGTGCTTTTGATTGCCTGTGTGAATGTGGCAAATCTGCTGCTGGCCAGGGCCACCTCGCGCACCCGGGAAATCGCCATCCGTTCGGCGCTCGGCGCCGGACGCCAGCGCGTGGTTCGGCAGCTCCTCACCGAAAGTTTCCTGCTCGCCTTGCTGGCCGGCGCGCTCGGGCTGCTGCTGGCGTTGTGGGGGAGCGCTGCCCTGGTGCGCTTCAGCCCCGCGAATCTGCCGCGGATCGCTGAAATTCGGATGGACGGCTGGGTGCTCGCCTTCACCATGGGGCTGTCGTTGGCCACCGGAATGCTTTTCGGCCTCGCGCCTGCTGTGCAAGTCTCGCACGCCAATATTGTGGATGCTTTAAAAGAAGGCGCGCTCAGCAGCACTGCCGGGCGAGGACGTCATGCACTGCGCAGTTCGCTGGTGATAGTGGAAATGGCGTTGGCGCTCGTACTGCTGGTCGGCAGCGGACTTCTGATCCGCAGCTTGGTGCATTTGCAGAACGTCAATCCGGGATTCGATCCGCACAACGTGATGACCTCCAACCTGGACTTGCCGGACGCGAAATACCCGGACGCCAAAAAGGCGCAATATTTCAAGCGCCTGATGCCGCAGCTCCAGGCATTGCCGGGAGTGCAATCCGCCGCGGGCATCTATCCGCTGCCGATGGGCGGCGACGAAATTCGCACTAGTTTTCAGATTGACGGGCATCCGGTGGCCAAAAGCGAGGAGCCGCACACTTCTCTACGAGACATCACACCGGAATATTTCGCGACGATGCGGATTCCCATTTTGCAGGGCCGCGATTTCGGCGCAGAGGATGAACCGGCTTCCACGCCGGTCATCATCATCAACGAGGCGCTCGCGCGCCAGGCTTTCTCTGGCGAAAATCCGATCGGAAAACACATCAAGCCCGAAGTTGCCGCCGGTGCGAGCGAGCCGGTGATGCGCGAAATCGTCGGCGTTGTGGGAAATGTGAAGTTCCACGATTTGAGCGACGAGTGGGCGCCCGAATCCTATGTCCCCTACGCGCAAATACCGTTCGGGTCCATCACCCTGGTAGTGCGCACGGCGGAGAACGCCCATAGCCTTGCCAAGCCCATCGCGGAAACCGTACGTTCGCTCGACCAAGACCTGCCCACTTACGCGCCCAAGACCGTTGAAGAATATCTGAGCGGCACGATTGCGCAACCTCGCTTCAATACCTATCTGCTGGGTATTTTTGCCGCCCTGGCGATGCTGCTGACCTCCGTTGGCTTGTACGGTGTGATTTCTTACTCGGTGGCTCAGCGCACCCGCGAACTCGGCATCCGCATGGCTCTGGGCGGGCGGCCGCAAGACATGCTGCGCCTCGTCGTCGGCCAAGGCTTGCGCCTGGCGACCTTGGGCGTCGGCATAGGTCTGATTGCCGCCTTTGCGCTGACGCATTTTCTGTCCAGCATGCTATTTGGCGTGAGCGCTGCCGACCCCATTTCCTACATCGCCGTAGTGGGCTTGCTGTTCGCCGTCGTGCTCGTCGCCTGCTACGTTCCGGCCCGGCGCGCGATGGGCGTGGACCCGATGGCCGCGCTGCGCTCGGAATAGAGTAGAGTGCACAGCAGATGGAAGTACCTGGCGCCTGCAGCCCTCGACGCTCGCACGGTCACAAGCGGCTAGGCGTCAGAGTTTAGATGGATTTTCGCGACTTGTGCTTGACTGCTGTCCGAAATCGCAACAAGCATTCCCGCAATTGGTCATGCGTCGCCTCACGATGCTGCTTTATCACCTTTAATCTGCTGTAAATAAAAGTCTTATATTAATATGTGGCTGGAATCCCACCTGCCCATATTCGGGAGGCAGCCGATCAGTGACCTCTCCGCATCCAGCTCAGCGGGGCTCGAATAATGAACATCATGACGCTTGAATCCACCACCGAAGCCATCAAGACGCAACCGCGAGTACTCATTGCGGACGACCAGCCTGACATCCTGGAAGCCCTGCGACTGTTGCTCAAAGGACACGGTTATGTCACCGAGGCCGTTACGTCCCCCGCTGCGTTGTTCGCCGCTGTTTCCCAAAATGGATTCGATCTGATTCTGATGGACCTTAACTACGCTCGCGATACCACTTCAGGCCGTGAGGGCATCGATTTATTGGCGCGACTAAAAGCCACCGAAAACGCACCTCCGATCGTGGTGATGACCGGTTGGGCCACGGTCGGCCTCGCGGTTGAAGCGATGCAACAGGGCGTCGGCGACTTCGTCGAGAAGCCCTGGGTTAATTCCCGGTTGCTCGAAATTCTTCAAAAACAAGTGCAGATCGGCCGCGAGCGCCGCGAAGCCCGGCAAAAAGCCGCGGCCCATTCCATCGCCCAGACTGAAATTGCGTCGCAGCTTCACGCCCAGGACCGCGAGATTGCCGAAGCGCGCTCGATTCAGCAGGGGTTTCTGCCGAAAGAAATCCCGCAATTGCGCGGATACGAAATTGCCGGCGCCTGGCAACCAGCGCGCGTGGTGGGCGGCGACTATTACGACATACTTCCGTTCGATCAAGACACGCTCGGCATATGTATCGGCGATGTTGCCGGCAAGGGCATGCCGGCGGCGCTGCTGATGTCTAATTTGCAGGCGGCGTTCCGGGGTTTTGCTTCTCCCTCGCTTGCTCCGCAAGAACTGTGCGAGCGATTGAATTCGCTCATCTGCCGCAATATCGCGACCGACCGTTTCATCACTTTTTTCTACGCCCAGCTGGACGGCGCGGCCCGCCGGTTGCGTTACACCAACGCCGGACACAATGCGCCCATTGTGTCCCATCGCGACGGCACGCACGATCGCCTGTTGGAAGGCGGCGGCATTCTCGGCGTGTTTCCGATCCAGGAGTTTGCTACCGGCACCTACGAGCTAGCTTCAGGCGACCGCGTGCTGCTCTTTACAGATGGCGTCACGGAAGCGCACGTTCCGGAAGGCGAGGAGTTCGGTGAAGCGCGCCTGCTGGACCTGCTCGAACAAAATCGCGCCGCAAGCGCGGAAGATTTTCAGAAAATCGTTTTGCAAGCCGCGGGCGATTTCTGCAGCGGCCACTGGCACGACGACGCCACGCTGATCGTCATTGCCGTCGAATGAACCCGCAAACAAGCAAGGGAGCAGAATGGGATCGCTGTTGCAAGACTTGAGCTTTGCCGCCCGCACGTTGCGGAAGAATCCCGGATTTACCGCCGTAGCGGTATTGACCCTGGCGCTCGGCATCGGTGGAAACGCTACGGTGTTCAGTTGGATCCGCGCGGTGCTTCTGAATCCGCTTCCAGGTGTTGCGCACTCCGAGCAAATCGCCGCCGTCGAGACGATTATGCCCAGCGGCGAATATCACACCAGTTCGTATCCGGACTACAAGGATTTTCGCGATCAGAACCATGTGTTCTCCGACCTGATTGGTTTCGAACTCTCGGGTGTGGACATGAGCTTGCGGAATGATGCGCCGCCGGAGCGCGTCTGGGGGATTATCGCCACCGAAAATTATTTCGACGTTCTCGGCGTGCACGCCGCCCTCGGACACACTTTTCATGCCGAGCCCAATCAGGCGCTGAATTCCGATCCCTATATCGTCCTGGGCCAAGGACTCTGGAAGCGGCGCTTCGGCTCCGATGCAAAGGTTGTGGGCCGCACCGTCCATATCAACGGCCATCCCTTCACCGTGATCGGCGTAGCACCGCCGCACTTTTTCGGAACGATCGTGGGCATTGAAGCGCAGTATTTCGTTCCCATGATGATGCAGCCGGAAGTGCTTCCCTTCGAGAACATTGCAGAACGTGCGCCGACTTTCGTGCACATCCTCGGACGCCTTCGCCCGGGTGTGACGATCGCGCAGGCCCAGGCGGAATTCACAACCATCGCCGGGCATCTGGCGCAGGAATATCCCAATCCCAATATTAGCAGCGGCGTGGGGGCTTATGTGGCGCCGGTATGGAAGGCCCATTACGGCGTGCAGGATTTTCTCCGCAGTGTTCTCGGGTTCCTGATGATTGTAGCCGTGTTGGTGCTGCTGATTGCCTGCGTCAACGTGGCGAATCTGCTGCTGGCGCGCGCTGCGGCGCGGGAAAAGGAAATGGCGGTGCGCGCCTCGCTGGGCGCAGGCCGCGGACGCCTGATTCGCCAGCTGCTTGTGGAAAGCTTGCTGCTAGCGGCAGCGGGTGGCGCCGGTGGCATCGTTCTGGCGCTGTGGGGCGCCAGTCTTCTGATCTTTTTCATGCCGCCGGCGCATTTGCCTATCGGTCTGGGTGCGGAAGTTGACGGAACGGTTCTGATTTTTACTCTGATTATTTCCCTCGTGACCGGACTGGTGTTCGGACTTGCTCCGGCATGGCAAATATCGCGCGCCAACCTTAATGAGTCGCTGAAATCAGCAAGCAGCACAACCGCTGCGAGCGCGCGGTGCCACCGATTGCGCGATGTCCTGGTCGTATCGGAAATGGTGCTGGCAACGGTGCTGCTGGTTGCCGCCGGGCTGCTATTGCGCAGCCTGCGCAAGGCCGAACAAGCGGGCGCGGGCTTCAACACGAATCAGACGACGCTCGCGGCATTCGATCTGGGCGGCAGCGGCTATACCGATGACCGCGCGATTGATTATTACGATCGCTTGCTCGAACGCGTTCGCGCATATCCGGGAGTCGAATCGGTGAGCCTGGAGCGTTTCGTCCCTCTCTGGTTCACGGGCCGCGGCTACTCGGCGACGTCGGTCGAAGGCTACACCCCCAAACCCAATGAGTACATGGGCGTTGATTATAACGTTGTCGGTCCGGATTATTTCAGGGTCGTGCAGATTCCGCTGGTTTCCGGCCGGGAATTTTCCGAGCAGGATCGCGCCGGCGCGCCGAAAGTGGTGGTCGTCAATCAAACGATGGCGAATCGTTTCTGGCCCGGACAGGACCCTACCGGGCATCGCGTGCGCATCTGGAGTGATTGGCGCACCGTCGTCGGTGTCGCAGCCGACATCCGATACCACCGCATGAACGAGCCGCCGGAATCATTCATTTATCTTCCGGAGTTGCAAGCCGACGGAACGGACGCAAACATTTTGGTGCGCTCGCAACTGCCGCCCGCAGCAGTCATCGCCGACGTCCGGGCCGCGGCACGCTCGCTGGACTCCAAGGTGCAACCGCTCGAAACGGATACGCTCGACGAGCTGCTAAAGCAGTCCATGTTTGCTAGCCGCACCGCGGCCTCGCTCGCAGCCGTGCTGGGTGTACTGGGAACGCTGCTCGCGGCGCTGGGAATTTACGGCGTACTGTCCTACAGCGTGAGCCAACGGATTCGCGAAATCGGGATCCGCGTCGCCCTGGGCGCGCAACGAAGCCATGTTTTGCGGCTGGTGGTTGGGCATGGGTTGCGTCTGGCGGTTCTGGGCGCTGCGCTGGGCGTGCTTGCGGCACTGGCGATTACGCGAGGGATGAGCAGTTTGCTGTTCGGCGTGAGCGCAACCGATCCGTTGACGCTCGCGATCGTGTTATTGATCGTGACCGCCGTAGCGGCGCTGGCGGCCTACATTCCAGCGCGTCGCGCGATGCGCGTGGACCCCATGGTCGCCTTGCGATATGAATGATGCTTGCAATTAAAGAGCGGGGAGCGCTAGGTGAAAATGTTCGGCATTGCACCCGGATTTGCGCCCGTGAACCACGAAGATGTACGTCACACATCGCGCGCTATAGGGAGATGAAAAGTGATCAAACTGATTGACGTCGAAAAATTCTACGAATCCGGCGCGGGCAAGACCTGGGTGCTCCGGCGCATCAACCTGGAAATCCGCGAGGGCGATTTCATCACCGTCATGGGGCCGTCCGGCGCGGGCAAATCCACTTTGATGGGCATCGTCGGCATGCTCGATGGTGCGTGGAAGGGCGAATATCACCTGCTCGATAATCCCGTGCACAAGCTCGATAATCGCCGCCGCGTGGAGCTGCATAAAAAATATATCGGCTTCGTGTTTCAGCAGTATCACCTGCTCGACAATCTCACCGTCGCCGAGAATCTGGACCTGCCGCTTTCCTATCGCGACATCAAGAAAACCGAGCGCGAAGGAATGGTCGCCGACGCTCTGGATCGTTTCCAGATTGTCGGCAAGAAGGCGCTCTTCCCCAATCAGCTTTCCGGCGGGCAGCAGCAGCTGGTGGCCGTCGCCCGCGCGGTGATTGGCAAGCCCAAACTGATTCTTGCCGATGAGCCGACCGGCAGCCTGCATTCCAGCCAGGGAAAAATGATCATGGACATGCTGAAGAAATTGAATGATGACGGCACGACGATTATTCAGGTGACGCACAACAACGAGTGGGCCGCCTACGGCAATCGCATCATCCAGCTCGCCGATGGCTGGATCGTCGATGGCCAGCCCGTGGCCGGCGGAGCCGCAGCCAGCCGCTGAGCGCTGATGGCGCACTGCGCGGCGATCAAGGAGCAGGAGTGCGAAAGACGCAGTTCTTCGAAAATTTGCTGCAGGATATACGCTACGCGGCGCGCATGTTGCGCCGCAGCCCCGGCTTCACGGCTACGGCGATCGCCGCGCTGGCGTTGGGCACCTGCGCGAACACCGCGATCTTCACGGTCGTCAACACCGTTCTGCTCAGCGCCGTCTCATTGCTCGCGACGTACATTCCCGCGCCGCGGGCTTCGCGCGTGGATCCGATGATCGCGCTGCGGTACGAATGAGCTGCAGGAGCGAAGAGGACGACCGCGCAACGAAACGCCCGGCGCGTGGAATGGATTGGCCTCGGAGGCGGGCAGCAAGTGACCAGACAGTAAGATAAGCTGTCACTGCGGCGCTTCTGGGGGGCGAAAATTATGGACACACTTTGGCAGGATTTGCGTTATGGCCTGCGCATGCTGCGCCGGAATCCCGGTTTCGCGGCGGTCGCCATTTTGACTCTGGCGATCGGCATTGGCGCGAACATCGTGATTTTCAGCGTGGTGAACGGCATTTTGCTGAAACCTCTGCCGTTTCCGGATTCCCGCCGTGTCGTCACCCTGTGGGAGACCGACGCGAACCGCAATATCTCGCGCGGCACGGCCTCGGCAGCCGAATTCCTGGATTGGCGCGACATGAATCATGTGTTCCAGGAGCTATCCGCCTATCGCGCGCTGTCTTTCGCGATTACCGGCAGCGGCGATCCCGAACGGGTCTGGGGTTCGCAAGTATCCGGGAATTTCTTTCGCATGCTACGCGTCGCCCCGGTGATCGGCCGGGATTTCACGTCCGACGATGAGCAGGCCGGCCACGAACAGGTCGTGCTCTTGAGTTACGGTTTGTGGCAACGCCGCTACGGCGCTGATTCCGGAATTCTGGGCAAGACGATTCTGCTCGATGAAAAACCATTCACCGTTATTGGGGTCTTGCCGCGCAGCTTTTCTCTCTATGGCACGCTGCCGGACTTCGAAGTATGGAAACCGTTTGCGTTCCATCGCACCCAACTGGATCGCGAGGATCACGAGCTGATAATTTTCGCGCGGCTGAAAGATGGCGTGCCCCTCTCCCAGGCCAACGCCGAAATGGCGACCATTCAGGAGCAGCTGAAAAAACAATACCCGGCGATTGACCAGAAGAACGGAATTCGCGTGGTCGGCTTCCATGACGAACTCGTCAGCACGCTGCGCCCCGGCTTGCTGCTTCTGCTGGCGGCCGTGGCCTTTGTTCTGCTGATTGCTTGCGCAAATGTCGCGAACCTGATGCTCGCCCGCGCGGCCGTCCGCGAGCGTGAAATCGCACTGCGAATTTCTCTGGGAGCGGGCCGGCGGCGGATTTTCCGGCAACTCTTGACGGAAAGCGCGCTCCTGTCGCTCGTCGGTGCGGCGTTCGGAATTTTGTTCGCCTACGGCGGCATTCACATCCTGCGCGACGCCGTCATCTCCGGACAAGGTTCGCGAATTCCTCATCCAGAGTGGATCGCGATTGATGCCACCGTGCTCGGCTTCACGATCCTGGTTTCGCTGGCCACTGGAATACTTTTCGGTTTTGCCCCGGCCATTCAGATTTCGCGCTCCGCGTTGTTCGAATCGCTCAAGGAAGGAAGCCGCGGCTCGACGGCCGGACGCCACAACCAGCTGGCGCGTTCCGTGCTGGTCGTCTCCGAAGTGGCTTTTTCACTCATGCTCCTTGTGGGAGCGGGTCTGCTGGTTCGCAGCTTTGCGCTGATGTTGGCCGAACCCCTGGGATTCCAGCCAGAAAATTTGCTGACGGCCCAGATGCTTCTGCCCGACGCACACTACCCCGATGGCCAGCACATCGCGAATTTCTATCAGGCCGTCGTCGAACGCGTGAATGCGATTCCCGGCGTAACTTCCGCCAGCGCCGCCAATTTTCTGCCCTTGACCCGCTGGAACGCTTTCTGCGATTTCGACATCGCCGGCCGCGCGACTCCGCCCTCGGGTGAACATTTCACGGGTCTCTACCGCGTCGCGGACTGGCGCTATTTGTCCACCATGGGCGTTCCGGTCAGGCGAGGACGCAGCTTTACCGCTTCCGACGGGCCGGATTCCCAGGGCGTCGCGCTTGTCAACGAAACCCTGGCGCACCGCTATTGGCCCAACGCGGATCCCGTCGGCCAGCAGATTCGCCTGATCTTTCCCGCGACCAGGACTCCTTGGGAGCCCATCCCGCACCAGGGTTGGCTGACCATCGTCGGAGTCGTGGGCGACGTCAGGGATTGGGCGTGGTCCGAACCCAAGTCCGGGCAACTTTATTTGCCGCAGACGCAGAATCCTTCGCGGCTCATGAGTCTGGTGGTGCGCTCCGGCGCTGATCGCGCGCAATTGACCGCCGCGGTTCGCCACGCCATCGAAAGCGTTGATCCCGACCAGCCCATGACGGATGTGAAGACGATGGAAGAGTATCTCGCCGTGGCCTTCTCGCAGCGGCGCCTGAACATGTCGCTGCTGGCATTTTTCGCGGTGGTCGCGGCGCTGCTGGCCGCCATCGGAATTTATGGCGTGATGGGCTACGCCGTCACGCAGCGCTCCCACGAAATCGGCATCCGCATGGCCCTGGGCGCCGAACCTGCCGACGTGTTGCGCATGATCGTCGGTGACGGCATGAAACTCGCGTTGCTGGGCTTGGTGATAGGGATCACCGCTTCGCTGGTGTTGATGAAATATCTCGAGAGCCAGCTCTACGGCGTCAAGGCTCGCGATCCGCTCACTTTCATCGGTGTGGCGGCCGGACTCGCGCTCGTCGCGCTGGCCGCGTGTTATTTTCCCGCGCGCCGCGCCACGAAAGTCGATCCGTTAGTAGCGCTGCGCTATGAATGAGGAAACCAAATGACCTATGCATCCGACGTTTCAACGAACGAGACCGGCGGTAAAATCCAGGGAGAAACCCTTCGCGCCATGATGCCAGCCAACGCACCACGAACCCGAATCCTCGTAGCCGACGATCAGCCGGATATTCGCGAGGCCCTGCGCCTGCTCTTGAAAGGCGAAAAATTTGAAACCGAAACGGTCGCTTCGCCGGCCGCGGTCATATCCGCTCTGGAGGCGCGCGAGTTCGACGCGCTGCTGATGGACCTGAATTACGCGCGCGACACCACCTCCGGCCAGGAAGGACTGGATCTGCTTTCGAATATTCGCGCCAAGGACAGCACGCTGCCCATCATCGTCATGACTGCCTGGGGCAGCCTCGAACTGGCCGTCGAAGCCATGCGCCGCGGCGCGAAAGATTTCGTGCAGAAGCCTTGGGAAAACGCGCGACTGCTGGCCATCTTGAAAACTCAGATCGAGCTATCGCAAGCGCTGCGCAAAGGCCAGCGCCTCGAGGCGGAAAACCGCCTCTTGCGCGCGGATGGCCGCCCGGTGATGATCGCCGAATCCGCGTCCATGCGTCCGGTGATGGACCTGATCGCGCGCGTGGGTCCGTCGGATGCCAACGTATTGATCACCGGCGAGCACGGCAGCGGCAAGGAAGTCGTCGCGCGAACTCTTTACGCGCTTTCTTCACGTTCGGGACGGCCGCTGGTGACCGTGAACGCCGGAGGATTGCCCGAAGGCGTTTTCGAAAGCGAACTGTTCGGCCATGTGAAGGGCGCGTTCACCGACGCCAAGGCGGATCGCGTTGGCCGCTTCGAACTTGCCGACGGCGGCACGCTCTTCCTCGATGAAATTGCCAACGTGCCCATGAATCTGCAGGCCAAGCTGCTCCGCGCGCTGGAAACGGGCGAATTGGAACGCGTTGGTTCCTCCACCACGCGCCGCGTGGATGTGCGCATTATTTCGGCCACGAACGCCGACGTGCAAACCGAAGTGAGCGGCGGGCGCTTCCGCGAGGATTTGCTGTTTCGCTTGAATACCATCGAAATCCATTTGCCGCCGCTGCGCGAGCGCAAAGAAGACATTCCGCTGCTGGCGCACCACTTCCTGCGGCAATCGGCGCAGCGTTATCGCAAACAGCTGGAAGGATTCGAGCCGGTGGCCTTGCAGATCCTGCTGGATCATCCCTGGCCCGGGAATATTCGCGAACTCGACCATTCCGTCGAACGCGCCGTGCTGATGGCGGAAGGTTCTGCCGTCCGCGCCAGCGATCTGGGCTTGCGTCCGGCGCGCGAGGCCTCGCTGCGCCTGGACGAAATGAGCATCGAAGACGTCGAGCGCGTGCTGATCCAGAAAGCGCTGGCGCGTTTTGGCGGCAACGTCAGTCACGCCAGCAAGGCGCTGGGCTTGAGCCGCAGCGCTCTTTACCGCCGCTTGCAGAAATATAGCCTTTGACACCTCTGCTCTATGAACGCCGAATCTTGCTGCTGGCCCTCGCCGCGGGGCTGGGGGGCACGGCTGTAGCCTTGATTCTTCTCTGGACGGGAAGTTTTACGTCCAAGCTGCAGTGGACTCTCACGGTGGCCATGGTCATCGCCTGGCTCAGCTTCGCATTCTCCGCGCAAAGCCGAGTGATGTTTCCGTTGCGCACGCTTTCAAACCTGCTCGCTGCGTTGCGTGAAGGAGACTTTTCCATCCGCGCCCGCGGCGCCAATCGCGAGGACGTGCTCGGCGAAGTATTGTGGGAAGTGAACGCGCTGGGCGAAACGCTGCGCAAGCAAAGGCTGGGCGCGCTGGAAGCCACCGCGCTGTTGCGCAAGGTGATGGAGGAAATTGACGTTGCGGTTTTTGCTTTCGATGGCGCGGGCTGTCTGCGCCTGGTGAATCGCGCGGGCGAACGCATTCTCAGCCAGCCGGAGGATCGCATTCTCGGACACACGGCGATCGAGTTGGGCCTTTCGGAATGCCTCGCAGGCGAAACGCCGCGCATCGCGCAAATCGCTTTTCCCGGAAAATCCGGGCGCTGGGAAATTCACCGCGGAAGTTTCCGCGAAGCGGGCTTGCCGCATCAGCTGCTGGTTATCACGGATTTAAGCCGCGCGTTGCGTGACGAAGAGCGCCAGGCCTGGCAGCGCCTGATCCGCGTTCTCGGCCACGAGCTGAATAATTCCCTGGCGCCGATCAAATCGGTCGCGGAAAATTTGGGCAGCATGCTCGGCCGCGAAGATCGCGCGCCGGATTGGCAGGAAGACATGCGCAGCGGCCTCAACGTGATCGCCGCGCGCACCGATGGTCTGGCGCGCTTCATGAACGCTTACGCACGGCTCGCCAAGCTCCCGCCTCCGGTTTTTCAGTCGATGAACGTGGGCGTGTGGGTTCGTCGCGTCGTCGGTCTGGAGCCGCGCCTCCCCGTACAGCTTCAGGCCGGCCCCGACACCGAAATTCAAGCCGATCCCGATCAGCTCGAGCAACTTTTGATCAATCTTCTGCACAACGCCGTGGACGCTGCCCTGGAAACCGGCGGTGGCGTGCGCGTCGGCTGGGAACGCCAGAACGGCAGCATCGAAGTGTGGGTGCAAGACGACGGGCCCGGGATTCCTAGCGCTGCGAATCTTTTCGTGCCATTTTTCACGACCAAGCAGGGCGGCTCCGGAATCGGTCTGGTTCTGAGCCGGCAAATCGCCGAAGCCCACGGCGGCTCGCTCACGCTCGAAAATCGACCTACGCATCGCGGTTCGGAAGCTCGCCTGCGGCTCCCGCTTACTAACTAGAAGCTTTTTGCGTTGCGCGCTCGCGCGCAGGCCACCAGAACTTCACGGGCGCAAAAAAAAACCGGCGGTGGAAGGCCATCCAACCGCCGGACTGCAGAGGGGGAGAATTCCTTTACTGCTGCTGTTGCTGCTGCGGTTGTTGTGGATCTTTTTTCGCCAGGTCCGCTTTGGTCGGGTCCGCCGAGATTCCCGTTCCGGGTTTCTGGTATCGCGTCAGGAACGGCATGAACGGCGTGACTTCGAACGGCATCTTTTCACGCGCCGAGAGCAGCGGAATCGGTTTGGCCTTCACCAGCTCGACGTGATCGCCCCAGGGGTCCAGTTTGATGCGCGCACCCACCGGAAGAGCGGAGATCTGGTCGATCTTCGTGGGATCGAGCGTCGGAGCGGCGCTCAACAGCGACGAACTCAGTGACACGCGATTGCCCAGGTGCGGATTGATCAGCGCGGGCAAGTTCTTCGATTGCGCGTCCAGCTGTTTCAGGAAAAGTCCGGCGCTCGCAAGCTTATCCTTGTAAGGAGAATTTTTCAGCAATTCCAGAGCCTTGTCATTGGCCATCTGTATCTGCGCCGGGCTGTCCTTGAACGAAAAATGAGCCAGCGCTTCCGTCGTGGTTACGTTCGTGGTGTCGTTGAATCCCCACTGATCGGTAGAAGGCTTGGTTACGATGATGTCGGCCAATTCCTGCGCCAGCATCGTTGCCAGGCTGGCTTCGTCAGGCAGCACGTCTAGCAAGCCACGGCTCAGCACGATGGTGTGCCCGATCGAGAACATTTCCAGAGTTCCGGTCAGCAGCACCCGGCAGTGAACTTCCGGCTGCACGTCCAGGTTGTTCGTGACTTCCAGGTTGTTCACGACGGTTTCCAGAACCTTGTCGACTTCTCCTGGGGGCGCGAGCAAGCCGATGCGCTGCAGGCGGTCCAGCACGTTGATTTCCGCCACATGTTGCCATTCGCGTTGTGCTTCGATGGGTGAACGATCCTGCGACTGCGCTGCCTGGTCCTGAATCGTGGGCGATTCGATGGTCATCTCGCTGAATTCTTCCTGACGGCCGACGTTCTTCAGGTTGTAGCCCCACAGACGCGTTTGCGATTTAAAGCGAATGTCACCGCCGAAGAAATCGCGGAGGTCGGATTCCTGGCTGTAGATGTACGCCGGCAGCCACAGTCCGGGCTGAACGTTCAAGCGCCAGCTGTCGAAATGCAGGTTGAAGGCATTGATGCCCGCAATCGGAGTGTAAACGCCGTTGAAGCGGACAATCGTGAAGGTCTGATCGTCAGCCCAAACGCGGCCCTTGAAGCGGCCCTTACCTGATTTCGGCAGCGGAGTGATATCGAACACCACGCAGCGAACCTCGCCCAGGAATTCGCGCCGCACATAGTCAAACTGATAGTGCTGGCGATCGAAGCCGTTGGTATCAATATAAATCATCTGCAGGAAGCCTTCCGGCACGTAGGAAGAAGTGAACAAGCCGCTCATATGCGAAAGAGGATTGAACGCATCGAACTTTCCTTTTCGCGCGCCGAGCATCGAGTTGTCCACGATGCCTTTGGAGAGGTCCGCCTGGCCCAGAAAATAGTGATCACGGACCGGAATGGCGCCCATCTCCTTGTCCGTCTTCATGTCCTGAATATAGGTTTCGATCAACGGGCTGAAACGCCGGATCGTCGCCACTTCATCGTGTTCGCGCGCGATCAAGTGATCGATCGCTTGGTCCACGGTCACTACCGGCGCCGAAGTATTCCCGCCTGCCTGCGGCTGGGTTTGATCAGCCGTTTGCGTGGTCTGTGCGGAAACCGACGCGGCGAGGAAACCAGACAGTATTATTGCCAAACCAAAGTTCTTGCACGTGCGCATCTCCATTCCCCTTTCAAGACGCCAATTGGAATACGATGTGGACGATGGCGGTCGAATCCACTGTTTGGCCATCCTGTTGTGCCGGCTTGAAGCGAATCTGCCGCGCTGC
>Ga0210394_10003144_pt1 | contig 21268 bp, 18 predicted proteins | sample IncBWC12MmetaG_FD_160121 | JGI IMG/M metagenome (GOLD analysis project Ga0210394, IMG submission 160121) | Forest soil microbial communities from Barre Woods Harvard Forest LTER site, Petersham, Massachusetts, United States - Inc-BW-C-12-M | ecosystem: Environmental > Terrestrial > Soil >...
CCAACCCGAGATAATGGATTGCCTCGTTTTTTTTCATGGCAGCCGTCCCTTCCTTTCGTTTGGTTTCTGGCGATTCCAAACTTATAGGAAGGGGCGTGCTTTCAACATGCGTCATCCTGAGACTGCCGCAGCCGCTGAGCGAGCGCAGCGAGCGAGTGCGGCGGAGGACGGCGAAGGATCTCCAGATGCGCTGCTTGGGGCAGAAGCGCAGACGGGATTTGTCGTTGATCTTCCTTACGAAAAACCACAGTTTCGATCCTGCCCCAGGCGCTGCCACTGGAGATCCTTCGCCGTCCTCCGCCGCATTTCGCTCGCTGCGCTCGCTCAGCGGCTGCGGCAGTCTCAGGATGACAGATTGCTTGTAAAAGCGGTTCTTTACAACCTCTCAAGATGACAGATTGCCCTGTGCAAGCGAACCTCTGTGAAGTGGTTTCGCGTTGACGCAGTGTCCGCGCTCACTCCCGTGTGTGATCAAAGGCCATGGCGCGCGAAGGATCTTCGCGTGCGATACTCTTCCGCACGCATGCCGGACGAGCCGATCCTCGAGACCCGTGGGCTCACGAAAGAGTTTCGGGGGTTCGTGGCCGTCAATGGTATCGACCTGCGCGTCCGCCGCGGGGCCGTTCACGCGCTCATCGGTCCCAACGGCGCGGGCAAGACCACCGTTTTCAACCTGCTGACGCGCTTCCTTCCGGCTACCTCGGGCTCCGTCATCTACCGCGGCGACGACATCACGCACCTCCGTCCCGCGGCCGTGGCCCGGCGGGGACTGGTCCGCTCCTTCCAGATCTCGGCCGTCTTTCCGAAGCTTACGGTTCTGGAAAACGTGCGCGTGGCGCTTCAGCGAAGCCTTGGCACCTCGTTCCACTTCTGGCGCGCGCAGAAGACGCTGGAGACGCTCGACGGCAGGGCGATGGAGCTGCTCGCCTCCGTCGATCTGGAACGGTATGCACAAACCGTCACCGTCGAGCTTCCCTACGGACGAAAGCGCGCCCTCGAGCTGGCCACGACGCTGGCCCTCGATCCCGAGCTGCTGCTCATGGACGAGCCCACGGCCGGCATGGGCGCCGAGGACGTCGCACGCGTCGTCGCGCTCATCCAGAAGATCGCCGCGGGGCGCACCATCCTGATGGTCGAGCACAACCTCTCCGTCGTGGCCGACCTCTCCGACACCATCACCGTCCTGGCCCGCGGCAGCGTGCTCGCCGAGGGGAGTTATGCAGAGGTTTCGCGAGACCCGGCAGTGCTCGAGGCCTACATCGGAGCGGAACAATGACCGTCGTCAACGAACCGCGCCACGAGCTCCTGCGGCTCACCGACCTGCACGCGTTCTACGGCGAATCGCACGTTCTCCACGGCATCGACCTCAACGTCCATACCAGCGAGGTGGTGACGCTCCTCGGCCGCAACGGCTCCGGGCGCAGCACCACGCTCAAGTCCATTCTCGGGCTCGTTCCGCGCCGTACCGGATCGGTGATGATGAACGGACGGGAGACGATCGCCATGCAGCCGCACAGGATCATGCGCCTCGGCATCGGCTACTGCCCCGAGGAGCGCGGAATCTTCGCCAGCCTCTCCGCCGAAGAGAACCTCACCCTGTTGCCAAAGATCGGTTCGGGCGGCATGTCCCTCGAGGAAATCTACGCCATGTTTCCCAACCTCCTGGAGCGGCGCAAGAGCCAGGGGACGCGCCTCTCCGGCGGTGAGCAGCAGATGCTTGCCATGGCCCGCATCCTCCGCGTCGGCGCGCGCGTGCTTCTCCTCGACGAGATCACCGAAGGGCTGGCTCCGGTCATCGTGCAGACCCTCGGCAACGTCGTCCGCGCTCTCGGCGAGCGCGGCCTCACCATGATCCTCGTCGAGCAGAACTTCCGATTCGTGGCCGGCCTGGCCGACCGGCATTACCTCATCGAGCACGGCCGAATCGTCGATATGATCACCAAAGACGAGGTCGGAGCGCGGATGGAGAGCCTCCACCGTTTCCTCGGAGTCTGAGAGCTTGTGAAAAACACGAACCCGGATTGGTCACCGCTAAGCAAAATCGCGGACACTGTGTGTTCATCGAGCGCCCTTCTCCCCACCGCGTTTTTCAGCGGGGGGGAGAAGGTGCCGAAGGCGGATGAGGGGGCTTTGGCTCTTGACGAGAGGTCGACTATTTTCATGAATCGTCGGGTGAACTCATGAGAACAACCAACTTCAGCGCGAGCACCGCCCCCTCATCCGCCTTCGGCACCTTCTCCCCCGCTGAAAAGCGCGGGGGAGAAGGATCTCGACGTTTCACAGTGTCCGCGAATCCACGCTCTTTGCGAGAAATGCGGGCTAACGGAGGGCTAACGGTGGGCTAACGGGCAATTTGGCCATTGGGGACAGATTCTTCACAATCTCTGAGCGCAGCAACCAACACATAGGAGAGAGACATGAGACGTACCTTCATCATCAACATCGCTCTTTGCGCCACGCTGATTCTCATCGGCACCACGGCAGCCGTCGGACAGGTATCCGACAACGTCATCAAAGTCGGTGTGCTCACCGACATGACCGGCGCCTACTCCGATCTGGCCGGTCCCGGGTCAGTCATCGCCGCGCAGATGGCGGCGGAAGACTTCGGCGGCAAGATCCTCGGCAAACCCATCGTCATCATCAGCGCCGACCACCAGAACAAAGCGGATGTCGCTTCGAGCATCGCCCGCAAATGGTTCGACGAGGAGCAGGTCGACGCGGTGGCCGACCTCGTCTCCAGCTCCACCGCCCTGGCTGTCATGCCCGTGGCCGCGGAGAAGAAGCGCATCACTCTCCTCTCCGGGCCCGGCTCCACGCCCATCGCCGGCGAGAAGTGCACCGCCTACAACATTCACTACACCTACAACACCTACGCCATGGCTGCCGGCACCGGCCGTGCCGTCGTGCAGAAGGGCGGCAAGACCTGGTTCTTCATCACCGCCGACTACGTCTTCGGCAAGTCGCTCGAAGCCGACACGTCGAAAGTCGTGACCGAGTCAGGCGGCAAGATCCTCGGCGGCGTCAAGGCACCGTTCCCCACCACCGACTTCTCGTCATACCTTCTCCAAGCCCAGTCCTCCGGCGCGCAGATCATCGGCCTCGCCAATGCCGGCGCCGACACCATCAACGCCATCAAACAGGCCAACGAATTCGGCATCACCCCCAAGCAGAGCCTGGCCGGCCTTCTGGTCTTCCTCTCCGACGTCCACAGCCTCGGCCTCCCGACCGCGAAAGGGATGTATCTGACCACGGCCTTCTACTGGGATCGCGACGAGGCCAGCCGCAAGTGGTCCAAGCGCTTCTTCGACCGCCACCACAAGATGCCCACGATGGTCCAGGCCGGCGTCTATTCCGAGCTGATGCACTACTTCGCCGCCATCAAAGCGGCCGGCACCGATAACGCCGACGCGGTCATGGCCAAGATGAAAGCGACTCCGGTCAACGACTTCTTCGCGAAGAACGGCCACATCGGCGCGGACGGCCTGCACCGCCACGACATGTACCTGGCCCAGGTCAAGACCCCGGCCGAGTCCAAGTACCCGTGGGACTACTACAAGATCGTCAAGACCATTCCGGCCGCGGAAGCGTTCGAGCCGCCGGATCCGAAGTGCCCGCTGGTGAAGTAGTCGCTGGAGGGGGCTTTTGCAACATCGCGGCACAGTCGGTTACACCCCTCACCCGCACTCCGCTTCGCTGCGTGTCTCCCTCTCCCCGCGGCGGCGGGGAGAGGGTTGCTCGAATGGTCAAGGTAAGTAGTCACTCGTGAAGTAACCGATGGTTTAGCAGTCGATCGAAGAGGAGGCATCTTTCCGATGATTCAGGCGCTGACCGGCCAGTTGCTCATCGGCCTGATCAACGGCTCGTTCTACGCCCTCCTCAGTCTGGGGCTGGCCATCATTTTCGGTCTGCTCGGCGTGGTGAATTTTGCTCATGGCGCCCAGTACATGCTGGGCGCCTTCGTGGCCTGGATGGCCATGCAGTACCTGCACATCGACTACTGGTGGGCGCTCATCCTGACCCCGCTGGCTGTCGGTCTCTTCGGCATGCTCCTCGAGCGGCTGATGTTGCGCCGCCTCTACCGCCTCGATCCTCTCTACGGCCTGCTGCTCACGTTCGGCGTCGCCCTCGTGCTCGAAGGAGTGTTCCAGAATGCCTTCGGCATCTCCGGGAACTCCTATCCCGTCCCCGAGCTGCTGCAAGGCGGAACGAACCTCGGCTTCATGTATCTGCCGAAATACCGCGTCTGGGTCGTCATCGTCTCGATCGTCGTCTGCTTCTCCAGTTGGTTCGTCATCGAGAAGACCCGGCTCGGGTCCTACCTGCGCGCCGGAACGGAGAACCCGGCCCTGCTGCAGGCCTTCGGCGTCAACGTCCCGCTCATGCTCACGCTCACCTACGGCTTCGGCGTGGCCCTGGCCGCCTTCGCCGGCGTCATGGCCGCGCCGATCTATCAGGTCACGCCGCTGATGGGCTCGGGCGTCATCATGGTGGTCTTCGCCGTGGTCGTGATAGGGGGGATGGGATCGATCGCCGGCTCCATCGTCACCGGCCTCGGACTGGGGCTGATCGAAGGACTGACGAAGTTCTTCTACGCCCCCGCCTCCGACGTGATCGTCTTCGTCGTCATGGCCCTCGTGCTGCTCGTACGTCCGGCCGGCCTGTTCGGGAGACAGCATTGAGCCGCCTCCAGTGGGGATATGCGCTGCTCGTCGTGGTCGGACTGGCGGCGCCGTTCTTCGTCTACCCCGTGTTCGCCATGAACGTCCTATGCCTGGCCCTCTTCGCCAGCGCGTTCAACCTGCTGCTCGGATACTCGGGGCTCCTCTCCTTCGGGCATGCCGCCTTTCTGGGAGCGGCCGGCTATATAACGTTGCAGGTGATGCGGGTGTGGGGATTCCCCATCGAGCTGGGGATCCTCGCCGGAACCGCTGCGGCGCTGACGCTCGGCCTCCTCTTCGGCGTCCTGGCCATCCGCCGCTCCGGAATCTACTTCGCCATGATCACTCTCGGCTTCGCGCAGATGGTCTACTTCCTCATCCTGCAGATGCCATGGACGGGAGGGGAGGACGGCCTGCAGGGCGTGGCCCGCGGCAAGCTTCTCGGCATCATCAGCCTGCAGGGCAACCTGCCGATGTACTACTTCGTCTACGCCGTCTTCCTGGCAGGCTTCTGGATCATCCACCGCACCATCCATTCGCCCTTCGGCCACGTGCTGCGGGCCATCCACGAGAACGAGCCCCGCGCCATCTCCCTCGGGTACGACGTCGACCGCTACAAGCTCCTGGCCTTCGTCATCTCCGCCGGCCTCTCCGGCCTGGCCGGCTCGATGAAGGCCCTCGTCTTTCAATCGGCCACCCTTTCCGACGTTCACTGGCACCGCTCGGGGACTGTCGTCCTCATGACCCTCCTCGGCGGCCTGGGAACGCCGATCGGCCCCTCGGTCGGCGCGCTCCTCGTCGCCTCTCTTGAGAACTATCTTGCCTCCTACGGCTCCTGGGTCTCCGTCCTCACCGGCGGCGTCTTCATCCTCTGCGTCCTCGCCTTCCGGCGCGGCATCGTCGGCGAGATTAGAGCGCTGGTGAAGCGGTCGTTTTGAACTTCACTGTCATCCTGAGGCCGCCGCAGCCGCGCCTCTACTGTTGGTGCTTGCTCAGATCAAGCGTCGCGGCGGAGGACGCCGAAGGACCCCCCGACTACAGGCCGGAAAGGGAGGTGGTATGTTGATGATCCAGAACCCCCACCCTCTCCCCGCGGGTAGTCGGGGGGTCCTTCGGCGTCCTCCGCCGCGGGACTGGATCGGAGCAAGCATCAACATTCGTACCGCGGCGGAGCCTGCCCTGAGCGAGCGAAGCGAGTCGAAGGGGCAGCCTCAGGACGACAGGGAAAGTGGAGCTCTGCGCGAGCATGCTCCACCCATGATTTCAATCTTGACGCGACAGTAGCCGATAGGAGGAAGCCATGACCGCCACTCTCGACAAACGCACCGCCTTCATCACCGGCGCCGGTGGCGGCATCGGCCTGAAGATCGCCGAGGACTTCGCGCGCGAAGGGGCCCGCGTCTGCGTGGCCGACCTCGATGGGGGAGCGGCCGAGGCCGCAGCCGCCGGGATCAACGCCAGCGGCGGTGAGGCCCTCGGCGTGCAATGCGATGTCGCGAAAGAGGCGCAGCTCACCGCCGCCATCGACAAAGCCGTCTATGCCTGGGGCAAGATCGACATCCTCGTCAACAACGCCGGCCTGCAGTTCGTCTCGCCGATCGAGGAGTTCCCCTCCGAGAAGTTCGAGCTCCTCCTGCGCGTCATGCTCATCGCCCCCTTCCTGGCCATCAAGCACGTCTTCCCCATCATGAAGCGCGAGGGCTACGGACGCATCATTAATATGGCCTCCATCAACGGCCTGGTCGGATTCGCCGGCAAAGCCGCCTACAACAGCGCCAAACACGGCGCCATCGGCCTCACCAAAGTCTCCGCCCTCGAAGGCGCCCCCCACGGCATCACCGTCAACGCCCTCTGCCCCGGCTACGTCGACACACCCCTGGTCCGCAACCAGCTCACCGACCTGGCCCGCATGCGCAACGTCCCCCTCGAGCGCGTCCTCGAAGACGTCATCTACCCCCTCGTCCCCATCCGCCGCCTCCTCTCGACGACCGAGATCTCCCACTACGCCCTCTTCCTGGCCAGCGAACAGTCGGGGGGAATCACAGGACAGGCGGTCGTGATCGACGGGGGATACACGGCGCAGTAAGCGCGAAGCTGAAGGAGCGCCCAATATTCTGTCATCCTGAGGCTGCCGCAGCCGCGCCTCGACTGTCGGTGCTTGCGGTGGTCACGGTCGCGGCGGAGGACGCCGAAGGACCCCCTCCCTACAGACCGGGAAGGGTGGGGGAGGATGACAGGTAAGCATCAGCGAAATGTCCGGAAGCCCCCTCCCTTTCCGGCTTTTAGGAAGGGGGTCCTTCGGCGTCCTCCGCCGCGACGTTTGATCTCGGCAAGCATCAACATTCGAGGCGCGGCTACGGCAGCCTCAGGATGACAGTCAAATAGGTGCGCAGCGCGGGGATGCTCCCCGCCCTCATTCAATCCTGACCCGAGAGTAGCTTGCGCAACGATTGGAGTTGGCCGCCCCCGCTACTCCTTCACGTTCCAGCCGCCGCTGCCGACGACATAGTGCTTCCCGTCAGGACCGGTCACGCCGATGACGTACGTGCTTTTCGGTTGTTCGACCGTCTGGCCCGGCTGGGGCCATTGGTACTCGAGCCAGCCTGAGCCCGTGCCCTTCCCCTTCGCGGCCACCATCTCGCCGACTTTGACTCGCTCGGCGTTCACGATGGTGGATGCCGGCTTGCCGATCATGGCGGCCGTGGGATGGCAGATCAGCGCGCCGTCCGGTCCGAGGACGAAGATGTAATAGTCGCCGCCCCGCCATTCCGGCGACGAGAAGGTGGCGCAGGAGGGTCCGCTCTTCCGGACGATCGTCGCCGCGCTCACCACGTAAGACTTGATGGCGTCACGCGTGTTCGTTTTGGGCAGGTTACCGGCCGATGCGGCGAGAACGGCGGTGGCAATGAGACAGGCGAGGAGGGGGAGAAGACGCCGGGCAGTATTCATGACACCTTCCTTTTTTCACTGTTTTCGATCGTTTTCGATGGTCGGACGCGCAGAGCATATGCCCGCGCGCGAGCCGGTGTCCACGAGGGCGGATAGCGCCCCCAGCGCCGCGACGTTCCGCTGTTTCCTCTCGTTGGGGGAGGTCGGTTGTCGGTTGTCGGAGCAAGGACTTTGGATCCGTGGACTCGTGGAGGACGTAGAGCAGGCATCCTTGCCTGCTCCCGGCAGAGCCTGCCCTGAGCGTAGTCGAAGGGTCCTCGCCCGACGGTGGTTTCGGTGGTCCTCGAGGAGACGAAGGTGAGCCACGCGGAACGGGTTGTCGCCGGCGACAATCTCACCAGCGCACGAGAATGCCGGTCAAATGCACCAATTCGGGAGCATTCCCCGGACAGAGGTAGCGCAGGCATCCCTGCCTGCTCCCGGCAGAGCCTGCCCTGAGCGTAGTCGAAGGGTCCTCGCCCGACGGTGGTTTCTGGAATCCCGGAGGAGACGAAGATGAGCCCACCGAACGGACTGTCGCCGGCGACGACCTCACCGTGCGTGAGAAAATCGTCAAATCCACCAATTCAGGAGCATTCGCCGGGCCTCCCAAAGGCAATTAATTGCCTCCGAGAGCCAATTAATTGCCTCCGAGAGCCAATTAATTGCCTCCGAGAGCCAATTAATTGCCTCCGAGAGCCAATTAATTGCCTCCGGGAGCCAATTGATTGCCTCCGAGGGCCAATTAATTGCCTCTCAGGGGCTTTGCACATTTACTCCTCATTCTCCCCTAGTTTATGTGCAGGATGGGGAGTAAATGTGCAGGATTCATCCCGAGATGTAGCGGGAGAACGGCCTCATGGTTTCCTGGATGAAATCGTCCTCGTGTACGGGCTGTCCTGTGGAATTACGGATCACGAATCCGAGCGAAGACCATGTGGCCGAGTAGGTAGAAACCGTGGGTTTTCCTTGGCGACCATCGGGCTCAGTTCCGGCGACAGTACACTCCAATTTCGCGAGGTCATGGGTTTCTCGCCACACCTTGACGCGAAAGAACCCGCTAGGCGCTGACACTTTTCGGAGTTCGACCTTAGCTTGTCCGTGGCTGATTTCAATCTTCTCGCTAGGCATAACTGCCCGTGTTGCATTGAACTGCTCAGCCTCGGACGCGAACTTAGCCAGCAGGGCGCTCGACCATGCTGGGTACTCGCGATTAAAATCGGCTTCCCTTTGTTTATCAAGTTCCCTCTGACGGTCGGCCTTCTCGTTAAGTTCTTTCTTTTCTCGCGCGGCTTCGTCCCAGTCAATCACGGTTGCTCCTTTGTCGCTGCCGAACCGGATGTATCCCGAGATTGATCTGGTACGAATCGACAGTTCCAACATGCGTCTAGCCGGACAGTTTACGCCGGGCTACCGCCCTGCCGCAACCGCCAACCCTCAAACGTAAAGTATACGTGACGCTCGACTTGTCGGCGGTCACGCTCCCCGAGCAACAAGCGCGGCTTGCGTGCAGGCTGAGATCCCCGGCACCGTCACGCCAAGTTCAAAGATCGAATGAACCACACAGGTGATGTTGTACGCGATCACCTTCAGAAGCAGTTCGTTTACCTGAGCCGGGACATTCTTGCTCCGGAGCGTCTCCCCGAACAGCCGTTTGATAGCTGAGAAAGCGCTCTCCGAGTTGCTCCGCAGATGGTAGTGCGGGAGGAACTCATCCTGTTTGAAGTTGTACAGGTGATACAGCTTCGTCCATAGCGGCGAGGTCGGATGATCGAGCATGTTGCTCTTGAACGGGATGTACGCCTCCGCTCCGACAGCGGCGGCAGCGTCAAGGTTGGACTGGCCGATGTAGGCTTTGTCGGCTGAGACTTCCTTGATGGTGAACGACTTCGCAGCCTCGGTGAGGAGCGGAGCAAACTCAGGGTAGTCGTTCCGGTCGCGATCGGTCACGCTCGCGGCGGCGATGATGTTTGTTTTCGTTCCCACGTTCGCGTGCAACTTGAGGTAGTTCCGGGAGGTCTGCTCTCCCACTCCGTACTTCGCGGTGAAGTGCCGGTAAAACGACTGCGTTCCGAACCCGGTAGAGTCCACGGCGAACGCGCTCTCCACGGACGCCAGAGGAGCAGAACTAGCGGCGATCAGTTGATGCAGAGTCGGCGTGATGCTCGCGTCCTCGATTACCCCGAGAACCGAGTTAAAGTGCCACGCGCGCGACACATGACCCTTCGTCTTTGCATCGCGAAGGTCGGTCTGAAAGCGGCGACTGCTCACGCTTGAGTAGACTTTGAAACACGCCGAGAAGATCGCATCCGATACCGGAACAGGCGGGCGTCCCGGAACGCGCACCGGCTGCGGTAGCACGGCGCAGAGGTCGCGGAGCAGATGGCAGAACAACTCCTTTTCCGCGCACTGCGCGCGGTTGTACGCTGGCCAGTCCTGCGAGTAGGTCACGCGCATCGCGCGCGTCTCGGTGACCGTCGTCTCTCCATCGGGCGCCACGACGGTCTCACGCTTCAAATAGAACTCCACCGCGAACCCGTGCTTGCAGGTCGTGTGTCGGTTGTCGTAATCCGGGCAGGTACACTCCAGTCCGTCGTAGGTGCGGGTGACGGTGTAGCGGCCATTCTTGCTCTGCGACGGCACGCTCCACGCTTTCTCTCCCCTCGGTCGAATGACGAGAGTAGCGGCGATTTCGAGTCCTTTTTGCTGGCGTGCGTCCATGGTTTCTATCTCCCTTGACTGAGTGAACATTGTAGCCACAAACTAGCAACAAAGCAAGCATCAGCATTGCTTGACATTTGGATGAAATTGTGGCTACATTGTGGGAGCTATGGCACAGAGCAAACGAGCACCGGCCCGACCGAAGGGGAAGGCTCTCAAGGATGACGTTGTGCGGTTGCGCATTCCGTCAGAGCAAAAGGCCGCGCTGGTGGAGGCTGCCGCGCGCGAAGGACTGGAACTCTCGGCGTGGCTCCGGCAGTTGGCGCTCCGCGCGGCTGGAGTGCTTCCTACGTCAAACCGGAAGCGGTGAGCGGACGACGCGAGCGTCAGAGACCGGGTATTTTGACTCCGCGTACTGATGGTGTGTGAGTTGCTTCGACCCAACTGTCATGCAGTTGCTCCTGCAAGTGCTTGACATCGGTGTTGTCGTAAAACGCCGGGAAGGTGTAGTCGAAAACACCATCCTCGACTTTGACGCCGCTGTCATCAAGAAACTTGCGCTGTTCCTTGGTCAGCGTTGCTACCTTCACGAACACGTGTCTATCGTCACCATTCGCAAGCCGGAGGGTGAGGCGGATCAGTTGTCTCAGAGCCATGTCGTTTTCCTCCTCGACAGTCCACGTCGTGGTGTCGGGGAAGAAGTCTAGACCTCTATCAAAATCAACGGCCACTGCTTCCGAGTCCATCCAGAGCCTCCAAGTGGTACATTATGCCACAACTGATACATTTTGTAACGCTCAGGAATGGCGGCGCGCGAATTGCGTGCGATCGTTGGCGATGGACACATATCGGTTTTTGCGCGGTTCAGCATGTCTCCTCTCGCTGCTGCTGATCGGTTCGGCAGTTGCGTCCGGCCAGACTCGGAAGTCATCTCACCCGGATCAACATCGAGCCGATGCCATCGCATCGCTGCGCGCTGTCCGAAGCGCGCTCGACGCCGGTGCAAACCTGGAGGACTTCAAAAAGTATCAGATCGAGTCTCGCATCAAGGTTGATGCTCTGCCGGAGTCAACCAAGAATCGCGACATCCGGGAAGTCTCCGACATCTATACCGTCGCATTGAGGTTCGGAACGATCCACATATCCGGAGCCATCTCAACGGCTGATGTGGACGCCGCTCGGCGCGTCGGCGCAGACTCAACCGATATATCTGCGGCGATAGGGCGGCTGACGACCGGGATCAATGACGACAGCATGTCTGGCCGTGGCCCTCTCGCTACTGAGGAACTACGGTATGAGCTTCAGACGAACAGACTCCAAACGGGCGTAATATCGCAACTGCTGATCCTAAGCGCCGAACGGAAACTGTCGAAGTTGAAGTAGGTTCAGCGGGTCGGATCGATCAGAGTCACGCTCCCGTCCTTTCTCGTATGCGACGGCGCGGAACTCAGTCGAAGCGTAGCCGCTTCACCACGGACGGCGTGAAGTCGGCAAGGAGTTCTCCCGGCGAGCAGTCGAAGGCGCGGCAGAGCTTCAGGATGACGGTCAGCGTCGGCGACTTCTTGCCGCGCTCAAGTTGCCCGTAGTAGCTGGTCGTGATGCGTGCCTCGTGCGCGAGGTCTTCCTGAGTCAGGCCGCGCTTCGCACGCCAGCGGCTCAGGGCTTCCCCGAACATCTCAGACTCGCGGGCCATCATCATTGATTTGAACTCACCACGCGACTATTGACAACGGGCAAAAGTCCGGCGACTATAGTCCCGTGACTATGATTACTCAGCAACGCGACCGTATCCGTTCGCTCTTCCTCCAGCCGTCGGAGTCATACCGCCTTGCCGAAGGTGCGCGGCTTCTCGGGATCACTCCCGCCGCGTTGAAACGAGAGACGACGTTCGACATCCACGAGGTGTACCGGCGCGCGGGAAAGTGGTGCTTCAGTTGGAAGCAGCTTGCGAACATCGCCCTTCAGGCACGATGGACACTCGAAGAAGTAGTGGATGCGCTCGGAGCGGACGCGGCGACGGCTCTGCCGCCGCTTCTGGCGCTCCGCACGGTCACCGTCAGGCTTCCCGCCTTCATCGTCTGTGCGCTGGAGACCGCAGCATCCGAGGACGGGAAGACGGTCAGCGCGTACCTCGCCAGCGAGCTTCTGGAGTTCGCCGGGACTGTGGTCGATCGCATGGAGGCGAAGGTTCCCGGACTCCGGGCGGCATACCACTTCCCGGCTCCCTGCCCGAAGTTGAGACGCAGGGCGAACTAACGGGCTGGTGGTGGAGATCACGCGGGAGTGACCGCAGATTGGTTAGAGCAATTTCGCCTCTTTAATTCTGTACGCCCGTCTTCCGTGATCGCGTACCCATGATCGCCCTTCAAGAGTTCCCTCACGCTGCGACACGCGTACCCCAACTTTTTGAGCCGGTCAATATGGCTGAGTGCTTGTTGCGGTGATTCCGACATCGCGTCCGCCAGTTCGCGCGCGCGGAAGTTTTTGAACTTGGAGCCGAGAATTTGCAGAGCCTTGAGATCGTCGTCGCTCATCTTCCCGACATCTTCCGGACCCCACGCGATGACGGCCAACCAACCGAGCCCGAGGAAAAACATGGTGAGGCGGCCCGATACCGTGGACAACCACGGGACCACCGGCGGGAGGAGCGAGAGCAGCCACTTGCCAGCGTTGATTACGAACTGAAGCGTAGACATGAACCCGAACGCGCTCCAGATGAACAGAACCCAACCGAAGAAAGCCTTCGGCTTGAAAAGGCGGCGCACACGCATGAGGCGGCGATGATACGTCCGGCTACAGCGCTGCGTATACTCAGCTGCCTACCTGCCATCACATCCCCCCTCCCGGAGTAAATGTGCAGCCTCGGGAGTAAATGTGCAGGAGGGAGTAAATGTGCAAAGTCCCTCTCAGGGTCAATTAATTGCCTCCGGGAGCCAATTGATTGCCTCCGAGGGCCAATTAATTGCCTCCGGGAGCCAATTGATTGCCTCTCAGGGTCAATTAATTGCCTCCGGGAGCCAATTGATTGCCTCCGAGAGTCAACTAATTGCCTCCGGGAGGCAATCGACGGCCCCCCAGGGTCAAACAACGACCTCTGCTAGGCAAATAACTGCATCCGGGAGCAAATTCATGGACTCCAGCAGGCTACGAGGGTACCCCACGAGGCTTTAAGCCTTGTCGGTAGCCCCCAGGATCTATCCCGAGGCCGAAAAAACCCCTTCGGTAGATCCCATGGGCTCGATTCGACCGCCGATTCGACTCGCGCGCACGCCGGAACGCCCACCCGTCACTCCGCTCTCCGGCCACCGCATCGCCATCGACAGCCCAGGTACCCCACCCAGCTCCTCGGCAGCGCCGACGCCACATCCTCCAGCTCCGGCGCCTACACCGCATCGACCGACGTCCCCTCCCTCCGCGCCAGCTCCCGAAGCATGTCCCGCTGATACCGCGGCACCCGCGCCCGCAACTCCACCAGCCGGATCGCCTCCGGGAGGACGCGCGCCGCGTCCTCCCCGAGTGCCTCTTCGATGACCGACTGCTCCCACCTCAGAGTCGCCACCGCCACCAACTCCTCCCGCGTCATCCGCTCCCCGATGGCCGTCCAAACCGCTACAATCGTTCCATCCTGAATCTCGCGTTTGAGCTCGCGACATACCGAGCAGCAAGTCCTGTCGCCGTCAGCGCATTAGTTCTGTCCGTGAGGAAGCGGTGCTACTCTCTTACCGCTTGTCCAACGTTCACTCTCTGATTTCCGTCTGTTCGAGGCCTGCTGCATGACAGCGACCTTCTTCGAAAGGCCGATCCAGAACTCGCCGTACGAGTACCCGAAGAAGCATTGGGAGCTCGACGAGAGTGGGCAGCCGACCAATCAGCTCATCGAGAGGCGCCGGCCAGCTCAGTTCATCACTCCCATTCCAAGGGCGAAGAAACGGGGGAAGGAACAAAAGGACTTTGTCTTCGACGAAGGCAAAGGGCTGTCCACCGAACAGCAGCAGTACGAGCTGACCTCGTCGTTCATCAACGAGTTACGCGTGCAAATCGAGCGCTGGCGCGCACTCCCGAATCCCAGCCAGTGGAACGTGACGCCTGAGACCGCGCGGCTCTTGCAGCACTGGCGCGATTACCAGTTCAACGATATCCGTCCGTTCTTCTGTCAGATCGAAGCTGTGGAGACTGCGATCTGGCTGGCCGAGGTCGCGCCAAAGCTCGGCAAAGAAGGGCGCAGGTTCCTTGACCATATCGAGGCAGCCAACGCTCAGTCCAATCCAGGCCTTGAACGGGTGGCGTTGAAACTTGCAACCGGCGCCGGCAAGACCACTGTGATGGCGATGCTCATCGCCTGGCAGACAGTCAACGCAGTCCGGCGACCCAACAGCAAGAACTTTACCCGCGGCTTCCTCATCGTTGCGCCTGGGATCACGATCAAGGATCGCCTTCGCGTATTGCAGCCGAACGATCCCGACAGCTACTACCGCAGCCGAGAGCTCGTGCCGAACGACATGCTCGCTGACATCGATCGCGCCAAAATCGTCATCACCAACTACCACGCCTTCAAGCTGCGCGAGACCATAGAAATCTCGAAGACAGGCCGGCGGCTCATCGAGGGTCGAACTGATCCTCCGATGATGACACTGGAGACCGAGGGTCAAATGCTTCAGCGCGTGATGCCCGGTCTGATGGGCCTGAAAAGCATTATGGCCATCAACGACGAGGCCCATCATTGCTATCGCGAGAAACCGCCGGGAGAAGAAGAGGAGGAGTTGAAGGGCGACGAGAAGCAGGAGGCAGAGAAGAACAAGGAAGCGGCTCGCGTCTGGATCTCCGGGCTCGAAGCGGTACAGCGCAAGATCGGCTCTCTTCCGGTGATCGACCTCTCCGCGACGCCGTTCTTTCTCCGTGGCTCCGGCTACGCCGAGGGGACGCTCTTTCCCTGGACGATGAGCGACTTCTCGTTGATGGATGCGATCGAATGCGGCATCGTCAAGCTGCCGCGCGTTCCTGTTGCGGACAACATCCCTGGCACCGAGATGCCCGTGTTCCGCAACCTCTGGGAGCACATTCGCGGCAAGATGCCGAAGAAGGGTCGCGGCAAGTCCGCGGTGCTCGATCCTCTCAGCATTCCGGTCGAGCTGCAAACGGCACTCGAAGCGCTCTACGGTCACTACGAGAAGACATACGAGCTGTGGAAGGCGGCCAGGATCACAGTTTCGCCGTGCTTCATCGTTGTCTGCAACAACACTTCGACATCGAAGCTTGTCTACGACTACATCTCCGGCTTCATCCGTTCGAACGAGGACGGCTCCTCGATTGCCGTGCCTGGCCGGCTACCGCTCTTCCGCAACTTCAATGAACACGGTGATCAGCTCGGCCGTCCCGTAACACTCCTCATCGACAGCGAGCAACTGGAATCGGGAGAGGGTCTCGACGACAACTTCCACGCCATGGCCGCGGATGAGATCGAGCGCTTTCGGCGGGAGAAGGCAGAACGCGAGGGCGGCGGCGTCCGCACCGAGGATCTCTCCGACGAAGAACTGCTGCGCGAGGTCATGAACACGGTCGGCAAGCCTGGCACGCTCGGCCAATCGATCCGCTGCGTCGTCTCAGTGGCGATGCTGACGGAAGGTTGGGATGCGAACACAGTCACCCACGTCCTCGGCGTTCGCGCGTTCGGAACGCAACTTCTCTGCGAACAGGTCATTGGGCGCGCTCTGCGCCGGCAGTCTTACGAGCTGAACGAAAGTGGTCTCTTCAACGTCGAATACGCCGACATCCTCGGGATCCCCTTCGACTTCACGGCCAAACCTGTGGTCGCGCCGCCGCAGCCTCCGCGCGTAACGATTCAGGTGAAGGCGATCTCGCCGGAGCGCGATGCCTGCGAGATCCGCTTTCCGCGCGTCGAAGGTTACCGGGTCGAGCTGCCGGAAGACCGTCTCGAAGCCGACTTCAACGACGACTCGACGCTCGTGCTGACGCCGGACATGGTCGGTGCCACAGACACGCGCAACGAAGGAATCATCGGCGAAGGGATCAACCTGACGCTGGAGCATACGGGGGACTTGCGCCAGTCGACCGTGCTGATGAACCTCACCAAACACCTCCTCTTCACAAAGTGGCGTGACCCCGGCGATGAGCCGGAGCTCTATCTCTTCGGACAGCTCAAGCGGATCACCCGCGACTGGCTCGACCACCATCTCGTTTGCAAGGGCGGCACGTACCCAGCTCAGCTCCTGTATCTCTCGCTTGCCAATATGGCCTGTCAGCGAATCACAGATGCGATCACACGCAAGCATCAGGGCGAAAAACCGATCAAGGCTGTCCTGGATCCCTACAACCCGACCGGGTCCACACGCCATGTGAGCTTCAACACGTCGAAGCTGGATCGCTGGCAGACGCGCCCAGACAAGTGTCATGTCAACTGGTGCATTCTCGACAGCGACTGGGAGGCTGAGCTTTGCCGCGTCGTCGAATCTCATCCTCGCGTGCGCGCCTACGTGAAGAACCACAGCCTCGGATTCGAGGTTCCCTATCGCTATGGTTCGGAAGCGCGGAAGTATCGGCCTGATTTCATCATCCTCATCGACGATGGTCATGGTGCCAACGATCTGCTGCACCTCGTCGTGGAGATCAAGGGTTACCGCGGCGAAGACGCTAAAGACAAGAAGTCGACGATGGACACCTACTGGGTCCCTGGCGTCAACAACCTCGGCGGCTACGGCCGCTGGGCGTTCGCCGAGTTCGCCGACGTCTATGAGATGGCCTCGGACTTCGAGGCGAAGGTCGAACAACACTTCAATCGGATGATCGATCGGGCCATCGCAGGCACCGTCAGCGCACCCCCTGTCGCAACGAGGGAAGAAGGGATCCCAGCCTGATGGCGAAACCGAGAAAACCGGCAACGTTGAAGCAAGTCGAGGCGCTGAAGCACGATGAGGCTTCACGGAAGAACATCCCCACGGCCGAGTACCAGTCGCTGATCGAGAAGGAGGACCAGAGCCCGGTTCAGGTCGCGTACGAGCGCCGCAACCGCGATCTCGATCCGCAGCTCGTCTGGCGCGGGAAGGACGAGCAGGATTGGTCCGACCTCGTCGTCCCGGCGCCGCCGCTCTACATCCAGGAGAAGGTCCACCCGAAGGTTCTGATCGACGACCTTCTCCGACGCAGCAAGCTGAGCACCGCCGAGACTGCGGCGCAGACCGACCTTTTCGCCGACTTCAACGGCCTCCCAAGCCCTGAGGCGAAGACTGAGTTCTACCAGCACGATCAGAACTGGTCGAACCGGATGATCCTCGGCGACTCGCTGCAGGTGATGGCCAGCCTCGCCGAGCGCGAGGGACTGCGCGGCAAGGTGCAGTGCATCTACATCGACCCGCCGTACGGGATCAAGTTCAACTCGAACTTTCAATGGTCCACGACGAGCCGCGAGGTGAAGGATGGCAATGCTGACCACATCACGCGCGAGCCGGAGCAGGTGAAGGCATTCCGGGACACGTGGCGGGATGGGGTTCACTCCTATCTCACCTACCTTCGTGATCGATTGACGGTAGCGCGCGAACTATTGACTGAGTCGGGATCGATCTTTGTTCAAATTGGAGACGAGAACCTTCACAGGGTGCGCTCGGTCTTGGACGAGGTCTTTGGGGAAGAGAACTTCCTTTCCCAGATAAACGTCGTCAAGACATCTGGGCTGTCTGCTGCCGATCGCCTGAGTTCTTCCACCGACTACATCCTATGGTTTGCGAAGGCAAAACCACATGTGAAGTATCGGATGTTGGTTGTGCGGAAAGATATCGATGCGGACGCCGGTGTGATGTATCGGTACATGAGAGACGAGGCAGGCGTGCCGCGCCGAATATCTTCGGCGGAGGTCGCTGAGTCCGAACACGCGTTTCGACTTGACAACATCACGAAGCCAGGGCCCGGCAGCAAGTATGACGTCGAGTTTCAGGGGCGCAAATACAATCCGGGAGGGCGATGGTGGGGTACCACAGAACTCGGGATGAGCCGGGTCAAGAAGGCAAACAGGCTTGCTGGTAGCGGGAACACAATTTCCTTCTTTCGAGCTTGGCGAGACTACGCTGCCTTGCCTTTGAACAACCTTTGGACTGACACAGCGACGGGCGGATTCCTCGAGCAAAAGGTCTACGTTGTCCAGACCACCGAGAAGATTATTCAACGCTGCCTCCTGTTAGCTTCAGATCCCGGCGATTTGGTGATCGATCCGACATGCGGGTCGGGAACAACGGCCATGGTCGCTGAGCAATGGGGCCGCCGCTGGATCACGATCGATACCTCGCGCGTCGCTCTTGCGCTCGCGCGCGCCCGCATCATGGGCGCGCGCTACCCGTACTACCTCCTCGCCGACTCGCGCGAAGGGCAGGTGAAGGAGGCGGAGGTCACGCGCACCGTCCCGTCGTCGCAGCCGGTGCGCGGCAACATCCGTCAGGGCTTCGTCTACGAGCGCGTCCCGCACATCACGCTCAAATCGATCGCCAACAACGCCGAGATCGACGTCATCTGGGATAAGTGGCAGAAGACGCTCGAACCGTTGCGCGAGCAGCTCAACGACGCACTGAAGCAACACTGGCAGGAGTGGGAGATCCCGCGCGACGCCGAGTCGAAGTGGTCCGATGCGGCGAAGAAGCTGCACGCCGCCTGGTGGGATGCGCGCATCGCCCGCCAGAAGGAGATCGACGCCTCCATCGCCGCAAAGGCGGAGTTCGAATACCTCTACGACAAGCCGTACCAGGACAACAGGAAGGTCCGTGTCGCTGGCCCGTTCACCGTCGAGAGTCTCTCGCCCCACAGGGTCCTAGGCGTCGATGAGAACGACGAGCTGGTCGACAGCATCGCCGATCGAAAGATCGGATACGGGGCGAAGCGCGACTTCCCGTCGATGATCATCGAGACCCTCCGCATTGCCGGCGTCCAGCAGGCCCACAAAGACGACAAGATTACCTTCACGTCGCTCACGCCATGGCCGGGCAGGTACATCTGCGCCGAGGGTCGCTACCTCGAGGGGAACGACGGCTCTCGTAGCGAGAAGCGCGCCGCGATCTTCATCGGCCCCGAGTTCGGCACGGTCTCCCGCCCCGATCTCGTCACAGCAGCACGCGAAGCGGCCGACGCCGACTTCGACGTCCTCATCGCCTGCGCCTTCAATTTCGACGCCCACGCCACCGAGCTGACGAAGATCGGTCGCGTACCAGTCCTCAAGGCGCGCATGAACGCCGACCTCCACATGTCCGAGGATCTGAAGAACACGGGCAAGGGCAACCTCTTTGTCATCTTCGGCGAGCCCGACATCGACCTCATTGCGGTGGGAAACGATCAGATCCAGGTGAAGATCAACGGAGTCGACGTCTTCCACCCCAACACCGGCGAAGTCCGCAGCGACGGCCCCGAGGGCATCGCCTGCTGGTTCATCGACACCGACTACAACGAAGAAAGCTTCTTCGTCCGCCACGCCTACTTCCTCGGCGCCAACGACCCCTACAGCGCCCTGAAGACAACCCTGAAAGCCGAGATCAACGAAGAAGCGTGGTCTACCCTACACAGCGCCATCTCACGCCCGTTTCCGAAGCCTGCCTCCGGGCGTATCGCGGTCAAGGTGATCAACCACCTCGGTGACGAGGTGATGAAGGTGTTCAAGGTATGAGCGTTACCGGCTCGTTAGCGCTCGCTCATCCGCCCATCGTTGAGGCCGTGGTCGACATCGATTGCGACCTGCCTCCGAGTTTTGAGCTTGCGGACCTGACGGGGCGCGCGAGGGAGCGCTACTCGGATAGCTATCCCGATTTTCGTCGACGCCTCCGTCAGAATCCACCGGGAAAGCCATCCGCGCTTCAGTTCTTCAGTGGCGATGAAGAGCAACTAGTGCAGATCCGACTAGGCGGATTTTCGTTCAACCGCTTTGCTCCCTATACCAATCTCGACGACTACCTCCCCGAGATCGAACGAACCTGGCAGATTTACGCCGATCTGGTCTCGCCCGTAGCGATCTGCCAGATCAGGCTGCGGTTTATCAACCGCATCGTGTTGCCGCTGGTCGACGGCTTTGTGGATCCCAACGAGTACCTGTGCCTCGGTCCCAAGCTGCCGGAGGAGCTCTCACTGGAGCTCGTGTCCGTTCTGAACCAATACACGGCCGTGGACCGTGCCACGGGCCATGAAGCGGACGTCAGGATGGTCATTGAGCAACCGGAGCGCCCCGCGTTCCCACGGTCAAGACAATCGCTTCCCATCATCTTTGACATCGCAGGAATCAATCGCCGCTCCGCCGATCCGCAGGCATGGGAGAATATCGAGACGACGATTCGTGCTTTGCGTCGAATGGTGAATACTATCTTCTGGAGTAGCCTGACCGAACGATGCCTGAACCTGTTTCGCTGACGCGCGCCGCCTACGCGACCCTGAACGCCACAGTTGGTGACGGAACAGCGGTTTCGCACGAAGCCGATACCGTCCGCAGGCTGGCGTCCGTGGCGATGGAGTCGATGGAAGAATCGGTTGCTTTGTTCGGGAGAAAGGCAACCGCGATCTCGGAAATCTGGGTACTCGTTTCAGAGCACTCGACATCGAATTGGAACGGAGAGGGTGCGCTTCCGGTCTCGGCGATCTCAGCTCAGGCCGTACAGGCCTTCATCCGCGCATTGCCGAGAGATGCTCCGCTGCCAGAGCTTGCCGCCGACCCTGATGGCTCTATCTCCCTCGATTGGATCGAATCACGGAGCAGAGTGTTCACGGTCAGTATTGGCACCTCCGATCGGCTTGCCTACGCGTGGCTGGACGGGACCGACCGAGGACATGCTGTGGCGCGATTCGACGGAGAGCGCATCCCAATGCGAATCCTCGACGGAATCCGCGAAACGATGGGGCATGCTGCCATCAGGGTTGCCTGACGTCGTTGCCGGGGAGGAGCCGCTAGTGTAGTGTCTCGCAAATAGCTATACACGGAAAGTGAGAGCTGTTAGTCTGGCGGCATGGCTCGATCCGCACGCCCATTGATCGTATCGGTCGAACAA
>Ga0210394_10003145_pt1 | contig 21266 bp, 17 predicted proteins | sample IncBWC12MmetaG_FD_160121 | JGI IMG/M metagenome (GOLD analysis project Ga0210394, IMG submission 160121) | Forest soil microbial communities from Barre Woods Harvard Forest LTER site, Petersham, Massachusetts, United States - Inc-BW-C-12-M | ecosystem: Environmental > Terrestrial > Soil >...
TCGACTTGATGTGAATCAGAACCGCGGCCATGTAGATGAACTCAGCCGCCACGTTCACATCCAGCTCACGCAGTTTCTCTACGTAGGCCAGATATTGTGCAGTGATTTTGCCAATCGGGATATCGTAAATGTCAATATCCTGCTTGCGGATCAAGTGGAGGAGCAGGTCGAGTGGGCCTTCGTAGATGTTGGCCACGCTAACGGCGAAAGGGAAATCACTTTCATCTTTTCTGGATTTTGCTTCCTCACGCGGAGCAGAGTTTTCCACTAGCGTGGGGCCAAGATCCAACGCCGCGGTACCGTCGAAAGCGCTCTTTGCTTCTTCTCCCATTTTTCTACTTCGAAGTCTGAGGAATCCGCGAAGGCTCGTAGTCCAGCGAAATTCCCATAGCTTCACGTACCTCGGTCATCGTAGCCTCGGCAACCTGCCTTGCCCGTGCCGAGCCAGCTTCCAGAATATCCCACGCCAGCCGCGGATTCTCCTCATATTTCTTGCGCCGCTCCTGCATGGGATTCAAGATGTTAACTAGCGCATCCGCCACCCAGCTCTTGCACTCGATGCACCCGATGCCAGCTGAACGGCAACCTTCATATACTTTTGCGATAGTAGCCTTGTCGCTGAAGATTTTGTGCAAGTCGCCCACAGGGCAAACATCAGGATTACCGGGATCGCTGCGCCGAACACGAGCCGGGTCCGTAACCATGGTCTTCAGTTTTTGCCGCACTACTGGCTCAGGATCGGCCAGCATTATCGTGTTTCCGTACGACTTCGACATCTTGCGGCCATCTGTCCCCGGCAGCTTCGGAGTGCGTGTCAGCAATGGCTGCGGCTCAGGAAAAACCGGTGCGCCGTCGAGCTTGTAAAACATATTGAAACGGCGCGCGATCTCGCGAGTCAGTTCGACGTGCGGTACCTGATCTTCGCCCACGGGAACAAAGTTGGCTTTGTAGACAAGAATGTCGGCCGCCTGCAGCAGAGGATATCCGAGAAAACCATACGTGTTCAGGTCCTTCTCCGTAAGATTCGCCTGCTGTTCTTTGTAAGAAGGCACGCGTTCCAGCCAGGCCAGCGGCGTGATCATGGAAAACAGAAGATGCAACTCGGCATGCTGAGGCACGTGTGACTGCATGAACATTGTGCAGCGCTCCGGATCGAGCCCCGCGGCCAGCCAGTCGAACAGGACTTCGATGGAGTTTTCTTTCACCCGCGACGTGTCGGCGTAGTCGGTGGTAAGCGCGTGCCAATCGACTACGCAGAAATAACATTCGTATTGATCCTGCATGCTCACCCAGTTCTGCAGCGCGCCGACATAATTGCCTAAATGCAATTTGCCGGTCGGACGCATCCCGCTGAGCACGCGCTTACCTTGGTTCGATCCAGATGCCATCAGATTCTCACGAGAATGGAGTTAAAAATACCAATCACCGGCGAGATCATTCCCCATAAAAGTCCGCCCCCCAGGAATACCAGCGCCATAAGAGCGAACATTCCCACTGTGTCGTAAATCCGCAACACGCCGGGAGACAGAAAGTGGCGGAGCACGTGGCTCCCATCCAGCGGTGGAACCGGAATCAGATTAAAGACGCCGAGAATAACATTGATCACCATCAACTCATAGAAAAGCACACTGATCGGCATTAAAAAGGAATCAGTTTGATTGGCGAGCACAGCCAAATGACTTGGATATACGAGAGGAATCAGATGGACAATACTTGCTCCCAGCTGCGAGCTAAGCGCGACAAAAATCAAAGCTAACACTGCGGCCGAAGCCACCAGAAAATTACTGATCGGCCCGACCACAGAGGTGAGGATATCGTCGAGCACCGGATTCTTGAAATTTCTCGGATCGACGGGAGTAGGCTTTGCCCAACCGATTACCGGAAGATGAGTCAGCATAGCGATGACGGGCAGTAAGACTGTACCCACGGGATCAATGTGCTTGATGGGATTCAGAGTGACCCGGCCCAGCATGCGCGCAGTGGGATCGCCTCGGCGGCTCGCCATCCAGGCATGCGCCGATTCGTGGATACTGATCGCGAACAAAAAAACGATCAGTTGAAACAACATGTCGACTTGCTGCAGGGTCATCAGGCTTTGAATTTGATACTAACACGCACGCCCGGATATCCGAGGGCCGCTGAGGCCGTGTCTTCAGCGGCATAGTCTACGATCGGAACACGTATTATTCCTTTAGACTCCGGCCCGCAGAAAACAGCATAACTATTAGGTCGGATTGGCGCCAAGAACTACACGGCTATCGCAATGCTTTATAATTCGCGCCGCGTGATCACTCTTGCCCGAAAACTTCGCCTGGTAGATTACTTTGCCTTGGGTTGGGGCACGATGGTGGGTGTGGGATGGCTGGTCGTGATGGATGACTGGCTATTGCGCGGCGGCGTCCTGGGCGGAATACTCGGCTTCGCAATCGGCGGAGCGCTGCTTTTGCCGATTGGCTATGTGTATGGCCAGCTTGTGAGCGCGATCCCCGATGCGGCAGGTGAGGTCGCATATACAGCCAGAGTTTTCCCGAGATCGGTCAGCTTTGCCACCGGCTGGATGATGATCCTCGCGTATTTCATTGTGTGTCCGTGGGAGGCAGTTGCGGTTGGCAAGATTGCAGGATACATCTTCCCTCCACTGGATTCGATCGAGATTTACCGCGTTGGCAGCCATCCGGTTTATCTGCCGCACTTGCTGATCGGTCTGGGCCTGACGGGACTGATTACGTTGCTGAATTATCGCGGCATCCGATTGAGCGCCACTTTTCAGAACTGGACAGCCTTTGGAACCCTGGCTTTGTTCGTGCTGTTTGTCGGCATTGGAGTAAGCAAAGGTTCGGCGCGAAACTTTCCTCCGCTGTTTACGCATAGTCCGTTCGTGTCCGTACTTCTGGTGATGCAAGTCGTTCCTTATTTTATGACCGGATTTGAATCGGTGGTGAAGGGTGCGGAAGAGGCCAGTCCTGAATTCCGCTCCCGCAGCTTCTTCAAGGCCATCTGGATGGCGATTGTGGTTGGCATTCTCTTTTACATAATCGTGATCGCGGCCGTCGGATATGTTGCTCCATGGCAACAACTCACGCACGAAAGATTTATGACCGCAGTCGCTTTTGAACGCGCGGTGGGATCGCGCTGGATAGTAAGCGTCATACTGGCGGCCGCGCTACTCTCGCTGTTCAAAGTGTTCAACGGAAATTTTATTGCAGCAAGCCGGTTGTTGTTTGCCATTGGGCGGCGCGGCTTGATTGACCATCGCCTGGGAGATGTGCATCCGCGCAATCAGACTCCTTCAGTTGCTGTGCTCTGCATCGGGCTGGCGACCGTGGCATGCATGTTTCTCGGGGATGCCGTGCTTGTGCCCATTTCCGAAGTGGGCTCGGTGGTTTCCGCAATTGGATGGCTGGCGGCTTGCGCGGCCTACTACCGGATGGCTCCGCCAGCAAGCGAACGTTTCGTCGCCGCAGCGGGCGTGGTCATTGGACTTCTGATGATCATAATGAAAATTGCTCCCGGCATTCCAGGTCATTTCAGCGCGTACGAATGGCTGGCGCTGGCGATCTGGAGTCTGATTGGATTTAGCATGAGCCGGCGGCAAGAGCACGTGAGCATGACCTCTGGAGTAGAAAAGTAAATAGAATTAAAGAGGAGTGTGGAGAAAGATTACGGTTTCAGCGCGGCCTGCGTTTCCGAAGAGACGATTGACGAAACATGCGGTTCCGTTAAGGTGCCGGTGATATTAAAGCCTTGGGCGCCTTCCCGGGTTAGTTTTACATCCAAACCGCGACCTAGAGACGCAGTGCCGGTAACGTGATAGATGTTTGATAGGCTGTCGAGCTTACCGTCCTCGATTTCAAACTTGCCGTCGTGCATGGCCAACTGCAGAGATAAACGATGGATCGGCAGCGGGCCGCTGCTCTCGGAGAGTGCAACATGGCGCAGCAGGCCGTCTCGGGCCTCAACCTTCCATGTGCTGGTGGTTGAAGCAAACAATTCACCCGCGTCCAGGCCGGAGGTTTTCATCCGATAGGTTGCTGTAGCCGAACCTGTAATCCAGCCATCGTTCATGCTTTCCGAAAGCTGATCGAGGGCAATATTTTCGAACGTCCCTTTTCCGCTGTATGCCGGAGGTTTTTCGGTGAAGTCGGCTTCCCACTCGCCAATATGCTTGCCGCCCAGCACATCAGCATGCAGATCGGACACCCGCAGCTTGCCCTTCATCAGTTCCAGCTTTGCCGACACCCGGCTTCCCACAAGTTTGCGAACCACCACTCGATTCGCCGTGAGCTTGCCCACTGCGTTTATTGTGAGCAAGTAGGGAGTTCCAGCCGGAGGTGATGAAAGAAAGTGGTACCACGGCTGCTTGCGGACGTAAGGATTGACCACTTGGTTCAACTGATCGGTTGCAATTTCGTCGGCGTGAAGATCGAAGCGCAACGGGCAAGATTCCGGCAAGACGCATTGTCGCGGTAGAGTCAAAGATCCGCGCCAAGAAGTATCTGCGATTGATGCCGTCAGGTTTTGTACGTTGACTTGATCCGGCGTCAAAGTGAGGTTCGCGGATGCAATGTCCAACGGCGCATTCAAGCCTCGTACAATCGCATGAATGGAGTGAAGTTGCGCCCTGCCCACGGCTCTCGGTGCAGTGAATCCCGACCACAAACCGGCAATCTGAAGATCGACATCAGCGTGGCCTTCGGCATTCGGCTGCGGCGTCGGAATTCCGACTGTACGTGCGACTTGCAGCAAACGTTGCAACTGTGTATCACCCTGGATCGCGAAGCCGTATCCGGAGCGCGAAAGCCATCCTCGCACCGTGGCGGGCGCTACTCTGCCCAAAGCTAAATTGAATGGACCGATTTCGAGGTGCGTTTCTGGCGCGAGCCGCTGGAATGGCGGTCTAGGACGTGGAGCAGCGGACACTACGATAGGAACCTCGCCCAGCAACAATTCTGTTTTGTTAAATTTCGATCCGAGCTCGACGCCGGAGGCTTCGCCGCGGCCTTCCCAGACGACATCGCTTGACCGCGCATTGACGACCCGTTCAAGTTTCAAATTTCCATTCAGCCGACCCGTAGCGATTAAATCATTCGCCATTCCTTGTTTGGCATGCCGAACGAATGCAATCAGAGATTGAACTGGTACATCGTGCGCGGTCAACGAAAGATCATAATTCCGTGCGGAGAATGGCCCATGGATATTGCCAGCGAGAGTCACAGTCCCGTCACTCACAGGAGCAGCGCAGGCAACGTCAGATAAGGTGTGATCCAGCGAACTATAACGGCCACTGCACTGGCCCGCGAGACGTAAGTTGCCGCTCCCGAAAATGTCATAGCGGCGGAAGTCTTGCACTGATGCCGCCGCAACTATTGCGAGGTTCGCGGCTGTTCCAGTCAGCGTGGTAGAAACGGTTATACCTCCGCGCCAGCCCTTGTCACTTCCATACGCGAGCTTGGTCAATTGGCCGAGTTGGCCGCGATCCCATTGCAACGTGAATTGCAGCGGCGTGTCCCGCAGTGATGCGGCTCTTTGCCATGTCCCATTCACCGAGAGCGTGCCGGTATCGCTAACATTGAAATCAGTCCGCACCGGCTGTGCCTTTAGCCGCATGCCCCAGGCATTTTCCGAATCCTGCCATAAAGCGAAGTCGGCGTCGGTCAATGCGTATGGTTTCTTCTCCGGTCCGAACTTGAAATTGATGCGGCCTCGGTCCGCCTCGATGTAGGGAAAGCCCGGACGCTTTTCAGTTTTCGCTTTGCCGGTCGGGGCAACCGGAACCTTGGCTGCCCTCTCGATGAGATTTTCCAGATTCCAATGTCCTGCTGAGTTCCGTACCAGATTAAGGCTGGGTTCTGTGAGGTTCAGGCGCGCGATCTCGATGCGCCCTCGCAGCAACGATGTTATCCGCAGCGATGCCGTTACGTCGGAGGAGCGCAGCAGCGGTTCAGCTCCAAATGCCGGGTCTTCATGCACTACGAAGTTCTGCAGATCGAATCCAGGATGCGGAAGCAGACGCAGCTTTACTGCTGCCACATCGACCGGATGTCCCAACGCCAGACTGATGGAAGTAACAATGCGCGTTCGCAGTCGATTGGCGCCCGGCCTGACAAGAAAAAGCGCCAGAAGCACGACAACCAACACAACGACAACGCGCCTCGATCGCCAAAATCTCACTGGACCATCCTACCGAACCATCCTACCGAACTATCCTACTGAACTATCCTGAAGGTACGCCGCCAACGGGTCTCGTCGAAAAAGTGAAGCACCACATGGACCAGAAAGCCGATTCGTTGGCTGACTCCCCGCTCGAGATATTGCCCGGGCGGCGTCTCAAATGACCAGTAGATGAACATGGGCCGCCCAATCACGTTTTCTTGCGGGATGAAACCCCAATAGCGGCTGTCCAGACTCACATCGCGATTGTCCCCCATGCCGAAATAGCTGTTGGGAGGAACCACGACATCGTCACCCTGAATGTGCTGCGGCAAAGAGAGCTCCCACTCGGGGGTAACGTTACTGAACTCTGTTGGCGGAACCGAGGGGAAATTATCGCGATAGGGATTGTAGCTAGCTTCGCCTCCCTGATGAATCACATAAGGCTCGTCCAGCTTTTCGCCATTGCGGTAGACGACTCCATCGCGCAAATGGATGCGGTCGCCGGGAACTCCGATAATTCTCTTGACCACGTACAGCCCGGGTTCAGCCGGGGAAAGGAACACCACGATGTCGCCGTGGTGTATCTGCCGGTAGGGAAGAATGGGGCCGAGCCACTTCGTCCGCGGCGCGAACTGCTCGCGGTTCACAAACACGTGGTCGCCGATTAGCAGTGTGTTCTCCATTGAGCTGGAGGGAATCTCAAACGCCTGCACGATAAAGGTAATGATAAAGAGGCCGGTCACCAGCACTGCCGCGAGGGAGGCAAGAAACTCGACGGTAGTTTCGCGCGGTTTTTCCACCTGCGTAATTTCTTTCTTAGCCACTATTTTTTGTCCCGTTAATGGGCGATGATCGCCCTTAGTTAACTACTCGAAATGTCCGGTTCCAGCGAGTGAGCTGAAACAAATGGCTGACCGCGTAGGCGAAGTGATAAAGTTTATCACCCGGTGTGGAAGAAACCGGCATATCATCCTCCGCGCTACGCACAGACCAATAAATCAGCAGGGGCCGCCCAATGATGTTTTCTCGCGGCACAAAACCCCAATAACGACTGTCAAGGCTTTCGTCCCGGTTATCGCCGAGTACAAAATAATGCCCCTCCGGGATAATCAGCTCGCCATCCTCGACGAGTTTTTTCATCTGCAGCCACCATCCGCCCTCTAAGCCGGGAACTGGAATATCCGTACGAGGAAACTCATCGCGAAATATGTCATGCATCAGCGAGCTGTAACGCACATAGGGTTCTCTTAGCAACCCACCGTTGATGTAAACCTGGCGATTGACCAGGCGAATGCGATCCCCCGGCACCCCGACCACGCGCTTAACGAAGTGTTCACTGGGATGAACCGGATAGTGGAAAACCACGATATCGCCGCGATGCACGGTGCGGTATGGCAGAATGCGATCCAAAAACCTGCTGCCCCCATAACACAATTTGTCCACCAACAGATAATCGCCAATCAGCAGGGTATTCTCCATGGATTCCGAGGGAATCTGAAAAGCCTGAATGATGAAGGTAATTACAAAAACTGCGATCACTACCGTAGTCAACAGCGATTGCAGCGAGGCCAACCAATCTGGATGTGGCGTTTTACCCATCACCGCTCCGGCATGGAGAATCCTTTGCCGGGCATCTTATTAGACAGATCCTCAGAAAGCGAAGTGAGATGTTCCAGCACCTGCTGTGCGGCGCCCTGTTCAGCATTCTTTTTAGTGGAACCTTCGGCTCGGCCAACAAACTCGGTCTCGACGTGATTGCCCGCCGATTGCAGTCGAACCTCAACCGTAAAAGTTTTGCTGTGCTCCGGTCCCAGCTCTTTCACTAATACATAAGAGGCCTGGGGACGGCCCGTCGCCTGAAGCTTCTCCTGCAAAGCCGATTTGTAGTCGGTGAGCGGCAAGCTGCTGCCGTTTCGTGCCATGTTCTCTAACTCTGGAACGACTACGTGCTGCAACACTATGCGCCGCACCGTTTCCAGCCCGCTGTCTACGTACATGGCGCCGAGCACCGCTTCCAGCCCGTCAACCAGCAGCGCAGTTTTGTTGCGTCCGCCGCTTTTTTCTTCGCCGCGGCCCAGGCGCAAATAATGTCCGAGTTCCAACCGGCGTGCCACTTGAATCAAATGTCTTTCGCTGACAAGATGAGCGCGCAATTTGGAAAGTTCACCTTCACGAAAATGGGGGAAGCGATGAAACAGCTCTTCAGTCGTGATCAGCCCGAGCACGGCGTCGCCGAGCAGTTCAAGTTGCTCGTTGTCTTCCACCCTCACCGGCGTCTGCGCTTGCAGGGACTCAAGTTCGCGCGCCTGTGAGCTGTGAGTCAGAGCTTGCTCCAATAATTTCGGCCGCGAGAACCGGTATCCCAGAGCTTGCTCCAATTCCGACATGTCCCGTGGCTTCATGATTTCATTAAAATTCTGAGGATAATTTGTGCTTCGGCGCCAAGTCGCACTAATACCTCCCGGTCTCTCGGCAGCATCTCTCTCGGCGTGCACTCCTCTGGCTAGTGAGGAGGTTGCGTGGCGTTGGGAGTGGCAGGGGCCGGTGGCTTGGACGCAGGGGTCGAACTGCCAGTGCTGGGAATAACGCTCCCGGTCAACTGCATCAGGCGGTCACGTTCGTGGCGCGCTGTGGTTCCTGCCGCAGTTCCGTCTTGAGTCAATTCGACTGCCTTGTTCGCCTCATTCAGAGCGTCCGAATATTTTCCCTGTTTATCCAGCGCCAGCGCCAAACGCAGCACCACTACAGGGTCCGGCTGCGAGGGATAAGCATCGATCGACTTGCGAAAATATCCCTCCGCCTCGGGATATTTTTCCTGATCGTATTGTATTGTTCCCAGCACCGAGTAAGCCGTGGATCGCAAAAGCCCCTTGTACGCATCGAGTTGAGCTTGCGGCACGTTGGCCGGCGCCGGAACATCCGTGTCCACGGTTTCCAAAGCGTGCTGCGCATATTTCGAAGCTTGATCGAAGCGCTGAGCTTTATCCAGATCGGTGGCCCGCGTGCGTTCTGCAATCACTTCCGCGGAGGCAATGAGGGCCTCCGGATCATCGGGATCGAGTTTCAACAACTTCTGCGCCATCTCTGCCATCTTGTCGCCGTTATTGGCATTCTGATATCCGCGCATGGCGGCTTTGTACAGGAGCACGCGCAATTCGCTTTCGGGGAACTTGGTCGCGAAATCGTCGGCCGCTTTCTCCATAGCGGCAGGATCCTTCTGATTCGCCATGGCGGCGTTATAGGCGTCAAATTCCGGTTGCGTCTTAGCTTGTGGCGGTCGTTTACCTTGTGGCGCGGCGGTGGCAGAACCTGGCTGCGCAGAACCTGGCTGCGCCCCGCCCTGCGCTCCAGCAGGTTGCGTTTGTTGGCTCGGGGCCTGCGCAACTGCTAAAGCCGCCACCGCTAGCATTCCCAACATAATGGCTGATCGCTTCATGCTTTCTCCTTGGATAATCCTCTGTCTCTTGTAATTTTACTGCTGCGGATGGCTGGGCGGCTCATAAGGCTGTTCGATCCCATGCTCAGCCGCGGCTTTGGCCTCAGGCAATGATCCGCCTGCGCTCAGCGCCGCCCGATACTGGTCGAGGGCCGCCTCTCGATCTTCCTGCAGGTCAAAAATTCGTCCCAGATAAATATGAGACCACGCCAAAACCTTGGGTTCGTGAGCAACACCTAAAGCCTGCTGGAAATAATTGCGCGCGCCCTGTATATCGCGGTTCATCGTAGCCACTTGCGCCAGAATAAAAAGCGCCCGGCCTGGGTCTTCTTTTTTCTCATCTAGCGCCTGTTGCGCCAATTTCTTCGCACCTTCCGGATCCCCCGTAGATAACCGTTGCTCCGCGGTCATCAACAGCTTCGTGTCCGCGGGACGAGACAAGTGCAACAGTTCAGGGTCCGCCTTGCTGGCAAACTTTATCTGCGCCGCGTTTCTTTGTTCTCTGCGCACGTCGATGCCGCTAATCCATTCTCCATAGACGATGCGTAATCCCGCCGGATTCTTCTCGAACTTCAACAGCGCTTCGTAAAAGTAAGGCGTCAGGAGGAAGCCCTGTTCAGCCGATTGTTGCACTAACTGTTGCCGCTGCGTTTCGGGAGTCTTGCTCGTGCCGATAGTGCGCGCTTCTATCGCGCGGATAAGACACTCGGTGGTGAGCAGAGAAGCATCCGTCTTGAAGCTCTCGTCCATGGGAGCGCTCTTAACGTTGTCCAACAGCGGTTTCAGGTGGTTGATGGCTGCAGGATACTTTAGCGCCAGGGGATCGAGCAGGTAATGCAAATAAGTGTGCCGGATCTGATCTATCTTGAGGCTGGAACTGGTCCCGGGAGAGATCACCACATAGTAATCGGCCCCGTAATTGCGCGCATTGGCTTGCCCGGGCGATCCCATGGGATCGAGATAAACCGTAAATGCGCGTCCCAGAAATCCAGCGGACGGTATCTTCAGATAAACCTCAGTATCGAACAGCACTTTGGATAACGGTTCGTGATAGCGCGCGGTCAGATCAGCATAGGCTGTTTGATGGCGCGTCCAGATCGAATGCAAGCCAGCTTCGCCGGAGAATTTCTGCAGAGAAGGTATGAAGCCGGAGACGAAGCTCGCGTCCGGTGGCAATTCGGTTTCTTTGACTTTGAACGTGAGTTCCGGCGGCGGATTCAGACAGAGCGCCAGCGACACGTACTGCGCCAACGTGCGGGCTGGATCGTCTTGTTGATGCTCCGCATAGAACTGGCACATCACTGCAGTCGACTCTTTCGCTTCAGCCGAGGCTTCAATGGTTTTCGCGACTTCAGCGCGAATCGCGGCGCGCAGCGGATCAGATACGCTCAAGTCCGAATCGTAACCGCAGGCATTGATCGCGGTCAGGACGGTAAACAAAGCTTCATTGTTATCGAGCGCGACCTTAGGCTGATTTTCAGCAGCGCACAGCTGTGTGACAAACCCCAGCACAGCTAAAACCAGCGAAATCCGAAACTGACGAACCAGGAGTCCTCCTGCAGACGGGCGGGGATATAAAAGCTACATGCCAGTTTAAGAGGTTCCGAGCGGAGGGTCAATCAAGCTATTGGCTCTTAGCTGTTAGCCAGGAACTTTGCGGACAAACGATCTGGGGTTAGCGAAAAGCCAAGAGCTAAAGCTAATGGCTAATTCCTAGCCCTTGACGCTAATCTTCGAGAACGAAAGAACCGCGCGTCCCGATCTCGGCTGACCCATAAAAGTCGCAGGACGGAAGGTGGTGAAGATCAGCATATTTTTGACTTGCGGCGGCAAGCCCTTCGTATCCTGCGGACTCGATAACACCCGGTAGTCCTGCACCCGGCCGTTCGAATCCACATACGCTTCAATCACCAGCGAATCATCTGCGATAGATTCCATCGCCGTGCCAAACGCCGATTGTTGCAATTGCGGAGCAGTGTTCAACATCAAGGGAACATCGGCATTATCCGCTTGCAATGGCAAAGCCAGGAAGCCCATCAGAAATGCAAAAATTACCACTGCCGTCGCCAAACCAGCCGTTGCCGGAACCATGAACCTCTGGACAGCATTCTCAATTCGGAAGCGAAAATCGTCGAAGTGCGGACGACTTGCTCTCGCCACCTCCCGCGAAATCGCAAGCCGTAATTGTAATGACAGGTCTTCGGGAGCCTTTCGGCGGCGCACCTTTGCCAACAGTTGCTGGGTCTGACCCAGCGAAACATATTCCCGCCGGCAGTCGACGCAGCGCTCCAAGTGCCGGCTCAGACTAAGCATCTCTGTTCCAGTGACCGCCCCGTCAAGATAGGGGGAGAACATCGATTTAGCTTCGGTGCACTTCATGATGCGACCTCGAATTCCCGCCCGTTGCATGAGACGCGAGCCCGCGAAGCCGTCTTTGGTTGACGTTCCGCAGCCTGGAGTCCCAATTCAGCTCCGACCTCTTGCACATACGCCGCAAGCCGCTGCCGCAACGCTTCTCGCCCGCGGGTCAATCGCGATTTCACTGTGCCCAGCGAAACCTGCGTGACCTCGGCAATCTCCTCGTACGACATTTCTTCGAGATCGCGAAGAATCAGCGTTGTCCGGTATGGTTCAGAAACCTTACGCAGCTCCTGTTCAACCCGCGCCCGAACTTCTTCGTGAGCTACGCGATCGAAAGGCGAGTCAGCGCCGTCGACCAACGAATCTTTTATCGCTGACACAAAGCCTGAGTCGGGAGAAATCCGCGATGGCTCCATGGATGTCTCTTTCGATTTGTGTCGAAACCACCAGCGCCGCCGGTTCGAAGCTTCATGAACGGCAATGCGGTAAATCCAGGTTTTCAGGCTTGACTGTCCGTTGAAATGCTTCATTCCGCGGAAGACCTTCAAGAACACTTCTTGGGTGGTGTCGGCAGCATCAGCCGGATCAGTTACCATCCGGTAAACCAGGCTATAGATCGGCTGATGAAATTCTCCGATAAGCCAGGCATACGCTTCCTCAGACCCCGCCTTCAGTTCGGCTACGATCGCAGCCTCCGCCGTGCGGACGCCGATTGCTCCCGCTAAATCACCCACCGTGGCTACTCCTGCCATCACCCTCATGGCCTAAGCTCCATTATAAGTGCTTTTCGGTTATAAGCCTTGGTCAAAATTTGAGCCATAGCGCCCTTTCGACTTGCCTGAAAACACGCCATTTCCCTGTAGCTATAGACCCCGAAACCCCCTTGGAAGTTCCAATATTCGACTAGGATTCCAGCTAGCATGCCTGGGCTTGATGTGGTACTTTTGCACACCAGAAAAGAGCCGAGGCCATGCAGGATTTTTCTGAGGTACCCTCAAAGCTCGAAGTAACGCAACTTCTCAAAGCATGGGGCAGCGGGGACGACAAGGCGCTAGAACGGTTGACCCCGGTCGTCGAGAATGAGCTGCACCGTCTCGCCCATCGCTGTATGGCCCGCGAAAATCCCGGTCACACGCTGCAAACTACAGCCCTGGTGAATGAGGTATATCTCCGTTTAGTTGACATCCACGCCGTCGATTGGCACGACCGGGCGCATTTTTTCGCCATTTCCGCGCGTATGATGCGGCGTATCCTTACTGATTTCGCGCGCTCCCGCAATTACCAAAAGCGTGGGGGTGGCGCGGTGCAGGTTTCTTTCGACGAAGCGCTCGTCGTAATTCCCGAAAAGAATGCAGACATCGTCGCCCTCGACGAAGCCTTGACCCGATTTGCCGAAGTGTACCCTCGGCAAAGTCAAGTAGTGGAATTGCGTTTTTTCGGGGGGCTTGAGGTGGAAGCAGCTGCCGAGGCTTTGAAAGTATCGCCAGAGACGGTTAAGCGCGATTGGAGATTTGCCAAATCATGGCTACTGCGCGCGATGAGCGGAGAAAAGGCCGATGGATGCTGAGCGAGCGCGGCGCCTCGAGGAACTGTATCACTCCGCGCTGCAGCACGCTGCAGCCGATCGTGCCGCATTCCTGGCAACGGCATGTGGTAATGATTTGCTCCTCCTCCGGGACGTGGAATCGCTGCTGTCACACGACCAAGAAGCTGAGAATTTTATAGAGTCGCCCGCCATGGAAATAGCCGCCCAGTTGATGGCGCGGCAGCAGAATCAAAAACCCGATGAAAGCGGCCCAGTCGCGCTTGGTCAGACCGTTTCCCATTACCAGGTCGTCGAAAAACTCGGCGGCGGGGGAATGGGCGTAGTCTATAAGGCGCGCGATAACCGGCTCGGGCGTTGGGTCGCTCTCAAATTCCTGCCAGAGACATTTGCCACTGATCCAATTGCTCTCGGAAGATTCCAGCGCGAGGCTCGTACAGCCAGCTCCCTCAACCATCCCAACATCTGCACCATCTACGACATTGGACAGGAAGCCGGGCGACCCTTCATTGCCATGGAGTTCTTGGATGGACGGACGCTGAAGCACGTTATCGACTCCGGGCCCGTGCAAAATGATCAATTGCTGCAAATGGCGACGCAAATCGCCGAGGCACTCGATGCCGCCCACACCCAGGGGATTGTTCATCGCGATGTGAAGCCTGCGAATATTTTCGTTACTCACCGCAGCCAAGCCAAAGTGTTGGACTTTGGCCTGGCAAAACTTGCTCCCCCGCAACGAAGTCCCGAGGCCCGAACCGAAAAGTCCGGATTCTCGGACAAAACTTCAAAGACGGAGCTCACCAGTCCGGGCACGGCCATTGGAACTATAGCCTATATGTCTCCGGAACAGGCACGCGGAGAAGAAGTAGATGCGCGCACAGATCTGTTTAGCTTCGGATCGGTGTCCTATGAAATGGCGACCGGCAAGAGGGCATTTGATGGGACTACGGCAGCTGTAGTTTTTGACGGCATCCTCAATCGCGATCCAGTTTCGCCGAAGCTCGCGAATCCTAAATTGCCTGAGGGGTTCGAATACGTCATCTGCAAAGCTCTGCAAAAAAAACGTGAAGACCGCTACCAATCGGCGGCGCAGATTGTCGCCGATTTGAACGCAATCAAGACCGGAAGCGTTACCCATCTTAGCGGAAGGCATATGGTCTCTCGCCGAAAGCTTTGGCTGCCGGCCCTGGCGATGCTGGTTATCGCAGCGGTAATCGCAGTAGCTTTCGGCTTCCGCGGCTGGCAATCCCACAAGCTCACCGAGCAAGACACGTTGGTTCTGGCCGACTTCAGCAACAGCACCGGTGATCCGGTTTTTGACGACACGTTGAAGCAGGCGATTTCCGTGCAGCTGGCTCAGTCGCCCTTTCTCAATATTCTGTCTGATACCAGAACACGAGCAACGCTGAAATTGATGTCCAAGCCACCCGCCACGAAGCTGACTCCGGATATAGCACGCGACCTCTGCCAGCGCACGGGCAGCAAAGCGTACATTGCCGGCTCAATCACGACGTTAGGCAGCCAGTATGTAATCGGCGTGGATGCGATCAATTGCAACACCGGAGATTTGCTGGCGCAGGAACAAGTGACAGCGCCGAGCAAGGAGCAAGTGCTGAAAGCGCTCGGTGAGGCAACGACCAAGCTTCGCGGCAGACTGGGCGAATCCCTCGCCAGCATTCAAAAGTTCGATATTCCCATCGATGAAGCCACTACACCCTCGCTCGAGGCACTCCGATATCTTTCGCTGGGCAGAAAAGCCCAGCAGGAAAAAGGCAGCGATGCGTCGGTTTCATACTTCAAGCATGCTCTCGCTCTCGATCCCAATTTTGCGGCGGCTTATGCAGCCTTGGGAACCGCTTACTCTAATCTGCGAGAACCCGCCTTAGCCAGCGCCAACCTGCAGAAAGCCTATGAACTGCGTGATCGGGTGAGCGACCGCGAGAAGTATCGCTTCTCCGCTTATTACTACCACTTAGTAAATGGAGATCTTGAAAAAGCGGTTGAAACTTACCATTTGTGGTCGGAAGACTATCCGCGGGATAACGCGCCGCGCGGCAATTTGGCGGCGATTTATGGATACCTCGGGCAGTACGACAATGGGGTGTCAGAGACTAAAGAGGATCTTCGTCTTAATCCGGACAGCGTGGCTGGCTACGTCAACCTCATGAGTCATTACACCGCGCTGAATCGTTTGGATGATGCCAAGGCTGTTTACCAGCAGGCCAGAGCACGCAACTTGGACAATGCTTTCCTGCACCTGAATTTGTACGGCATCGCTTTTTTGCAAAATGATAGTCCGGCGATGCAGCAGCAAGAAACGTGGGCTGTGGGAAAGCGGCAGGTGGAGAACCTGCTGCTCTCTGCCCAATCGGATACCGAAGCATTTTTCGGACGGCTGGGGCGGGCTCGAGAGCTTAGCCAGCAGGCAGTCGAATCCGCTCTGCGAAATGATCAGCAGGAAACCGCGGGGGAGTGGCAGATGAATGCTGCGCTGCGGGAAGCGGAATTTGGCAATGAACCACGAGCTATCCAGCAAGTTGATATGGTGCTGGCAAAATCTCCCAACCGCGAGGTGCAGATTTTGGGTGCGTTAGCTTTGGCGAGAGCCGGGGATTCCAAACGCGCCGAGCAAATGGCGGACGATCTGGCAAAGCGTTTTCCTTCTGATACTGCGATCAATCGATACTGGCTGCCTAGTATTCGTGCCGCCATTGAGATAAACCGCAAGAGACCGGCAAAAGCTCTCGAAATCCTCGCCACATCCGTTCCCTATGAGCTGGGTAATCCTTTGCCGCAGGGCGAGATCGGAGCTTATCTGTACCCGGTGTATGTTCGCGGACAATCGTACCTGCTGCTGCAAAAAAGCGAAGAAGCGGCGGCCGAGTTCCAAAAAGTTTTAGGCCATCCCGGCGTTACCGTCAATTGCCCGCTCGGCGCGCTGGCGCATCTGCAACTGGGACGCGCTTACACCCTTGCCGGAAACTCTGCGAAAGCGCGAACCGCCTATAAAGACTTTCTCGCCTTATGGAAAGATGCTGATCCCGGCGTCCCGAGGTTGATGCAAGCCAGGAGCGAATACGCCCGACTGCAATAAAAGGGAGGCAGCTAACCGTTTTTCCCGCTGATGCATCAAACATCCCGCAAAATCATGTGCCGGCCGCCCGTTTTAATAGCAGCGATTTGCCGTTGCAACACAATTTTTCGGTCGCAGCAATTGCAGTTTAAGCGAAAACATTTGCACCATTCCCAAGGCAAGAAAGTTTTCATATAATCTGGCTCTCACCGTCGATGCTCCCCCGCATCGCGAAGGAATTTAAAAATATGCACTGGCTCCAGGTCTTCCTATTGGGATGGGTTTCATTCGGATTAACCACTGTGCTTTTCATGTTCTGGTTATGTAAGCGGACTGCCGCAGCCCTCAACAACCCCGTTAAAACAATACCGATCTCTCCCCCGCGAACTGAGTTTAGCGCGAAGAAACTGAGCAGCGAATTGCGATCCGCCTGAGCCCGTTGAATTTTTCTTCGTTGCGATTATCACGGCTACCATGATCAAAAGCTGAGGAGCGTGGGCTGGGGTTCGCAATGGAGGCCCCGGGCGGAGTCGAACCGCCGACCAACGGTTTAGGAAACCGCTGCTCTATCCAACTGAGCTACGGGGCCAACCCAATCTGATCTTCATTATGCCACGGCGCTTTGCTTGAGATCGCGCGTTGTTCCGCAACTCCACAGTCCGCTGAAAAACTATCGATTCGTATCAGCGCTCGCCTTAGCCGCGCCATAAACCGTCTCTTAGAGGACACCTTCACAGAGTGCTGAAGATCTGGTTTTGGGTGGAGCTGCGCTTCCAGCGCTGCACTAACCTTCTCGTATCAATGAAGGCTTTTTAGCCGCTGAGGTAAGGCGGTGACTGTCGTCGAGCGGATAGCCAGTTTGGAGCGTGGTTAATATAAAAGTTTAAAAAAGTTTACGACGGCTCCAGTGTTCGGCAGAACTTCTGGATGACTTCGATCTGCTCTGGCAGTGCGCCAATAAATTCGAACCCGTGCAGAAAACCCATGCGGTGACGCACCACGCATCGGATCACGAAGACTTGCGGAGCATCAGGAATGGAGAATTCCAGACTAACCAGTTCTCCCGCCTTCAATTCACTGCTAATGACGGCGCCCAGTCCAGCTTCCGCAAGCTCGAAGCAGCGGCCATGTATTCGAACGTAGCCGTCCTTCGCAAGCATCTTGACGATCACGGGAATTTCTGTTCGATAGCGGGCGTAACGTCGCGTCGACGACTTGTGCATACCTCGAATGCCCTGAAAAAGCCACAGCTAAAACTGTCCACGGAACTGTCTTCAGTCCGTAAGTAGAATAATGGATTGCTCTCGCATGGCACAGTGACTTTGCAGACGACTGCTGCTGATTCTCTTTAACAGTTCTCGCCGCGCAAAAGACTTGTCACAATTGGCGAAGCAACCGAAGTTTTTCTTCCACTGCGAAAACTCGATTTGACACTTGTATTTTTGCATCGCCGGGAGCACACTGTGCACACTGTTTTCTCAGAAGGGAGTGGGGATGAATATCCAGACGTTGCTCAAGCTTTGGTCGGACGATGAAGGACAGGACATTGCCGAATACGCTGTAATGTTGGCGGTGATTCTGGTATTGGTGGTGGGCACCATCCGCTTGATTGGAGGTAGTTCAAACAACGTATTTTCTTCGGTTGCCAGCTCGATCGGCCAATAGTCCTCTGCAGCCCAAACTCGATTCGCAGCGGAGCCGGACTGCCAAGGTCTGGCCGTGTTTTTAGGGGACTGCTTGCTGCCGTGGTTAACAGTTCCTACTCCTACGTGCTACGTCGCCTGATTGTGTACCGGACGTCGGAAAAACGCCCGCCTCCCGCCGAAGTATCTCCCGGGGTAGCCGTCCTCTGGTATGATCTTTAAACGGGTCTTCCGGGTGGGCGACTGGCTACCATGTTCATACCGCATGCCAATCTAAGTGACGAAGTGAATGCCAACATCGTCCGATCCGAAATCGAAGGCGGTGTCTCGCTTGGAGACCTGCCACCCTCCACAGTCTTAGAGATCCAGACCCAACACCATCGCTATACCGCCGTCTTCCTCGGCGAAAGTCAGGCGTTGATTTCCGGCCATCCCGAATACTGTCCCGAGCCGGTGCTGGTAGCCATTGCTGGCTCAACTTGGGGAGGATCGATGCTGAAGCTGCGCTACATCGGCCGAGGCATGCACCTGGAATTCTGTCATCCCGAATATCGGACTCCCATTGTTACTTCCCGCATTCAGGAAGTCCGCGAAAGTGCGCAACGGCCCACGCACGCGGAGTCGACGCCCGCGCCGAGTATGCTAGCCTGCGGAACTTTTACAAAACCCTCCTGAAAAGTCTTCGCCGCGCAAGCTGACGGAGGACGGGCGTCTTGCCCGTTCCGTCGTAAGACTGACGCAGCAATCTCTCGAGGTAGAAGCCACGACTTCCTTCGCAAGAACAAAATGGCGCGGCTCATGCGGTGCCCGGAATGTGCCGCGCCATTTCTTGCTGCGTCTACGTACCCGTTCTTCTAGCTTGGGCCTGCTGCGGAACTCCCAACACGGCCCCGACTCCAGTCCCAATCGGCGAGCCGAGCCCGGTACATGCATCCCAACCGGGGCCGGCCTGATAAGCTTCGTTGCTGCCGGAAGTGATGTCATTGAAATCGCCAGCGGTACTCGCATTTTGATAGAGCAAGGGATTGATGAAGCCGACTGGCTTCCCGATGCTGTGGTTAATGAGCGCGACCAACCCAGCCCAGAGCGGAGCGGCCGCGCTCGTCCCTCCGATAACACCGGACTGTCCGTCAACTAGCGTAACGTAGCCGGTAGTGGGATCGGCGTCTCCACACACGTCGGGCACGCCGCGTCCGACATTTCGTTTTGGGTTGGCCGAAGGAGGCACATTAGCTCCATTCTGCCAACTCGGCAAGGGGAAGACGTCGCTGATCCCGCCTCCGGTTGCGCCTTCATTACTTGCCAGTTCGTTCCATGCAGTTTCGCTGGTGATCTTACCGCCTGAGGCCTGCAATGTCGTTCCTCCACAAGCCAGCACATTTGGACTCGATGCGGGAAAGTCGACGTGGTTCGATCCGTCGCTTACGCCGTCGGTCGAGCCATTGTCTCCGGAAGCAACGCAGACCGTTACTCCCATCGCGGTGGCGGCCTGGAATGCTTCATCCATGGAGGTCATCGCCTGCTGCGTCCACGACGATTCCGGACCACCCCAACTGATGGAAACGACCGATGGGTTGTTGGTGCTGTCGTGCACTGCGGTAGTGATTGCGTTCAAAAAGCCGGCGTCGGTGTTGTCCGCAAAATAAGCAACAATCTTGGCGCCGGGCGCAATCGCCCCGCAGACCTCGATATCCAGCATCACTTCGCCATCGGGACCGTTCGGATCTCCGGTAGGATTGTTGCTGCCGTTGCCCACCGAAACCGCGGATACGGTTGGCGTCTTGGCAAGTTGGAGCTGCTTCCAGTAGTTACTTAGATCCGTCGGATTGTATCCGCCGCCGAGTTCGATCAGCGCGATACATTCTCCGGATCCATCGACGCCCGTAGGATAGTTGTAAAGCTCGGCAACTTGTGTGGGCGTGTACGAGACACCAGCGGCTTGGGCGCGAGCGCCGGCGCGTCCCTGCCGCCTACGAAAATGTGGTTTAGCTTGCGGCCGGTTGTCCAGGCCAAAGACGCCTTCAATCACATCCTGCAGTTCAGCGGGAATCTGGACAGGCCCGGTTCGCCCGCGATACGTTCCGTTCGGATGCTGGTATTCCTTTAGTTGGACGCCAAAAGCTTCGTTCATGGCGGCGACAGTTCCGGAAAGAATGACCGTCCGGCGTCCCGCGCTCTTTTCTTTTACGTTGAGTTTGTGCTCGTGGGCAAATGCCTCGACCTTAGCAATGCTTTGTGGGTCGGCCCCGTGGCTTTGTTCAAATTCTTGGCGGCTCATGATCTTGCGTTCTTCAATCGGCTTGGTGAATGCATCGGCGCTGACGATTGGCTTCTTTCCCGCGCGCGAACGCAGCCGAATGGTTACGTCCACCATTTCATTAGGATTGGCTGGACCTATTTCTCGCGCCCCTTCCATCGGAGCGCGCTCACTACCTGCAAGTGGTGTTTTCGGAGCAGGCATAGATCTCCTTTCTGTTGGGCCTGGCTGATGGTGAAGAAAAGCAGGGCAGCGTTACAGCCGGAGTTTGTTCTCGCGAAACTCCACTCAGGAGAGGAGCCGAGCTCTCTGCAAATCCTACGAATCAGTTGCTCCCCGTTAGATGCCTGCGAAGTTAGCAGCAGGGTGATGAGAAGGCAAGAGATTTTTGCGCGTGTTACAAAAAACGGACGGCGTTCAATCTATATCGGGAATCTCATGAGACGGATTAAAAGTTCAGCCCAATACCGCAGAGCCAGAAGACGCAAACAGTGTCCCATTCAAGACCGTGAAGGCGCATCGATTAGACGCGAACCAGTACGGAATCTCGCGATAATCGTCAGCCTCGAAAACGGCGAAATCGGCGTCCTTGCCGGCTTCGATTGAACCCTTGCGCTCGCCAAGTCGCAATGCCCAGGCGCCATTGATGGTCGCAGCAGAAATTGCTTCGGCCGGCGACATCTTCATGTGGGTGCAGGCCAGCGATAGTACGAATGGCATGCTGGGGGTGGGCGAAGAACCTGGATTGTAGTCAGTGGCCAAAGCCACCGGCACGCCTGCGTCGATCAATCTTCGCGCCG
>Ga0210394_10003146_pt1 | contig 21263 bp, 15 predicted proteins | sample IncBWC12MmetaG_FD_160121 | JGI IMG/M metagenome (GOLD analysis project Ga0210394, IMG submission 160121) | Forest soil microbial communities from Barre Woods Harvard Forest LTER site, Petersham, Massachusetts, United States - Inc-BW-C-12-M | ecosystem: Environmental > Terrestrial > Soil >...
CCGGGGTTGCCCGGCACGGGGACGGTCTGCAGCTGCCCGCTGTCCAGTCGCACGTCGACGTAGTACTGGGTGGTCGATTTGACTTCCTTCTCGACCTGGTTTCCGCCCAACGCGCCACCGAGCACACCCAGCACCGTCATCGCGGTCTTGCCGCTGCCATGGCCGAACTGGTTACCGACCAGTCCGCCGACCGCGCCGCCGGCCACCGCACCGACGCCACTGCCCTGGCCTTGCGACTTCACGGGCCTCACCGCGGCGACGATGCCGCAGTTGCCGCACACCGGAGGCGCCGGCGGCGGCGCCATCGCGACGTCAGGCGGCACGCTCGCTGCGGGTCGCGGCGGGGGCGACGCAGCCGCGATTTGCGCTGGGGGTGCAGCCGGCTTGGCCGGGTGCGTGACTTTGTGCGCAGGGGCTGGCGCGGGTGCCGGCTCGGAAGCGCTCGGCGTCGACCCGGCCTGTGGGTCCGAGGCATCCGCTGCGCTGGTTGCCGGCTCGATGGACGTCGCTGCCGCGCTATCAGGGCCGCGGTGTGCCGCAACCTGGTCGCTGATCAGTACGATGGCGCCCAATACGCAGACGACGGTGACAGCGACGGCGGCGGTCGCCATCAGCGGGTGCAGCTTTTTCGCCGTTGGCTGAAATGCGTCCATAGTTTCCTCCGTAAAAGCGGTAGGTTAGTTGTCCTCACTTAACGGTGGCATCGGCGCCTTGGCCGACCCGAAACCCTATAGCCGTGTAACCGATTGTTGGGCCGATTGCCGGTATTGGACCGTGCGGCAAGGCTTGAAATCCCGCAGGACGCCCCCAACATCTGGGGAATTGGTTTAGTTTCGACCATTTGGATTAGCGGAGGCGAGACCTTGGAGCCGGAAACCGGACCTCAGGGATCCGCGCCGGAGGCGGCCAACGATGGATCGGCGCCCGCAGCGGCGCTGGATCTGCAGGCTGAACTGGAGGCGGCACGCCGCAAAGCGGCGGACAACTACGACCTGTACCTGCGGGCGCGAGCTGAGCTCGAGAACGCGCGCCGGCGTTCGGCGGAGGAAATCGCGAAAGTGCAGAAGTACGCGATCGAGGCGTTTGCCGAGGCGTTGCTGCCGGTGGCCGACAGCCTGGAGCGCGCGCTGGAGTCGAACGCGACCGGTCCCGAGAAAACGCGCGAGGGTATCCAGATCACGCTGCGGCAGTTGCGGGCTGCGTTCGAGAAAGTTCGGCTGACCGAAATCAACCCGGCCGGCGAGAAGTTCGATCCGCATCGGCACCAGGCCATCTCGACGGTTCCGGCCGGGCAGGGCGACGCGCCCACGGCACCGAACCAGGTGGTCCGGGTCTTGCAGAAGGGCTGGATGATCTCCGATCGCGTGTTACGGCCGGCGCTGGTCATCGTCAGCCAGGGCACTTGAAACACGGCAGCTCAACTCCAGTTAAGGTCGCGGGATAAGCAGCTAAGCATGCTGCAAACAGAACTGAGGACAGTCAGATGAGCAAAATCATCGGAATCGACCTGGGAACGACCAATTCATGCGTCGCCATCTCCGAAGGCGGGCAGGTCAAGGTCATCGAGAATTCGGAGGGCGCCCGCACGACGCCGTCGGTCATTGCGTACATGGACACCGACGAAATCCTGGTGGGAGCGCCGGCCAAGCGGCAGGCGGTGACCAACCCGAGGAACACCTTGTATGCGGTCAAGCGCCTGATCGGCCGCCGCTTCGAGGAAAAGGAAGTGCAGAAGGATATCGGCCTGATGCCGTACAAGATCGTCAAGGCCGACAACGGCGACGCGTGGGTCGAGGTGCGCGGCAAGAAGATCGCGCCTCCACAGGTCTCGGCCGAAGTACTTCGCAAGATGAAGAAGACCGCCGAGGATTACCTGGGCGAACCGGTCACCGACGCCGTCATCACGGTTCCGGCGTACTTCAACGATTCGCAGCGCCAGGCCACCAAGGATGCCGGACGCATTGCCGGTCTGGACGTCAAGCGGATCATCAATGAGCCGACGGCGGCCGCGCTGGCGTTCGGCCTGGACAAGAAGGAAGAGCGGGGCGATCGCAAGATCGCCGTGTACGACCTGGGCGGCGGCACGTTCGACATCTCGATCATCGAGATTGCCGACGTGGACGGCGAAAAGCAGTTCGAAGTGCTGTCGACCAACGGGGACACGTTCCTGGGCGGCGAGGACTTCGACCAGCGGATCATCGACTACGTGATCGGCGAGTTCAAGAAGGACCAGGGCGTCGACCTGGGCAAGGACGTGCTGGCTCTGCAGCGCCTGAAGGAGGCGGCCGAGAAGGCCAAGATCGAGCTGTCCTCGTCGCAGCAGACCGAGATCAATCTGCCGTACATCACGGCCGACCAGAGTGGGCCCAAACACCTGAACCTGAAGCTCACGCGCTCCAAGCTGGAAGCGCTGGTGGAGGATCTGATCCAGAAGACCGTCGAGCCGTGCCGGACCGCGCTGAAGGACGCCGGGGTCAAGACCTCCGACATCAACGACGTGATCCTGGTCGGCGGCCAGACGCGGATGCCGAAGGTGCAGGAGACGGTGCGAGAGCTGTTCGGGCGTGAGCCGCGCAAGGACGTCAATCCGGACGAGGCGGTGGCCGTGGGCGCCGCGATCCAGGGCTCGGTGCTGTCGGGCGACCGCAAGGACGTGCTGCTGCTCGACGTGACGCCGCTGTCGCTTGGCATCGAGACGCTGGGCGGCGTGATGACGAAGATGATCCAGAAGAACACGACGATCCCGACCAAGTTCGCGCAGACGTTCTCGACCGCCGAGGATGGCCAGCCGGCCGTGACGATCAAGGTGTTCCAGGGCGAGCGCGAGATGGCGGTCGGCAACAAGCTGCTCGGCGAGTTCAACCTGGAGGGGATTGCGCCGTCTCCGCGCGGCCTGCCGCAAATCGAGGTCACGTTCGACATCGACGCCAACGGCATCCTGCACGTGAGCGCGCAAGACAAGAAGACCGGTAAGGAAAACAAGATCACGATCAAGGCCAACTCGGGCCTGACCGAGGACGAGATCCAGCGGATGGTGCGCGATGCCGAAGCCAACAAGGCCGAGGATCACCGGCGCTTCGAGCTGGCTCAGGCGCGCAACGCGGGCGACGCCACGGTGCACCAGATCCGCAAGGCTTTGAGCGAGTACGGCAGCAAGCTCGAGGCGGCGGAGAAGAGCGGTATCGAAGCCGCGGTCAAGGAGTTGGAGGACGCGCTGAAAGGCGACGACAAGGATGCGATCGACTCCAGGACCAAGGCGTTGATGACCGCTTCGCAAAAGCTTGGTGAGAAGATGTACGCGGAGACGCAAGCCGAGGCCGCCAGTTCGGGTCCGTCGGGATCGTCCGCCGAGGCCGACAAGAAGCCGGCCGATGACGTGGTCGATGCCGACTACCGGGAGGTCAAGCGGGGCTGAGCGCCCCGCCTTCGCCCTCGTTCGCGCTGCCCTGCTTGGCGCCGCCCTCCTTCGCGCTACGCGCTTCGGAGGGTCAACGCTTCGGAGGGTGAACGCGCTTCGGAGGGTTTCGGCGAGCGAGGTGGTTTCAACGGTCCGCCGCGCGGGTTCGATCGGCCCACGCGGTGGCCGTTTTGCATTGTCTGACGGGATATGGCCAAGCGAGATTTCTACGACGTCCTGGGCGTCGCCAAGAACGCCTCCGAGGAGGAGATCAAGAAGGCGTATCGCAAGCTGGCGATGAAGCATCATCCGGATCGCAATCCTGACGATCATCACGCTGAGGGGAAATTCAAGGAGGCCAAGGAAGCCTACGAGATCCTGTCGGACTCGCAGAAGCGAGCTGCCTACGACCGCTTCGGGCACGCCGGCGTCGATCCGAACGCGGGCGCCGCAGCTGGCGCCGGCATGGGTGGATTTGCCGAGGCCTTCGGCGACATCTTCGGAGACATCTTCGGCGCAACCCGCGGCGGGCGCGCGGGCGGCGCGTTCCGTGGCGCGGACCTGCGCTACAACATGGAAGTGACACTGGAGCAGGCGGCGCGCGGCTTCAACACCGACATCCGCGTGCCCGCCTGGGACCATTGCGACGTGTGCGGTGGCAGCGGTGCGCGGCCGGGAACCAAGCCGAAGACCTGTGGCACCTGCGGGGGCTCGGGCGCCGTCCGCATGACCCAGGGGTTCTTCTCGATCCAGCAGACCTGCCCGACCTGCCACGGCGGCGGACGCGTGATTCCCGATCCGTGCAACACGTGCCACGGCGAAGGGCGCGTGAAGCGCAACAAGGTGCTGGAAGTCGGCATCCCGGCCGGGATCGACGAGGGGCAGCGGATCCGGCTCGCGGGCAAGGGTGAGCCGGGCATGAACGGCGGCCCCGCGGGCGATCTGTACGTCGAGATCCGGCTGAAGCCGCACGACGTGTTCCAGCGCGACGGGGACGACCTGCATTGCGAGGTACCCGTTTCGGTGGCGACTGCGGCCTTGGGCGGCGATCTGGAAGTGGCGACATTGACCGAGAAGGTCGGCATCGCGGTGCCGGAAGGAACGCAGAGCGGCAAGACGTTTCGCCTGAAGGGCAAGGGAATCAAGGGCGTGCGCTCGAGCTACCCGGGCGACCTGTACTGCCACGTCAAGGTCGAGATCCCGGTGCGCCTGACCGACAAGCAGAAGAAGTTGCTGCGGGATCTGGACAACGCGCTGAAGGAGGGTGGCGGCAAGCACTCGCCGCAGGCGCGCTCGTTCATGGAGCGGATGAAGGGCTTCTTCGCCGCCGAGTAGTTTGCAGCAACCCTCACCCACGCCCCTCTCCCGCAAGCGGGAGAGGGGTCAATGAGAGCGCCAGGTCGCCCCGCGCCCGCAAGCGGGAGAGTGATCAATAAGGGGCGCTAGATCGCCCCTCGCCCGCAAGCGGCAGAGGCGTCAATGAAGGGCGCTGGATCGCCCCTCGCCCGCGCAGCGGGAGAGGGGAGGGGGTGAGGGTAAGTGCGCCGTAAGATGCGCGCTCAATGATTCTCAACTGGCTCCGGCGCGCGACACGCTTCGCGATCGTGCGGATCGTGGTCGCGCTGGCGTGCGTTGTGTTGCCGGGTGCGACGCTGTACGCCGTGCTGCGCCTGCTCCCCCTGTCGCGTCCAGTGACCTCGACCTTCTTTACGCTGGGCGCCACCGTGCTCGGCGTGTTGGGCTACGTTTTCTATGTGCGCGGCCTCGAGAAGCGGCCTGTAGTCGAATTCGGCCGCGCGGGAGCGCTGCGCGAGCTGGCATTGGGTGCCGTGCTGGGGTCGGCCCTCTTCACGGCGAGCGTCGCGTCGCTTGCCCTGGCCGGATCGTTCCACCTTCGGTCCTACGGCAGCTGGTCGGCGCTGGCGGGCCCGCTGGCAGGCGCGCTGATGGCGGGCGTGCTGGAGGAGATCGTTTTCCGGGGCATCGTGTTTCGCATCGTCGAGCAGTCGGTGGGCACCTGGCTCGCGCTCGGCGTGTCAGCGCTGCTGTTCGGCGCGGCCCACGTGACGAGCCCCAATTGGACCGTGCTCGACCTGGCGGCCATCATGCTCGAAGCCGGCATTCTGCTGGCGGGCGCCTTCACACTGACGCGGCGCCTGTGGCTGCCGATCGGGCTTCACATCGCCTGGAACTTCACCGAGGGAGGCATTTTCGGGCTCGCGGTGTCCGGAGCAGCGACCCAGGGCCTGCTGCGTGGCGACGTGGCCGGACCCGTCTGGCTGACCGGAGGAAGCTACGGCGTGGAAGGTTCGGCGGTGGCGGTTGGGTGGTGCCTGCTGGCCGCGTTGGCGCTGTTCGCGCTGGCGGTGCGCAAGGGGCGGATCGTGGCGCCGAGCTGGCGTCGCAGCGCCGCCGACGCGGCTTAGCTGGGAACGTAGGTCAGCCGAACGTACAGCGGCGCGTACGGCTCGGCCTGGGTCACTTCGATCAGGTTCTCGCGCGCGAGCTCCAGCAGCGCGAGGAAGTGCACGACCAGCACCGGCACGCTCTGCACGCCCTTGAAAAGATCGCAGAACTCGGCAAAGCGCCGCCCCTGCAGGCGCTTCAGGATCAGGCTCATGTGCTCGCGCACCGACAGCTCCTCGCGCCCGATGTGATGGTGCGCCGTGAGTCGGGCCCGCTTGAGCAGGTCGAGCCAGGCCTGCTGCAGATCCGGAGCCTGCACGGCGGGCAAGGGCCTTAGCATCGTCTGCTCGATCAGCACCAGGGCGCGGGAAAAGTCGCGTCCCAGCCTTGGCAGTTCGTCCATCTGCTGCGCGGCGAGCTTGATGCGCTCGTACTCGACCAGGCGCCTCACCAGCTCGGCGCGCGGGTCTTCGACCTCTTCGCCGGTGTCGGCCTTCCTGACCGGCAGCAGCATGCGCGACTTGATCTCGATCAGCAACGCGGCCATCAACAGGTACTCGGCCGCCAGCTCCAGGTTGCGGCTGCGGATCTGCTCGACATAGGCCAGGTACTGCACCGTCAGCGTCGCCATCGGGATATCGAGCACGTTGAAGTTCTGGCGCCGGATCAGGTACAGCAGCAGATCCAGCGGGCCCTCGAATGCCTCCAGGAACACCTCGAGCGCATCGGGCGGGATGTACAGGTCCTCTGGCATCGAGAACAGCGGCTCGCCGTACAGTCGGGCGAGCGCGACGCCGTCGACGACGTCGGGCGACGACGCGGCGCCCAATGGTTCGACCGGCAGTGTCAGGTCCTCGGCGGCGTCATTCATGCATTCAACCCGTCGATCACGGTTGCCCGATCCGGATGCCGGACAAAGGGATCGGAACGAAGAATAAAGGATCGCGCCGGACACGCGGGTTGCGTCCCTCCGTCTCCGCGTGCCAGGCACTCACGAATCGGGTATTGCAGGCGACTAGGTAGGCCAAGTTGGCAACTAAGCACCGCGCATCACGGATGATGCGATCCCCGGGTGAGGCCGAGCGCCTGCTGCGTCTGCTCGTCTTCGGCGATCGGCCTCACCTCGACGCACCCCATCTTGGCGCCCGGTATCTCCGAAGCGACCTGGATCGCGGCGGCCAGATCGCGCGCCTCGATCACGTAGTAGCCGCCCAGATGCTCCTTGGTCTCGGCGAACGGCCCGTCCGTCGTCACGACCTTGCCGCCGCGAACGCGCACCGTGACCGCGTAGTCGGGCGGCAGCAGCCGATTGGCGTAGACCAACCGCCCGCTGCGCCGGAGGTTGTCGGTGAAGTCCTCGTACTCGTCGTAATGCCTGGCGGCGTCGGTTTCGGACATCCCCTCTAACAGAGTCTGAGCACAGATCAAACACAGGAACTTCATCCTGCCTCCAAGGCCATTAAACGTCGTTGTCGTGAAACTTCCCCAACGCGAGCATGGTCAGACCACCCCCAAGGCGACGCCGACCCGCCGCGAGGGACGCGGCGGTCAAGCCCGCAGGACACCCGGGCGGCTCCGTTCTGTGCACAATCGGCCACCACGAGCCTAGTCGAACGAGATGGTGCCAAATCGACAGGCCGGCGGATTTTTTGTGGAGGGGGTGAAATGCTGCGATCATCGAGCTGGGTACGACCCGGGTGGCACGCGATGGGCCCGATCCTGGTAACGCTTGGGGTGCTGGTGCTGGCTCTTTCGCCGGTGGGTTATCGGCTGGGCTGGTTCGGCGTCGGCATCGCGCTGCTGCGCTTGATTCCGGTGGCACTGGCACTATGCGCCGCCGGACTGGTGGTATCACTGATCGCAATCGTGCGCACTCCGGCCGAGGTCGGCTGGTCCGGATCGGTCGCTCCGTGGGCCGCGGTGGCGGTTGCGATCGCGATCAGCATCGTTCCGATTCTCGGAATCCTCCACGCGCGGCAGGTTCCGCGCATCCACGACATCACGACCGACACGGATGCACCGCCGGCGTTTGTCGCGCTGGCCGCGGCTCGGATCGCCAGCCCCAACGGCCTGGATTACGAAGGCGGGCAGGTTGCGTCGGCGCAGAAGGCCGCGTATCCGGATGTGAAAACGCTGTTTTCGAAGCTCTCGCCCGATGCGCTCTTCGCCCGAGCCCAGCAGGCCGTGCGCGATGCAGGCTGGCAGGTGGCCGAGGCCAACGCCGGCCAGTGGCGGATCGAAGCGGTCGATACGACGCGGCTGTACGGATTCAAGGACGACATCGTCGTTGTGATTCGCTCGGATGCGAACGGCAGCCGCCTGGACATGCGGTCGGCCTCTCGAGTCGGGCACAGCGACTTGGGGGTCAACGCCGCGCGCATCAGGGCGTTCCTGGCGCGCGTGACGCAGGGGGCGCAGTAAGCCGTCCTTACCGGGACGACGTTGGCCGGCTCGAGCCGAACGCGCGCGCGATCCGCCGCATCGATTCGGCGGAGTCCCACTCGCGCGCGCCGTAGATCTTGTCCACCACGCGTCCTTTGGAGTCGACCAGCACCGTCAGGGGAATGGTCGAGGCGCCCAGCATGTTCTCCATCTGTAGGTCGTGGTCGATGAAATGGCGGATCGTGGCATTCGATCGATTCAGCAAAGCCAACGCCTTGTCGCGATAGTCGTCGGTCGAGATGCCGATCAGCGAGAACGGAGCGCGATCGTCGCGCCAGGCGAGCCGTTCGAGCGAGGCCATCTCTTCGGTGCAGGGGCCGCACCAGCTGGCCCAGACGTTGATCAGCAGCGGGCGCCCGCGGTACTCGGCCAGCCGGCGCGACGGTCCGTTCAACCCCTGCAGCGTCGCTTCACGCAGAAACCCTCCGATCGGCACCTCGCCGGGCGTACCTGAGCAGGCAAGGGGCCAGCCGAGTGGAGCCGCGGCGAGCGCCAGCCAAAGCAGGGCGCCGCCAGTGCGCCGGCGGGAGGTCAAGAGGGAGATGCAGCGGGACATGCAGAGGGACATGCGCTGACCAGGGATCGCGTCCGGCATCTTACGCGCGGCGCAACGCGCGTCTGCTACCGGCAGCGGCGGCTCGCGGCGGGTCGACCGGCCTGTCAGAATTGGGAGATGATTTCTCTGTGGCGATCGGGTGTCGCGCAGCGCGGCGAGGAGCATGAATGAAATACCTGTGCCTGGTCTATGGTGAGGAAGACAAGATTGCAAAGATGGACGATCACGAGTGCCTGGCCTGCGACGCCGACTTGCGCGCGAGCGGCCACTGCATCGCGTCGGAGGCGCTCGAGCCGGTCGCCACGGCGGCGACGGTACGGATCCGCAATGGGCACCTGTCTATTTCCGACGGTCCCTTTGCGGAAACGAAAGAGACGCTGGCCGGCTTCTACCTGGTCGAGGCGCGCGATCTGAACGAGGCGATTCAAGTCGCGTCGAAGATACCGCCGGCTCGGGTGGGTTGCGTCGAAGTGCGGGCGATCCGCCCCATCCGTGAGCATCCTCGGTCCGGTGCCGCGTGAGGCGCGGGTTCGGCGCGGTCGTCGCCATCGATTGATCCGATGACGGACAACCCGTTGGACGCGCAAGCACCCTGGCTGCGCGAGCCGCTGCACTTTCTGCATCGCCGGCCCGAGGCGCAGTGCCTGGCCGCGTTGCTCGATGCGGCCAGCCTCGATCCGGCACGCTCGGCCTCGGCGCTGAAACTGGCGCACCAGCTGACGCGGTCGCTGCGTGAGCGCCGCGCGGGCGCTGGCGGCGTCGATGCGCTGATGCATGAATTCTCACTGTCGAGCCAGGAAGGTGTCGCGCTGATGTGCCTGGCCGAAGCGCTGCTGCGCATTCCGGACACGGCCACCGCCGACGCGCTGATTCGCGACAAACTCTCCGCCGGCGACTGGCGCTCGCACATCGGCTGGGGCCGGTCGCTGTTCGTCAATGCGGCGGCCTGGGGTCTGATGATCTCCGGCGAACTGGTGGCCACGCATAGCGAAGAAGGCCTGGCCGCGGCGCTGGGCCGCCTGGTTGCACGCGGCGGCGAAGGGCTGATCCGGCGCGGCGTCGACCTGGCGATGCGAATGCTCGGCCAGCAGTTCGTGCTCGGGCGCACGATCGGCGAAGCCTTGCAGCGGGCCCGCGATTGCGAAGCGCGCGGCTATCGCTACTCGTTCGACATGCTGGGGGAAGCCGCGCTGACCGCCGAGGACGCCGAGCGCTACTTGCGCGACTACGAGCAAGCGATCGAGGCGATCGGAAAAGCTTCGGCTGGACGGGGTGTGCGCGATGGACCGGGCATCTCGGTCAAGCTGTCGGCGCTGCATCCGCGCTACGCGGTCAGCCAGCGCGATCGCGTCCGGGCCGAACTCGCTCCGCGTATCGCCCACTTGTGCCTCGCCGCTCGCGAGCGCGGCATCGGCCTGAACATCGACGCCGAGGAAAGCGAACTGCTCGAACTGTCGCTGGACCTGCTCGAACAGCTGGCCGCGATGCCGCAGCTGGCCGATTGGCCGGGACTCGGCTTCGTCGTGCAGGGCTATCAGAAGCGCGCGCCGGCGGTGATCGACTTCCTGGCGGATCTGGCGCGGCGCAACCGTCAGCGGCTGATGGTGCGGCTGGTCAAGGGCGCGTACTGGGACAGCGAGATCAAGCGCGCCCAGGTCGAGGGCCAGGTCGACTTCCCCGTGTATACGCGCAAGGCCCACACGGACGTGTGCTATCTCGCCTGTTCCGAGCGCTTGCTCGCTCATGCCGGCCGCATCTATCCGCAGTTCGCGACTCACAACGCGTTGACGCTGGCGACCGTGTGGCAGATGTGCCAGCGCGCCGGCACGACCGACTGGGAATTCCAGTGCCTGCACGGGATGGGCGAGGCGTTGTACGACGAGCTGGTGCGGCCGGACCCGCAGTCGGTCCGTTGCCGCATTTACGCGCCCGTCGGCAGCCACGACACGTTGCTGCCGTACCTGGTGCGGCGCCTGCTGGAGAACGGTGCCAATACGTCGTTCGTCAGCCAGGTGGCCGATCCCGAGCTGGATCTGGCCCACCTGCTGGCCGACCCGGTGGCGCAGGCGCAGGCCACGCAGGGAGCGCCACACCCGCGCATCGCGCCGCCCCCGCAGTTATATGGCGCTGCGCGCGTGAATTCGCTCGGCCTCGATCTGAACGATGAGCCGACGCTGGCTTCGATCGAAACCGGCTTCGAGGCGGCGGCACAGCGTGCGTGGCACGCCGGCGAGCAGGCCGGCGCGGTGAGCGACGTGACGAATCCGGCCGACCGCTCGCGTCGGATCGGGTCGGTCGTCGAAGCGACGGAAAGCCAGCTCGAGCGGCTGCTGGCAGAAGCGGATCGGGCGGCGCCGCACTGGGCCGCGGTGCCGCCTCGCCAGCGGGCCGAGCTGTTGCGGTCGGCCGCCGACCGCCTCGAAGCGCAAAGGCTGTCGCTGATGTGGCTGTGCGTCCACGAAGCGGGCCGCACGATCGGCAATGCGCTGGCCGAGGTGCGGGAGGCGGCCGACTTCTGCCGCTACTACGCGGGCTTGCTGGAAGCCGGTCCGGCGCTGCCGGGTGAGGCGCTCGGACCGGTGGTGGCGATCTCGCCGTGGAATTTTCCGCTCGCCATCTTCACCGGGCAGATCGCCGCCGCGCTGTGCGCGGGCAACGTGGTGATCGCCAAACCGGCCCCTCAGACGCCGCTGATCGCAGCGGCCGCGGTACGGCTGCTGCATGAGGCAGGCGTGCCGCCGGCGGCGCTGCAGCTCGCGCCCGGCGGCGCCCGCGTCGGCGCGCACCTGGTGTGCGATGCGCGCGTGCGAGGGGTTTTGTTCACCGGCTCGACGCGGGCGGCCCAGTCGATCGACCGCAACCTGGCGCTGCGCGGCGGCGCGCAGGTCGGTGAGCAGATCGGTGAGCGGATCGGTGAGGGGGTCGTGCTGGTGGCCGAGACCGGCGGGCAGAACGCGATGATCGTCGACTCGAGCGCACTGCCGGAGCAGGTCGTGCGCGATGCGCTGACTTCGGCGTTCGACAGCGCAGGCCAGCGCTGCTCGGCGGTGCGATTGTTGTGCCTGCAGGACGACGTCGCACCGCGCATCATGCCGATGTTGCTGGGTGCGGCGTCCGAGCTGCGGGTTGGCGACCCGACCCGGCTGCGCACCGACGTAGGCCCAGTGATCGACGCACAAGCGGCGCGCGCGATCCAGCAGCACCTGGAGCAGATGCAGCAGCGACACCGGATTGACCGGGTGCCGTTGTCGGCCGAATGCTCGAATGGGACGTTCGTCGCGCCGTCGATCATCGAAATCGACTCGGTGGACGAGCTGCGGCACGAGGTGTTCGGGCCGGTGCTGCACGTGCTGCGCTACCGGCGTGATCGATTGCCCGAGCTGATCGACGCCATCAACGCGACCGGCTATGCGTTGACATTTGGCGTGCACAGCCGCGTCGACGAAACGATCCGCTTCGTCTCCGACCGCATCCGCGCGGGCAACATCTATGTGAATCGCAACACGATCGGTGCGGTGGTGGGCGTACAGCCATTCGGAGGCGAGGGGCTGTCTGGAACCGGTCCGAAGGCGGGCGGCCCGTGGATGATGCGCCGGCTGCGGTCGGGCACCGACGCGCAGCCGCTCGCGCCCTTCGAGCCGACCGCGCGCGACCCCGCGCCACCCGAGCTGATGGCGCTCGCCGCCTGGGCGGCCGAGAAGGGCTACGCGGAGCTGCTGCGGGTGTGCAACCGCTATCGCGAGGCGACTGCGATCGGCTGCCGGCACGAGCTGGCGGGCCCGACCGGTGAAAGCAACGTGCTCGACTACCGGCCGCGCGGCCGCGCGCTGTGTGTTAGCGGCGATGCAGCCGCCTGCCTGGGGCAGATCGCAGCGGCGCTGGCGACATCGAACCGCGCGCTGCTCGAGGAGTCGGCCTGGGCGCGCGCGATGGCCAGCGAGTTGCCGGCGCTGGTCGCGGCGCGGATCGACTGGACCGAGCGCCGGGATACGGCTGCTTTCGAGGTGGCGCTGGTCGATCGGGCTTTGGACGCCCTTGCGCTGCGCCGGCAGCTTGCGCAACGAGACGGTGCGCGCGTGCGCGTGCTGCACGCCGGGCCGGAATACGGCATCCAGTGGATGGTGGCCGAGCGCGTGATCAGCAACAACACCACCGCGGCCGGCGGCAATGCGAGCTTGCTGACGCTGGAGTAGGGGCATTTCGGTACCGACTCGCTGCGCTGACGCATAGCGAAGCGGCGTCGGATCGCCCCTCGCCGGCGCAGCGGGAGAGGGGAGGGGGTGAGGGCAGCGTGCTACCGCCGTGCGTATCGTCGAACCGGTCAGGGCTGCAACTTCGGCTTGGTTTGATAGACGTAGCCCGGCATCTTTACGCTCGCTTGCTCAAACCGGGCCTGCTCGTCCAGATCGAGCGACTTGTCCCACCAGATCTCGCGCGCTTCGCGCTGCTTGCGCTCGAGGTCAGGTTTGTGTTGCTTCATTTCGCGAATGAACTTCGTGATCTCGGACTCGTATTCGGCCATTCCTCGTCCTCTGCTGGACTTTTCCGTCCTCGTTTCGGCTGGCCTCCCCTCTCCCCTCGGACACAGGGGTGGGGGCGAGGGCCCGTTAGGTTTTTTCTGCCTAACCTATTTGACTTTCATCCCCGGATGCGCCCCTGGATCCGGATCGAGGAGGAACAATCCCGGGCGCCCGCCTTCCTCATCGCTGGCGGCCAGCACCATGCCTTCGCTCAACCCGAATTTCATCTTGCGCGGCGCCAGGTTGGCGACCATCACGGTCAGCCGTCCGACCAGATCCGCCGGTCGATAAGCCGATTTGATGCCCGAGAATACCTGCCGGGTCCGCCCATCGCCGATATCAAGCGTCAACTTCAGCAACTTGTCGCTGCCTTCGACCAGCTCGGCCGCAGCGATCCGTGCTATCCGCAGGTCGATCTTCGAGAAATCATCGATGCCGATGGTGGGCACCTCGACCGTCTCGCGTGGGTGGGTGGCCTTGGCCGCCGACGGTACGCTCGCCGCGGCCGCGGAGGCGGGAGCCGCAGAAGGATCGAGCAGCGCCGTCAGCAGCTTCGGATCGACGCGCGTCATCAGGTGCTCGTAGGCCGCGATCCGATGCCCCGCGGGTAGCAGCTGCTTCGCGTGCGCCCACTGCAACGGTTTGATCTGCAGGAAGGCCTCGGCCTGGCGCGTGAGCGACGGCAGCACCGGCGCCAGGTAAATCGTCAGCAGGCGGAACAGGTTGATGGCCACGCTGCAAACCCCGCGCAACTGCAGCATCGAGTCGGGCCCGCCCGCGGCTTGCCCCCCGAGGCCCGTAGGGCGAAGGCGGGCCAGCTCCCACGGGCGGCGCGCATCGAACCACTCGTTGGCGGCATCGGCCAGCGCCATCACCTCGCGCATCACCTTGCCGAACTCGCGCGCCTCGTACAGCTGGGCGAGCTCGCCGGCGCGAGCCTGGAACGCCTGCACAATCGGTTCCGGCTTGCCGCTCCCGTCAGCCACACTCGCTTCGCCCAGCGCCCCGTCAAAGTTCTTCAGGATGAAATGGGACGCGCGACTGGCGATGTTGACGAACTTGCCGACCAGATCGCTGTTCACGCGGGCGACGAAGTCCTCCCCGTTGAAGTCGATGTCCTCGACGTGCGAGTTCAATTTGGCGGCGATGTAGTACCGAAGCCATTCCGGATTCAGACCGATTTGCAGGTACGTCAGCGGGTCGATGCCGGTGCCGCGGCTTTTCGACATCTTCTCCCCGCTCACCGTGATGAACCCGTGCACGTAGACGCGGTCCGGAACCTTGAACGGCGGTCCGGCGAACTTCAGCATGGCCGGCCAGAACAGCGTGTGGAAATAGATGATGTCCTTGCCGATGAAATGAATCTGCTCGGTGGCCGGATCGCGCAGCAGCGCTTCGAAGTCGATGCCCTGGCGCGTGCAGTACGCCTTCAGGCTGGCCAGGTAGCCGACCGGCGCGTCCAGCCAGACGTAGAAGAACTTGCCGGGCGCATCGGGAATCGGGATGCCGAAATAGGGTGCATCGCGCGAGATGTCCCAGTCCGACAAGCCCCGTTCGCCGTCGAGCCACTCCCGGGCCTTGTTGGCGACTTCCGGCTGCAGGTGGGAGCCCTGGATCCATTCGCGCAGGAACTCGATGCAGCGCGGATCGGACAGCATGAAAAAATAGTGCTCGGAGCTTCTCAGTTCGGGTTTCGCGCCCGACAGCACCGAATACGGATTCTTAAGCTCGGTGGGCGCGTACACCGCGCCACACACCTCGCACGAGTCGCCGTACTGGTCGAGTGCGCCGCAGTTCGGACACTGCCCCTTGACGTAACGGTCGGCCAGGAACATGCCCTTGACCGGATCGAACAGCTGCTCGACCGGCCGGATCGCGATCAGCTCGTTTTCGCGCAGTCGCACGTAGATGCTCTGGGACAGCTCGGTGTTTTCGGGCGATTCGGTCGAGTGCCAATGGTCGAAGCTGATCCCGAAGCCTTGCAACGTGGGTCCGCGACCGGCACCGATCCGGGTGACGAACTCGTGCGGCGAGACGCCAGCCTTCTCCGCCGCGATCATGATGGGCGCCCCGTGGGCGTCGTCGGCGCAGACGAAGTAGACCGTGTGCCCGCGCAGCCTCTGGAACCGGACCCAGATGTCGGCCTGGATGTATTCCATGACGTGGCCGATGTGCAGCGCGCCGTTGGCGTAGGGCAGCGCTGTGGTGACGAACAGTTTCCGTGGGTTCATCGAGGAGGTGGCGATCGAGCCGCCGAGGTACTCTGGCTGAAGTATGCTTGAGACCTTGTCATTCTACGGGTGAATCAGGTGCTGGACCTTGCTGCCGTCAACCAGGCGCTCTCGTCGGTGATCGACCCGAACACCGGGCACGACTTCATCTCGACGCGCTCCGCACGCAACATCCGGATCGACGATGGAGCCGGCGGCACGCGCGTCAGCCTGGACGTTGAGCTCGGCTACCCGGCAGCCAGCCAGCTCGGGTTGATCCGCGACCTGATCACGACGGCCCTGAAGAAGATCGGGGCGAACGAGGTACAGGTTGCCGTCGGCACGAAGATCGTGGCCCACACGGTGCAGCGGGGCGTCAAGGTGATGCCGAACGTGCGCAACATCGTCGCCATCTATTCGGGCAAGGGTGGGGTGGGCAAGAGCACGGTCGCGGCCAACCTGGCGCTGGCGCTGGGCGCCGAAGGCGCGCGCGTCGGCATGCTGGATGCCGACATCTACGGGCCCAGCCAGCCGATGATGATGGGAATCTCGGGGCGGCCTGAAAGCCTGGACGGCAAGACGCTCGAGCCCCTGGAAAACTACGGAGTCCAGGTCAGTTCGATCGGCTTCCTGGTCGATCAGGACACGCCGATGGTGTGGCGCGGCCCGATGGTAACCAACGCCCTGCAGCAGCTGCTCACGCAGACCAACTGGAATGACCTGGACTACCTGGTGGTGGACATGCCGCCCGGCACCGGCGACATCCAGCTGACGCTGGCCCAGCAAGTGCCGGTGACGGGCGCCGTGATCGTCACGACGCCGCAGGACATCGCGCTGCTGGACGCGATGAAGGGCCTGAAGATGTTCGAGAAGGTCGGGGTGCCGATCCTCGGCATCGTCGAGAACATGGCCGTGCACGTGTGCTCGCAATGCGGCCATGCCGAGCACATCTTCGGCTCCGGCGGCGCGGAGCGGATGGCGCGCGACTACGAGGTCGAGGTGCTCGGATCGCTGCCGCTGGACATCCGGATCCGCGAACAGACCGACTCGGGGCGGCCGACCGTCGTCGCCGACCCGGAAGGGGCACTGGCGCTCCAGTACAAGGCGATTGCACGCCGGGTTGCGATCAAGATCTCCGAGCGCGCCAAGGACCTGTCGTCGAAGATGCCGGCGATCAAAGTGTCGAAGACTTGAAGGGTTTCAGCTGACGCGGGGCGGATCAGCCGACCCACCCAGCCTCGGAGAGGTCACGCTCCGGACCGTCGGTCCGGGCGGCCTGGGGCGCCGTTAGTACAGTGCGCCGCGCGCGTCGATCGGCCAGACCGCTTCGACCGTATTCTTGCGCACGGCGACGATCCAGTCGTGCAGGTTGACGCTCAGATCGCAGCGGGCGGGAATCAGCAAGGCCTTGTCGCCCAGCTTGACGGCCACGCCATCCTCGGCGCGAATCAGCACCGTGTGCTCGTCAGTCACGCTGCGCACCCGCCAGCCGGAGAAGGTCGGCCGCGGCGGCCCCGCATCCGTCGAGAACGCCTTGAGTCCCGCATCGAGCGTGGCTCGCTCCTCGCCCACGCTCATCACGCAGCTTAGAACGAACATCGCGAACTCGAACGAGGGGCCGGCCGGGTCCTGCTCATTGCGGGCGTAATTGATGTCCATCAGCGCGAACGATCCGGCGTGGATCTCGTTGAACACGCCGCCGGCGGCCTCGTACAGGAACGAGCCGGTGCCACCTCCGCATATGGTGTCGCACGGCAGGTTGGCCGACAGCAAGGCCTCGCGCACCTGCGACACCCGCATCGTGGCGCGGTCGACCGCTTCGCGCCGTTCCGGCACGCCGCGTCGATGCTGAGCCAGCCCGGAGAACGCGTGCACCCCCTGGAACGCGAGCGCCCGGCTGGCCACCAGAACCCGGGCCAGCTCGACCGCCTCCTCGGGAGTCTGCACGCCGGTGCGATTCTGTCCGAGGTCGACGTCGACGTAGACCTCCACGCGCGCTTCTTCGGAGTCGCAAATCGAGGCGAGCTGGCGCGCGACGTCCAGGTTATCGAGGCACACGCCCAGACGCGCGGGGGCATAGTGGCGCGCCAGCCGCGCCAGTCGCTTCATCTTGCGTTCGCCGACGATCTGGTTGGTGATCAGGATGTCGGTGATATCGCCTGCGAGCATCGCCTCGGCTTCGCCCAGCTTCTGGCAGCAGACGCCGGCGCCGAAGACGTCGATCTGGCGGCGCGCGATCTCGGCGCTCTTGTGCGTCTTGACGTGCGGGCGGACTCGCACGCGCGTCTGCGAAGCGAAGTCCGCCATCTTCTTCAAATTGACCTCGAACTTGTCCAGCTCGAGGATCACCGCCGGGGTATCGATCTCGCGCAGCGTGTCACCGGGTTGGGCGGGCACCCAGTCCAGTTCCAACGGACGGCGCGCACCAGCGTCTTGCGGCGCGCCGTAGCGGCGGGAACGGCTCCAGTCCAATGGCATTTTCCGGTTCCAGGAACTTGTTTCCCCGGCGGTCAGGGGTATCGATCCGGTCTTTTATCCCAGGCGCGCCGGCAACGCAAGCCCCGCCGCTTCGCGTATCGTCGGCCCATGACCGTCAAGAGCGACCGCTGGATCCGCCGGATGGCGGCTCAAGGCATGATCGAGCCGTTCGAGCCGACCCAAGTGCGCACCGTCGATGGCCGTCGGGTGGTTTCTTATGGAACCTCAAGTTACGGCTATGACATCCGCTGCGCCCCGGAATTCAAGATCTTCACCAACATCAACTCGACGATCGTCGATCCGAAGGCGTTCGATCCGAGCTCGTTCGTCGATGTTCACAGCAACGTGTGCATCGTTCCGCCCAACTCGTTTGCGCTGGCCCGCACCATCGAGTACTTCCGGATCCCTCGGAACGTTCTGACGATCTGCCTGGGTAAGAGTACGTATGCGCGCTGCGGCATCATCGTCAATGTGACGCCGCTCGAGCCGGAGTGGGAAGGGCATGTGACGTTGGAGTTCTCCAACACGACGCCATTGCCCGCGCGCATCTATGCCAACGAAGGCTGCGCCCAGGTGATCTTCATCGAGTCCGACGAGGTGTGCGAAACCTCGTATCGCGACCGCGGCGGCAAGTATCAGGGTCAGACAGGGGTCACGCTGCCCAAGACCTGAGAAGGGTTAGACCCCAGCGGCCTGTTACCCCCGCCCTTCATCCAAGGCAGAGGGGAGCCGCGTCGGAGCTCGGCGAGCGAACGGCGAGTTCGACACCGGAATACCTGGCAATTCGCCCCTTGACCTTAAGTGTGCGTCGCAGCCCGTCGTTAGTACGGTGAGGACCGGCTCCATCTTCTGCGGGGCCGCACACGGGGCAGAAATCGGCCATGAACCTTCGGCGTCCGCACAACGCGATGATCGCCGCCTTTGCGACGGGGCTGGTGCTCGTCGCCGCGTTCGTCGGCCACTCGCTGTGGCGCACCCATGAGCGCCTGAATCGCGAGGCGGCGATGGAAGCCGCCGGCCTGGCGCAGCTGCTGCAGCAATACCTGTTTGCGACGATCCACGAAACCGACCTGGTGCTGGCCTCGACGGCGGACGAGTTTCGATTGCAGGCGACCGACATGCACCGCTCGGCGCAGACCTTCAACCTGTACCTGTCCAGGCAGCAGAGCCGCCTGGGCGAGGTTTCGAACCTGCGGGCCACCGATGCGAACGGGAAGATCAAGTTCGGGGACATGGTCGACCCGAACCAGCCGGTCGATCTTTCCGACCGCCTGTACTTCCAGCGCGCGCGCAGCCAGCCTGGCCTCGTGTTTGCGCCGCCGATCCTGGCGCGCACCACCGGCCATTGGGAATTCCCGATGGCACGCCATCTCGAGTGGCCGGACGGCTCGTTCGCAGGAATCGTGCGCGCGCTGATCAGCATCGACCGGCTGTACGAAGTCATCTCGTCGACCAAGGTCGGAGAGCACGGCTGCGTTTCGATGTTCGACGCGGACTTCAACGTGCTGGTGCGCTATCCAAAGGTCAACGGCTCGACCAGCGGAGAAAATCTGAAGGTCGGCAGCCGGAACCTGAGGGCGTTGCTTCAACAGGACTACCCGGCGGGGACCTATCAGGCGGACAGCGTGATCGACGGCGAGCTGCGCACGTTTTCCTTCCATCGGGTCGGCAACTATCCGCTGTACGTCGTGGTGGGGCTGTCGCCGCGCGACTACCTGGTTCCCTGGTTCAACGAGGCGCTGGCCGATGCCTTGTTCCTGGGCGCGATCTGCGCCGGCGGCTGGCTGTTGCTCGCGATGCTGCGACGGGCCTGGAGCCGGCAGGAAAGCGCCATCGAAGAGCTGACCCGCTACCGCGGCGAGCTGGAGGAGACGGTGCGCCGGCGCACGCAGGCGCTGGTCGATGCGAAGCAGGCGGCCGAGGCGGCTGCGCAGGCCAAGTCGGCGTTCCTGGCCAATATCAGCCATGAGATCCGCACGCCGATGAACGGCGTACTCGGAATGACCGAACTGCTGCTCGATACGGATCTGGGTGAGCAGCAGCGCCATTTTGCGCAGACGATCCACGACTCGGGCGGGACGCTGCTGACGCTGATGAACGAGATCCTGGACTTCTCGAAGATCGAAGCCGGCAAGCTGCGGCTCGAGAGCATCGAGTTCGATCTGCGCGATCTGGTCGAGGATGTGGCGGCCGCCTTCGCCGAACGCGCCCAGCGCAAGGGTCTGGAGATCCTCGCGTGGGCCGCACCGGAGCTGCCCGACCGGTTGATCGGCGACCCGACCCGGTTGCGCCAGATCCTGACCAACTTCGTTTCGAATGCCATCAAGTTCACCGAGCACGGCAGCGTGCTGATCGAGGTTTCGCCGGCCGAGCGCTGTGACCATCTGCGACCGCTCGGCACATCGCTCGCGATGGATCGGCCTCAGGTCGCGCGCAATCAGAGCAACGCGGTCTTGCCTTGCCGGCTGACGCTGGCCGTGTCGGACACCGGCATCGGGATCGACTCCGACCAGCGGGCGCGCCTTTTCGCGGCGTTCTCGCAAGCCGACGATTCGACCACGCGGCGCTTCGGCGGCACCGGCCTCGGCCTCGTGATCTCGCGCCAGCTGACCGAGCTGATGAACGGCGAGGTTGGCTTCGCATCCGAGCCCGGCTACGGATCGCGGTTCTGGTCGATCCTGGAGCTGCAAGCCGCTTCGGCCGGCGCGTCGACCCCGCGCGAGATCGATTTCCCGGTGCTGGTCGCAAGCGACCATCCGGTGCTGCGTCCGATCGTTTGCCAGCAGCTCGCGCGCCTTGGCTTGCAGTGCGTCCAGCCCGTGCTGGTGGCCGAGGCGCTCGATGAAGCGCGCGATGCGGCTCATCGCGGGGAGCCGTACCGGATGCTGCTGGTGGATTTTGACTTCACCTCCGCAGGCAGCCAGCGCCTGGTGAGCGCGCTGCGTGGCGACAAGACGCTCGAAGGGGTGCATCTGGCGTTGTTGGCGCCCGTGACCGCGCGCCTTGAAAACGGGTGGAAGGCCGGCGGCGACCGCATCATCTCGCTGAACAAGCCCCCGCGGCTCTCGCAACTGGCGCGGGTGATCGAAGACTGCATCACGGGGACGTCGAGCTGGCGCCGGCGCGCGGTCTACCGGCCGGCCTCGATCCCGCGCTTCGCCGGCCGTGTGCTGCTGGTCGAGGACAACCCGGTCAACCAGGCGGTCACCGAAGGCATGCTGCAGCGGGTCGGCCTGGAGGTCACGATCAAGGCG
>Ga0210394_10003147_pt1 | contig 21263 bp, 20 predicted proteins | sample IncBWC12MmetaG_FD_160121 | JGI IMG/M metagenome (GOLD analysis project Ga0210394, IMG submission 160121) | Forest soil microbial communities from Barre Woods Harvard Forest LTER site, Petersham, Massachusetts, United States - Inc-BW-C-12-M | ecosystem: Environmental > Terrestrial > Soil >...
TCAGCACGCGCCCGTAGACTTGCGTGAGCTCGGCGCGATCGACGTCTTCTCCTTCGGCCAGCATCTTGGCCACGCCGAAGTCCAGCAGCCGCACCTGCCCGGACTCGGTCACCAGGATGTTCGAGGGCTTCAGATCACGGTGAATCACCTGGTTCGAGTGCGCGTACTGCACCGCATCCAGAACCTGCAGGAACAGCTTCAACCGCTCGCGCAGGCTGTAGCGGTGCGTGTCGCACCACGCGGTCAGCGCCTGGCCTTCCACGTACTCCAGCGCCAGATAAGGCAACCCGCCGGCCGCCACGCCGGCGTCGTACAGCCGCGCGATATTCGGATGTTCGAGCTGCGCCAGGATGTCGCGCTCGCGCGAGAAGCGCTCGCCCAGATCCCGCCGCAGGCGCGACAGCAGGGGAAGCTTCAACGCGACCTCGCGCCGGAACGCGCCGTCGGCGCGCTGCGCCAGCCAGACGACGGCCATGCCGCCGGCGCCCAGCTCGCGCACCAGCTGGTACGGGCCGATCCGGTCGCCGGCCTGCAAGCCCAAAGTCAAGCCGGTGGGCGTATCGGCGGTGCCGAGCGTCTTGAACAAGTCGGAGGTGAAGGCCGCATCATCGTCGAACAGCAGCGCCTGGCGCAGCGCCGGCAACAGCGCCTGATGCTCCCGGGACAGGTTCTCAAGCCAGTGCCGGCGGGCGTCGAGGTCAAGCGGCAGCGCCTGGTCCAGCAACCGGCTAAGCAGCGCGATCTGGTCCGCTGTAAGTGCCATCCCCGATTCCGCGCCTCAGCTCCTGTCCTACGCCTAAGGCGCAAGGCGACGCCCGAAGCCGACATCCACCTGCCAGTTTGAGCTTGTGTGCCCGGAGTTGGCAAACGGCCGCGCACGGACTTGCGCCATCGTTGAGTTCGAGGCGTTGAGCGGATCGGCCTACAGTGCCCTGTGCCAGTGCCTCTTCAGGGCGATCGCTTGGCCGGTTCGTCCGGTCGCCAGCGCGAGAAGATCGTCGTCGCCTGCGTGGCGAGCCGGTCGACGGTTGCCTGCAGCGCGGGGACCCAGACGCTCTGGTTCTGCAACGCCAGCTCGACCGCCGCGGCGATCAACGTGACGGCGGTCGCGGTCGCGAACGGATGGCGCTCCAGGGCCTTGCCCAGCCTGGCGTTGACCCGCACCGACGAGGTCGCTTCGACCGGATCGCCGCTCAGGTAGCGCTGCACGTCGTCGGCGAGCGACATCACGCTGGAGTAGCGGTCCGCGGGCCGCTTGGCCAGGGCCTTGAGCACGATGGCGTCCAGGTCACCGCGCAGTCGCCGGGCCAGCTTGCCCCGGGTCGTGGCGCGCGCAGCGGCGGCCGTCTCCTGCACCTGGGTGCTGGGCTTGCTGACCTGCGCCTTCTTGATCGCCTGCTCAAGCGGCAAAAGCGAAGAGTCGGACTTTATCCGGTACGGACGGCTTCCCACCAACAACTCGTACAGCACGACACCGAGCGCGTAGATGTCGCTGGCAGCCGTGATCGGATGGCCCTGCAGTTGCTCGGGGCTGGCGTAATCGGGCGTCAGCATGCGGCCGTACACCTGCGTGAGGTCCGTGTGAACGACCTGCGCTCCGTCGGCCAGCATCTTGGCCACGCCGAAGTCGAGCAACCGCACCTGCCCCCAGTCGGTCACCAGCAGATTGGAGGGCTTCAGATCCCGATGGACGATCTGGCGGCCGTGCGCGTAGTGCACGGCGTCCAGGACTTGCAGAAACAACTTCAGGCGCTCGCGCAAGCCCATCTGGTGGTCGTCGCACCACAACGTCAGCGGATCGCCTTCCACATATTCCAATGCCAGGTAGGGCAGCCCGTCGGCCGACACCCCGGCGTCGTACATCCGAGCGATATTCGGGTGTTCGAGCTTGGCCAGAATGTCGCATTCGCGTGTGAAGCGCTCGGCCAGGTCCGGGCGCAGACGCGACATCAACGGCAGCTTCAAAGCCACCTCGCGCCGGAATACTCCGTCGGCACGCTGTGCCAGCCATACGACCGCCATGCCGCCGGCGCCCAGTTCGCGCACCAGCTGGTAGGGTCCAATCCGTTGGCCGGTTTTCAGCCCCGAGGCCATCACGGTGACGCCGTTGCGAGCGCCTTCGATGCCCGACAGCGTCTCCAGCGCCGCGATGCCCGAGCGCGCGTCGTCCGACAGCAGCGCCTGGCGCAAGGCAGGCATCAGCGCCTGATATTCCGGGGACAGATCTTTCAGCCAGCGATTGCGCCCGTCCTGGTCGAGGGGTAATGCCTGGTCCAGCAGCTGGCTCAGCCGCGCGATCTGGTCACCCGTAAGTACCATCGCCAACGAGATTCCGCGACCGGCCCCGCACTTAGCACGAGGCCATTGCCAAAACCGCGATTCCGCCCCGCACAATTTGACCCGATGTAACCGGCGCTGGCAACAAAGGCCGGTATGGGCGAGTGACTAATCAGGTTCTGGACAGCGCCTGAAGCTTCTGGGCGACGTGTTGCGAAAACACGTATTCGGCCGGGCGCTGAGCGCCGAGCGGGATGTCCGGTGCCATCGGGCCCTCGGTACGAACGCCCAGCAGCGCCGGCCGGAGCATCTTCCAGGGGCTGCGAATCGCCTCGGCCACCGCGGTTGCTTCGAATCCCGAATGCACCATGCAGTCGGCGCATTTCTCGTAGTTACCCACCCCGAAGCGATCCCAGTCGGTCGTCTCCATCAACTCCTTGAACGTCTTAGCGTAGCCCTCGCCGAGCAGATAGCAGGGGCGCTGCCAGCCGAAGATCGTGCGGGTCGGGTTGCCCCAGGGAGTGCAGTGGTAGCTCCTGTTGCCCGCCAGGAAGTCGAGGAACAAGCTGGACTGGAAAAACGGCCAGGCCTTCGAGCCGCGCCCGTCGCGGGCGCGCCGGAAGATGCTGCGGAACAGCTCCTTGGTGGCGGTCCGATTCAGGAAATGCTTCTGGTCGGGCGCGCGCTCGTACGCATAGCCGGGCGAGACCGTGATGCCGTCGATACCGAGCGCCTTGACGTCGTCGAAGAAGCGGGCCACCCGTTCTGGATCAGCGTCGTTGAACAGCGTGCAGTTGATGTTGACGCGGAAGCCGCGCTCCTTGGCTGCCCGGATCGCCGACACGGCACGGTCGTACACGCCCGTCTGGCAGACCGACTTGTCGTGCATCTGGCGGTCGCCGTCCAGGTGCACCGACCAGTTGAAATGCCGGCTGGGCTGGTACTGGTCCATCATCTTTTCCATCAGCAGCGCGTTGGTGCAGACGGTGACGAATTTGCCGCGCTCGATAGCGCCCCGCACGATCGTCGGCAGGTCCTTGTGCAGCAGCGGCTCGCCGCCGGCCATCACCACCACGGGCGCCCCGCACTCGTCGATCGCGCCCAATGCGTCGGCCACCGACATGCGCTGATTCAGGATCGGGTCCGGGTAATCGATCTTGCCGCAGCCGGCGCAGGCGAGGTTGCAGCGATACAGCGGCTCCAGCATCAACACCAGCGGATAACGCTTGCGGCCCGCCAGGTGCTGGCGGATCACATAGGCCCCAACGGTCAGCGCCTCGTGGATTGCGATAGACAAGTTCCAACTCCCTCCGGATTGCGGCGCCAAAGCGCCCGATTATCCGACCGCCGTTTCGAGCAACTGAGTGGGCAGTCGAAACTGGATTTTTTCCTCGATGCCGGGCAGCGTGGAGATGTGAATCGGCCCGACACGGCGCAGAGCCGCCACCACGTCGTCTACCAGCACATCGGGCGCCGAAGCGCCCGCGGTCAGTCCCACCACACGCTTGCCTTCCAGCCAGTGCGGACGAACCTCGCTGCCGTCCGCCACCAGGTAGCTCGGAACGCCGGCTTCCTGACCGATTTCCCGCAGCCGGTTCGAGTTCGAACTGTTGCGGGCACCGACCACGATGATCACGTCCACCAGCTTGGCGAGCTCGCGAACAGCCGTTTGCCGATTCTGAGTAGCGTAGCAGATGTCGCGAGTCTCCGGCCCGACCAGGTTCGAGAAGCGCTCGCGCAACGCCGCGATCACCGCCTTGGTGTCGTCCACGCTCAACGTGGTCTGCGTGATATAGGCGACCGGCGCGTCGGTCGGTATGTCGAGTCGCTGCACGTCCTGGATGCTCTGGATCAGGCGCACCGGCGCGGTCAGCTGCCCCATGGTGCCTTCCACCTCGGGATGTCCCGCGTGCCCGATCAGAATGACGGTGCGGCCCTGGTCGACATAGCGCTGTCCTTGCATGTGAACCTTCGATACCAGCGGGCAGGTAGCGTCCAGCACCGACAGACCGCGACGCTCGGCATCCTGCTCGACCTGGCGCGCCACCCCGTGCGCGCTGAAGATCGTGACCGCGCCGGCGGGGACCTCCGACAGGTCCTCGACGAAGCGCGCGCCTTTGTCCCTCAAACTGTCGACCACATGCCGGTTGTGCACGATTTCGTGCCGCACATAGACGGGAGCGCCGAACTTTTCGAGCGCCCGCTCGACAATCTCGATTGCACGCACGACGCCCGCACAGTATCCACGCGGCTGAGCCAGGATTACCTTCATTCGACCTCGGCAGATCGGGGTTCGACCCACTCCCCGAACCGCATTGTAGGGGAGCCGCCCGGCCCCTCCCTCGCGTAAGTCCCCACGCGAACGGGTGCAATTGGGAATAACGCAACACTCGGGTACATTGACCCGCTGCACCTTGTCGGGGCGGTTCGGCGAATCGATGCACCAGTTCCTGGACCGATCGAAACCGGCCCCTTTGCCCCGCGCGGTCCGGATATTTCCCAGGCGCCGCTCGTTGCGCGCCGGACTTGCAGCAGGAGTCGCGCTGACGGCGGTCTTCGTCTGGTTCGCCGGCCACGCACGCGGCGAACTGCCGCGCCCCGTCACGTGGATTGCGATCGGCCTGTCCGCGCTGGTCGCCATCGGGTCGGGAGTGCGGCTGCTGCTGCAGTTGCCGATCATCGAAGCCTCCGAGCTCGGGATCGCGGTATGGTTTCACGGTCCGTATCGCCGGCCCTTTTTCGCGCCTTGGAACCGCGTGCGGGCCATCGTGCTGACGCGGGTGCGGACGGCCGACCATGCCACGGGTGCCGCGCTGCGCGATGCGCTTGGAATCGAGTTGATTCAGGACGACCAGTTCCATCTTCCCCAGGGATCCTCGAACGACGAGATTCCGGTGGAAGGCGCTCCGCGCGCCGACCTGGCGTGGTCGCGTCGGTGCGTCAGCGGCAACCTGCGCCACTGGGTCGACCTGCTGCAACGGATGAAGTCGGCCTGTGCCGAGCCGGCCGGGTGACGCGGCCGAAACAGCGAAGCCGTTTTCGGGCGCCGACGGGCCTGGAACAAATCGGGGCAGCCCAGAGGGCTGCCCCGTGCGAACAAGCCCGAATTACTTCGGCGAGAACGGGTGCTTGACCGATCCCTTCTTCGCGATGACCTCGGCCGCGGTTGGCGTTCCCGCCACCGCACGCTCGATCGATTCCTTCGTCGCCCGATAGTTGTAATCGAAAATCTTGTTATCGTCGGCGGCGTCCCAGTGGATGAACACGCCCACCAGAATGTAGAGGTTGTCGGCCTCGTCGGCCGGAATCACGCCCGCCTGCACGCTGTCAGCCACTGCACGTGCAACCGCCGCCTGCGCCGGACCGAACATCTGGACGGCCTGCTTGGCGCCCTTGATCGTGACCTTGTTGAACAGCAGCGTGTTGGGCTTGCAGGGAAGGTTCGGCGCAATCACCGCCAACAACGACGTGAACCCGTCCTTGTTGTTAGACAGCGAGTGGCAGAACGCGCTCTCCGCGGCGCTTCCCCGCGGTCCTATCATCAGATCGATGTGTGCTACTTCGTTACCATCGCCGACCAGCGATTCGCCGACGCGCACGTTGGTGATTTTGGCCATTCGACTATTCTCCTTTCGTTCCTTGATTGCCAGCGTCCTGGAAATAACCGGAAGGTTCTTGGCGCCTTCTCCGTGCTCTCCCGCGGCGGGTCAGTCCCGCGCCCCGGCGACTTTACACCGCCCGCGTCAGTTTCGCAGCAAACACGGTTGCGACCGTCAGATCGGCACTGGTGCCTGGGTTCAGTCCTGCGCTGCGCAGTTCGTCATCCCATGAAAGCAGGCGCGCTCTGATCTCATCGTCCGATCCGGAATGTGAAGACAACTGCGAGCGGAAGTCGCGTGCCCGGTCCGATACCGCTTGCGCGGTAGCGGATCCGAACTTGCGCTCGATCAGCGAATCTTTCCAGGTCGACAGATATACAAGATACAACCAGGTGGCCGCCCACGACTCGTTGCCGAAGCGGGCCAACGCTTCGGTCCACTGCGGAAGGCCAAGCTCGAATACGTCCCGGTAGGCCTGAGCATATTGGCGGGCGACGCTGTCGCGATGCTGCGCCTCGACCATGGCCTCCCGCAGTGTCACTTGCGGTTCCGTGCGCAGGTCGTGTCGATCGCTCGTACCCATGCCGCCCGGATAAGCCAGCCGGATGGCCCGATAAACGAGACTCGCATCGCTCCGGTCCAGTTGCAACAGCTGTCGTGCCACGACCGTGCGCAAATCTCCTCCGGCCTCGGCAGCGCCGAACAGAGGGGCCGCGAGCAATACGATGCCCAGGTTGGTATTGCAACGCACAACCTGCTGCGTGCACCGGATTGCCTCGAGCACGCGCTGTCCCAGCGTGGCACCGCGCTGCCCCAGCGCAGCAGCGCAGGCACGCGCGCTGCGAGAGAAATCCTCGGCGCTCATCCCGCGCGCGGGTGCACCGACCCGCACGTTGCCCGGTTTCAGCGCGGTCACGTCCAGATCGCAGGCCGCGATGAAAAGCTGTTGGCGCAGCGCGTCCGCCCCGCCCGCATTCATCGCGCGCGCGCGGGTGTCAGCCGCGTTCCAGGCTGACCGAGGTAGCGGGCCACCAGATCAGCGGCCAATGCATCGGCGATCCGAATCGGGGTCACTGCCTGTAATCCGCGCCAGGCCGGGATGCTGTTGACCTCCAGCACGATCCAGCGTCCACCGGCGTCGCGCATCAGATCGACCCCCGCATAGTCGGCACCGACGGCCGCCGCGGCCTCGACCGCCAGACGGCTCAGGTCGCCGGCGGCGTCGACGGCTTCGACGCGCGCGCCTTGCGCGACGTTGGTGACCCAGGAACGCCCACGCCGCAACATGGCAGACACGCAGCGGCCGCCGGCGACCAGAACGCGCCAGTCGTGCCAGTTGCCCTCGCCGCAGTTCAGAAAGTGCTGCAGGTACCACACGCCACGGACCCGGTCCGCATCCGGGACGCTGGCACCGCCCGCGAGGCGTTGCAGGCCCTTGCCTTGCGAGCCGAACAGCGGTTTGACTACCAGTTCGTGACCGTGCGCCGCCTCACGCATCAGGATCCCGCGCGCGGCGCTTTCGCGTTCGGTCACCCAGGTCGGCAGGGTCGGAATGCCGTGCCTGCGCAACAGAAACGTCGTCATCGCCTTGTCGACGCTGCGTTCGATGGCGCGCGCGTCGTTGTAGACCGGCACGCCGAGCTCGCGCAACGCGTGCAGCACGGACAGCCGCAATGTGACCTGCTCGAATGTGCCGGCCTCGATGCTGCGGACGAACACGGCGTCGGGCGCCTGCGTTTCAAATCCGGGCACCGAGACACCGGCCTGCACGCCTTCCAGATCGAGGCGGCAATCGGACAGGCTGGCGAACGCCGACTGCACCCCAAGCGTGCGGAAGGCGCGCTGCAGTTCGCGGCCGTGCCAGCCGGGCCGGTCGGTCAGGATCGCAACGCGCATTACCCTCTCCCCCGGCCCCTCTCCCGCAAGCGGGAGAGGGGAGGTATTGCTCCGCTGCTTGCGATCAGCACCCCACATTGGCTGGGGGGAGCACGAGGGGGCCGGCCCAGCCCCCTCGTTCCCTGTCGCGCGCTACCCACCGAACGATTGCGCCAGCAGCCCGTCGTTCAGCCCGCCGGCCCGAAACGTCCGCCCCGACGCGATATTCGTCACGACCGCGACCGCGGGCGCGAACAACATCGGATCGATCTTGTAGAAGTCGTAGTCGTAGTCCTTGAAGATCTGCTCGAACGGTCTGCCGTAATCGCGCGACGCCTGGCACGGCATCTGGGTCGCCAGGTTTTCGGCGGCGGCGTCTTCGCACCGCACGTACAGCTGGAGCGTGCCACCGAACAAGATCGCATCATTGCTGCGTCCCATCGCGGTCAGAAAATCCGGAGCGGGCGGCGCCACCGGCGCGCTGCCGCAGCCGTCGACCACCGCATCGAGCGCAAACCCGAGCGCGTGCGCCTTGTGCAGACCCACCTCCAGAATGCGCGCGATGATCTGGACCATGCCGGCCAGGCTGCGGGTGGGCGTCAGCACGATCGTCAGCTGTTCCGGCGCGACCCGGCAATCCTGCACGACTTTCTGGACCACCTCCATCGGCGGCTCGCGGTCCACTTCGAGGACCAGGCAGGTCGACGGGGCCTCGTCGCGATACCCGAGCTCATCGAACAGCGCTTCCTTGGCCGCCAGCGCGCGCGCCGGTCCCGAGCCAAGCGCGGCAAACCGGTCCTTGCCGCTGCCGCTCGCGAGCGACCAGCCCGCATACTGCGACGCCAGACAGGCCAGCACCGGATCGGAAGCGCTGACCGAAACCGCAATCGGCCAGCGTCCATTGCCGGTGGTCAGCTGGACCTGGCCCAGCCCTCCCATGCAGATCTCGGCGATCCGGCGCCCCGCCTCCAACCCGCCGGATGCGCGGATTCCGGCATCGACCAGCGTGGCTCCGCTTTCATGCCGGCGAACGTCCAGCCGAAGCTCGTCGCGGCGTTCCAGCAGCGATGCGACCATCGGGGCCACATTGCGGTTCACGCTTGGGCGGGCTTTTGTTGCATTCATGGCTGGTCTCCTCCGAGTCGAGTCGTGTTGTGAGTCCCAATTCGGTCCGGCGCCGGCGCCGACCCAACTGCCCCAACGCAGCCGATACATCGGAGCCGTTCGCATGCACCGTACAGACCGGCGCATCGATCGCAACGCGGCTGCCCGGCTGTGGAATGTCGCTGCACCAGACCGGAAACGCGGTGTCGGCGCCGATCTGCAAGCCGGCGCCCGCGTAGACGATCGCATGCGCCCGCACCGGTCCCGTCCGCAGCGCGGGCGGTTGGGCGGGCAGAGTGCCGCGGCACGCCTTCAGATGCGCATCGAAGAGTCCCTCGGGCCAATCATCGTCATACAAGTCCATCGTCGCCGATGGGCGCGGATTGATTTCCAGCACGATCGGGCGTTCGCCATCGAGCAGAAAGTCGGCGCTGTTGCAGCCGACCAGACCCGTATGCGCGACCAGAGCCTGCAGCGCCTCGTACACCGTGCGGGACACGCGCGGCGGCACATCGATCGGACCGACGGCTCCCGCATAAGCGTAGCGCCGGCTTCCGGCACCCCGCGTCAGCTGCCGCGAAATGCCGACCACCTGGACGCGCCGGCCGTCGGCCAGGAACAGCACGGACAGGTTGCGGCCCGACACCCGGCGCTGGAAGTAACCTTCACCGCCGGCCGGGTCGCAGTCGGCCGCCGCCGCATCGACCACGTGCGCGCCGCCGGTTGCTCCGCGCCGTTTGTACAGCCAGCCGCGCCGCACCTCGGGCCGGGCCAGCACGGTTGGCGGATGCGCAATGGCCAGCCGGTCGAGCAGGCTGAAAAATGCGGCCGGGTCTTTCAGCCGCGCCACCAGCTCGGGCGGATTGCCGAACAGTTCGCGCCCTTCGGCCAGCAGCGCCAGCGTCTCGGTATCGTCCTCGAAACCGGCGCCGTACACCAGTCCACGGCATCGCGCCGGCGGACACAGACGAGCGGCCCGCCGCAACAGGTCGTCGCGATCGAATCCGGGAATTTTGCCGACGCGCGCATCCACCGCCTCGCTGGCCAGCGCGAAGCGGCCGGTATCGGCATCATGGAACAGATCCAGCGCACACACGGGATTGCGAGCGCGTGCGGCGGACTGGGCGAGCAATCGAGCCGAGTGCGCCACCACCAGGAAACAATGCGGCAAGCGGTCCGCGTTGGGCATCGGATCAGTTCGCCCAGTGCCGTGGACCCGGTGAGGCCGATCGGACGCCGACGCTAGGCACTCAATTTGCGCGCCAGCTCGAAGGCGTCGCGAAAATCGAAGACCACGGGCCGCTCGGCCGAACGCATCCTCTCGAACAGGTCCCGCTGCACCTTGAACTTGATGTTGCCGATCGCCAGAGCCCCGATGCCCAGCGCGCGACCCGATCCGGCCGCCAGCGGCTTGCCGCGGTCCATCGGACCGATGCCTTCGATGCCCTCGGGCGGCACCGCGTTCACGTCGGCCGCCACCAGCAGCTCGCGGGCCGCCGCCAGATCGTCGCGGCCGAACAGCCGCACGCCGACCTTGCCGCACGCCAGCAGCACGTGACAATCGCCGATCAAGGCACGCTTCTGTTCGGAATCGACCGCGCACACGCCACGCATCATCGCGCCGAAACGGGCCTGGCACATCGCGGCGACGCTGCGCGCGCGCACCTCGCTGTTGTGCGAGACGATCGTCACCTGGGAGCCGGCGCTGGCCGCCAGCACCGCGGTGCAGGCGCCAACGGGCCCGATGCCGTACACGACGACTTTCAGCCCCTGCAAGCCGGCGCGGCCGGAAGCGTTCAGCAGGCGCTCGACTTCGGCCACCATCGCCGCAGCCGTCGTGTAGGCGCCGCTCGGATCGGCGAACACCGAGGCCTCGAACGGCGGCACCATGGCCGCCTGCGCCGTCTCGAGCATCTCGTGCGCCAGCTCGACCTCGCGGCCCCCGATGAAGATGCCGGTCCGCTTGACGCCGTGCGGACCGCGCGAAAAGATCGCGTCCTGCGTCAGCGAAGCCACATCATCGATCGTCACCTGCGTATAGGGGATCACCGTGTCGAACCCCGCATCCAGCGCCATGTTCACGTCGAACGGACTGGCGTGGCGCGAAGGAGTCAGGAAATGCAGGATGTATCTGTGCTCCATCCGGTTGACCTCGGTTCCGTGATGTCGCCGTCCACCCGCGGATCGGTTCAGGCCGCGACCGCGTGGCCTGCAACCGAGTAAAGCGGCTGCAGCTGCGCGCCACGGTTGCAACCGCACGCGATCTGGATCGACTCCGGGTCCAGCGCGTCGCGCGTAGATGCGAGCCGTTCGATCGCGGTCTCGGCAGCCGCCTGCCCGCCGAAAATCGCGAATCCGGTCGGCCCCCAGGAGCTCTGACCGTGCGCCGCGGCGCCCCAGCCGGCCAACCGCAGCAGCGCACGCTCGACGCGCGGGCTCGCATAGCGCCCGCCTTGGGCCGGCGCAAAATGGTCGCCGATCGTCTGCTGCAGGTCGGTCAGTGCCGGGCCGAACTCATCGAGCCGCGCTTCGGCCAGCGCCGGCAACAGCTTCATCAATACGAGGCGCGCCAGCCGCTCGGCCTGATGTTCCGGGAACCGGGGCAGATCACGGAACGCCGCCGACTCCCTCTCGCCGTGCAAGCCGGTGCGTTGCTGGTCGAACAGCAGCACCACGCGCCAGTCCTGCGGAAACGGCAGGCGACTGATCACAGGCGGGGCCGCATCGGCGTCACCGCGGCCGCCGTCGACGACAAAACCACCGAGCTCGAAAACTCCGCTGCCAATGCCCGAACGGGCACCGCGCTGCAGGCCGCACGCCAGTTCCGGCACCGGCACGCTCACTCCCGACAGCGCACACAACGCGACGGCGGTCGCCAGCGCGACCTGAGTGCCCGAACCCAGGCCGGCATGCGGGGGAATCGACTCCTCGACCTCGATCCGCACCCCCGGCTCGATGCCGTACCGCTGCTGCAGCGCGCCGCATACCCGCGCGATCCGCTCGGCTTCTGGTCCGATGATTTGCGTGCCGGCGCACCGCGCCGCGCGCAACTGCAGCGCGGGGCGATCGATCGCCATGCCGAGGCTGCCGAAGCGGCGCCCCAGTCCACCATGCAAATCGATGAAACCGAAGTGCAGGCGTGCCGGCGCCGTGACCCGGATCTGGGCGGGGGTCGGCGCTGCGTGTCGGGATGGTCCAGCCGGGCCTTGCACGTGTCGTTCCTGAACCCGTTAGCTGGCGATGGAAGCCAGCGCGAAGGATATTACCCCGGATGCACTCGCAGGCCGGACGGCGGCGTAGCTACAATCGGCGCATGGTGGCGACCGAACCCGTAAAACAACCGCGCTCAGGTGCGGCGACCACCTGCACCTGCCCTTTCTGCGGTTTGCTGTGTGACGACGTGACCGTCGACGCTTCCAACAACGGAGCTGTGAGCGTGGTGGCGCGCGGCTGCGAACGCAGCCGGGCGGGGTTTGCGCGCCAGTCGGCCCCGGGGCAGGACACCCCCCGCGTGGGCGGATCCGCGGTCACGCTGCAGCAGGCGGTGGGCGCCGCCGCCCGGATCCTGCGCGAAGCGGTTCAACCCGTGATCGGAGGCCTGGCCACCGATGTGGCCGGTATGCGCTCGGCCGTCGAACTGGCCGACCGGTGTGGCGCGGTGCTCGATCACGCGAACTCCCGGGACAAGTTCCGCAATCTGCTGGCGTTCCAGGATCGCGGCGCGATCACGACCACGCTGGCGGAGATCCGCAACCGGGCCGATCTGCTGGTGGTCGTCGGAACCGATGTGGTCAGCCGTTTTCCGCGTTTCTTCGAGCGGATCGCGGCGCCGGCCGGAACGCTGTTCGGCCTGAAGGACGCCGACCGTCGCTTCATCTTCATCGGCGCACGGCCGCCGCCCGATGCTCCGGGGCGACCCGATTGGATCGAATGCGCAGCGCGCGAACTGCCCGACGTCATCGGCGCGCTGGCGGCGCTGACCGCCGGGGTCAGGCTGGATGCGACGCAGGCCGGCTCGGTGCCGATCGACCGCGTGCGCGCGCTGTCCAGCGCGATGCAGGCGGCCCGCTATGGGGCGCTCGTGTGGGCGGCCGCGGATCTGGATTTTCCGCACGCCGAGCTGACGGTGCAGGCCATCCAGCGCGCGCTGTGGGCGCTGAATCGCACGACGCGCTTTTCCGGGGTGCCTCTGGGCGGCAACGAGGCCGATCTGACGGCCGACGCGGTGCTGCTGTGGCAGGTCGGGTTCCCGTTTCGCACCAGCTTCGCGACCGGCCGACCCGAATACGATCCCTACCTGTTCGATGCGCGCCGGCTGCTGGCGCGACGCGAGACGGACGCCCTGGTGTGGATCTCGACGCTGTCGGACCTGCCGTTGCCGCCGGAGGCCACTGCGCCCTCCAGTGTGCCCTTGATCCTTGTTGCAGGCGCGAACGCGGCCGCTGCCCAGCGGGCCGACGTCTACTTTCCGGTCGCAACCCCCGGCATCGACCACAACGCCCACCTGGTGCGAACCGACAAGGTGGTCACGATGCGCCTGGCGGCCGCGCGCCCGGGCGATCGGACTTCCTGCGCGCACGTTCTGCGCGCGATCTGCGAGGCACTGGGCTCATGCTGACGCGGCTCGCGGGCGGCCTTGTGATCGACCCGGCCCATGGAGTCGACGGCCAGGTGCGCGACCTGTACGTACGCGACGGGCGCATCGTCGAGGCGCCCGCCGATGCACCCGGCGCACAGACCATCGACGTATCCGGCCGCATCGTGATGGCGGGCGCGATCGACCTGCACACCCACATCGGCGGCGGCAAAGTGAACCTGGCGCGGCTGCTGTTGCCCGAGGATCATCGGCGCCGCTGCGACGAGCGGACCGCCTTGACCCGCTCGAGCTGCGGTCACGCGGCACCCGGCACGCTGGCGACCGGCTACCGCTACGCCGAAATGGGGTACACGGCCTGCTTCGAGCCGGCGATGCTGCCCATCAACGCGCGTCAGACGCATCTGGAACTGGGCGATACGCCGATCGTCGACAAGGGCTGCTACGCGTTGCTCGGCAACGACGATTTTTTCCTGCGGATGCTGGCCGATCGCGAGCCGCAAGCGCGCATCAACGATTACGTGGGCTGGATCCTGGACTGCACCCAGGCGATCGCGATCAAGGTCGTCAATCCGGGCGGCATCAGCGCGTTCAAGTTCAACCAGCGCCGGCTCGATGTCGACGAGGAGCACACCTATTACCACGTCACGCCGCGCCAGGTGCTGCAAACGCTGTCGCGCGCGGTGCACGAACTGGGCGTGCCGCACGCCCTGCACGTGCACGGCTGCAACCTGGGCGTGCCGGGCAACGTCGACACCACGCTGGCCACGATCGCCGCGGCCGAGGGCTTGCCGATTCACCTGACGCATATCCAGTTTCACAGCTACGGCACCGAGGGTGATCACAAGTTTTCCTCGGCCGCGGCGCGCATCGCCGAAGCCATCAACGCGCATCCGAACGTCAGCGCCGACGTCGGGCAGATCATGTTCGGCCAGACCGTGACCGCTTCCGGCGACAACATGATGCAGTTCCGCAACGCCGAGCTCGGCTCGCCGCGCAAGGCGGTCATCATGGACATCGAGTGCGACGCCGGTTGCGGCGTGGTTCCGTTCCGCTACCGCGACCAGAGCTTCGTCAACGCGCTGCAGTGGGCGATCGGGCTGGAAATTTTCCTGTCGGTGCGCGATCCGTGGCGCATCTTCCTGACGACCGACCATCCGAACGGCGCGCCGTTCACGACCTACCCGCACCTGATCCGGCTGCTGACCGACCGCGCGTTTCGCAACGAGATGTTCGAAAAAATCGATCCGGACGCGCGCGCCGCATCGACGCTCGCCAGCCTCACGCGCGAGTACTCGCTGTACGAGATCGCGATCATGACCCGCGCCGGCCCCGCGCGCACGCTCGGTCTGACCGACCGCGGGCATCTGGGCGCGGGCGCCGCGGCCGACATCGTCGTGTACCGCGACGACGCTGATCGCGAACGGATGTTTTCGGCGCCCGAATACGTGTTCAAGGACGGCGAGCTGATCGTGCGCGACGGCCGTCTGGTGAAGATCACCCGGGGCAGCGTGCATGTGGTCAAGCCCGACTACGACCGTTCGATCGAGGCGAAGGTAGCCGACTACTTCGAGCGCTACCAGACCGTCGCGGTCGACAGCTTGCGGATCAGTCGTGACGAGCTGTGCGAGTGCGGGTCCGGGTTGATGGTGCACGCTTGTCGCGGAGCATCGACGTGATCGTGAACGGCGTTTCGATCGACGATACGTTCGCGGAGGCCTTCGCAATGCGCGGCACGCGCGTGATCATCACGGCCCACACGCCGGCGTGGGCCCGGCAGGCCGCTGTTTCGATGACCGGGTTCGCCACCTCGGTGATCGGGTGCGGCGTGGAGGCGGGCATCGAACGCGAGCTCGACGCCGCCCAGACGCCCGACGGCCGGCCGGGGGTTGCCGTGCTGCTGTTCGCGACCTCCAGCAGCGAGCTGGCCAAGCAACTGGAGCGGCGCGTGGGTCAATGCGTGCTGACCACGCCCACCAGCGCGGTGTTCTCGGGGATCGAGGCAGGACGTGCCCTGCCGCTGGGCAAGACGCTGCGTTACTTCGGCGACGGCTACCAGATTTCCAAGGTGATCGGGGGGCGCCGCTACTGGCGCGTGCCGGTGATGGACGGCGAGTTCATCGCCGAGGACACGGCCGCGATGAGCGACGCGATCGGGGGCGGCAACTTCATTATCCTGGCGGCAGCGACCTCGCCGGCACTGGCCGCAGCCGAAGCCGCCATCGAGGCGATGCGGCGCGTCAGCGGCGCCATCATGCCGTTTCCGGGCGGAGTGGCCCGGTCCGGCTCGAAGGTCGGCTCCAAGTACAAGACGCTGATCGCGTCGACCAACCATGCGTTCTGCCCGACGCTGCGCGCCAGCGTCGACTCCGAGCTCGGGGCGGACGTCGAGTGCGTGTATGAAATCGTGATCGACGGCCTGACCGAACAGGCGGTGCGCGATTCGATGCAGGCCGGGCTGCGGGCCGTGTGCGCGGTGGGTGGCGCGGGCGGAATCCGGCGGCTGAGCGCCGGCAACTACGGCGGCAAGCTCGGCAAGTTCCACTTTCCACTGCGGACGCTGCTGCCGTGAGTGGGGGTCTGGCTCTGCGGCTGCGGGCGGCGCCGACATTCCGGCTGGACCTGTCGCCCCTGACGCCGGAGCGGCTGGCGGGTCAGTCGGCCGATGCGGTTGCGCGCATTTTGCTCGCGTACGGGCGCCGCAGCGTGCCGGTGGGCGAATGGTTCGACGTGCGCGGCAGTGCGGATCGCCAGATCCTGATCGAGGGCGACGCAACGCGGCTGGATCGGATCGGAGCCGACATGCAGGACGGCCAGATCCGCGTCGAAGGCAACGCCGGCGCCTACCTGGGGATCGGGATGCGCGGCGGTCGTATCGATGTCAGCGGAAGCGTCGATGCGTACGCAGCCAGCGGGCTGACCGGCGGCCTGGTCAGGATCGGCGCCCATGCCGGCGATTACCTGGGGGCCGCGCTGCCCGGCGAGCACCGCGGAATGCGCGGCGGCGTGGTGATCGTGGGCGGCAGCGTAGGCGACCGCGCGTGCGATCACATGCGGCGCGGGCTGATTCTGGTCGAAGGCGCGTGCGGCGATTACTGCGGATCGCGGATGCAGGGCGGCACGATCGCCATGCTGGGGGCGTGCGGCGCGCGGCCGGGCTTCTCGATGCGGCGCGGCACGCTGCTGTTTGCGGGTCCGGCGCCGTCGCCGGGCCCGACCTTCAACGACGCCGGCGCGCTGCCGCTCGGGTTCCTGGTGCTGCTGGCGCGCTCGTGGAAAGAGTTGCCGTCGCGGTTCGCGTCGTTGAGCCGGCTGTCGACCCGGGTCCAGCGCTGGGTCGGGGACCTGGCGTTCGGCGGACAGGGTGAGCTGATCCACTGGCCGGGTTAGCCGGCCGCGGCCAGCCACCGAAACCAGGTGGCCCGAGGTGGAGGGGACGATGGGAGCGGTTGCGCCGGCGGGTCTGGATCGGACGGCCCCGTGGTACACCGGGCTCAATTCCAGGCACTGGCGCGTCCTGACGGCCAGCTTTCTCGGCTGGGTCTTCGACGGCTACGAAGCGTACGCGCTGTTCATCGTGCTGCCCTTCGTTTTGAAGACGATGCTGACGGCCGATCAGCTCGGTAATCGAGCGATCTGGGCCGGCCTGGCGATCGGCGTGACGCTGCTCGGCTGGGGCATCGGCGGGCTGATCGGAGGCGTGCTGGCGGATTACGTCGGCCGCAAGCGGATGATGATCGCCTCGGTGTTTTTCTATGCGCTGTTCACCGGGATCACCGCCTTGGCAACCAGCTTTCCGCTGTTCTGCTTCTTGCGCTTCATCACGGGCCTGGCGATGGGCAGCGAATGGAGCTCGGGCGTCGCGCTGGTCGCCGAAACCTGGCCGAATCACGCCCGGCCCAAGGGCGCGGGCTTCCTGCAGTCGGGCTTCGGCTTCGGCACACTGATCGCCGCGCTGGTATGGCTCGTGCTGAGCCAGACCACGCCGCTCGGCGACAACACCTGGCGCCTGCTGTTCGTCGTCGGGGCGCTGCCCGCGTTCTTCTGTCTGTACATTCGGCGCGCCATCGACGAGTCGGAGCAGTGGATCGAGGCGATCCGCGAGAAGCGCTGGGCCACGACGGAGAGCGGCGCGCCACCCGTGGCCGGCGCGAGCGACCGGCGTCCTTTCACGCTGGCCGCAGTCTTCCGCGAACCCGAGAGCCGCCGGCGCGCGATCCTTGCTTTCCTCCTGTCGCTGGCCACGACGGTCGGATGGTGGGCGATCTCCAGCTGGCTGCCTCAATACGCGGCGCAGGTCGCCAAAGCCAGCGGCGCGCCGAACCCGGCACTGTGGGCGACGCGTGCCGCGCTGCTATACACCTGCGGCGCCGTGCTGGCGTATCTGCTTTCGGGGTTTCTCGCCGATCGCCTTGGCCGTCGCCTTTACCTGTTCTCGACCTTTCTGGGAGCGCTGATCGTGACGGCGGTCACGTATCTATGGACCGATTCGCTCGGGGGGCTGGTCTGGGTCTGTTTCGTCAACGGATTCTTCACGCTCGGTTGCGCGTATTCGTGGATGGCCATTTACGCAGCCGAGCTGTTCACGTCGAGCGTGCGAGCGACCGCGGTGGCTTTCGTGTTCAACGCGGCGCGCCTGGTCGCGTGGATTTTTCCGATCATCGCCGGAACGCTGATCCAGAGCTTCGGCAGCGTCTCGCGGGCGGCGATGACGCTCGCCTCGATCTACGTCGTGGGTCTGATCGTGCCCTGGTTCATGCCCGAGACGCGCGGCAAGCCGTTGCCGGGCTGATTCCCACGGTATGACGGCGGATTCAAACCGATCCGTTGACCTTCAGATCGAGGAACACGTTCGCTTCCGGGTCGAACACGATTCCCCAGAAGGCGGGACCGCCGTCGCACACGACCACCGGCTTCGATTTCTCATCGAGATAGTCAGGAAAGTTCGCCGGATAGAAGTTTCCGTAGATCAGGCGCTTGCCGTTGACGACAATGCCGACATATTGCCGGTGGTACTCCACGTTATCCGGGATGCGCAGCTTCTGTCCGGCGTCGTTTCCAACGTATTTGGGCAGCAGAAACTCGAGCCTGCGGATCTGCTCGCCGGAAGGGTCCCAGAACTGCGACACGTTGGCCGGCGCGTCGCGCGAGCACTGCCCCAGCAGCGACCGGCCGGCGTCGGCGGGCAATATGAACGTGCCGGCGCCGGGCAGCTTGAACTGCAGGGATTGCGCGAACGCCGTGCCCGCCGCCGCAACGGCGCACACGAGCAGGACTCCAGAATACCGCTGCAACATACCGTCTGGTCCCGAGAAATGGATCGGCCAGGTGCCGGCGTCCTACTTGGGTGCGCCGGCGGACACGAACGTCAGCGTCTCGTCGATCACGGCTTCGTCCTTGGGCGACCCGCTGGCGGCCGCAACCACGCCTCGCAGTTCGTACACGGCGCCCGGGATCGTGTCGCAGATCGTGAACTTGTATTGCTTGGCCGCCAGGCGCTCGAAGTGGGCCCGGTTCGGATCCGAAGCGTATGGCGAGATCGTGATCTGCTGAGCCAGCCTGGTCTGACCGCCGACTTTGATCTGGATGTCCTTGATCTGCGCCGATTCGGCCAGCGCCAGGCGGATCATTTGCCTGAAGTGGTCCGGATGCCCGCCCGTGAGCCGCGCCATTTCCCGGATGTCGCGCTCCAGGTAGAACATCAGCACAGGGTTGCCCTCGACGTGCTCGATCTCGGGATAGTTGATCTGGTGCTGTCCGGAAAAGAACCGGGCCGTTCCTTTCTTGCTGCCGTCCGCCTGCCCCGTGATGTCGAGGTCGACCGTGTCCGAGAAACCCGCCTCCAGCGTTCCACCCTTGCGGAATGCGTAGTGCAGCCGACTCGGGGGTTGCAGATCCTTCAGGTGCGGGGTCATGAACAGCAGGGTCTCGGCCCGCGAGATGTCCGTTGGATCGGCCCGCGCCGTGCCCAGGGCGCCCAGCAGCGCAGCCGCCGCGATCCAGGCCGCGCGCCGCGCGCCCCAGCGCTGCACCGGTTCCTGGGCCGCGCGCGCGCGCCGGGGGCGATCGGACCGCATCGTGAAGCGGCTCAGTTCGCGGCCTGAATCAGGTTGCCCTGATCGTCCAGCAGCGGCACCCCATACGACAGCAGGATCGCGTCGATTTGCTTCTGGTCACGCGCGATCAGCCCTGCAATCCGGTCACGCCACTCCTTTTCCCCGAAGCGCACGCCCATCGCGATCTTGTAGTCGAATTGGATTTCCGTGCTGGGAGGAAACGGCAGCGCCAGCATGCCGGGCGGCTTGGCGTGCGTGGCGAAGTAGCCGGCGATCGGTCCCCAGGCGAACGCGACGTCGATGTGCCCGGCCGCCAGTTCCTTGTCGATCAGCTCACCCGGGTATGCCTCCGGATCGCCGGACTGCGTTGGAACCGATTGCGCCTGCTCGATCAGGTGATTCTTCAGCAGCCAGTCGGTCGGCGGCGAGCGCCCCACCAGCCCGAAGCGCAGCTTTTTCAGGTGCGCGGCGTCGATTTTCAACAGGTCGTCGGGCGCATGAATGTTGTCCAGTCCCTTGCCCTTCGGAATCACCATCGCCCAGGTCGAGCGGTAATAGGGCGGCGTGGTCAAGGTCAGTTCGTATCCGACCGGAACTCCGATCACCAGGTCGCACTTGAAGCGGTCCAGCTCCGGGTCGCGGGCCTTCAGCGTGTTCCGGATGAACCCCATCCGCTGCGGAAACCAGGTGTACTCCAGCTTCCAGCCGAGCTCGCGCGCCAGCAGTTCGGCGATCCGGTTCTCGTAGCCCTCGCCGTTGCGGTTCGACAGCGGCATGTTGTTCGGATCTGCGCACACGCGCAGCACGTTGTCGGCGGCCGCAGGCGGCGGCGCGTCCGCGCGCGCACCGGCCGCGAACGCAAACACCAGCGCGACGGCGGCGATCGGCCCGATCGGTCGGCTCATTGGATCGCTTTCAGGTGTCCGGTCGCAATCGCGCCGTCCGAGCGCCCCTTCAGAAACGCGTACAGATTATCGATGTTGTCGGCGACGGACTTTACTCCGCCGAAGTTCGGCATGCCCTTGTCGACGCGGCCCTCGAGCACGCACTTCTTGAAGTCATCCTTGGACATCGTCTTCAGGTCATCCACCAGCGAAGGGCCGACCAGGCCCTCCTGGTTGGCTCCGTGGCAGCGGTCACACGCCATCGCGCGCCAGGTGCGCCAACCGCTCAGCGTGTTGGCATCGACCTGGTCGCCGTCGACCACCCGGTACAGCGGCGTGTTGCCGCCTGCCGCGGGCTCGGCAGCCGCGGCCGGCGCGGCGGCGGCCGGTGGCGCGACCGCGGCCGGCGCCTGGTTGGCGGCGCCGGCCCCCTGACCCGGCATCGCGGCCGGCGGCGTGTCGTCCGCCAATGCCAATGCAGCGGCGCCCGCGAGCGCTGCCAGCACGATCGGTCCAAAAGGCCGCCGAAGCAAGGGACTCATTCGTTTCCTTTCCTCATCAGACCCTCAATGATTGCACAAGCGCCGGCCCGACCGTTCCCGCCTGGTCCGGTCCGCACCAGGCGCCCCACGCTGAAAAGCCCCGCTCGCCGGGGCTTTGTATCGTTGCGTACTTCAGGTCAATGCAGGCGCGCGATGCTCGACGCCGCAGATCCTAGCTCCGTGTACGAACCGGCGGCGCCACGGCGTGCTGCGCTGCAACATCACCGCCGTCGAAGCGACCGGACATCAGCATCCGGTAATCGGGCCCGACCGGAACCCCGTTGCGACGCGGCTCGAGCTTCGAGTGGTCGGATTTCGGACCGCGCCGCCCG
>Ga0210394_10003148_pt1 | contig 21253 bp, 25 predicted proteins | sample IncBWC12MmetaG_FD_160121 | JGI IMG/M metagenome (GOLD analysis project Ga0210394, IMG submission 160121) | Forest soil microbial communities from Barre Woods Harvard Forest LTER site, Petersham, Massachusetts, United States - Inc-BW-C-12-M | ecosystem: Environmental > Terrestrial > Soil >...
CAACACCGGGCGCTATGCCAAACCTCAGGACAGTTTCCGCAAGTGGCGCACCCAAACCAATTTTTTCGACTCCATATCGGCGAGATAGAGGATCAGATCGCCCTCCAGGAATTGCTCGCCGCCCTTGGCAAATGTCTTATCAACGATGTGCGGCTCCCAGACCTCCATGTAGTCCTTTTTATCGCTACGGGTGATGATCAGGATGCCTTTTTGGTGGGCAACACTGAAATCGTATTTCCAGGACACGACGGCAGGAACGCTCTTCATCGTCTCCCGCAATTGCGCCGCCGACATGACGTCGCATGGTCCTTTCAGCTTTTCGATGCTCTTTAGATCACCCGTTCTGCCATAAGAATAGTATTGGCACTCCGACGGCCACGGATTCGACGGCAGTATTTTGATCTGCATAGCGCCCGGTAGCGGCAACAATTGCCACTCCCCCTGGATGTCTTCCGCGGTCGCGTTTTTCTCCCCAGTGTCCGCTTGTGCAAATACTGGCGCACCAGCGAGCAACAAACTCAAGGCAACTATCCATCCCGTCGTAAACATACAACTCCCTCTTGGGTTGGCCCCGTTGGGATCGAGACCTGCGTACGCAATGATAACGAGCGGCCGTCCCACGCCTGTCGCAGCATATCCTGAGAGCCTCTACTACTGATAACTGCCATTATCGCTAGTATATGTGTAGTATTAATACAGTAAAGATATGCTGTAGTATTAACTACATGCTCGAAGCCACCTCACCGCTAAGGCCCCTAGGCCCCCCCTCCCGCGGCGTCACTCAAAGCGATGTCAGCCACGCCGCCGACTCCCTGTTACGTGCCGGCGAGCGCCCGACGATCGAAAAAATCCGACAAAAAATCGGCAAGGGCTCCCCCAACACCATCAACCCGCTGCTGGATTCCTGGTGGAAAACCCTTGCCGCAAGACTCGACTCTGGTCCCGCAGCGCTGCACCGGTTACCTGAGACCATAGCCCACGTCGCCGAGGCCCTCTGGATGCAGGCGCTGGAGGAAGGCCGGCGGCGAGCGCACGCGGAACTTAAAACCTCCGAACGCATCGCCGCCGAACATCAGCAGAACCTCGAGGTCCGCTCCCACGTGCTCACCTTACGCGAAGGGGAACTCGACTCCCGGCTGCGCGATCGCGAACGCACCATCGAGGATATGAATCTGCGCCTCCGTGAACTCACAACGATGCTGCGCAAGGAACAGGCCTCGCGCGAATCTTTATCCCAGCAGATCGCCGAGCGGCAATCTGCCCGCGTTCCGAACAAAAGGCGCACGCTACTTATTCGATCGACGAAGAAACCTAAGAAAAAGCGCGTTGCGAATAAGCGATCGGCGAGGAAGCGCGGGAAAAGATCAAGCTAAAATCGAGCAGACAGTTCTTCATTTGCGCGAAATGCGTGAGCGAGCATCGCCGATCCGGCGCTCCGCATCTTTGATAACACCGGCGCCGGTCAGGAAGGGCTGTTCTCGTATAAGTTGCCTCACAACGGTTCCAACAATAAAGCGAACTTGGAGTCCGCACCTACTACGTCGCCGCTTACTTCCGGGACCCCGCCGCACGAATGGCTTGTTCCTCCTGAGATTTGCTAACCTCGTCGGAAGTAAGCGCCGAGCGAATCAGCGCAAGCGTTTCCCGGCGTAGCCGAGCGGCATCGGTGGGGAGTTCTAAGGTCTCGCCGGCAGTTAAACTGCTAATCATCGCGGCGATTGTGCATCGCGCCTCATCGCGCACGTGCGGAAGCGCAGCCTCGAGCAACGCCGCCGCCTCAAAGCGCGGCGCCCAGTACCGATAGGCAGCAAACATCTGCTGCGCAAGCTCCGGGGAGTCCGACCACCGCGCGCCCTGGAACAAGCGCTGCGTGATCCATTGCCCCGCCCCATAACAATCGAAACCTTCACACGCGGGGTATCCCTGTAGAGCGCGCGTCGCGTGAATGCAGCAGCGGTGCAAGCCATTCAGATGTACGCAGGGCGTCTCTGCTGGTTTGTCGACACGAAATCCCTGCACCGCCAATTGGTCGGGCACGACACAGCAAAGACCGCAGCAACGGCTGCAGTCGGCACGAAAGTCGGACATCGGAGAACCTCGTCATTGCAGATGGGCAAAATGACGAGGCGCTAATTCAAGACAGGGCGATCTAAGACGGCTCCATTCTAGTAACCTGTGCAGTGTGGGTCAATCAGTGCCACTAGCGAGTACTCAGCGACTCCACGACTTGAGATAACTTGGCCTGAATTACCAAATCTGGTTCAAAGTCAGCTTGACGGGTCGCTTCGGCAAACGACATGCTCGTTGCCAGGTAGCAAAATGAGTCTTATGTACGTGAGCAACAGACTTTAAGCCGCGCATGCTGTTCACGCAAAAACTCCGGGCCCGCGTGAAGAGTGGTGAGGTGACCGCCAGTGTGCGGATCTGGAAATCTCCCCATGTCAAAGTCGGCGGCCGTTACCGACTAGAGGAAGGCCATATCGTAGTCACTTCCATTCAAGAGATCCTCTGGGAGGACTTGACTGACAAGCTAGCTCGAGACACTGGCTTTAGGAATCTGCTCGACCTAATGAAAACCGCGAAACACGGCGCTGGACAACGCGTCTATTACGTTCGATTCCGATATCGCGCTACTTCTGCGCGAGTGATGGTTGCTAAACAGCAGTAGAAATGAACACATGTTCCATGCGCGAACGCGCTTCCGAGCTTAACTTTCCTCAGCCCCGAACCGCCAGTGCTTCGGTGCGCATACCGTCGGCGATAACCCGCAAATGACGTTTACAAAGTACTGCCTGGCTGTCCTCGCCCTACTTTCCGGTGTTGTCGCTGCCGCGGGTCCGGCACCCGTAGAGACTCTCATCGAAGCGCCGGGTCCAACCGGCCCGTTGCGAGGCACCATGCTTGGCCCAACCGCGGGGCGCGGTCCCGTGATACTCATCATCCCAGGCTCGGGTGCTACCGACCGTGACGGCAACAGTCGGGGTGGAATATCCGCAGCGCCCTACCGTCTCTTGGCTGAAGGCCTGGTCGAACAGGGGGTAACGACGGTGCGCATCGACAAGCGCGGCGTGGCCGGCAGCGTTGGTGCGACGCTGGACGGCAATGCCGTCACTATCGCCGACTATGTGTCGGACGTGCGCGCTTGGGTTGCGGTCATCCGGCAACGCGCGAGTGCGTCCTGCATATGGCTGCTCGGGCATAGTGAGGGCGGACTCATTGCCATGGCCGCCGCCAAAAAACTGCAAGACATCTGCGGTCTCATCCTCGTCTCAACAGCCGGCCGACCCATGGGCGAAGTTCTTCGCGATCAGATAAAAGCCAATCCCGCGAACGCGCCTCTTCTGTCTCGAGCGCTACCCGCGATCGATGACCTGGAGGCCGGCAAGTTTGTCGATACGACTGATATGCCTCCACCGCTGCTGCGTCTATTCAACCCGCAGGTGCAAGGCTTTCTGATCAGCGTCTTCTCGTATGATCCCCTTGAGCTGCTCAGAGGCTACAGCAAGCCCGTTCTCATCGTGCAGGGACAGCGTGACATACAGGTGCGCGAAGCGGACGCCCGACTCCTGAAAACCGCCGACCCACACGCCACACTCGTGCTTCTTCCCAACGTCAATCATGTACTCAAGTCCGTAACATCGGACGATATCGCTGCGAATATCGCCGCCTACTCCGATGCCACCTTGCCGTTGGGCGCCGGTGTCCTCGACGCGATCGCCGACTTTTTGGCAGCCAACACCAAGCCCAATCCTGCCGCGACTTCGAGGTAGGAACCCATGGCCCGCGGGAGGTCAAAAGTAATCCATAGTTGACAGTGCGTGAACCACAGCTCACGATCTTAGCCTTCCAGTGAAGAAGTATGGCTACAAACGATCGGCCAGATCGACACGCACTGCACCGAAGGAAACATTTGCACGCTGGGACGCGGATCACCTCAAGACCAAGCCTCGGATTGCAGCATATCTCGATACCTGCAAGGAGCAAGCGGGAGATGACTCTGCGTTGCTCGCCGCCGCGCTCGGCGTAAAGTTCACGCCGACGGTCGCCTGAGAAGTCAACTGTAATAACTTATCTACCACGCACAGAAGTCCGATCATGGAAGCCACAAAACGCTCCGAGCCCCAGCCACTACCGTTTCTATTGTCGTTGCGAATCCGTCACCCTTCGATGGATCCAGCATCGATCTCAAAGGAGCTTCGAATCGAACCCGAACACTCCTTCCAGGCCGGACAGCCCCGCCAATTGCGAAATAGCCTTGCGCCAGTCGCGCTTCACACCGAATCCTATTGGTTGGCAGCAGTCAATCCCGCGGCATGGTTCGGGAACCCGTCATCTGCGGAACCTCCCACCTTGGCAATCTCGCAAAAGCAACTAGACGCGGCCGTCGCGCGAAATCTCACCTGGGCGCTTTGCTTGTGCGCCGTGCGCCTCAGTAAATCTCATGACGCGCTACTGCGCAAAATCTGCTCGGAGGGTGGCGAGATCAGCCTGCTGGTGACGCTCTCGCCCCCGGCGGTAAGCAGCTTTAACCTAACTCCCGAGGTCAGTCGGATATTCGGCGAGCTTGGAATAGCCCTGGAATTTGAGTTCGCGAGCGATTGAACATTTAGTCTCGGCTACTGATGCAGGCAGTGTTCATTCTCACGAACGCACTCGGGTTCATCCGGTTGTGGACTTGCGGAACACGACGATGTGCTGCATCGGAAGCCGCTCCGAAGTGCGCTCCCAGGTGAGCGGAAGCACGCTCATTTCGCGCCGGATCTGCACCTCGCTCATTTTATGTAGGGCCTTGATCGGCACGGCCGGGTCCTCAGCGCGATATTCCATCAGTACAACCCGACCGCCTGGCTTGAGCGCAAGAAGCAAACTGCGCATGACTTCATAGGGGTAAGCCAGCTCGTGATACACGTCTACCATGACCGCTAGGTCGACCGAATCAGGCGGCAGCTGCACGTCGTCGGTGCTGCTCCGGATCGGCACGATGTTCTTGTACTCAGGTTTTCGCGACAACTCCGTGAGCAGCGCCACCATCTGCGGCTGCACGTCGACCGCGAAGACGCGGCCGGATCCCACGATGGGCGACATGCGTCGCGAGAGATAGCCCGTGCCCGCTCCGATGTCGGCGACGGTGATTCCAGGCTGCAGATGCAGTTCCTCCACCAGCAGGTCAGGCCGCTCTTCACTTGCGCGGCTCGGCCGCTCGAGCCACGGCGCGCCCTGGAAACCCATGATCGCAGCAATCTCGCGTCCCTGATAGAACTTACCGATGCCGTCGGGACTGCCGCGGCCCTCGCGATAAAGCGGCATCTCGACGGAGTTCTCGGCATTCGCCGTCCGCAGTGGCGAGGCGACGGTACCCAGCAAGAGGCAGAGGGTAACGAGTATCGATGACGTTCGAGCCGATCGCGTACCAAACATCGCGACAGTATGGCTCGTCACCTTCGCCGACGCGACATTTGTCGGCTGGGAGTATCCTGCCAGCCTCACCTATGGACTCCAGGATCATTGTAGCCCTTCGCTCCAGCCACCCGCGTCAAGACCACTAGACTGCGAGGGTATTCATACTGAGGTCGTTATGAAATCCAGTGCCTCCCCCGTGTCAATCGTCCTAGCGGCGAGCGCCTTTGCCGCACATAAACACCGTGACCAGCGCCGCAAGGGCGCCGAGGCCAGCCCCTACATCAACCACCCGATCGCCGTCGCCAACGTGCTCGCCAACGAAGCCGGCGTTAACGATCCGATCATATTGGCCGCCGCACTCTTGCATGACACCATCGAGGATACGGACACAACGCCGAAAGAGCTCGAGGATGAGTTCGGCGACGAGATTGCTGCCATCGTCATCGAAGTCACCGACGATAAATCCCTGCCTAAACACGAACGCAAGCGCCTGCAGATTGAACACGCAGCCACCTTGAGCAGCCAGGCAAAGCTCGTGAAGCTCGCCGACAAGATCTGCAATGTGCGCGACATGAGCCAATCCCCGCCCCTCGATTGGTCGCCCGAGCGCAAGGCCGAGTATTTCACCTGGGCAAAACAAGTCGTCGATCCGATGCGCGGCGTATCGCCCATGCTTGAAAACCTGTTCGACGCAGCGCTGGCCCGGCGCCCTGCTTGAGCAAAGGTCCCCTCGCCTTAACCTCGCCATCCGTGGCCAGCCGCTTGCTCCTCCATTTATGGCGTCGCTGCGTACCCGCTCGCCCGCCGTGCCTCGCGTCGATCGTCTTACCCGCGAGCGCCTGCGGATAGAGAGCCCGCTGCCGGCGCGCAATGGCGCAGAGTTGACAGCGCACAGGCGCGGTGCGGTAAATGGCGCTCTGGCCGGTCACTTTTTGGCGGTGCGAATATGGAATCCTGGATTTCTGGGCTCGCGCAACACGGCTACGCAATTCTGTTTGCTGTCGTCTTTCTGGAATCCGTCGGCCTTCCCCTTCCCGCGGCACTCGCGCTCCTGATCGCTGGCGCCGCAGCAGCGCGTGGCTCACTCCAGGTTCCTTATGCCGCGGTCGGGGCTCTCATCGCGATGCTGACCGGCGACAGTTTGATGTACTTATTGGGTCGCACGACCGGATGGTGGCTCCTCGGAGTGCTCTGCCGCGTTTCGCTGAACCCGGAAGCATGCGTTCTGCGTTCCGCCGATTCCTTCTACCGGCGCGGCCGTAAGCTGCTGGTCGTTGCAAAGTTCATTCCCGGGATCAATACGATGGCGCCGCCGCTTGCAGGCAGCATGCAAATGCGCTTTCTGTCGTTCTTGCAATTGGATCTGGTCGGCGCCGCACTCTACGTTGGGTGCTATTTTGGGGTCGGTTTTGTTTTCAGCGGCGCCCTACAAGCCATCACCCGAGGCTATCGAGCTTTCGGCAGGGTATTGAGTGGTTTCGCGATCGCGCTGGTTGCGGTCTATCTGGCTGTTCAAGTCTGGTTGTGGATCAAGGAGCGCGCGCAGCCCCCCGTCGCTTTTGCAGTCCCTCTTGAGGCGGCTGACGGTTCGCTAGCGGGCGCCCAAATATACGATGTTCGCAGTCACGGGTATTTTGAAGTTAATGCCGTGCGCATCAAGGGATCCAAGCGATTGGACCCTCACTCATTGCATCAAGCCCATGCGGATTTCGAAGAGCAGGTTTTTCTGTATTGCACGTGCGTACGCGAGGCGACCAGCAGACGGGTGGCACGGGAGCTTGAGATCAAACTTCGAGGCAAAGGCGTGCGCATCGCAGTTATTCAAGGTGGCTTACGCGCGTGGCGAAAGGCCGGGTTACCGATAGAGGTCGTGCCGCGCGATGACATGGCTGCACTTCCGGTTTTCGATTAGCGAGCGGCTGCTCCCTGTGCAGAAGGCACGCCATCAGTCGTCCTTTGGCACCGGGGGCATACCTAGCTGTTGCAGGAATGCCCCGTAGCGAGGGTCGCCAATGATCGATGCCAGGAGCGGGTCGCGCCTGCTCCAGATGATACCCGGGTCGTGCAGGGTCCGGGCCCGATCGAGCCACTCAAAACTCTTGTCGGTCTCTCCGAAGAAGGCAAAGGTCTCTGCGACTTGGAATTCCGAGCCCGCGGATTTGGCGACCAACGCCGCGAGCGCCGCCCGCGCTTCCTGGTCGCGATGCGTAACGAAGTAACCAAGGGGCAGCCCGAAGCTGCGCCAGGCAGGATCCGCCTCCGCTTCGAATGCGTCGAGCGCCGCCTGCGAGTCGCCCAGCCGCAGCAAGGCGCGCCCCAGTTCGTAGTGCAGACCGGGAAATTGCGCGTTGAGCTCGATCGCGTGGCGCAGCAATGAGGCAGACTCCGCCGGATGGCCTGCGTAGTGCAGCGCCCGGCCTAGAAACTTGCTATGCAGCAGATTGAGCGGATCGCCTTCGACCGCTCGCCGGAAGTGGGTCAGGGCATCGCTCATGCGGCCGCTGGCAATATTCAGGTGGCCCAGGCTCTGTTGCCCCAACGCGTTATTCGGATCGAGCGCAATGACCTTCGCGAGCTCCTTCGCAGCCGCCTTCCAGTCGCGGTCGTACTGCAGGTGAGCGATCGCGAGCATGGTGTACGGCTCCGGGAGCTGCGGATCGATGGCGATGGCGCGCCTAGCCGCGGTCGTGGTTTTCATAAATCCCGCGCCGTTCGTGTCTAGACCCTGCCCAACCCGGCGCACATGACAGAAGGCAAGCCAGGCCCACGCAGGAGCATAATTCGGGGCAAGCGCCAGCGCCTGCTGATACAGAAGTACGGCCTGATCGAGATCCGCCGCCGAATCCCGGTCTGTCAGGTAACGCGCCTGCAGATACAAGTTGTGGGCTTCGGTGCTGATGGTCTCCCTCGGCGCCATCGAATTGGACCCCAGCAATGTGATCTTGAGCTGCTCGCCCACCGCTTGCGCGATATCGTCCTGCACTACGAAAATATCGCGCACGTCGCGGTCATAAGTCTGCGACCACAGGTGGAAGCCGTTGTCGGCGCGCACCAGCTGCGCCGTGATGCGCATATGGTCGCCCGCCTTGCGTACGCTCCCTTCGAGCACGTGCGTCACACCGAGTGCGCGTGCGATTTCCTCGACGGTAGTTGGCTTGCCCTTAAAGGAGAACGAGGAGGTGCGGGCCGGGACGCGCAGGTTCGGAACCCGCGTCAGAACGTCGATCAACTCCTCGGCAAGACCGTCGGAAAAGTACTCCTGGTCATGCTTTTCGCTCATATCGACAAACGGCAACACTGCGATCGACTTATCCTCGACAGCCATCGTCGCCGGCGACTGGAAATGCAACCTACCCGCCAAAAAATACGCCGCAACCAACCCTAGAACGACCACGGCTCCCGCGATTCCCCACACTCGTCGCGGCGTTGTGGCCTTGCCCTTGACCGGAAACACTTGCGGCGCCTGGGTCGATGCAGCCGCGGATCCCGGTGCGAGATGCCGTCCGACGGCTTCCACCAATTTCCCAATCGCGCCGTCCGTATCGGCACCCGCATCAATCCACTGAGACTCGTTCAGGAAATATTCAAAGGCGGGGGTCAACGAAGAGCTATCGGTCCGCAGCGCAATGACCGGATGGCGTTTAGACGTAGCTCGCTCGAGTTCCTTGCCCACATGCGCGGAGGCGACAGCTTCTTTCGAGAGGATGAGGACCAAGACCCTTGACTCGTCGAGTGCTCGAACAATGCCCTCCGCATAGAGAGTGCCGGGTATTACGTCCCGAGGCGCGATCCAGCAGGGAAACCCGGCCGCCTCCAGCGCTGAACACACCTTTTGCGCTGCGCCCACATCGTGTGATGCATAACTGATAAACACCGACCGCGAAGCCGCAGGCGCAGGAGCGCCAGGCGGTTCGCGCACCGAATCTGAGGACTTCCCCATTCCGTCCTCCGCCATGAAGCACTCCCGACTCGACCTGGCGCAAATTCAACGATGACTCTAGCACCCCATTGTATCCGCGCCGGCCAATCTGTGCCCAACCCCTGGGCCTTTGGACGCCGAAATTTGCTCTCTGGGCGTCCGCGGAATTTCTCTGTCGCGATTGAAATACTCCTCATCCGTGGAGTGTTTGCCCTCCTCTATCAACCTCTCATACACAAGCTTTGGTCTGGCTATCAACTTGGCACGGATAGGATTGAGGCGAATATGAAAGCGGAGGCATAAATATGGAATGAAGTCGGCAGCAGAATCGTAAGTAGGAAAAATAACAAGAATGAACAGCGGCGGTGACCTGGATTTGCCTCCTTCTCGCTCCGTCATGACGCCTTCTAACCGACTGTCAGGCATGTTCTTTCGTCGGCGAGCGTACGACAACGCACAGACGATAAAAGCGACACGGAGGATCGTGCAAGAGTGGGCACAGATTGAACGATCATCCTCCCGCAACGTAATTCGCCGCGAGAGATGGAGTGGAATTTAATCAATAGAGGTTTCAGACCATGAATCGCAATATCACACGGCGCGCACTCGTTCGCGGCGGCCTTATCACTGGGGCGCTCATTCCGGTCACTGGACTTTTCATTAATCGGTTGGGAATTGCTGCCCCTGTTGCTTTGGATTCGACTGATCCGACGGCCAAGGCACTGGGTTATGTCCCAAAATCAGCGAAGCCCGATCAGCTCTGCGACAACTGCTCTCAATATCAGGGTAAATCGGGCGACTCACAAGGCGCTTGCACTCTTTTTCCCGGCAAGACTGTAACTTCTGGCGGATGGTGCATGACTTGGGCGAAGAAGCCCAGTTAGCTGCCCTCAAGCACGTTCTCCGCCGCTGCGCGGCGTAGTGTGCAGCGCAAAGGCGTTACGGCGGCCCGGATAATGTCTACCTGCTCCGCACTTCAGCATCGCTCAAATTTCAAAGCGGCCGTCGCCAGTCCCGCGGGCCGCCGCCTGCAACATCTATCGATACTTTGGATCGCGATAAACCTCCTGGCCTCCGACATACGTAGCCAAGGCCTTCATTTCTTTTATCTTTTCTACCGGAACATTCAGGAAGTCATCCGTCAGGACCGCGAAATCCGCCAGCTTTCCAGGCTCGATCGAGCCCTTGCGGTTTTCCTCGCCAATCAGTTTGGCATAATTGATCGTGACGAGGTCCAATAAAACGCGGCGATCAGCAATGCGTTGGTCTTGGCCGTACACGCCATCCGAAATGGTGTCCCGACTGGCAAAGTGATAAAGCTCCCAAAATGGATTGAACGGTATCACCGGAGTGTCGGTACCGCCCGCCACCAGCAAGCCCGCGTCCAGATAGGTCTTTACGGGTGTCACCTCGCTAGCCAAATCCCATCCCCAGTACTTCTTCAACACCGGCGCCGCCAAATAAAGATGGTCCTGCGTCGACACCATCAGCTGCAGCTCCTGCATTCGCCTGACCAAGTCAGGCCGGGTCACGAAGGCGTGCTCCATAGCCCAGCGCTTGCCAATGAGTGACTTGTCTGCATTGGCTTGTTCATAGCCGGTGAGGGCCTGCTCTACTGCCGCATCGCCCACGGCATGGGTCGTAGCCCGCCACCCTTGGCGATTGATTTCCTTTACAACGGTATTGAAGATATCGGGCGGGGTTGTCGTGAGTCCTGAATAGGTGCCCCCTTTCCCGTACGGCTCCTGATAGGGTCGGGACAGGTGACCCCCTTCAAACCCGCCATCAACACCCAATTTGATGCCGCCAATTCTGACCCAATCATCGCCGTCGTCCTGGCGCAGGCCCCACGCTGCGACGCCCCGATCGACATCCTCAGCGGTGCGAAAGCCGAACCCCGGCAAATACACGGTGTAGCGGACGGTCAGCTTGCCTTCTGCATCAGCTTGCTTCCACAATTTCACGGCTTCGAGCATGTCACCCTTATAAAAGCCCGGGATGCGAAGCGAGGTCAGCCCGTAGGGGTTGACTGCCCTTTGTGTCGCTAGAATATCCTCCATACTCAAGGGGCTTTCGGGCGGGAGTGGCACCAGACGCCTGGCATTGTCGAACAATTCACCGGTCAACTCACCGCTTGTATCCTTTGAAATCTGGCCTCCCGCAGGCGGCAGAGTATCCTTGTTGATGTTCCATTTCTTAAGGGCAATGTCGTTGAGAATGTAGGAATGTCCACCCCGCTCCAGTACCACGGGATTGTTTGGCGCGGCCTGATCGAGTTCTTTGGCTGTCGGCAGCCTCTGCTCATTCAGCTGCGCTTCATGCCAATCTTTATTCGATTTGATGATCGTCCCGGCCGGCACGCTTGCAGCAGCGTTCGCGACGACGGTCAGCAGTTCCGCCATGGAGCGGACGTGCGACAGGTCAATGCCGGTGCCCCCGCCTTCGCTATGGAAATGATCGTCGGCTAAGCCGGGGCTGACGAAATGGCCATGCAGGTCTACAACAATCGTGCGCCGGCCGATGAGCTTTTTCATGGCTGATGTCGAGCCGACAGCGACGAAACGATCGCCCGTTACCGCAAAAGCCTCGACGATCCTGTTGCTCACGTCTGCGGTGAAAACCTTGCCGTTGAAGTAGACCGTGTCAGCGGGAACCGCCAGCGCGGCCCCCACCGAGGCCAGCAGTACCGTTAACAAACAAGTCCCACTCCGGATCTTATTCACACTTGATATTTTATCGTAGATTGCCTCCAGCACTCAGCCGATGTGTCGACATCACAAATCTATGCCACCTGATCTGGATTCTCGCACCTTGCGCTTCCGCCGCTCACGCCATCCCGTTGATCACGGCAGCCCCTTACCCGGCTTTGCATCAATGCCGAGCGGTCCGATATTGAAGCCCGCGAGCAATTGGGAGTACTGTCGCTTCTCATGGCAGCCGCAAAGAGCCAGTCAAAAGCCGGCCGTACGCGCAAATCGGCGAGCCTCAAGCGCGCACGTGGAAAGCTCGCTCCGGGCGCAAGCGCCCGAGGGTTGGATGCCGCCGATGTCGTCATCGCCGTGGACAGCGCAGAAATTGCCGACGTCGTCGCGTTGATACGAAACGCCGGAGGCGCGCTCATCGGGGCTTATCGGGACCCATTGGGCGGGCGACCGCTCGTACTTGCGTCGCTGCCTCTGAGCGCGGTTCAGCCGACCCCCTTCCAGCGGGATTTGTCGCCCACCCACGCGAAGCGGCTTGCGGTGAAGATCGACGAGACCGCGGCATTCTTAGATCCGCTGATCGTCGTGCGCGGGGAAGATGGCCGATTGTGGACGCCGAATGGCCGTCACCGATTGGCTGCCGGGAAGGTCCTCGGGCTCAAGCAGATAACTGCGCTGATCTCCCCCGATGAGGCGCTCGCCTATCGCATACTTGCCCTCAACACCGAGAAGGCCCACAACTTGCGCGACCGGAGCCTCGAAGTTATTCGCATGGCCAGAAGTCTCGCAAAGCGTCACCTAGCGTCCAAGGAGGCTCAGTACGCCGCGGAATTTGAGTCCGCCGAACTGCTGACCCTCGGAATCGTCTATGAAAAGTCATCCCGTTTTGCCGGCGGCGCCTACAGCTCCTTTCTAAAGAAAGTAGATCGATTCAGCGAGCGCACACTCGCCGCCAGTTTGCGCGAGCGAGAAGGATTCGCAGCACGGTTGGTGGAAATCGAGGCCCAAACCAAGCGCATCATTCAGACCCTGCAGAAGCGTGGTTTCAAGTCGCCCTACCTACGCAACTACGTCGTGGCGCGCATCAACCCGGTGCGATTCTATAAATTAAAGAAGGGCGATAATCAGCCGCCCATGCCTCTCGCCCAAGCGCTCACGCGCATGGCGGCTGCCGCCAAGAAATTCAATCTCGAATCGGTGTCGAGCGCGGATCTAGCATGGGTGGCGGTGGGCGCTGGAGCCCAAGACTAACGCGTCGCCTGAAATAACAGACGCCAGCGAGCTGACTCTTCATCCAGCGTGCCGCAGCCTAGTTGACCACGCATGTGAAGTTACCTGCCTCTTCCAGCGAAGCGCCGATTTTCCCCGTGAACTTCGGCCACCGAGGATAGACGCACATGGGCCGCGTACGGCCGCTATATTCAGTGTTTTCATCCACGGCGATCAGCTCTTCAGGCGCGTGACCACTGTCCACCCAATGATCGAGCGCGGTCAGATCGTCGTACTTGGCGTTAAACGTGCCAAAGCCGTGTGACAAACCGGGTACCTTATAGTACCGAACGAAAGAGTCCATCGCCGCCTTGCCTTGTTTGACCAGATGGCGCTCGTAATAGGCGTCGGTGTTACCCGGTGCGATGAAGTCGTCCTCGGTTCCGTGTGCGAGAATGAGCTTGCCTCCCTTCAACCTAAACGGTGTCAGGTCGGCATCAGTGACGTCCAAGATCATTGCCACTTCCTCGATGCGTGCACGATATGCCGCAGGCTTGAACGTCAAGGGATCGTAGTTCGGGTCGCGAGTAATGATGTACTTTACGGTCGCGGCGCCGGCGGTGTAGAGAAGCGCATCCATACTCGTTGGCGGATTCCCTGGAACGCGCCGCGTCCCAAAATTAGATGTTACGAACCTCGATCCCTCGAGCAGCGCCCAGGGAGTGAACTCTTCCGCGCCCGCGACGGCAAAGCCCGGTCGATAGGGTGAAACGATGCGCGCCACGGCCTCGATTTGCGCATCCGACAGACAGCTCATGCCGCTGTCCTTACCGTCGCTACAGCGCAAGGTGTTCCTGACCGTGTCAATGTTGAAGGCACGATGGCAGGCCGCGATATTGCTGATGATGCCATCCGTGGCGCCATCCAACGGATCGCATGCCTTACGGACAGCATCGGTGAGAACCTTGGTTTTCTCTGGACTCAGCCATCCGGCGCCGTCGTTCGAATAGACTGTCTGCCCTACATTCAGAGACGCTAGGTGAAGCAACGTGACATTGTAAGCCGGGTAGTTCGCCACTACGCCGTCATAGTCCGCAGCGTAGTATGCCGCCGCGTTGAGCGCTTCATGTCCGCCCTGAGAGTTGCCGATGAAATAGGTTCGCGTCGGCTTCTTCATGTAACGTGCCATGATGATCTCGACGCCAACGTCGTGTACTTTTTTCACTGATTCCCGGCCGTAATTTTGCAGTGCCTCCACGTCGAGACCGAACCGTCCATCGAACCCTTGGCCGCCTTGATGGCCGCCGTCGCCGCCGGCGGTGACATAGCCACGTTTCAATGGATGCGAGACGGTCTTTGGCTGAAGCCCCTCGGCGCCGAGCCCCGTCACGAGAGAGCCGTCGAATCCGCCCCCACCCATCTGGAGTAGCTTACTATTCCAGCTGCTCGGCAGATTGACCTCGAACTGCATCCGTGGCGAGCTCGCATTCACAGGATGGATCCAGCCCTTCACCTCGCAGTATTCACCGTTGACGTTGCCCTCCGCGGTGGCGGATACGAATCGGCTGCTGTCGATGCGCGCGCCGCTGGTTGGCAGTCCGATCTTGGCCGCTGAGACAACTAAGCCCGATAGCGCCTCGCAGGCCTCACGCGGCGTAGCGCGTTCAGCGGCCACGCCGGTGCGACCCCCAAGCGCACCCGCCAGCCACACGATCGCGAGCATGCACGTTCTCATTTGTGTCGAAACCCTTCGTACATGGTGCTCACCCCACGGCGATAGTGGATGTATTCTATCCATCGGCGCACTTCCCTCGGCAGGTATTCTCCGTCTGGCCTCACCCTATGACGCGGTAGGAGCGTCCAGCAAACAACAAGCCGGTAACGTGGTAGTGATGACAATCCAGCGCTCCGGCATCCTGCCTCGCTGCGGCCCAGCCAGGACGTTTGATTCGCCTTCGGGACCGCCGCTGTGCGGAGGTTGGCGGGTCAGCTCGCGTGAATTCGGGCTTCTAGGGCCGCGGCTGTCAGGGTTTCGGCCCACGATAGACCCGAGATGGCAAGTTTGATCTGCAAAAGAGCCACGAAGGCCCATCACAGGTAGGATTCATCTCATGAAAGATGGATCACTTGCGATGAACGAGCAATCGTTCGACCGCCCTGCCAACAACGATACCGAAATCGAACTCTTGGCGCGCGAAACGGATTTGCCGCGCGAGCTCGTCGAAACACTATATGCCAGCGAACGCGCGAGACTTGAGCGGACCGCGCGGATCAAAACCTACATCCCTGTGCTGATACATCGCCACGTTAAAGCCCTGTTGCAGGAGCGACACCGCGCCTAGTGTCTCCCTGAAAACAGATTTCACCCGTCCCCGAGCACTTTCAGAGCCCGTTCGACGCGATCATCCTCCACGAGCAATTGCACGCCACCGGTTCCGCCTTCCATTCCAACGCCGACACCCACGACGACTGAGGGTATGCCGGCCGCGTCCAACGCGATCCTCGCCAGATCCGCTTCGACCCTCGTCGAATATGTCTTGATGGTTTTCATCGATATGACTGCGCGTGCGGCTCGCCCCCACCGGGTCCCCAACCATGTTCGGGACGGTTACCGGTGTTGCGCCGGCACCGCTAGCCGCTTAATTGCTCGCGCTACGTTTTGCTACCAGTTGCTGAACAACGGCAAGCGCTTGCTCGGCATTGGCATCGCCCGCAACTCCACCGATCGTCGCAACGATCTTGCCGTCGGACGTGACGACGAAAGTCGTACGTTCCGCCGTGCTATGGCCGATCTCGTTACCGCGGGAATCCTTCATCGCGGCGACGGCCTGGCCCTTATAGGTATCCGTGATTTTAATATCGTAGGATTTCGCGATCTCGCCCTTCTCATCCGAGGCCACCGGCAACTTGCCTGCGCAATATTTAGGATCCGCCGAGAAGTCGTTCAAGCGCGAAATACTGTCGAGCGAAACGCCGATGACGGAGGCGCCTGCGGCGGCAAACTTGTCGTGATTCTCCGCAAACGTATGCGCCTGTAGATTGCAGCCACCGGTAAAGGCGGCGGGATAGAAATACACCACTACCGGACCCTTCTTCAATGCGTCGCGAAGCGAGAATGTAAATTCCTTGCCGGCTAGAGAAGCCTCTGTTTTGAAGTCGGGCGCAGTGTCGCCCTGCTTCAGTGCAGCGAAACTTGACGTCACCGCCAGCACGAGCGACAAGAAACATAGGACTTTGTGTTTCATGGCGAACCTCCCATCATCTTGGCCGTCGATTAAATGAATCAGCTCGGGGTGGCCGGAATACATCTCGAGCGCCGGCCGAACATTATCAGGGATCCTCTCTGCCGTCACTGCGGCTCCTACAGCTTGGCGGTGGGCGGCCGTTCCGGCTGCGGCCCTGCCTTTCCTGGCCAAATCCCAGGGTCGAGGCGGGTCGAGGTTCACATCAAAGCTAGCCGACAAACCAAAGCCTTCGGGCGGCTTGTTACCGAGCCGCCCGATTTTCCGACTCTTGCAAAAACCGGAGTGCCTGCGCTAACGACGGTACCAACGGTCACGGGGAAAGCGATCGAATCGATAACGATCGTAATCACGACGCCAGTAACGGCCATGTTCATAACAATACGGACCGCAATAGACCGGTGCGTACCCGAACGGACCGACCACAGCAACGGCTGGAACATCGACCCCCACAGTCAGATAAGGGTGTGCCTCAGCCGAAACGCTGGCACCCACACCCGCAACCACAAGAGCAGCGCTCACTGCAACGGATGACCATTTGTTCATGGCGGCGATCCTCACTGTTGAACCCACAGGAGATTCAACGCGGTGCCGCCACAGTCGTTGACCCTCGCCTCGCTCGCCCCACGATAATGGGATTAAAAACGTGTAATCGTCATGGCGGCAACGGAGGGAATCGTCGATTCGTTGATACACCGCCCCAGAGGACGCTGCGCAGCGGACGGAGAACGCGGCCGGTGGAACGCCGGCCAAGGTGCCTGGCGGGTTTGCGGCCTGGTGCAGGCAAGAATGCCGGGTAGTCCGGGTCTTTACGCCGCCTTCTGCACTTCATGGTGAAACACCGGCACTACGCGATCCGACAGAATCGCCTGCAACTCCTCCCGCGACCTACTTTCCGGCGTGAGCCACGCCTCGACATGCTCGGGCTTCAAACTAATGATGCAGCGATCATGACCGGCCGCGGCGATGTCCGCCGGCGGCTCATCCGTAATGGCGGCAAAGCCGCGAACGTCGGGCTCCTTCGGATCGGTCCAGTGGGACCACAGGCAGGCGATGTACATGGTTTGCGCCGGTTCGGGCTTAAACTGAAGGACGACATTTTCTTCCTGTTCTCCAGCGCGAAGATCCCGATGTTCCATCGTGTGACGACTTACGTTTTCGTAAAAGCTCTCCACGACCATGATGGCGTGATGCGAGCCAAATTGTTCACCCCAGAACTTCTCCAGATTGTCCCGCCGCGCGTTGTACAGGCCAGGAAACTTCCGATCGTAGAACACCGGCTTGCCGGCCGGCCGACAGAAATAGCGCATGGGCGTGAGCATGTTCTGACCATCTTTTTTGACGATCACACCTGTATACACCATCGGAAAGATTCGATTGTCCTCCGGCTTGAGCTCTGAACTGCGCAGATCCGACAGTTTCGTCGTCAGCGTCGCGATCTTGACTGTCGCAATCCGCACCTCCTCCCGCCCCTTCTTACTCTCCTTTGTGCAGAGTGACCTCTCGGCATTCACAAGACGCGTCTTTTGGAAAAATAAATCCTTCTCAAACTTGGCCGCTGTCCGCGACCGATGTAGTTCGATGGCATCCTTGACACGCCGTTCTTGGTCATTTGCGGATTCGTCAAAGTTGGCTTCAAAGCCACGGGAGATGTTGATGGTCGGATCATCGAGGCGACGAAAAAACAATTTTTCGACCTCATCGAAATCAATTCGAATTCCTAACTGCCGATGCAGTTTGCGCGCCATCTGGATGACTTGAGCTGAATAGCACATGGTCGTCTTATTCTACCGCACGTTTTCGGTTAAATCGGTTCGCCACTCCACCCCGGCCTCATCCGCAGCCTTGCGACAGTCTCTTCAGTTGCGCAAGCGGCTGAGTTCAATGCCGCTGCCGACCGGCAGCAGTACTGAATCGAAGCGGCCGGTGGCGCGAACGTGCTGCCGGTAGCGTTCTCCCATTTCACGGAAAAAGGGCGGTTGAAGTATGTTATCCGCGGCGACAAATGCACCACGGGCGAGGTGTGGAAGCAGCAAATCAAAACAAGGAATATAGAGGTCTTTCCATAAATCTATCAGAACGAAATCGATCGGCTGGTCGAAGCTGCGTAGGTGTTCCCTTGCATCACCGATTCGGAATTCGACGAAAGGCGTGAGTCCTGCCTGCTCAAGTCGCGGACGAATGTAATCTACCTTGGAAGCATCCAATTCGAACGAGAACAGCCGACCACCGGTAACCCTTGCGGCCTCAGCAAACCAGAGCGTCGAATAGCCGTAGGAGGCGCCGAGCTCGACGATCGTTTGTGCACCTTGCCCCTTGATTAGGTTTGTCAGCACCTCGGCGCTCTGACGTCCAATTGGGATCAACATGTCATTCTTGCGGGCCTCAATTTCTTCCATTGGCAGCCCGCCCATGACGGCCACCTCTCGCTCCAATCGGGCGTCGTATTCAGCAAGTACAGATTGGACTTTTGAATCCATCAGACATTCCGCCTCAAGACTTTTGCCTGGATCACATTGTTCCCGCGAGTTTGGCTGACTTCGGATCGCCACGCCAGAACATCCGCCAGTTTCCACCTCACGCTTCTGTCTCACTTTAACCGCAGCCGGAAACCACCCTTCCGAGATAGGTCGATAAATGGAGGAACGTCAGAGACCTGAGCTGACACCTGTCATCCGCTGAAAATGCGCGTGTCGGAGGCTCAATTCCCTCCTGCAAAAATCCTTTATTTTGCTTGGAGTTACGATCCAAGCTCTTTTTATTACTCGGTCGATCGATTGACGACATACCGACTGGTTGGTACGGTTGTTGTATGAGTCCACGATCTATCGAGCCGTCACCGTCGGGCGGTGCGCGCAGCAAGCTTCTTGATGCTGCCGTCTCGATCATCCGTGAGAAGGGCTATGCCGCAACGTCCATTGACGAACTCTGCGCCAGCGCCGGCGTGACGAAGGGTGCGTTCTTTCACCACTTTCCAAGTAAGGACTCGCTCGCGGTCGCCGCCGCGAATCATTGGTCGGAGTTGAGCAGCGCGCTTTTCGCTGCCGCTCCCTACCACCGATTCGACGATCCGCTTGATCGCGTCCTCGGCTACCTCGATTTTCGCAAGGCATTGCTGCACGGTGAGGTTGCAAAGTTCACGTGTCTTGCTGGCACGATGCTACAGGAGACGTACGGAACCCACCCCGACATTCGACACGCATGCGATGCAAGCATCGGCGGTCATGCCGCTAAGGTGGAATCCGACATTGCCGATGCGATGAGGCGTTACCACATCCGCGTGCCATGGACAGCCGAAAGCCTCGCGCTGCACATGCAAGCCGTGCTGCAGGGCGCGTTCATCCTGGCGAAAGCCAAGGGCAACGCTGCGGTGGTCGAAGCGAGCATCGATCACCTGCATCGCTATGTCGAATTGCTGTTTCGTCGTCCGACGAAGAAGGCCAGCCGGAAGAACTGACCATGCCGACAACCGTACGCTTGCACAGAATCATGGGTAATGTGAGGGAGAAACGAGTCATGAAAAACAGAGCAATGTCGCGCCGGACGATTCTCGAGGCGGGTGCATGCGCACTGGCTGCGGCGGCGAGCATCCCGCAAATTGCGGGTGCGCGCGCGGAGACCGGACTAAGCCCGAAAAACGACGAGACTATCCGCAAATGGTATGCGTCATGGGAGAAGAAGGACTGGCGCCCGGTCGATATCCTGCTGGCGGACGACTTCACATTTACGAGCGCAAACAATGATGATCACATCAATAAGAGCACATTCAAAGTGCGATGCTGGGAGTCACAGATTGATTTTATCGAGCGGTTTGATTTGCAGCGGGTATTTGGAAGCGGCAACGAGGCGTTTGTGATGTACGTTTGTCGGACCAAAAACGGCAAGACGTTCCGCAACGTGGAGTATTTCCGGCTTAAAGATGACAAGGTGGAGGCCATCGAGTGCTACTTCGGTGCGCAATCCAGCTTTCCATCTGCAGTGAGCACCGGGTAGAGGTAGCAGGCGGTAGCCAGCCGCGTCATCGACGCAGAATTGGTATTGAGCAGGTGCTCCGCTGTCGAGGTATCCGCTGCGACATCCCCGTGCAGCACACCGGAAAACATGCAATTTACCGTTTCCCTTACAAGCTTTGGCGCCAGATTGCCCTCGTGTCGAAGGTCACGCGGATGTAACCTTTGCGCGAGGAATCCCATGCTTGTAGATAACATTTTGCTTGCGGTGATATTGCTGGGCTTTGGGCTCGGTGTTATCGCTGTCGCTGCTGACTGCCTATCGTTCCGCTCCCATCAAGTCGCAACGCTCAAAGCCGCTGTAGATCTGCGCTCGCTATATCAGCGGGCTGCTAAGAGGACAAAACTGCTCGCGATGCGACGTCGACGAACTTGATTGCTTGGGGGCCCTGTCACGAGCAATCCGACCCGCCTACGGCGAACCTAGATGCGGTCTGGAACAGCTCCCGCTGCCCCATGACAAAATTTGAACTTCTTGCCGCTGCCGCACGGACAGGGGTCATTGCCGCCAATCTTTACGCCACCCGCATGGGCCACAGCCACCGCATCCAAGGCAGATTTCTGTTGCTGCAAGGCAAGACTCGTCGAGTTCTTCCCAAAAGCCAAAATGCTCGGAAGTACAACGAAGAAATTGATTGCCAAACCAGCGGACACCCAATGGAACCAATAGATGAGTAGCAATGCAGCGCCCTGACCCACAAGCAGTAACAGGCCCACTCTGTGCATGGGCTCATCTTCAAATCGCTGTGTCATCAGATCTGTCAACTCATG
>Ga0210394_10003149_pt1 | contig 21250 bp, 15 predicted proteins | sample IncBWC12MmetaG_FD_160121 | JGI IMG/M metagenome (GOLD analysis project Ga0210394, IMG submission 160121) | Forest soil microbial communities from Barre Woods Harvard Forest LTER site, Petersham, Massachusetts, United States - Inc-BW-C-12-M | ecosystem: Environmental > Terrestrial > Soil >...
AACCGTTGCTCTGGCTCACTGGCTGCACCATTACAACTGGCACCGCCCACACTCGGCGCTACACTCCATGCCACCGATCGCTAAACTCGGCCTCAAGGGGAACAAACTCTTGAAGCTCCACATCTAGAGTGCGAGGCACGTCACAGTTCACGGTCCGTTCAGGGCCCGGGGTGTGTCATTCACGGCACGGGTTGGCATAGTGCGCGCCGTGTGTGCGAACCATGACGTCCTGAGGAGAGAGCTTATGAGAGCGATTCGTTTCGTGTTGCAGTCGGCGGTGGCCCTGGTGGCGCTCGCGCCCCTGGCCCACGCGCAGAATGTGAGTGTAAATGCGACGATCACCGGCGAAATCGTTCCCGGTGTGTATGGCCACGTGGTGCTGGGTAACCGGCCGCCACCGCCGCTCGTGTACGCGCAGCCGGTAGTCGCCGTGCCGGTGGTGGTGGCTCAGCCGGTGCCGATGGAGCCGCTCTATCTGCACGTGCCGCCGGGTCATGCCAAGAACTGGCGCAAGCATTGCCACGAGTACCAGGCCTGCAACCGGCCGGTGTATTTCGTGAGATCCGCGGAGTACGAGCCCGGCTATCGTCCCGGCCACGAGGAGCGCGATCACGCTCACCACGGTGACCAGGGCAATCACGGACATGGGGACGAGGATCGCGGCGATCGCGACCGTGACCACGGGCACCACGACGACTGACCTCATGGCTGAATAAGCCGTCCGCGCGCTGCGCCCGGCTGCTCCCGGATGAGCCTTCCGGGAGCGCCGCGCGCCGCGCGGGTGCGCCGGAGCGCCTCGATGATCTAGGATACGCGCACAACAAGAACGGAGCGCGGATCCATGGGCCGTTATCGACGCCATCTCATCGGCCTCGCCATCGCCGTGGTGCTCCTCGGCGCGTACGCCGCCGCCGGCTTTCTCGCCGTGCCGTACTACGCGCGCCGGAGCCTGCAGGACTTTGTACGCCAGCATTACGGCCGCGCTATCGTCATGGCCGAAATCCGTTTCAACCCGTTCACGCTGGCGCTGGATGTCCGCGGGTTCTCTTTGCCGGATGCCGACGGGCGGCCCCTGCTGTCGTTTAGCCGGCTGCACGTCGGTCTGCAGCTGGCGAGCCTGTGGCGGTTTGCTCCGAGCTTTGGCGAGATCATCCTCGAGCAACCCTACGTGCGTGCCGCGGTACGTGCCGACGGCGCGCTGAATCTTGCCGACCTCGGCAAGGGCTTTCCCAGCGCGCCCGCAAAGCCGCCACCGAAATCGGAACCCATGCGGCTGTTCATCCGGCGCCTGGCCGTGATCTCGGGGACCGTGGCGTTCGAGGATCAGGATCGGACGCGGCCGTTTCACGCGGAGTTCAAGCCCATCGCCTTCGAGCTGCGCGACTTCAGTACCACCGCCGGGACCGGCAACGGCTACACACTGAACGCGGCCTCGCCCGAGGGCGAGCGGCTCATCTGGAGCGGCACGCTGCGCCTCGAGCCCGTCTCCTCGCACGGCGTGTTCGAGATCGCCGACCTGCAGGCGCGCACGCTGTGGAGGTACCTGCGCGAGAGCCTGTCGTTCGAGATGGCCTCGGGCGTCATCGGCATCAAGGGCGACTACGATCTGGCGAGCCAGGGCGGCCCGCTGGGCCTCAAGCTCAACGTGCACAACATCCTGGTGACCAAGCTCGGTCTCAAGCCCAACGGCGCTGCCGAGAACTGCATCGACCTGGGGCGCATCGAGATCGCCGACACGCGGCTCGACCTGAGCAGGCACTCGGTCGACATTGCGAAGGTGCAGGTCTCCGGCGGTGACGTTAAGGCCTGGATGAGCGAGCAGGGACGGCTGAATCTGCTCGATCTGGTTGCTGCCCCTGCTGCGCCCGCTGCGCCGGGCACGGCGCCTGCGCAGGCGGGCGCTCCCACGGCAGCGGCTGCGCCCGCGACGGCGACCTGGACGGTGTCGGTGCCCGACATCGCAATCGCCGCTGTCAAGGTGTCTGCCGAGGATCGCCAGATCAAACCGGCCGCCGCCCTGGTGCTCGATCCGTTGAACGTCCAGGTTGCCGGCTTCAATACCTCACCGGACGACACGCTCGACCTCACGCTCGATTCGCGAGTCAACAGCTCGGGCAAGATCAACGCCAAGGCCCGGGTCACCGCGAAGTCCGGCGCCGTGAGCGCGCACGTCGAGGCTGCGGACCTCGGTCTGCCGGCGTTGCAGCCCTACTTCGCGCAGTACACGTCGATGACCCTGCTCAAGGGGACGCTCGGCGCCAAGCTCGACATCGAGCGCGGCGCGGATGGCTCGCTCGCCGTCAAGGGTAAGACGCGGGTCGCGGGATTGAGCACCGTGGACAACGCGCTGAAGCAGGACTTCGTCAAGTGGAAGGAGCTGCTCATCGCAGATCTGAGCTACCACTCGAAGCCCGCGGGTCTGCGCATCGGGACTGTGACCGCGCTCGAACCCTACGTGCGCATGATCATCACGCCCGATCGCACCGTGAATATCAAGAACGTACTCACCCCGCCGGGCGCTGCACCCGGGACGCCACCCGCCACGGACAAGCCGGCGGCTGCGGATGCATCCGGCCCGCGCGCCGCGGCGCCGGTTCAAACGGCGGCCCCGGCCGCCGGCGCGGCCACGCCTTTCCCCGTGTCGATCGGCACTGTCAGGTTCATCAACGGCTCGGCCGACTACTCGGACCTGTGGATCAAGCCGAGTTTTGCCGTGGGGATCCAGACGCTCGAGGGCACGGTGAGCGGACTGTCCTCCGATCCGAAGTCACGCGCCAAGGTGGAACTGAACGGCAAGGTCGATCGTTACTCCCCGGTGCATATCGGCGGGCAGATCAACGTGCTGTCGGCGCAGCTCTACACCGACGTCACGATGAGCATGAAGGATCTCGACCTCACCATCGTGAATCCGTATTCCGGTCATTTCGCCGGCTACAAGATCGACAAGGGCAAGCTGTCGGTCGACGTCTCCTACAAGGTCGAGCAGCGCCAGCTCGCGGCTCAGCAGCACTTCGTCGTCGATGAGCTGCAGCTCGGTGATCGGGTCGAGAGCCCGGATGCCGTGCACCTGCCGCTGAAGATCGCCGTGGCGCTGCTCAAGGACCGCAACGGCGTGATCGATATCAACCTGCCGATGAACGGCTCGCTGGATGATCCGACTTTCAGCATCGGACCGATCATCTGGAAGGCATTCATCAACCTGATCGTCAAGGCTGCCACCGCACCGTTTGCGCTGCTGGGCCACCTGTTTGGCGGCGGCGAGCACCTGAACATCGTCGAGTTTGCCGCCGGCAGCGCGGACCTCGATCCGCCCGCCAGGGAGCAGCTGGCATCGCTCGTGAAGGCCCTCAAGGAGCGGCCGCAGCTGAAGCTCGACGTGCCGATCGTGTTCTCGCCCGGTGTCGATCGTCCGCAGATGGCCGCCGCGCGGCTGCGCCAGGAATTGCTGGCGCGAGCGCAAAACACCCACCAGGGCAAGAAACACCCCGATGCGGGGGAGCTGGCGCTCGCCGATCCCGACAGGCATTTTCACCTGCTGCTCGATCAGTACCAGGCGGACCTGGGCAAGGAGGCACAGTTGCCGCCGTCGGCCGCGGCGCTGCAGGCGGCCAAGGCGAAGGAGACGCCGGCGTACGAGGCGGCCATCGCCGATCTCAACGCCGCACTGATCAATCACATCGAGGTGCCGGACGCCGACCTCGAGGCACTCGGCAAGCAGCGCGCGCAGGCGATTCAGGATGCGCTGCTGTCGGATGGCCAGGTCGATGCGACGCGCGTGTTCATCGTCAACGCGCCGCCGAAGCCCGACAGCGGCGACAGGGTCAAGGTGGAGTTGGCGGTGAAGTGAGCGGCGGGAGCTGGCGGGCCGCCGGCTTCGCCTGCCGGGCGCCATCGTACAGCCCCCAGTGTGATTCTTCCGGGTGCGGCCCGGGAACCGGGCTGGCATCCTCGCTGCGCCACGGGGCATCGAAGGCGGCGAAGTACGCGAACGCGCGGTCGCGGTTGGCGGGGAAGTGCTGGCGCAGCTGCCGGTAGAAGGATGCCTGGCGCGCCTCGGTGAAGCCGGCGCTCGCGGGTGCTGTCGGCACGCCCGTTTCCCTCACCAGGATGGGTCCGCAGTAGCTCTGCGCGAGCTTCATCACCACGTTCAACACGAACTGCGCGGCGGTGCTGTCGGGCGCGTCGCGGAACCACGGCTGGAAGATGGGATGCACGTTGATCAGGAGGAAATCGAGTTCCCCGAGGAGCGCCGCGGCCGACTCCGGGTAGTACATGTGGAACGGCTCGGTGGTGGACAGTGGTGTGTGAGGCAGCCGGGCGCGCAGGCGAGCGATGGCCACGCCCAGCGCTTGCGGGTCGCTGCGCCGACTGAAGAGCAGCTCATTGCCGAGGGACACTCCCACGACCAGCTGCGGGTAGCGGCGCGCGGCGTCAGTCGCTGCGTCGAGTTCTGCCTCGTTGAGCGGGTTCCACACCCCGATGATGAGAGCCCGAAACTTCAGCGACGCCGCGATGGAGGGGATGTTCTCGGCACCGTGCACCGCATCGTAGGTGAGGAGCGAATCGAACCGCGGCCTCAGGATCGCCAGATCCGCGCGGATATTCGCCGCATCAGCCGGCGTGACGCGGCCGTTTGTCACCTGCAGGGACGTCGGTTGATAGGCCACGAAGCGCCCGTGCGCCAGCGCCTCGCGCAGGCGCGCCAGGGCCGGTGCCGCGGCGGCGCCGTGATGGCAAACGGCCTGCGTGGCTGCACTCAATCTGCAGTCCGCCGTCGCACCGAGGGTGGCGAGGAGGAGGGCGATGAAGCGGATCACTGTGGGCTGGCTCCCGTGTGACCGGTTGTGCCAGAGTCTACGACGCCGCCAGCCCGGCGACAGGCGCTCTTTAAGGAGTCACGGTCATGCCGAGCCAACACGACAAGGCGCTGCGCTTTCGCGCGCTGCACGAGACTCCGGGCATCTTCGTGATTCCTAACGTCTGGGATGGCGGCTCGGCGAGCGTCATGGCGGGACTGGGATTTGAGGCGCTTGCGACCTCGAGCGCCGCGTGCGCGGCGACACTGGGCAAGCTCGACGGCGAGATCACGCGCGAGGAGGCGCTGGCGCACGCACGTCTGATCGTGGCCGTAAGCCCGCTTCCCGTGGCCGCCGATCTGGAGAGCGGCTTTGGCGACTCACCCGAGACGGCGGCGGAAACCATCCGCCTGGCCGCCGCTGCCGGCCTGGTGGGCGGTTCGATCGAGGATGCCAGCGGCAATCCGCGCGCGCCGATCTATGCGATGGGACAGGCGGTGCAGCGCGTGGCGGCCGCAGCGGAAGCGGCCCACCGCCTGCCGTTCCCGTTCCTGCTCACCGCGCGCGCCGAGAACTTCCTGCACGACAAGCCTGACCTGGACGACACCGTGAGCCGCCTGCAGGCCTTCGAGCGCGCCGGTGCCGATGTGCTGTTTGCACCGGGTTTGCCCGATCTCGCCGCGGTGCGCATCGTGTGCAGCGCACTCACGAAGCCGGTCAACTTCATGGTCGGGATGCGCGGCAGATCGTTCGCGCTCGCCGACCTTGCGGCCGCCGGGGTCAGGCGAGTGAGCCTTTCCACCTCGCTGTATCGCGCCGCGATCACCGGCCTGCTTGCGGCGGCGCGGGAAGCGAAGCAAGCCGGGACCTTCAGCTACGTCGAGACCATCATGAGAGGGGACGAACTGGGCAGGTACCTGCGACAGCAGGCGGCAGCGCGCGACGGCGCATAAGAGCGCGCTGCGTATCAAGCCGCTCGTGGGGCGTGCTGCCCGTGAACATCGGGCAGAAACGCGGCCAGCAGCCCGATCAGCGGCAGGAAAGCGCACACCTGGTAGACGAAGTCGATGCCGCTGTGGTCCGCGAGCTTGCCGAGCACCGCCGCGCCGACGCTGCCCATGCCGAACGCCAGTCCGAAGAACAGTCCCGCGACCATGCCGGTGCGGCCGGGCAGCAGGTCCTGCGCGTACACCACGATCGCCGGAAACGCCGAGGAGATGATCAGGCCGATCGGCACGGTGAGCACACACGTCCAGAGAAGATTCGCGTGCGGCAAGAGCAGCGTGAACGGCAGGACACCCAGGATCGAGGCCCAGATGATGTACTTGCTGCCGAGCCGATCTCCCAGGGGTCCGCCGGCCATGCCGCCCACGGCGGCGGCGGCCAGGAACACGAACAGCAGCAGCTGCGAACTGCGCACCGAAACGTGAAAGTGGTCGATGAGATAGAAGGTGTAATAGCTCGTGAGGCTCGCGAGGTAGATGTACTTCGAGAACACCAGCGCCAGCAGCACCGTGATCGCGAGGACCACGTGACGGCGCGGCGCACCCGATGCCTGCGATCCCGCCGCGTGCGCCAGGCGCGTGATGCCGTGCGTCTTGTACCAGTGCCCGACATTGATGAGCACCGCGATGCCGAGCAGCGCCGCACCCGAGAACCATGCCACGCTTGACTGGCCGCGGGGCAGCACGATGAAGGCCGCGAGCAGCGGGCCCGCCGCGGTACCAAAGTTACCACCGACCTGGAACACCGATTGCGCGAGTCCGTGCTTGCCGCCGGAGGCCATGCGCGCCACGCGCGAGGATTCGGGGTGGAACACCGAAGAGCCGGTGCCGATGAGTGCGGCCGCGAACAGCAGCAGCGCGTAGCTGTCGGCAAAGGCGAGCAGCACCAGCCCCACCAGCGTGAAACCCATGCCGGCGGCGAGTGAATAGGGGCGGGGACTCTTGTCGGCGAAGGCCCCCACCAGCGGCTGCAGGAGCGAAGCGGTGAACTGAAAGGTGAAGGTGAGAAGCCCGATCTGCGTGAAGCTCAGCCGATACGAGCTCCGCAGCATCGGATACAGCGCCGGCAGCAGCGACTGCATCATGTCGTTCAGCAGGTGGCAGAAGCTGATGGCCGCCAGGATGCTGAAGGCCGTGCGCCCGGCGGCGCTGGCGACGGAGACTCGGGCGGATTCGTTCAAACGGGAACTCCGGCGTGATCAGTGACTGCGATCCGGCGCTGCCTGCCAATGTGCCGCATTCCGCGCCTCAGGCCCATCTCTCCAAAAGGGGGTGGGCTTCGCCTGCCACAAAAAAGCGCGGTGCACCGCCTTGGGTGCACCGCGCCACATGAAGCTCGCGGACGCCGGAAGGTCTAGAACCGCTCTCCGAATCGCAATCCTATCATCCGCGGTGTGTTGATGTTGGCCAGGGGTTTCAGCCCGCAGATGGGTGTGCCGCTGCTGCCGAAGATGGTGCACTCGGCGAAGCGGTACAGCTCGACACGCTTGTCGAACAGGTTGTCGACGAACAGCTCGGCGTTGAACCTGCCGCGCGTCAGTCCCGCGGTGACATCGAATATGCCGTAGGCCGGCTGTCTGCCGATCAGCGCGGTGGCGGCCGGCGAGAGATCGGAATTGCTCGAGCTCTGGTAGACGTAGGCACCCTGCAGGTGCATCTCGCCACTGCCGAGCGGGAAAGTGTAGCGCGCAGTCGCATTTCCCTTGAACTTGGCCACCGTCGGCAGCTGCGTGCCCGAGGGCACCGAGTCCCACGCCGGGCAGCTCGACAGCGGGAAAGGCACGCCGGTCGCCGGGTTGGTGTCGAGGCAGAAGTCCTGGTTCATTTTCGGATCGAGCTCGGTGGCCGCGGCGGACAAGGTGAAGCCCGGGGTGACCGCCCATTCGATCTCCTGCTCGGCTCCCTTGATGCGCGCGGAGCCCGCGTTGCGGATGATGGTAAAGGAGTTCTGACCGAGGAAGCCGAACTGGAAGTTCTTCCAATCCTCCCAGAAGAACGCGCCGTTCACACGCAGGTGGTTGTTCAGCCAGGTGGTCTTGAACCCGAGCTCGTAGTTCTTGAGGAAGTCCGGGTCGTACGTGGCCAATGGCGGATCCGGTGGAGCCTGCGTGCGACGATTGATGCCGCCCGGCCGGAAGCCCTTTGACACGGTCGCATACACCATGTGGTCCGCATCGAACTTGTAGGTCAGGTTGAATTTCGGCGTCGAGCCGTCCTTCTTGACCTCGTTGGCCAGGTCGATACACGGGCCGCCGAGGATGCCGGGCTTCACGCATCCGGTACCATCGGCGTTGCGGGTGCCATCGGGCTGGAAGGTGGTCGCTCGCTCGCCGGAATGCGAACCGTAGACGTTGTTGAAGCCGAAGCCGAAGAAGCCGTCCAGGGAGTTGTCGTAACGGAAGAAGCGGTAGCCGACGGTGCCGGTGAGCTTGGGTGCGATGTCGTAGCTCAGCTCGCCGAACACCGCGTAGTCGCGGTCGACGCGAATCTGATCCGTGAGCCACAAGGTCTGCGGCCAGCCGGTGACCGACTTGTCGGTCGGCAGCTGGTCCACCAGGTAGTTCTGCAGGATGTAGTGCTGCTGGCGCTCGGTGAACAGGCCACCGACGAAGCGCAGCGGACTGTCCTTGGGCGTGGTGATGCGCAGCTCGTTGCTGAACTTGCGGTAGTGGTCGCGGCCCTCGATGTGCTGCGACGGATCGATCAACGCGCCGGCGTCGTTGGTGAAATAGGAGATGTAGGTGGTCTGCTTGTCGTACAGGAACGAGTAGTCGGTGTAGTCCGTCGGCGTGTGATCGTCGCGCTTGAGGTAGCCGCTGGCGAAGGTGATGTCGAAGTTGCTGATCTTGCCTTCCAGCGTCAGCGCCGCCTGCCACCACTCGTCAGTGATCCCGTCTGGATAGTAGCGCGCCGTCGACAGGCCACCGGCGATGGACGGATCGACCGCGAAATTGCCGTTCGCCCTGGTGTGCTGTCCCATGAGCGTCGGCGTGAGGGTCCAGTTGTCGTTGAGGTTGACCTTGAGTGCCGCGCGCGCGCCATAGGTGTCGATATCGTTGAAGCGTTTCTTGGCCAGCGTCGGCGTGCTCACGCAGCCCGCCGGCGCGGGGTTGGTGTTCGCCAGACAGATTCCCGAGGTCGGGTAGGTGAAATTACGCGGGATATTGTCGATATAACCGCCGTCGTGCTCGGCCCAGCCGACCAGGCGGATGGCGGCATTGGCGGACAAGGGCTGATTGACAAAGCCCTCGGCGACATAGCCGCCCTGGCCGCGCACGGTATCGCCCTGCAGATCGTAGCCGGCCTTGAAGCCGGTGGGGTCGGGCTTGTTGGTGATGATGCGCACCGTGCCGGCCTCGGAACTGGCGCCGTACAGCGTGCCTTGCGGACCGGCGAGCGCTTCGACCCGCTCGACGTCGTACACGTGCATATCGAGCGCGCCCTGGATGGTGGTGATCGGCTGCTCATCGAGGTACACGCCGACGCTCGGCAGCGGACCGGAGTGGTTGCCGTTGTCGCCGCTCGATACGCCGCGCATGAACACGCGGGCAAATCCCGGGCCGCCCGACTGGTAGGCGACGCTCGGCAGGTACTTCACGTAGTCATCGAAATTCTGCACACCGAGCTGCTCGAGCTTCTCGGTGCCGATCGCGGTGATACTGAGCGGCACGTCCTGCAGGTTCTCGGCGCGCTTTTGTGCGGTGACCACCACTTCCGCCAGTCCGCCGGTATCGGCCGTGTCGGCGGCGCACAGCCGCGGCACCGCCGCCATGATGGCAGCGACAATCGGCGCCCGCCGCAGCACCAGCGGTAACCGCCGGCTGCGCGTGGCTTCCGCTCTTTTCAGCTTGCGTGATCGGCTGCGCTGCATGAGATCCCCCTCGGTTGATTCGTCGTGATGCTCAGCCGTGATGCTGGCTGTGGAAAAGCGGGTGTGTCGGGATACGCCTCGAGTACCGGGCCTAACGCCGCCTTCAGCGGCTCGAGCCACGACTCGTAGTGGCGCCACTGCTCCAGTCCCTCGCGGTAGATGGGCGTGCGCACCTGCTCGGAGCTCGCGGTGCGCACTGCACGTTCGTTCTCGTAAAAGCGCAGGCAGGCCGGCTCGAACGGCAGACGGCAGTACGCGAGCAGGCGGCGCACCTCGCCCTCCGTGTCCTCGATCATCCGTTCGTAGAACACGCGGTGCACGCGTCCCGGAAGCACTGAGTCGAAATGCGCCATGAGCTCGACGTAGTCGCGATAGTAACTGCCGAGTTCGGTGAGCTCGTAGGTAAAGTTCTGGCCGCGGGCGAAGTGTTGCTTGAAGCCGGAGAAACAGCAGCCCAGCGGATGGCGGCGCGCGTCGATAATGCGCGCGTTGGGCAGCATCAGGTGTATGAGTCCCAGGTGCAGGAAATTGTTTGGCAACTTGTCGATGAAAAAGGCGCGGCCGTGCTTGCGCTGGATTCGGGTGCGCGCGAGATAGTCCTCACCGAGCGCGCGCAGCTCGGCCGGCTGCAGGGTCGCCAGAGCTTCCGGGTAGCGCAGCCCGCCGCTGCCGCGCGCGCCCACCGCATGGGCCATGGCGGGAATGTCGGGCAGCTCCATGGTGCCTTCGACCTGCGAGTGACTCGCCAGGATCTGCTCGATGAGCGTGGAGCCCGCGCGTGGCAGGCCGACGATGAAGATCGGATCCGGGTCGGGAGCACCCTGGTCGGCACGTGCGGCGAAGAACTCGCGCGTGAAAAGCACGCGCGCACGCGCGAGATGCTCACGGCCCTGGGACGCGTCGTAATGGACCTGGGCGCGCCGCAGGCAGTTACCTTGCCGGTAGTGCTCGAAGGAGGGGCCGTAGTCCTCCTGATCCTCGAGACTCTTACCCAGTGCGAAATGAAAGTGATACCGGTCTTCGGTCTTCAGATCGCTGCGCTCCAGTTGCGCCTGCATCTGAGCCAGCTCCTGCGCGCCGAAGCGGAAGGTCTTGAGGTTGGCGAGGCTCCACCACGCTTCCCCGAGACCGGGATCCAGCTCGAGTGTGCGCCGGTAGGCGCGGATCCCCTCGCTCGTCCGGCCGGCGGTCTTGAGCGCATGTCCGTAGCTCAACCACAGCTTCGCCTGGCTCGGGTACTGCTTGAGCACGCCGGTGTAGATGTCGATGGCGCGCGCATATTCCCCGATACCCGCGAGGATCGCGGCCTCGAGACTGCGGTAGTTGGGGTTGCCCGGTTCGGCGGCGAGCAGCTGCTCGATGTGCGGCAGGGCAGCGGCATGCTTGCCCTGGCGGTACAGCGCCACGGCGTAGTTGTGACGAGCACCGGCGAAGCCGGGCGCGAGCTCGAGGCAGCGCGCCAGCAGATTCTCAGCGTCGTGATAGCGGCCCAGGCGGGCGGCGACCTCGGCGAACATGCGGATCGCAGCGATATCGGTCGGATGCTCGCGCAGATGAGGGCGCAGCAGCGCTTCGGCTTCGGGGATGCGGTTGTCGCACAGCGCGGCGGCCGCGGCCATCAGGTGCGGGTCACGCGTGGACGCCTTGAGAAAGCGCGCACGTGCACTCTCAGCTCCCGCGTCATCTCCCATCGCCGTGAGGTGATCGGCGAGCGCACGCCACGCGTCCGGAAGATCCGGGTTCAGCGCCAGAGCCCGGCGCAGCGGCACGACCGCATCCTCGCCGCGCGCGAGCGCGCCGAGCGTGACAGCCAGTTCCAGCTGCGCCGCGGCCCACTGCGGCTGCGCCACCGCCAGCGGAGCGAGCACCGCGAGCGAGGCCTGCGCATCGCCCCCGTTGCGGTGGGCGATGCCGAGAATCAGCAGCGCGCTCGGATTGCCGGGGACGGTACTCAGGATCTCGCCGGCCTGCTTGACCGCCAGCGCCGGATCGCGTTCCAGCAGGCGCACGGCGTGGGCGAGGGCGACGTCCAGCGACCCCCGCGGCTCCGCTGCGCCGCTCCCCGCATTCATGTGACAAATCTACCACGATCCGTCGAAGTCCGGTCACGCGCCGGCGGCGAGGGCGCACGCGCAGCCGCAATCTAAGGGACGACCCTGATGCCCGGCACACGCCGGAGGCCTTGTCTGGGATACGCAACAACTCTAATGTGGCGTCCCCGTGGACGTCCGCGAGTCAACCCGAAGCTATGAGCACTGGCTCGCCGCACGCGTGCCGGTGCTGCGGGGAGATCTCGATCTAAAACACCGCCTGATGTCGCGGGATGTCTTTTCCTTCCTGCGGGCCACCTTCTACCGCTGGGCACAGCTCTGGCCGGACGTGTGCGACGCACTCGCAGACGCGCCTGCGGTGCTGGCGGTGGGTGATCTGCACGTCGAGAATTTCGGCACCTGGCGCGATGCCGAAGGCCGTCTGATCTGGGGCGTCAACGACTTCGACGAGGTCGTGACGTTGCCCTACACCCAGGATCTGGTGCGCCTGGGTACCAGCGCACTGCTCGCCGTGCAAGCATCGCGTCTCACGCTCTCGGCCCGCCGCGGCTGCGAGTCGATTCTCCAGGGGTACACCGAGTCATTGCGCACCGGGGGCGGCGCCGCCGTGCTGGCGGAACGCTATAGCTGGCTGCGCGATCTGGCGGTGGCGCGCCTCAAGGACCAGCGCCCCTATTGGGACCACATGCGCTCGCTGCGCACCGTTGCGGGGCGGGTGGATGCGCGGCTGCGGCGCCTGCTGGTGGCGGCGATGCCGGCGCGCGCACTGGATGTACGCCTGGCACACCGCCAGGCCGGGGCCGGGAGTCTGGGCAGGCTGCGCATCGTGGCCCTCGCCAACTGGTGCGGCGGCATGGTCGCGCGGGAAGCGAAGCCTCTCACGGCTTCGGCGTGGCTGTGGGCGCACCAGGCGCGTCTCGCGGGCCCACGCTACGCCGAGCTCATCGGGCGCGCAGTACGTGCTCCGGATCCGTTCCTCGCCGTACACGGCAAGTGGCTCATCCGCCGCCTCGCTCCCGACTGCAGCCGCATCGAGCTCGCGAGCCTGCCGCGCGGGCACGATGAGAGGCGTCTGCTGTGGATGATGGGCTGGGAAACTGCCAACATGCACCTCGGCAGCCCAAAGCAGCGCCGCAGCATCCTCAGCGATCTCGGGCGCAGAAAGAGCACGTGGCTCACCAAAGCCGCCGAGCACATGGGAGAAGCCGTCACGCGCGACTGGCGCCAGTGGCGTAAATGAAGGATCTGACGCAAGGGCCCATCACGCGGCTGCTGGTGGCCATGGCGGTGCCGATTGCGATCGGCATGCTGTTTCAGACCCTGTACTTCGTCGTGGATCTGTACTTCGTGGCGCGGCTCGGCGACGCCGCGATCGCCGGCGTCAGCTCCGCCGGCACGGCGGCCTTCGTGATCATGGCGCTGACACAAATGCTGGGCGTCGGCACCGTGGCCCTGGTCTCGCACGCGGCCGGTCGCAAGGACCAGGCCGAAGCCAACCTGGTGTTCAATCAGTCCGTGGTGCTGTCGGCGATCTGCGGTGTGCTGACGCTCGCCGCCGGCTTCCTGCTGAGCGGCGCGTTCGAGCGATTGGTGGCGGCCGACCCGGCCGCCGCCGCCGCAGGCGTGGCTTACCTCTACTGGTACACGCCGGGACTCGCGCTGCAGTTCGCGCTGGTGGCGATGGGCTCGGCGTTGCGGGGCACGGGCATCGTGCAACCCACCATGATCGTGCAGATGCTCACGGTGATCCTGAACACGGTGCTGGCGCCGGTGCTGATCGCCGGCTGGGGCACGCATCACCCGCTCGGCACGGCAGGTGCCGGACTTGCCAGCAGCATCGCAGTCGCCTTCGGGGTGCTGTTCCTGTGGATCTACTTTCTTCGGCTTGAGCACTATGTCGGGCTGCGCGCGGACCTGTGGAGCCCGCGCCTGGCGGTTATCCGGCGCATTCTCAACGTCGGACTGCCCGCGGGCGGTGAGTTTTTCATGATCTTCGTGATCATGGGCGTCATTTACTGGGTGATCCGCGCCTTCGGGCCCGCGGCCCAGGCGGGATTCGGCGTCGGCTCGCGCGTGCTGCAGGCGCTGTTCCTGCCGGTGATGGCCCTCGCGTTCGCCGCATCGCCGGTTGCCGGCCAGAATTTCGGTGCGCGCCACTATGCGCGGGTGCGGGCGACCTTCCGCAGGGCGGCGCTGCTGAGCAGCGTGCTGATGCTGGCGATCACGCTGCTGTGCCAGTGGCGCGCGGAGTGGTTCATCGAAATCTTCACGCGCCAGGCGGACGCGGTGGCGGTCGGCGCGACCTACCTGCGCATCATCTCCTGGAACTTCGTCGCGACGGGACTCATCTTTACCTGTTCGGGCCTGTTCCAGGCGCTCGGCAACACCTGGCCGTCACTGCTGAGTTCGGCCTCAAGGCTGCTCACCTTCGTGCTGCCCGCGGTGCTGTTGTCCGGGCTGCCGGATTTCACACTCACGCAGGTGTGGTACCTGTCGGTCGCGACGGTGACGCTGCAGGCGCTGACGAGCTTAGGTCTGCTGCGGCGGGAGTTTCGCCGCAAGCTCGCGGCTCCTGCGAGCGGCGGCGCACCCGCTGATGCCGTGCCGGTCGCTTCAGCGCCGGACGGCTGAGCGCGCCGCGCTTACTTCGGTTCCTGTCCCGGCGTTTGATCGGCGAGCGGGAACGACTTCGTGCCGCTCGCCGCCGGTGCAGCCGGCGGCGGGCTCGTCACGCCGGCCGCCGAGGCGGAGCGCTGCGTAGCCGAGCGCTCCGTACCGGTGCCCGCGGCCACGGCCGCAAGGAAGCGCCGCGCGGACTCCTCCTCGCTGGTCACGGCACCGGAAATGATATCGCCCGCAGCGACAGCGGGCTTCCGGTAGAAGGCCGCATTCGCCCCGTCATCAATGGTGATCGCCGTGCCGTCGAGCGCCAGTCCCGCGAACACGCCACGGCTGCGCGAGTAGGAATAGACCTCCGACTTGAAGCTCGCATCCGTGCCGGCCTCCGCCTGACGTCCGACCGGTCCCGCAGCGACCGAGGCATCGGCGCCGAGCGTCACCTTGCCGCCGTTGATGCCTTCCACGCCCTTGGGCGTGGTGAACACCAGCACGATGTCGGTGGACTGCACGCCCCACTGCCAGCCGAAGCTGCCGCCGGTCATGGTGATGAACACGGGGCTGGTGAAGCGCCCCTGCTTGTCGCGCACCACCAGCACGCCGTGGCCACGGCGCCCGCCGGCGAAGAACGCGACCTTGGTCAGGTCGGGAATGACCGCGATGCCGTAAGCGCGCTCGAGCAGGCGTGCGGGAATCGCCTCGTCGCGCGTTCCGCGTAGCTCCTCCAGAACCTGACTCGCGGTCAGGAGGCGCCCCTGCTCGCGCGCCTGCGCGTGAGCGCCGGGGCAGGCCCCGGCCAGGACGGCACCGGCGAACAGCGTGAGGAGAGAAGAGCGGATATGCATGGTGAGGAATCCTTTTCATTCGCAGTTGTCGCTGCTTGACGACAGGCGCGAATGACAGTAGCGACCGGATGCGGAGCTTAACTCAGTCATGCACCGCTGCGCAGCGGTGGGCGCAAATCCGCAAAGCGCCTGAGCATTCAGCGCGGATTCAGCGCCGCGGGAGACCGGATATGGCTAGAACCAGATCGAGACGAACACCTGGAAGATGTTCGCGTTGAGTTTGTAGAGGGGCTCGTTGCCGGCGCCGTAGGTGCCGGCCAGCAGCGCGTCGCGAAAGTCGCTGTAATCGACCAGCAGGTGATCGACGCGCACGTTGGCGCTGCTCTTGCTGATCCAGTGCACGCCCGGCACCATGAACTGATACGACGCGCCCGCGCCGACCGTGTAACTGTGGAAGGCGGCGAGCTCGCGATCGCGAGCCATGAAGTTCTGGTAGTTGGCGCGCGGGAACAGGTCGCTGTAGAAGTCGGCGTGCTTCTGCGTGTAGTAGCGCAGGCTGCCGTCGAAAATCCAATGCTTTCCCGCCGGATGGGTGTAATCGAGCTCGACGGTGTGCGCCAGGACGCCCCAGGTGTCGTGGAAGAAGCGGTACTGGCCGGTGAGCGCCGCCCGGTAGGGCAGGTAGTACTTCAGCTGCGCTGAGGCGGCGTTGCTGGTACGCGTGTTGGGATACACCTGTGGGGCTTTGGAAAAGCCTAGTCCAACGCCCGGCGACAGGAAGCGGATCTCGCGGTAGGGATTGGCGAGATACCCCTGATCGGTGAGCAGCTCGTAGTTGAAGCCGAGAATGGCGTTGCGCGTCAGGATCTGGCTCAACGACAGCGAATAGCCGCGGTGGTCGGCGATGGCCTGGCTAAGACCGTTGTTGAACGGTACGTGTACGATCTGACCCGTCGCGATGTCCTTGCCGTCCTTGAACACGCGATCCCAGCCGCGCCGGTAACCCAGCGTGAGCGTGGTCAGGTCGCCGAACATGTCCTGGCTGACCGCGAAATAGCTGGTGTTCGCCTTGTAGTCGGGCTCCTTGCTGGTGATGAAGCCGGCGCTGTAGGTGGACTTACCGTGGGTGTAGTCCGCGCCTCCGCTCCACTGCTCGCGCTTCTCGTGGTACGGGCTCGCCGAGAGCTTCACGTCGATCGAGGCGCTGGAGATCATGTCCTCGTAGTAGTTCGCCGACAGCGACAGGTTGTCGCCCACCTTCTTGCGCACCAGCACCGAGGGACCCTGGATGGTGATGTCGCCGCCGCTATAGGAGTGCCACAGCACATCGGCGCGATCCTCGGGCAGCACCCCGCCGAGCGCAGGGGCTGCGATCACGCACAGCGTGAGCAGCGTGCGGGTGAAGGGGCTCAACCGCGCTGCGCAGCGCGTCTGCGCGCAGCGCGCCTCCGGGGTCAATTGCATCCGCAGCCGCCGCCCACCGATCCCGTTGCCCCGCGGGCGCCCTCGCGGGTCTCGAACACGTGTTGCAGGTAGGTGCTGGAGACCGGATCGCGGTTGAAGGACATGATGGGATCGGCGAAGTGCTCGCGTTCGTAAGGCTTGACCCACGGAGTGGGCGCCGCGCACCCGGCGAGCGCTGCCAGCAGCAGCGCCGCCGTCACGGCCCGCATCAGCTTCACAGGCGCTATGCGCATCGGGCTACTCCCGGATCAGGCTGCGGATACTGTCGAGATACTCGTTCTCGTCACCGGGCTTGTAGCCCCGGTGCAGCATACGCAGTTTACCGTGGCGGTCGATGATCACGGTGCTGGGCATGCCGGCGACGTCGTACAGCTTACTCACCTTACTCTCCTTATCGTAGAGGATGGGAAAGCTCACCGGCGTGGCTTTCAGCCAGTCGTCGGCCGCCTGCGAGTCCGGCTCCACGTTCACGCCGAGCAGCGTGAATCCCAGCTTGTTGTACTTCTTATAGATGCTCTCGAGCAAGGGCATCTCCTGGCGGCAGGGGCCGCACCAGCTCGCCCAGAAATTGATCATCACCACCTGGCCGTGGTACTGCGCCAGGCTCACGTCCCGGCCGCCGCGGGCGGTGAGCGTGAACTGCGGTGCCGGCCCGCTGGCAGAGCCCGCCAGCGCCGGTACGGCGATGGCGAGGGCGGCAATGGCTGCGATACGGTTCTTCATCCTGGCGTCCCTCTAGAAGAAGACGGTCGTGCCAATACGCGCCTCGAGGTTGTTGGTGAGCTTGGTGGTGCCCAGCAGGCTCGACTGGAACACGCGGTCCTGCACCGTGATGTGCAGCGCCAGCCAGTCTGCCGGCACGACACGGTAGCCGGCGCCAAAATTCACCGTGAACTTCGTATCCCCGGCGAAATCGGTGCCGCCGATGCCGCCGAGGAGATAGAAAGCGCTCGTCATGGCGATGCCACGACCGATGAAGGCTTCGCCTGGCAGGAAGTTGTAGCCCAGTGACAGGTCGTAGTACGTGAAGCGCCTCTCAGACTCGGTAAGCAGCTGAACGTTACCGCCGAGGGTCTCGAAACTGGTGCGCCCGCCGCGCGCGCGGCCGGCCTCGCCCTGGAAGAAGAAGTCCTCGGTGATGTGGTAGGCGGCGGTGATCCCGTAGACCGGATGGGTGCCGAAATCCTCGATCGACAACGCACCGTAAAAGAGGCCCATCTCGACGTTGGAGCTACGGATGCGCGGCACCTTGATCTTGCGCCGCGCCACCTCCGGCTCGATCACGCGCGGCGGCGCGTTCTCATCCTGCGACGACTCGCTTGGCGGCGGCGGCGCGCTCTGCTGCGCTCTGGCGGCGCGGCGCTCGGCGCGCTGGTGATACCAGTCGCGCACCGTAGCGCAGCCGGGCAGCGCCGCCAGCAGCGCCGTCAGAAGAAGAACGCGAATCCCAGTTTCCATTCGTCTGCTTCCTCGTTCTGGTTGCGCTTGGTGAAGATGTAGTGGGCCTTGTATTCGCCGCGCAGGAAAAAGCGCCGCGTCAGGTAGTAGCGTACACCGCCGCCGACATAGGCCGTCGACTCGGTGCGGTTGGCCGCCTGCACCAGAGTCGCCTTGGGCTCGACGTGCACCAGCCCCAGGCCGAGCATCAGCAACGGCGACCAGCGTGCCTCGGGGGCGATCACATGCGTCAGCCCCACATCGCCGGTGACGCCGTTGGAGAACTTGCCGAGGAATTGCCCGACCGCGCCCTCGAGCGCCAGCTGTGAGTTGAACGACACCGACTGGTAGCCGGACACCAGGGAGGCGCCGCCGTACGCTCCGGCGAACAGGCCCATCTCGAAGCGGTGCGAGGTGAAGCCGGCGCGGTCGCCGAGACTGAACCTGAACGGCGAGCCGTCTGCCAGCACCGTCTTCTGCATGTCCTGCTGCGAGGCCCAGCCTTCCACGCCGTGCTCGGTGCGCACCTTGAACCAGTCGGTGCGCCGGAACAGCACATCGACGCTGGCATCGCGCGGCACGACGTGAAACACCGGATAGCCGCGGCCGGGACCGGTGTGCAGCTCCAGGTACGGCTGGTTCACGAACAGCTGCAGGTACTCGCGCGCCCCGCCCACCGCGGGCGTCAGCAGCAATCCCAGCAACACGAGGCCCGCGAGCGCGACCTGGCGCAGCCGCGCGCTCAATTCCGTCCTTTGCTCAATTGACCGGGACCGCGGGATCGAACGGGTTGTTGAAGTACTGTGCGCCAATATCCAGCCACTCCGACACCAGGCGAAGCTCCGCCGGGCTCAGCCAGCCCACGTGCGGGGTGTTGGGACATGTGGAGCCTGTTTCGAAGCAGAGGAAGAAAGCGGCCGACAACCCACCATTCGCACTACCCGCATCCATGAACGGGCCCACCGAGGTCGTGACGCCCATATTAACTATGTTATGCGGGAACAGCAGCTGGCGATAGGAGGTGAACTCCTGCGGCACGTCGTTGGAGGCGGAATTGGTCAGATCGAGATTGGCCGCCGGAGTCTGCGCTGCGCCCGCAGCATTCTTCGGGTTGTGGCAACCGGCCTGCGAGCAGGTGTGATCGACGGCGACCCCGCCGACTGTGGCGGGTCGCGCGTGGTCCCACAGCGCCTGAATGTACTGCGGGTAGTTGATGATGATGCGGCAGTTGGCCGCCCAGGCCGTCACGCACACCGCGCTGGTCGGAATCGGCGTCATGAACTGGGTCGCGTCGTCGTAGCGGTAGTTGATGGGCGCGCCCGGGGTCGCCTGCGCCGGATCGGTCCACACGTCGGTGTACAGTACGTTCATGCCGCCCGCGGGATAGCTCGGATCCCATCCCGGCACCATCTGCTTGCACGCCGGGGTGTCGCTGGTGCAGCTGACGCGCATGCGCGCCTGCGCCATGGTCTCGCCTTGCTGCGGAATGAAGGCGCCGGCGCCGGAGATGGTGTGAGGGAAGGGAACCCCGCCCGTGCCCCCCGCCCAGACGGAGGCGAACAGCCCGGTGCGACCGTGCGAGATCGGGCGCTGCGCGCTCGCCGGCAGATGGCAGCCGTTGCAGGACACCACCTCGCCCGGCTTCACCTGCAGCCACACGCCCTGCGCGGGGGTGATACGGCGCGCGTTGGCATCCAGCACGCTCATGCGAAAGGCGACGTTTGCCGGCACCTCGATGCGCACCGAGCCGTCGGGCTCGATGGGCGCGTAGCCGAGGATCTCGAGCATGTAGTCGCTGGCGCCGAAGGCTGCCGCGGAGAGATTAACGACGCTCATGTCAGGGATCGACACCGCCTTCTCCAGGCGGATGAAGCGCGCCGGACGCGCGTTCGCAGCCGTCTTCGCCGGGTCGGCGACCGTGGCGATGTTCGGGTTGGCGGTGTCGACGCCGTCGATGTCGTAGACACTTCTTATATCGATGACGCCGACCCCGGCGTTCACCAGGTTCTGGTCGAGGTCGATCCCCGGCACCTTGTCGAGAATGATGTTGGGGAGCGGGCGCGGCTGTGCCACCGCCACGTCCGTGACCATCACGCCCTCGACCGGCTGGTCGATCGGCATGAAGGTATTGTTCTGCGGATCGAGCATCCACAAGCTGTACAGCGGCGGCGCGGTCTGGGGGTTCGGGGCGGCGAGCGCCGTGGGGCTGCACGGCACGATCGCCGGTGGAGTCTGCGTGGTGTCGAGCAGCCGGCACTGGCTCCAGCTGACGAGTGTGCGGCCGGTGCCGTCCTGCAGGGGGTAGGCGGAAGCGAAGCGCCCGCCCGGTGACGGACCGGGGATGGTGCGCACGTCGTCGGTGGTCGCCGGCGTCTGCGCCGGCGGCGGGACCGTGGCATCGGCGAGCAGCGTCTGGGTGTTCTCGACGAAATGCTCGCCGTCGATGATCACCAGGTTGCCGCCGAAGTCGACGCCGGTGTACTGGCGTATGAGGGCGAGGATGCGGCCATCCTGCATCTGGCGCGGCTGCACGAACTCGACGACGGTGTTGTTGGTGCCGGTCATGTGGCTGTTGGCGCCGTAGTAGAGCTCCAGATCCGTGCCGTCAGGATTGGCCGAGTACAGGTGCATGGCGTCCTTGCCGGGCGCGTGATCCCAGCGGCTCCACAGCACCCGGCCGTTGGCCAGCACGGTCGCATCGCGATCGTGGCTCTGGTTGAAGGAGATCTGGTGAACGCCGGTGCCATCCGCGTTCATGACTTCCAGTACGAATGCCGGCTCGGTGCGCGCCTCGTCCTGCGCCGAGAACTGCGGCTTGCCCTCATCGAGCAGGATGCCCTGCGACTGCGTCTGGCGCGTGGTGGAGAATACGATGCGGCCGTCGGGCAGGTAGTGCGGCGAGACGTCGTTGACGGTGAGCGGATCGGGATCGCTGGCGGGGTTGATGATCGCGTGCAGGGTGTCGGTCGCGATCACGTACTCATAGATGCGCCACGACGGCGGCTTTTTGGGATCCTGGTTCACGGCCAGCGGACCGCGCATGGCGAACACCACCCGGGTGCCGTCGAAGGAGGTGTCGACGTCCTTCACGTCCCAGAGGGCACCGGCGGTGAGGCGTGCGGTGATGTTGGTCTCGATCGCACTCGGGGAGGCCGTGGCGCGCTCGTACAGATCCGCGGACGGCCGCGCATCGCGCAGCACTCGCAGGTCGTCCTGCAGCACGGTG
>Ga0210394_10003150_pt1 | contig 21245 bp, 20 predicted proteins | sample IncBWC12MmetaG_FD_160121 | JGI IMG/M metagenome (GOLD analysis project Ga0210394, IMG submission 160121) | Forest soil microbial communities from Barre Woods Harvard Forest LTER site, Petersham, Massachusetts, United States - Inc-BW-C-12-M | ecosystem: Environmental > Terrestrial > Soil >...
ACGAATCGTATACGTTCGTCCATAACAGAACTTTCCTTCCATGGCATCCCACTCCCGCCCCCTTCCAGGGGAAAAAGTGTAACCCATGTCTCCGGTACGTTCTGTTACCTATGTCTCAGGCCGCTCACTATTTAGGTTCAGTTACTTAACAGGGAGCCCGTAGCGGCGGACTGGCTGTCGCTTACACCTACCTCTTCATTTCTTCGTCGTCGGTCGCGGCATCCATATGCATGTCCATTCCGGCCCACACGTCGTTGGGGTACTTTGCGTTGGGGTAGACATGAGTCATCCATCCGAATACCACTGGAATCCAAAGTCCGTGCGCGTCTTTGCAGGCCTCTTCAGTGTGAATACTCCCCTGGACGCCAAACTGCGCATGCGGCCCCATTTGCTCGTCGAGAGGCAAGCTTCGCGCTCCGCCGCAGAAATCCACATGACGGTGCCAAGTCGCGATGCTTAGCGGAGCCACTGCATTTAGCTGTTCCGGGGTCGAATCTTGCGGTGCAGTGTACATGACGCCCACGGCCTGCATGCCCTCTGGCGTGCGTTTGTACAGGATCGATCCCGGACGATCGTAGTTCGCCCGGCGCTGCTCCAGCCGGGCGTAGCGATAGTTGGTGTAGTGGACCTCTTCGCCCAGTTTGCCGGTGGGATGAAACGGCTTGTAGCCGTCTTCAAGCGCGCTGTTCACGTCGGAATAATGTGCAACTACGCGACGAGCTGCAGCGACGATCCGCTGGGCACACTCTTTATCTCCCGGTTGCGGTTTGCCCGGGAGCGACATCTGCATGTGATTGCCCATCTTCATCGAGGGCACCGGCGTGTTATCGGTTTTGCCGCCGGAGTAACGAAGTAGCCGCTCCCATAACGGAAATTGCTGCGCCATCACGGCGGCAAGGCAACAAAGCAGACACAGAGGGAGAATTATTTTGGGACCTTTCGCCACAAAACCTCCAGTGCGCCAGTCTTAAGAAAATAGGACCGGCTAGAAAAGTGAGCCCGCGGCTTCACATGGATGATCGTCATTTTCAAAGATAATCTCTACAGCAATAACGAATTCTCGGCCAAGCTTGTTCCGTGGCGCGATTTCCCGATCTCTCGGAAGAGAATCAATAGGTTCCCCATTACCCACGACGGGTAGGGGCTCGAGTCCCACACTTACGACCCCGCGAAAATCATTAGTCCTTGCGCGCTGTCAGGGGAATATCAATTCCTCAACTGTACAGCTACGATTAGGGCAGCTTGACAAAGGGCCAGGATAGATTTGTCATGCGGAAAGCAGCGTCTTCTGACAGGTGCATAACCTTAAGCGAGAGCACGCGCGCACAGAGCAGCATTTACACCTCGCGCTGCAGTCTTCGGGTATCGGCGTCTGGACCTGGAACATCGCCGCGAATATTGTCGAGGCGGACCAAAATTGCTCGATTCTTTTCGGTCTTCCGATCGGCCAGTTCCCGCCGACAATCGAGGGTTTTTGGGCGTTGGTTCACACCGCCGACCGGGAGCGTGTCCAACAAGAGGTCGCCGCTTCGATGGAACACGGTGCGGAATACAAAACCGAATTCCAGGTGGTATGGCCCGAAGGCGCTGTGCGGTCTGTTTTTGCCCGCGGACGAGTCCATGAAGACGAGGCCGGACAGTCACGTCAGCTTACTGGGGTCTGCTGGGACGTGACCGAACCCCGGCAAGTGGACGAGCAGCTGAGCGCCACCAGAAATAGGCTCGCGGCTGAGGCCAAGTACCGCGGGCTGCTGGAGGCGGCGCCAGATGCCCTGGTGGTCGTGAATGGGGACCGCAAGATCGTCCTGGTCAGCGCCCAGACCGAGAAGCTGTTTGGCTATCGGCGGAAGGAGTTGCTGGGGCAGACCATTGAGATGTTGATCCCCGGGCGTTTCACCGGCAATGATCCGTCGAATCGCACGGGCTTTTTCGCCGATCCCGAGGTCCGGGCGATGGCTGAATGCGAAGAGTTGCACGGCCTCAACAAGGACGGCTCTGAGTTCCCGATTGAGGTCAGCCTAAGCTCTCTGGAGACCGAAGAGGGAGTGTGGGTGTCCAGCGCCATTCGTGACGTCTCGGCACGAAAGCGAAGGGAGCGGCACGTGCAAAGTGTTGTGGACCGCTCGGATCGGGAACGTGCCGAACGCCAGACCGAGCGAGATGTACGGCAAACGCAGCGAGACGTACGCCAAATCGAGCGAGATGTACGCCAAACGGAACAAGACGAGCGCCAGACCGAACGAGATGTACGTCAAACGGAGCAAGACGAACGCCAATCCCTGAACTTAATCCGGCTTGAGGATGTGGCGGCGGTGTCGGAGGCCGCCAATCGAGCCAAGAGCGCGTTTCTCTCGACCATGTCGCACGAAATTCGCACGCCGTTGAACGCAATTCTCGGCTACTCCCAGTTGATGTTGCGCGATCCGGCTTTGGGAACGGAGGCCCAGGCGAATGTGAAGATCATCAACCGGAGCGGCGAGCACCTCCTGGCCCTGATCAACGATGTGTTGGACATGTCCAAGATCGAAGCTGGCCGCGTGGAGATCAACCCAGTCACTTTCAGCCTCCCCAGGCTGCTGAACGATCTCGAAAATATGTTCCGCTTACGCGCGGAGGCGAAAGCGCTGCGTTTCGAACTGCTGGCCGACACGGAATCCGCGCCCTATGTGGTAGCCGACGAAGGCAAGGTTCGTCAAGTGCTGATCAATCTTCTTGGAAATGCAATTAAGTTCACCGAGCACGGCCGGGTCGAACTGCACGTAACTATTGAGCAACGGGAACATAGCCTGTGGTTGTCAGCTCGGGTCGGGGACACCGGATCGGGTATCACAGAGGAGGAACGACTGAGGTTGTTCCAGCCGTTTGTCCAAACCAAGGGTGGTCTCAACACGCAGCGGGGAACCGGACTTGGGCTAGCCATTAGCCGCCAACACGCCCGGCTGATGGGCGGCGAGGTCACGGTGACGGCCCGCCCGAGCGGAGGTTCCGTATTCCTGTTCGAGATCCCGATCGAAAAGGGTAAGTCGGGAGTAGTGCACAAACAGGGAGCTCACACCCGCGTGATTGCCCTACGGCCCGGACAGGAAGTTCGAAGAATCCTGGTGGTGGACGATCACTTCGAGAACCGGAATTGGCTGGTGAAGCTCTTAAGCGCCGTTGGTTTTTCCGTGCGCGGCGCCAATGACGGCGAGGAAGGCATCCGCATTTGGAGGGAATGGAGCCCCCGCTTGATCTTAATGGACATACATATGCCGGTGATGGATGGGCTAGAAGCGACGCGACGAATAAAAGCCGATCCCAAGGGAGAGAAAGCGTCTGTCATCATTCTCACGGCGAGCGCCCTCGATGAGGAGCGTCGAAGCGCCTCGCAAAGCGGCGCCGATGATTTTCTGTCCAAGCCCTGCCGCGAGGACGAGCTGTTCGAGAGCATACGGGTCCTGCTAGGTGTCGTCTTCGACTATGAGGAAGCCAATGCGGACGAACAAGCTGCTGCTAGGACGCCGCCATGGAACATGGAACGGCTCGGGCGCCTGCCGCGGCAGCTGCTCGAAGAGCTCCGCGATGCGACTGAGAGCGGCAACAGGAAGCTTCTGAACCATTTGATCGTCCAGGTGCGCGACGCGGCTGGCGACGGCCCCTCCGCGCTCGTTTTGCAAAAACTCGCCGATAAGTATGAGTTCGACGCTCTGACGCGATTGCTGGAGGAAGCGTACCGGCGCTGATGGAGCAGGTGCTGGCGCAAGGCCGTGGTGTTCCCTTGAATCGGGCACAGATGGCGGAAGGAGTGTTCCCGTGACTCAAGGCAACGTGATGATCGTCGACGATGAACCGGCGAACCTGGCGCTGTTGGAGTATATGCTTGTACGGCAAGGGCATGAAGTCCGCTCGCTGCCACTGGGCAGGCTGGCGCTTGCGGCAGCGGCGAAACATCCGCCGGATCTGATGTTGCTGGACGTCAATATGCCGGAAATGAATGGCTACGAGGTGTGCGAACGCCTTAAGTCCACACCGGAGCTTTTGGACATCCCTGTCATTTTCCTTAGCGCAATGAACGACTCCCAACACAAGGTCAAGGCCTTTCTTTCCGGAGCGGTGGATTATATTTCCAAGCCCTTTCAATTCGAAGAAGTTCACGCACGCGTCGAAACACATCTCAAATTGCATGAGCTGCAGAGGGAACTGAAGCTGCAAAATGGGCGACTGGAGCACGCCGTGGCCGCCCGCACACGTGAGCTCGCCGATGCAAATCTTGAGCTTGCGGATGCAAATCAGCGGCTGACGATTCTCGACACTTCAAAGAACGAGTTCCTCGCCCTCATTTCGCACGAGTTCCGCACACCACTCAACGGCCTTCTCGGCGCCAGCGAGATTATTCTGGACGGAATGCCTTCCACCGAGGAGAACACCGAACTCCAAGGCGTGTTTGAACGATCTCGCCGGAGAATCCTCGCGATATTGGACGACGCGATGTTGCTGACTCAAATCGATGTCAACGGCAAGTTGTTCAAGTCCGCTCGCGTCTCCCTGCAAGCGGCGCTGCAGCGCGCCATGGAAGAAACGGCCGAGTTCGCCGGATCGCGCAAGGTTGCGCTCGCCCCGCCCTCAGGGGAACTGGACGTGGTGCTGGCAGATGAGAACTTGCTGGTAAGAGCGTTGCACGCGCTGCTTGAAACGGCCGTTAAGTTCTGCGAAGGCGGCGGAACGGTCCGGTTGGTGTACGAAGTTGCTTCTGATCTCGTAAGGCTAATTATCGAGAGCCAAGGCAAGACCATCCCCAATCCCCTCCTGCCGAAATTCTTTGATCTTTTCGCGGTATCGGAAGGAAGTACTCCTGGCGGGGACCTGGGGCTAGGCCCCGCGGTTGCCTACCGTATTCTCGCTTTGTCCGGCGCCTCGGTTAGCGTCGCGAATCGGGATCCGTCTGGAATCCGGCTCACGGTTTCGCTCAAAGACATTCGAAGATCAGATGGTTGAATTTCCGCGTGATTCGTCGTCATCGATTGAGCCCTATGGAATGGCTACCACCCGAATCGATTCTGTGGTCGCGACGCCATCGGCGGCCGTGACTTCGAAACGGATGTTGACGTCGTTCGTCTTGGGCGTGTAGGCGACGTATCCTTCGCGCAGCTCACGGCCCTCGAATGGGACGGCTTCCGTCACTCCGCCTTCCGAGATGTTCATAGTGCCTTTTACAGCGGCCGCGACAGCCGATGCCGACCGATTCCAGCGGATGTCCAACTGGTGTGGCTGTGAAGCCACTTTCAAGCCCAATGGCGTTTCGTACGTGGCAACCACTGCGGTTGAGGTGGATTCGGCGGTGGGAGCCGAGTCATTAGACGCGGCTCGTCCGGAATTCCAGGCCGTCTGTGTCGCAACAATTCCGATGACGACCAGCGCCATGGTCGGCAACAGCCGGAACCACCGAACGCCCTCGCCCGGGGCGTCGGCGGGAAATCCCGAGGTTCGGCGAAGGATGGATTGCGCCGCATCTTCCTCCGTCTCAAAAGGATCTGAAAAGCGCCAGCCGGGGTGCCCTTCCGCCAGCTTCATCTCATCAAACGGAAACCCAAGGCCGAAATCGCTCGGCTGGGGCTGGCCGTCTTGCAAATAAAAGAGAGCGGCTTCGCCATGGCCACCTCGCGGGGCTCGAATCAGTAACCCTACATTTCCGTTTTCGCAAAACAAACGATCGAATGTTTTCACATCGCTGGCGCCAAGTCGCAGCCGGCCATCGCTTTGCGAGCGGAAATAACCAATGACGCGGAAATCACGTCTGATGTCTTCCGCTTCGCGGCGAGCCGTTTCGACGTCTTCCGAGGCCGGAATCAGAACGAAATCGTCAACCATTGTGGCCGCGGGTGTCGCAAGGGAGCGTCCCAGAAGAATTCCATGAGCTTCAGAGGAAACCGCAATCTTAGCCGCTAGCTCCCGGATGACATGCAAGCTCAGGTGGACGGAAAAGCCGCTGGGAGCCCGCCACACGTAATAGTTCGCGGGATCGTATACCAGCTGGGTGCCCGTCGCCATGGTCCTGTCAGATGTTCCGACGATCGAGCGCAAGATGGCATCGCCGGATGGTACCAGGAGGTTCCAGTACTATGCCGCACTGTCGATTTTGATATCGAATAAACTGGTTCCGATGGAACCCAAAGACTCGTCCTTGTCGCGCAGAGGTGTGCTAACGGGAGCCGCATTGGCCGCGCAAAGCGGGGCGTTGCTGGCGCAAACGAAAGTCGCGTCGCCCGGCAGGAGATTCCGCGGATGGATCTCGCGCGGGACAGGACCAGGCCGCACCACGTTGCAGGAGCTCACGCTGCGCCCTATCAGCGGCCGGCAGATCGTGGTTCGTACCGAAGCAACGAATCTCTGTTATTCGAACACGACCGACGTCCTGGGGCTCCCCATGCCGGGCCTCCCGCCTCCTGCGCCGAACAACGCTCCGCCACCACCGGTCCCCCCGGCTTTTCTCGCGATGTCGCGCATGGCGTTGATTCAAGGCCATGGCGGCGTGGGAATCGTGGAGGCTGTCGGTCCCGAAGTGCGCCGCGTGCAAGTTGGCGATCGCGTCTGCGTGTCCGGCACTCCGCAATGCGGCGCCTGCTATCAGTGCCTGCGCGGACGCGCCGACATGTGCCAGTTTCTTGGGCGGCAGGGCCCCAACGATCTGGTCCCCATCGCCGACATGCGCGACGGCACGCCGGTCTATGCGAATTCGCACATCGGCGGACTCGCCGAGCTCATGGTCACGTTCGAAGAATGGGTGGTGCCGGTTTTCACCAAGGCCTCGGCTGCAGACCTCGGCATGGTGTGTAGCTGTGTCGCTGTCGCAGGCTTGGGCTGCACCGCATCGCAGGTGCTCGCCGCCGTGGGACCTGGTTCCATCGTTGCAGTGGTTGGTTGCGGTCCCTTAGGATTGAGCGCGATCCAAGGCGCCCGCATTGCCGGGGCGTCGAAGATTATCGCGATCGAGCCGATTCGCGTTCGCCGGGAAGTAGCGCTGAAAGTCGGCGCTACAAACGTCTTGGATCCGAACGTCGAGGGCGCGAAGCTGGTGGAGAAAGTGCGCGAGCTATCAAATGGTCCGAACAACCGTCTCTGGGCCGGCGGACGCGACTCCGGCGGACTCCTGGGCGGCGCTGGAGCGGATTTTGTGGTCGAAGCCGTGGGTGCCGATCGCGGAAAACCCAAGCTTGAAGCCGGACCCGATCCCACCGGGATTCTCCCCATCCAACAGGCTTACATGATGTGCGCCCCCGGTGGCCATATCGTTACAACCAGCCTTCCCACGGGAAACGTCACGCTGCCCGCAGTGGTGTTCACCATCGGTGGCCGGACCCATCACGCCGGTCAATATGGAGGCGCCAATCCGATGCGCGACATTCCGCGCTTCGTGGAGTTGTTGGACAAGGGACAATTCGACGCGAAGTCGTTGGCGACCACCGTGGTCCCGATCGATGGAATGTTGGAAGCCTATCAGCAAGTGGTCGACCGCACCACCGTGACGGCCATCATGACCGCTTAGGCATGAGCGTTCAGATTCGCCGTGCTACTTCCGATGACGCGGAGTTTCTCGCGTGGGTGACGTTCTCCGCCTCGCGTTCCCATTTGCCGCGCGGCCTCTGGGATTTGATCATCGGGGTGGACGAGGCAGGCTGCCTCGATTACCTGAGGCGTCTGGCTGTCGCCGAGCCGAAGTCGCTTTATCATTACCAGAGTTTCCTTGTGGCTGAAGTCGGGGGCGAGCCCGCGGCAGCGCTCTGTGGGTTCGAAACCAGCGATGCATGGCCGATCGTTGGAGAAGCGATGGCCACGGTACAGCGCGATCTAGGATGGACCGAAGCGGACGCAGCAGCATCCATCCAGAGCGTGGCTCCAATGTGGACCGCCTGTATGCCGCCCGATATCGGAGCGGATTTTGCTATCGAAAGCGTCGCAACCCGGCCAGAGTATCGGCGGCGCGGACTCATCAACGCTCTTATAGGTGAAGTGCTTCAGGACGCGACCCGGCGGGGGTGCAAGCTGGCCCAAATAACGACCTACCTGGGAAATGCTGCTGCGGTCTCGGCCTACGAAAAAGCAGGCTTCAAAGTACTGGATGAAAAGCGTTGCACCGAACTCGAAAAGATCCTCGGAGCGCCGGGCTTCGTGCGGCTGACACGCCAACTCCATCCTCTCTGAAAGTTTTTCCACACGGCACATCGTTGTAACCGAAAATTAAGCAAATCGAAACATATCGGGTTTATACTCGTCGGGCTGAAGGAGAACTATGGCCGCTAGCGCTACTGCCCCCGCACTACAACAAAAAATGTCGAGAAACCCCGGAAAGATAGGCATGGCCGTCTTCGGAGTGGCTCTCATTGTTGGTCTCATCTACACCATCATTAGCCTCGCTCGGGACTTGCAGGTTGAGCGCGGAACGTCGATCTACCCGTACATCTTGCTGGGCGTCGCGCTGCTGGTCGCGCTCGGTTTCGAATTCGTGAATGGCTTTCACGATACCGCGAACGCTGTCGCAACCGTCATCTACACCCACTCCATGGAGCCCCACATTGCAGTGGTGTGGTCCGGCGCGTGGAACTTCATTGGCGTCTTGCTTTCCTCGGGCGCCGTTGCATTCACCATCATCACTTTGTTGCCGGTGGAATTGATCCTGCAAGTCGGCAGCGGCGCGGGCTTCGCGATGGTGTTCGCGCTGCTAATCGCGGCCATTCTATGGAATCTCGGAACCTGGTACTTCGGCCTGCCGGCCTCCAGCTCGCACACCATGGTCGGCTCCATTATCGGCGTCGGCATCGCGAATCAGTTGATGAATCCGCGCCAAGGCACCAGCGGAGTGGACTGGACTCAGGCGGCGGGCGTAGGCCGCTCTCTGCTGCTCTCGCCGATCGTGGGGTTCGGCGTCGCCTGGTTGCTGCTTTTGATCTGCAAAGCAATCATCAAAGACCGGAGATTATATGAAGCGCCTGTAAACGGTGAACCGCCACCCTTCTGGATTCGAGCCTTGCTGGTGTTCACCTGCACCGGCGTCAGCTTCGCGCACGGCTCCAACGACGGCCAGAAAGGCATGGGCCTAATCATGCTGATCTTGATCGGCACGGTGCCAACCACCTACGCGCTAAATCGTGCCGTTACGATGTCCCAAACCGCGGATTTCCTGGCCGTGTCGCAACAGACGGTGCAGGTGCTGAATCATTACGTTAGCCCATCGGCAGTGGTGGCCGACCCGCGTGACGACTTAACGGCCTACATCAGAACCAGAGAGTTCAATGCCAACACCATGCTCGCGTTGCGATCCCTGATTAGCGATGTCGGCAACGAGACCGCCCTTTACAAGGCTCTCAAGAACGTGCCGCCCGATATGACCCGCAATTTCCGTAACGACATGTATGTCGTCAGCGAGACGATCCGCCTGATCCAGAAATCCGGCAAAGCCCAATTCAGCGCGGACGATTTGAAGATACTCGGCAACTACAAGAGACACGTCGACCTCGCCACCAAGTTCATTCCGCTGTGGGTGAAGGTTGCGGTCGCGATGGCGCTCGGTCTCGGGACGATGATCGGTTGGAAGCGCATCGTGGTAACGGTGGGCGAAAAGATCGGCAAGGATCACTTGACCTATGGGCAAGGTGCCGCCGCTGAAATCACCGCGATGGCAACCATCGGGGCCGCGGACTATTTCGGCCTGCCCGTTAGCACCACTCATGTGCTTTCTTCGGGCATCGCCGGCACCATGGCCGCCAATCGTACAGGTCTCCAGTGGGGCACGGTGTGTAATCTTGCGCTGGCCTGGGTGCTGACGCTTCCCGCAGCCATGATCCTTTCGGGCTTCCTGTTCTGGGGCCTAAAGAACGTGTTCTAGAACCATGGAAAACGCGGAGCTCGACAAACTGAGATTGAACTACAAGGCGGCGGTGGAGCGCTGGATCGCCGCCATTCGGTTCGAGGAAGACCTCGCGACGCCGGATCATTCCGTGGTAGCCGTTGACGACTGGGAGAAGGCGAACTTCGCCGAGGAAGACGCAAGAAACATCGCGAAGGCCGCGCGGCAGGATTACCAGGACGCGCTGCGCCAAGTCCTGTTTAATTTTTGATGCGCGATCATTGTGCCACAATGAACCTAAGATGGCGTCGTTTGCCGACCGTTTAGTCCAGCAGATTCGCGCGAAAGACAGCCGCTGTATCGTGGGTCTGGATCCGCGCATCGATCAAATGCCGGCGTTTCTTCGTGACGCCGGCGTCTACGCAGCCATCACCGCATTCCATGAATTGGTGATCGATGCTGTGGCCGATCTGGTTCCCGCCGTGAAGCCGCAGTTAGCCTTCTTCGAGCAATATGGGGTTGCGGGCATGCAAGCCTTCGAGAGCACCCTGCTCGCCGCCAAGAAGCGCGGTTTGCTCGTGATTGCTGACGGAAAGCGCAACGACATTTCGTCAACCGCCACAGCCTACGCGAACGCCTATCTGGGCAACGGCGGGTTCGACTGCGACGCAATGACCGCGACCCCGTATCTGGGGCGCGACAGTCTCGTGCCATTTGTCGAAGCGTGCACAAAGCACGGCAAGGGCCTGTTCGTGGTTTTGAAAACGTCGAATCCCGGATCGAAGGATTTTGAGGATCAGCCGCTGGAAGCTACCGGCCGGCCGCTATACGAAAAGATCGCTGGCGTTTTGTGCGAACTCGGCAGCGAACTGGTCGGCGAGTCGGGCTATAGCTCTGTCGGCGCGGTGATTGGCGCGACGTTTCCGGAAGAGGGGCGTAGGCTCCGCACGCTGATGCCCAAGGCGCTGATTTTAGTCCCGGGTTATGGAGCGCAAGGCGGAAGCGCCCAAGCCGCCGCCGAATGTTTCAATGACGACGGGCTCGGCGCGATCGTCAGCTCCTCGCGCGGCATCACTTACGGGTTTGGCGATCCCGATATTTCGCGCGATGCGTTTGTTCGCTCGGTCCGCGAAAAGACGCAGCGCATGATTGACGACGTGAATGCCGCGGTGAAATTGAGCCTGGCCACTTAGCCCCGCAAATCGGCGAACGCTTCTTCGATCTCCTGCTTGGCTGCGGGCGTGGGCACCGTCAGTGGCAGTCGCGGCGGACCGCCATAATAACCAGTCAAATCCATCGCGTACTTCAAACCGCCGATGCCGTATTTCGTTGTGACCAGCTTGGCTGCGCGGCCGATCCTGTTCTGCCAATCCAGGGCGGCCTCGGGCTCGCGCGTGCGATGCGCTTCCCAAATGGAAATGGTCGCGTAGGGCGCGGGATTCGCGAATGCAAGAATACCGCCGCTACACCCGATGGCGAGCGATGGCGCGAAAGTGGTGGCCGACCCCGTCAGCACTTGGAATCCCGGCTTCGATTCGCGCACCATCTGCAGTAGCTTCTCGACATTGCCGGAACTCTCTTTGATCCCGATGATGTTGGGATGATGCGACAGCTCGGCCACCGCTTCGGGCGCGAGGTCGATGCCAGTGTTCTGCGGAAAATTGTAGAGCAGCACCGGAATCTTGGCTTGATCGGCCACCGCGCGAAAGTACAACATCTGCGTTTCCGGCTTGCTGAATTGCCCTTTGAAGAACGACGGCGTTTTTACCAGCGCCGCCTTATATCCGATTTCGGCCGCCCGATTGGTCAGCGCAACCGTCTGATGCACGCTGTCCATGCCGGTTCCTGCGAGCAGCAGTTTTTCCGGAGTTGCAAACTGTCGCACCCATTCCCAAAGCTGGACCTTTTCGTCCGTGCTCAACATCACGCTCTCGCCCGTGGACGCCACCACAACGTAGCCCGCGAGACCGGTCGCGTTCCACTTCTCGACGTTGTGCTGGACTTTGACTTTCCACAGCTCGCCTTCGGGGTTGAAGGGCGTGGTGATGGGACTGAAGACGCCTTGGAGTTTCATGAATGAGAAAGGGGCTGCCGCTACCGGCCGCCCCCCGGACCAACGTTAAAGTTTAGCCTCCCTCGCGACGAACGTGATGACGAAGGTGTACAGCGCCAAGGATTCGATCAGCACGAGTCCAAAAATGAGCGCGAACCGGATGCCCGCCTGGGCTCCAGGATTACGCGCCGAAGCCTCGCAAGCCGAGCCCGCCAGTTTTCCTTGGCCCAGACCGCAAAGTCCGGAAGCGATGCCCATCGCCAGATAAGCGGCGGGCAGTTTCAGGTCGCTTCCGCCTCCGCCACCGGCGGGTGTTTGGGCGAAAATCGGACTGGCCAGCGCCATCAACATGCCGGCCGAGTAAAGCAGTTTACGTTTCATTCAGTGTTCTCCTTGTACAAAATTGTTCGCCAGTGGGTGGTTCCAATCCGCCCTGGGGGACGGCGGGCTCACGCTAGCGAACCGATAAAGCCGATTGGTTAGAGCAATTAATGTTCGTGCGCCACCGCGCCACCCACATAGATCATGGCGAGCAGCATAAAAATATAAGCCTGTAAGATTGCGACGAAGATGTGGAGACCCATGAAAATGGCGGGCGCCACAAGGAACGTGAGCGAGAGGAACGTGAGCGTCACCTTTTCGCCGGCGAACATGTTTGCGAAAAGTCGAACCGTCAGCGAGAGCGGGCGAGCAAGATGGCTGATCAGCTCAATCGGAATCATCACGATGGCGAGAGCCGGCAAGGGGCCGGCGAAGTGCAGCAGATACTTGCCAACGCCCTGCTCGCGCAGACCCATCCAGTGATAGTAAAGAAAAACGACAACTGCCAGACCCAGTGGCACCGCCGTGGTCATGGTGGGTGATTCAAATCCGGGAACAACGCCAATCAGATTCATGAACAAAATAAAAACAAAGAGCGCCCCGAAGAATGGCGCGTACTTTCTGCCGTGTTCAACCGCATCGTCGGTCTGGCTCATCACGAACTTATAAACGGCTTCAAAAGTCAGCTGAAGCTTGCCAGGCTCTTCCACTGAGAGCCGCGAGCGCAGAACCGCAAATAACACCAGGATGATAGCCACGACCAGAATTTCCATGGTGAGCCAGGTTTCCCAGGGATGCGCGTGATCATGCGCAACGCCGAGAACGTTCCAAAACGCATCCAGGGGCGCCGCCAGAAAGCGGTTGAACAGGGCAGTACTCCAAGTTTCGGCTTCAGCTTGCATAGATTAGTTCGTAGATGATTTCCAGGACCACCGCCGCGCCCGACACAAGCAAGCCCACCGCGGCTGCGGCTATGTTGAGTCCGAGAAACTTTATTATAACCCAGGCCAGTGCCAGGAGAGCGAGCAGGCGGATTACGAAAAACGCATTGCTGCGCTTCTTGGGATTTGGCACAATGGCGTCCACCGCCCGGCGCCAGCCCTGAAAACTGGCGAATGAAACTGCCGATCCGATGAGGAAAGCGAATCCGCTAGGAACACCTTTGCCGATTGCCACGCCGATTGCGCCCGCTACGCCGAGAGCCAGGATGATCCAGCTGACCCGCCGGACTACCCGATCGTAGAATTCGGTGTCATTTGTCATCCTTGCTCAGCTCACGGAACAAATCGACGATACCTGCAGCGACTCCCAGGAACAAGAAGACGATTTTGAGAAATCCGGTATGAAACGCTTTGTCGAGCGCGTATCCAATTCCAAATCCTACTAGCGCAGCCGCCGGGAGAACGAAAATCATGCCATAATACTTGCCGAGTTGAACCGGCAGATTGTCCTTGTCAGGCATACATCGCCCGCTTGCGCTCTAGAATCGTACCGGCCTGGTCGGCGGTCTCCTTCACCAGGAACCCCATCTTCGGATGGCTGGGCGTGATGTCAGCTTCCAGGCCAAACTCCTCCAGCGTCTCGGTGGTGGTGGGGCCGATGGAGGCGATCACCATGCGGCGCAAGGCCTGCTGCATCGCGTCATGCAGCTGTTCCTCCGCTGCGATCCGAAATAAATGCGGCAATTGAATCGACGTGGTGAACATCGCGACATCCGCGCGGCCCTCAGCAATCCGATGCACCGCCTCACGCAGCGGCGCGGTATCCTTCGGCAGATCCCATTGATAAACCCGTACTGGCGTCACGTCTGCGCCCTTCGCGCGCAGGGCGTCCAACAACTCGGTATTCGATTTCCCGTATTCCTGCACCGCGATTTTCCGTTCGGTCCGGTCCTTGAGAGCGGCCAACAGTTCGCGCCAGGTGTTCGGCTCGGGCGCGGTCACCGTCACCGGCACCTGCATTTCGCGCAGCGCGGCTAGAGGTTTGGGACCTCGCGCGGCGACGGTGATTTTGCGCAACGCCTCCGCGAACTTGCCGGCCGGATAGCGTGACGCCAGCACTTTATCCAGCGCTCGCGTTCCGACGCCGGTGAGAAAGATCATCAGGTCGAACTCGCCCCGGAACAGCCGGTCGGCGAATTCGAAAGCTTCCAGATTGTTCTCAATAGGCGCTTCGCGCATGGATGGCGCGACGAACGGATCGCCGCCCTGCCTGCGAATCAATTCGGCCATTTCGGTGGCGCGGCGGCTCTCGAAAGACACCACGCGCAAGCCATCGAAAGCCATTACCTCAGACTAGCAGCTTGTTCTTTTTCGTATTGTTTCAGCACGCGATTTACGTACTGAATGGTCTCGGCATAGGGCGGGATGCCGTGATACTTATCGACGGCCGCCGAACCGGCGTTGTAGGCGGCGACGGCCTTGGAGACCTGGTGCGGATCGTTCTCGTATTTCTGCAGCAAATCGCGCAGGTAGCGGGCGCCCGCGTCCGCGTTTTGCGCGGCATCCTTGGGATCGGCGTTCAAAGCGGCGGCGGTCCCTGGCATCAGCTGCATCAATCCGATGGCGCCTTTGAGTGAAACGGCTTCCTGGCGGTAACCCGATTCGGCTCGAGCGACGCTATGCACGATGGCCGGTGGCAGACCGGCGTGAAGGGCGGCTTGCGTCACCAGCTCTTGCGGCGTCATGACTGGGCCTGTCGGGGCCTTCGGCGCTTCTGGTTCCGCTGAGGGCGCTGCCGGCGCGCTGTAATCTTCCTGTTCGAAAGCGGCGACGCTATTGGCCTGAATTTCGATGACGCCCGAATTGGTCTCAAGCCGGATGACGGGTCCATCGGAGGAATGGCTGTTGGCATGAATGCGGAAGCCGTTGGACAGCACAACCAACTCGCCGGCCTGCGCCGCGAGCGCAACCGCAACAAAACACAGCACGAACTTCATCGGACGCAACGCCACTTCATTCATTGTGACGCATTTCACCCCCGGCGCGTGCAACAGAATCGCCTAATCTGAGATGGCTAATTCGCCTGGTAAGATCGGTCGCGTTCTCGGCAGGACTCCGTGTTGGGCGAGCCAGCCGAAGTAGGCCAAAATCCCTGAAAATACAACCAGCTTGAGGGTGTCTGCTAAACGAGTGTGGGGAAGCACCTTCCACAGGATCCCCAATACCGGCTGCGCGATGCAGGAAGCCCACACCGCGCCATAGAAATAGCGCCGCTCGTGACCCTCGCCCTTGGTGGACGCCTTCACCCGCGGAAGAACGCCCAACGCTCCCAACAGCCAGATCGCCCCGGCCACCGGAAAATACGCGTATTGATAAATCTGCTTGAGCCGCCACATTCCGGTGAACACCGCCGCGGCAAGTCCGGCGAAATTGAGCACCGCGAACGTAATCACGATGCTCCAGGCGAAGGTGTAGCAGATGCGCCGGTATAACGGGTTGGGTTTGTCTTCGACGAATCGGATGATGTAGGGGCGCGGCTCCACGCCGGGCAATTGTCCGTAGAGCGCCGCGAAGCCGGTTCCCAGCATTACGATGCCCAGCCACACCAGCTTGCGGCGGTCGAAGCCGCGCTCGAACAGGTCAAACGTGGATGGCCCGGGCGCGATGAAGAAGACGAAAATCCAGATCGGCCAATGCGCCAACCGGTACGCTGGTTTGTTGCGGTCGCGCAGCTTGCGGCCGCTCGCAAGCTCTACTCGCACGAAGCACCGCCGCCGTGCGCTATTGGCCTGCGGGTTTCGCTGGAGCAGGCTTTGGAGCCGCCGGTGCCGCCGGCTTGGGTGCGGACGTCGTGGGAGTAGGCGCCGAAGCGCTTGTCGATGCCGTGCTCTTGTCGTACAGCTCGATAACCTCTTTGGTGATATCGATGCTGGGCGACGCGTAAATCACCGGAGTATTTTGACTCCCGACGTCCACCACCATGGTGTAGCCGTTATCTTTCGCGTAGCGCTCGATCACCGCCAGAATCTTCTGCCCAAGCTGCGACAGCAGTTTCTGCTGGTCGGCTTCGAGATCAGCCTGCGCATCTTCCATTTCGCGCTGTAGGCTCTTCTTCTTCGACTCGATGTTCTTGTACAGATCGTTCTTCGCCGAGTCGCTGAGCGTGTTCTGCCCCTTGTTGAGCTGGTCCTGCAAAGCATTGATATCGTTCTGCTTCTGCTCGAGCTCCTTCTTCTTTGGCTGCGTCTTGGCATTCAATTCGGCGGCCGCCTTCTGGCCGTCCTTGGTGCTGATGATGGCGCCTTGAATGTTGATGATCGCGAACTTGCCCTGCTGCGCCTGCGCGGTAAATGTCACGGCCAAAGCTAGCACTGGCCACACAAATAGCTTTTTCACAATGAAACTCCTCGACTCAAAAATCATTCTATTCTATCCAATTCGGCTTCAGAAGGTCCGCCCTACCGTGAAGCGGAACATCGCCGAGCGCTCAACGCTATAGGGGAGAACCGCACCAATGGAACTGATGGCGTTGTTGTACGTTGCGGTATTCGGGAAATACGACTTGTCGGCGACGATGGGCGCCTGCAAAGTGCCCTCGAAGCGGTTGGGATTATAAGCCCAATACACGCGGAATGGCGCGTTCACAACCGGCATCAAAACCTGGAGCTCCAGACCCACGGAAGTACGCAGTTGTTGGGAACCGGGCTGGACATAGGCGTTGCCGCTGAAGCCCGCCGACGGGAATTCCTGGTTCAGTTGCGCGATTCGTCCGGCGTTTTCCTTGAGCTGTCCGGGGAACAGCAGCCGGTCGACGCCGGCGTCGGCAAAAAGTGCGAGCGTTACGGGCCCCACGATAGGGATCCGGTACTCGAAGTTTCCAACTACACTAGTGTCGCCGCCGGGAAAGGTGACCTGGTAGGAAGGGACCGTCATGGTGAGCGGAACGCCCTTTTGAGTACGCAGCGTTCCGTCGGTGTTATAAACCTGGATGGTCGCGACATCGCTTGGCAGGTAGACGATCGGGCTGATGGTCCAGATGTTGAAGCCGCGCACATCGTTTTCGCCGCCCATGAAGTAGCGCGAGAAGGGAGGCGCCACCTTGCCTCCGTACCCGGTCAGGAATCGCGCCGAGACATGCATCCCGATCACGTGGCCTTTTTTCAGTCCCGCACGGAAATACTTCGCGTCGAAGGTCGGCTGGATGGTATTGACGTTTCCGCCTAGCGTGCTGCCCGAGAATGCCAGTGAGAAGAATATCTCCCGTCCGCCCGTTGGATTAATGGGATTGTTGATGCTGTTGTAGGTGTACGACGGAGTGATGGTGCTGGTGCGGATTCCGCTCAGCTGATTCGGGCCGCCCACTCCCTCGAAATCGATGAAATCGAAGTAATTGCTGGCTGCGGTGGTCAGCGTCTTGACGTTGGAAATGTTGTAGCCGTACGTTAGTCCCAGACGGGCGAAGCTGCGCTTCAGCGGATACGAAACGAAGACCGTGCCACCGTATCCATTCTGGATGTAGTTCAACAGGTTTTGCGTGCCCAACGAATTGTAATAAGAAATCAGGTTGGTGCCCGCTAGGATGGATGCTTCTTGCGCCTGGTTGTAATCGTACCGCTGCACATACAGCGTGAACCCAGTCTGGACCGCGTGGTCCAGGAAGTAGGGCTCCGTGAAGCCAAAATTGACGGAGCGCAACCGCGTGCCGAGTTGCGAGCTCAGGCTCAACGTCTCGCCCAAACCAAGAAAATTGTTGGTGGAATACGACGCGCCGATAAAACTGCCCGCGATGCCCGATACGCCCCCGTTCAATTGGATCGAGTTCTTGCCGCGTTCCCTCACCTTCAAGGTGAGGTCCACAGTGTTGGTCTTGGTGTCGCGCTTGATATCGGCTGCATCTTCGGCCTTTAGCGGCTCGAAGTAACCGAGTTGGTTCAGACGAAGGATGCTCAATTCCCACAGCCGATTGTTAAAGATCTGGCCTTCGTCGATCAGCAGCTGGCGCCGGATAATTTTGTCGCGCGTGGTCGTGTTACCCGAGAAATCGATGCGCCGGACGAAGAATTGCTTGCCCTCGTCGACAGACAGCGACATGTCCATAAGCCCGCTGTCTGTCATCGGCTCGAACGACGGCTCGGCAACAAAGTCGATGAAGCCGAAGTCGCCGTACAGCTTGCGCATGTTCTCCAAGCCTTTGCGCAATTTCGCCGTGGAGAAAACATCCCCCTTGGCCATTCCGAACAACGGGGTCATCAAGGCTTCCGGCGTTCGGAAAAACTTGACGCCGCTGAAGGTAATGTTGTTCAAGTGATAGAGCTTGCCCTCTTCCAGGTCAACGGTCACATCGGCGGCCGTGCCCGGCTTGTTGGGTTTGATCAAGGGAATGTGCATGCCCTTGCCGCCGGTGGCGCGCATGGTCACCATCGAATCGGTGACACGGGCGGTGAAATAGCCGTGCTCCTGATAGAAAACCTGTACGCGGCTCTTGTCTTCATCCAGCTTGCTCGGATCGTAGGTCTTGGCGAACAAACTCTCGAACAGAATGGAGTGCGGGATGCCGATCGGATGCAGGTTCTTCATCGCGCGGATGACGTCGCGATCGCTGAACACCGTATTGCCCTCGATATCGATGACGCCCACTTTCACCTTCGGCCCTTCATCGATCTTGAACGTAAGCTCGAGCGACGATGGAGGCACGCGCCGGATCTGAGGGTCCACCTTGGCGGCCAAGTGCCCATGCTCCGCCAGCAGATCGATCAGCACGTTCTTGGCGCGCTGCACCTTGTTGGGATCGTACTGCGACTCCACCACCAGGCCGACTTTCTTGTCCTTGTAGCGGTCCAGGATATCCGAGACGCTGACGGACTTGTTGCCCTCGTATTTGATGGTGCGCACCACCGGCCGTTCCACCACAACGAAACGGACGATCCAGCCTTCCTTGCCGGGTTCGCGTTCGATGCGGATGTCGTCAAAACGCTGGCTGTTCCAAAGGGCGATGAAATCCCGGTGCAAACTGTCTTCGCTGAATGGGTCGCCCTTTTTCGAAAAAATCAGCGCCTGCAGAGTGTCCTGACGTACGCGGCGCGCACCACGAAACTCGATAGCTTCAATAACGTTTTGGGGCGGCTGGCCGGGTCGTGCTGCTGGAGGCGCTTCGGGTGCCGGCTGCGCGGGCGCCACCGCGGGCTGCGCAGGCTGTTGGGCCGGCTTAGGCGGCTCCTCCTTACCTAGCGGAACGGTCTCAAAAGGATTCGGCGGTTTGGGCGGCTGTTGCTGTTGAGGGCTTTGTTGATTCTGAGCCGCTGCCTGCTGAACGCCAATGATAGGGAAAATAACTACGGAGCAAAGCATCCAGGCCCGCAGGCAGCCTAGCCTGTGAAACATCATCTAAACGGGGTTCCTTTCCACTCTGCGCGCATCTTTTCTAAACAGCGACTCGCTAAGCCGAGACGGCGCATTCTCCAGACCGGTTTCATCAGGAAGCCTGGGCAGCGCCTAAAATCGAATGTCCTATTTTAGCTGAAGTCGGCGGGGCGAACCAGTGTGCCCTACGGGCGACACAAGGGCGGGTTTCGCACAGAGGGGGACTATTTCGGCATGCAAGAACTGTTTCGCCGCCCGTTTTGGCCTTCTCGCCCACCGTTTGCGATGATTCCAAGGACGTTATTTTGGCCAAGCGACTGGATGGCGTGGCCCATCGCGTCTACCCTGGTGACGTCCAGGCGCGCGACCAGCAGCGTTCCGTCCACCAGGGTAGCCAGGAGACTGGCGTCGGAAGCTGACAGCAATGGCGGGCTATCCAGGATCACGCAGCGGAAAAGGTTGGACAGGTCTATCAGCAACCGCCGGGTTTGCCCCAGGTGCAGCAATTCAAGCGGACTTAGCACCGGCGCGCCGGCCGTCATCACGAACAGGCTGCTGTCCCCGATTCTTTGGATTACCTCGGCAAGCTTGGCTTGACCGAGCAAGTAGTCGCTGAGCCCCGGACCGCGATCGATCTGAAATATGCGATGCAGGCTCGGCCACCGCAAGTCGAAATCGCACAACAGCGTGGGATTGTCCGCCAGTTGTGCTTCGGCCAGAGCCAGATTCGCCGCCGTGAAGGACTTACCTTCCTCTGGAGACGAGCTGGTGACTAATATCGTGCGAATGCCCGGCCCCGCTTTCAGGTGCGCGAGGCTGGTTCGCAACGTCCCAAACTCCTCGCTGGGCGTTTGCAATGGACGCAGCGGATCCAATAGAACAGTATCGGGTGAGGGACGAAACGGAACCGTGCGGACCAGGTCGAAATTAAGAACTGGGGGTTCGGCCAGTGCAGTGCTTGTCGCGGTGGTTCGCGTCATGATTCTCTCCTCGCGGTCCTACAGCTTCGTCGCATAGTAGTGCGCCACCGAGCCGCACATGATGACGATACCGGCCAAACAACCTCCGGACCAGCCCAGCCAGGCCGCGCGCCTGCGCCGCGTGACCACTTCAACCCGTTCAAACAGCGGGATGTTGCCCAATACCGCGATCTGCGAGTACGTTCGAATATCCTTCGCGCTGTGAAGCACCCGGTTCCGCGTTTCCCTGGCGGCCCCAAGGCACAGACCCAAGAGCAAACCGAAACTGGTTCCAATGCCAATCATGAGCGCACGTTTCGGTTGCACCGGTGTTTGAGGCAGCGACGGCGGATCCAGCTGCTCCAGCCGCTCTCCCTGTTGGCGGTTTTGCAACGCGGTGGACATCGCCGAGCTGCTCAAGCGCCTGTCCAGGTCTTCGTAATTCTTCTTGGCGAGGTCGCGGTCACGAATCAGCTCGTCGTATTCCCGGATGCCCACTGGTGTGCTCTCAATGCGCGCCTCGTAGCTTCGGATGGTCCCATCCACTTGCGCGCTCTGTTTGCGGTAGTCCTCCATCTCAAGGTCTTTGGCCTGAATCATCCCCTGCATCCTTTGCGCCTCCGCTTCCAGGTCGCGCTGTTCCCGCAGAAATTGCGCGCTCGGCACTCGCGGAGCCGCTGTTTCAAGCTTCAAAGTCCCCAGCCCAACGATGCTCTCTCGCTGCTTTCTCGACGCCGCCAGCAGATTCACCAGCCGTTGCACGTCCGGATGGTTCTCCTTGTAACGTTCTC
>Ga0210394_10003151_pt1 | contig 21236 bp, 14 predicted proteins | sample IncBWC12MmetaG_FD_160121 | JGI IMG/M metagenome (GOLD analysis project Ga0210394, IMG submission 160121) | Forest soil microbial communities from Barre Woods Harvard Forest LTER site, Petersham, Massachusetts, United States - Inc-BW-C-12-M | ecosystem: Environmental > Terrestrial > Soil >...
AGATCCCAATCTGTGGGCCGCGCCGGGTGGCGATGAGGCGTTGACGCGCCACAGCCGTCTGAAGGACATCAACACCACCAACGTCAGCAAGCTGCAGATGATCTGGTCGCAGTCGAGCGGCACTCTGCGCGGCCATGAGGGCCAGCCGCTGGTAGTGGTGGTCGATGGCAAACCGATGATGTACCTCGAGAGTGGCTGGCCGAACATCGTCCAGGCTCTCGATCTCACCAATCCTGATCAGCCCCAGCAGATCTGGCATTACAACAAGTCCACCGATCGTGACGAGTCCGCAGTGGCCCGCGCCTGCTGCGACACGGTCAATCGTGGCCTCTCGTATGCCGATGGCAAGCTGGTGTTCGCGACTCTCGACGGCTTTGTCGTCGCCCTCGATGCCAAGACGGGCAAAGAGGTTTGGGTCGTTAAGGATGCATGGCCGGACAAGGGCGAGACCATCACGCCCGCGCCGATCATTGCCAACGGCAAAGTCATCATCGGCTTCGGCGGTGATGAGTTCGCGGCCCGCGGTCGTCTCAACGCCTTCAATCTTGCCGATGGCAAGAAGGTGTGGGAGTTCTACGCCACCGGCAGCGACAAGGATGTGGGACTCACGTCCAGCACCAACAAGGCGCATCCCGAGTACGGCACTGCCGGCAAAGACCTCGGCATCAGCACCTATCCGGGTGATGAGTGGAAGCGCGGTGGTGGTGCACAGTGGGGCTTCTACAGCTATGACCCGGAGCTGAAGCTTGTCTACACCTCGTCCGGCAATCCTGGGCTGTGGAGCCCGTCTTATCGCTGCGGCGACAAGACTCAGCAGGAGTGCAACAGCGGCAAGTGGGACAACAAGTGGTCGATGAGCATCTTCGCCCGCAACGTCGATACCGGTGAAGTCGCCTGGGTCTACCAGATGACGCCGTTCGATCAGTGGGACTATGACGGCATCAACGAGAACATGCTCGAAGACCTGAACGTCGACGGCAAGATGCGCAAAGTGCTGATCCACTTTGACCGCAACGGCTTTGCCTATGTGTTGGATCGTAGCGACGGCACGCTGCTGCGTGCGAACAAGTACGTCACCACCAACTGGGCCGAGAAGGTCGACCTCAAGACCGGTCGTCCGGTCAAAGTGTACGAGCACTCACCGTTGCTGCCGAATGGCAACACGCAGGCATGCCCCTCAGCGATGGGTGGCAAGGACCAGCAGCCGTGCGCGATCGACCCGACCGAGCCCGGCATGGCCTATTGCCCGACCAACAACTGGTGCATGGAAGACGAGCCGCAACAGCGTTCACACACCCAGCAGGGCACCGTGTACGTGTTTGCTAACGTCTACATGTATCCGGAAAAGCCGGGCGTCACTGGCAAGTTCAAGAAGTTCAACGTGCTGACCGGTGAGACGGTGTGGGAAATTCCGGATCAATACCCGAACTGGGGTGGCGCGCTTGTCACCGACGGTGGTCTGGCCTTCTACGGCGATCTGCAGGGTAACTTCCGCGCAGTCGATCGTAAGAGCGGCAAGGTCCTGTGGGAGCGTCGTCTGGGTTCGGGCATCATCGGCAACCCGATCGCCTACAAGGTCGGCGGCAAAGAGTACATTACAGTGTGGAGCGGCATCGGTGGCTGGATCGGACTACCGGTTACGGCAGGTCTGGATCTGAGCGACAAGTTCGGCGCAATCGGCGCAACTGCGATGACCAAGGCTGCCAATCTGGACAAGATCCCGCAAGGCGGCACGCTGTATACGTTCCGAGTCGAATAACAATAATTTGAGACTGTTTGGTTGATACTGGCGCCCGATGTCTGCAAAGACATCGGGCGCCTTTATGTTGGGGGCCCCCACACGTCTCCAACGAGACGGTCGGCCAACTCCTACGACCGCATTCGCCGGACACCGATGGGTTGAACGCTTTGGCGTGCGCGGTAGTCTTAGGACAATAGAACTAGAGTAAGAGGGCGAGTTTATGATCAGCACCATCCGCATCGGTTTTCCTGCGCTGCTGCTCGGCGTGTCCGGTGTCGCGCTCGGCGCCGCGCCGATGGCCACGCTGCGCGTGTGCGCCGACCCGGGCAACATGCCGTTTTCGAACGATCGCGGTGAGGGCTACGAGCAGAAGATCGCCGAGGTGATCGCTGAGTCGCTCGGCACCCACGTGCTGTACTACTACCGTCCCGGTATCGAGCGTGGGCTCACGCGCCAGACGCTGGGGACCGATAACTGCGACCTGATGCTTGACCTGCCGGCCGATGCCGAGGGCGTGCTGAGCACCGCGCCGCTGTATCGCTCCACCTTCGTGCTCGCGACGCGCACGGACCGGAATCTTGACTTCAAGAGCCTCGACGATCCGCGGCTCAAGACACTCAAAGTCGGCGTCTATCAGACCTCGGCCATTCGAGAGGCGCTCGATGAGCACGATGTGCGCAGCAATACCGTGGTGCATTACCTGAGCCACGATGCTGACACCAACCCCGAGGACGAGCCGGTCTACCAGGTGCAGCAGGTCGTCGATGGCGCGCTCGATGTCGCGGCCGTCTGGGGACCCTTCGCCGGCTACTACAAGGTCATGAAGCACGCGCCACTGACCGTCACGCCCGTGAACCTGATGGAAGATGACACGCCGCAGGAGTTCGATATGACGCTCGCGGTACGAACGCAGAAGCGCGAGTTCCGCGATCAGATCGAAAACGCCGTCAAGCAGCAGAAGGACAAGATCCACGCCATCCTGGTGCAGTACGGCGTACCGCTCGTGAAATGCGAGGAATGCATCGTCGACGGCGATCTGCCCTCGCATGGCCCATACAAGGAGAAGCCGCAGTACCACGGCCCCGCGATCCAGAATGTCACGATCGCGATGCTCGATGACTGGCTCGCGCATGGCGCCAAGCCGAGCGTCGAGCTCAACAATGCCGTGGTCGCAGGCGATCAGGTGCGTATCAGTTATCTGATCGAGAAGAAGCACGCCGACATCAATGCGCGCGACCCCCAGGGCTACACGCCACTGCTCAATGCGGTCCGTAAGATGTCGATGAGCATGGTGACCTACCTGGTCGAGCACAACGCCGATGTCAGTCGACCCGACGACGACGGCTGGACACCGATCATGACCGCGGCCTGGCTCGACGATGGCGATCTGGTGCAGTTTCTCGCGGCTCACAAGGCCAGCATCAATGCCAAGAATCCCAGCGGTCTGACGCCGCTCGGCGTGGCCTCTGAGTACGGCAAGGACGTGGCGGTCGTGGCGTTGCTCAAGGCCGGCTCCAACGTCAATGAACGCATCGGCAGCGGCTACACGCCATTGATGCTCGCGGTGGCGGGGCATTCGGATCGCTCCACCAAGGCATTGCTCGATCATGGTGCCGATGTCAACGCCCGCAACAGCGGCGGGCTGACGGCACTCATGATCGCGGCCGCATCCAATCAGGCCGAGATGGTGTCGCTGCTGATCAATTCGGGTGCCGACAAGAACGCGAAGGACGAGAACGGCAACACCGCACTCGGCATTGCGCAGTCCAAGGGCAACGATGCAGTGATCAAACTGCTGGGGACGTCTTCCAGCTGACGCGGCCTCGTACGACAGGAACACGTGACTTCATCGGAAGTGCAGAGGAGAGAAGGAAGTGCTACGACAAGGTTTGACAGCTAGCTTCGCGGCACTCGCCCTGGCGGTGAGCTGGACGCAAGCTCATGCCGCCGCCGCCGCGGCTGCGCCCGCTGCCGCCGCGCCTGTCGCTGCGACACCTGCGGCTGCGCCTGCTGCCGGGGCCGCCGGCGCGCAGACACCCATGCAGGTGGAGGCGGCCGCGCCCAAGGGCACTCTCAAGAATCCGTACAGTGACGACCAGAAAGACATCGCGGAGGAGGGACACAAACTGTTCTTCAATTACAGCTGCAATGGCTGCCACGGTGGCACCGGCGGCGGCGGCATGTGCCCGCCTCTGATCAATGATGTCTGGGTCTACAACGGTGACGATGACACTCTGTTTCGCCTCGTGACCATCGGCAGTATCGCGTTGCAGGCAAAGGGCTATACGCGCCGTGGGCGCGAAAACGTCGTGGCGCCAATGCCCCCGTTCGGTGGGCTGATCGCAAGCGCCGATGATCTGTGGAAGATCCTGGCGTTCGTGCGCTCGGCCTACAATGGCGATCCGAAGTACAAGTTCGGCTCGCCGCCGCCGCCGCCGCCGCCGCCGGATGAATGATCCGGGTTCGCATTGCGGGTGTCCCACAACTGTCCCAAGGATGTGGCGCGCTCGACTCTTACTGGCTGCAGAGGTGTTGACTCGCGCTCAGACAGTTTCTTAGAAGATTGATTTGACTGGAGATACGCCTGCCACAAAAGATGGCATAGGGTCTGCAACCGCTGCCATCGCAAACAAGAAATCACGGAGGCAGCCGATATGAAATCAAGAGCTGCAGTTGCCCTGGCCGCCGGCCAGCCGCTGTCGATCGAAGAGGTGCAGGTTGCCGGGCCAAAGGCCGGGGAGGTGCTGGTCAAGATCGTCGCCACCGGTGTCTGCCACACCGACGCGTTCACGCTGTCCGGCAAGGATCCTGAAGGCATGTTTCCGGTGATACTCGGTCACGAGGGCGGCGGCATGGTGCAGGAGGTCGGCGCTGGCGTGAAGAGCGTCAAGGCTGGCGATCACGTGATTCCCCTCTACACGCCCGAGTGCGGCGAGTGCAAATTCTGCAGGTCGGGCAAGACCAATCTGTGTCAGAAGATCCGCGCCACGCAGGGCAAGGGGCTCATGCCTGATGGCACCACGCGGTTCTCCCTCCATGGTGCGCCGGTGCTGCACTACATGGGCTGCAGTACCTTCTCCGAGTACACCGTGCTGCCGGAGATCTCGCTCGCCAGGATCGATCCCGCAGCGCCGCTCGACAAAGTCTGTCTGCTCGGGTGCGGCATCACGACCGGTATCGGTGCAGTGCTCAACACCGCCAAGGTGACCCCGGGCTCGACCGTGGCCGTATTCGGTCTCGGCGGCATCGGGCTCTCGGTCGTGCAGGGCGCGGTCATGGCGAAAGCCGGCCGCATCATCGCGATCGACACCAATCCCGAGAAGTTTTCGATGGCGCGCGCCCTGGGCGCGACCGATTGCGTCAATCCAAAGGCACAGGACGGTCCGGTGCAGCAGCTGATCATCGATATGACCGATGGTGGAGCCGATTACTCGTTCGAGTGCATCGGTAACGTCAATGTCATGCGCGCGGCGCTCGAATGCTGTCACAAGGGCTGGGGTGAATCCGTGATCATCGGCGTCGCCGGCGCCGGTGAGGAAATCCGCACCCGGCCGTTCCAGCTGGTTACGGGTCGGGTCTGGCGCGGCTCGGCTTTTGGCGGTGTGAAGGGACGCACACAGCTGCCCGGTTATGTCGATCGCTACATGCGCGGCGAGATCAAGATCGATGAAATGATCACCGAGGTGTTGCCGCTCGATGAGATCAACAAGGCCTTCGACCTCATGCACGAGGGCAAGGTCATACGTTCGGTAATCCGCTTTTAAACCGCATTTGATATGCCCCAACGCGGTGCGCATGCGGTCTCCAGGGCGGGCGCTATCGGCCCCTGTCAGGCTCCTGTAAGATGTGGCCGGGCCGCTGTTTCCGCAGGAAACAGCCCTTTTGCCCCCGTCGATAACAATAAAGCCGGAATGCGCACGCGCATCGGCAGCAGCGGAAAAGCGGAGGGGAACATGCGTTTGAGACTGGATAGTCAAGGCCATGCCCGACTGGTTGAATCGACCGTCAAGGGCATCGCCGAGGTCAGCACGATCGGACAGGTCGTGCGCCGATCCTGGAGCCGCTGTCTCTCAACCTACTCACTCGACCCCTCACAGATCAAGAAGCCGGTCATCGTTGAGCGCATTGAGCTCGAGGCACGCTGCGAGCGCATGGGCGTCGTGCTGCCGATTGCGCGAATCGAGATGCTCGGTCTGTCGCGGCAGATGGCGCACACGCAGTACGGCATCATGCTCACGGACCAGGATGGCATCATCCTGAGCTACGTGGGCGATCCCGCATTCTCGCTGACCGCGCGTCGCAGTGGTTTTCGCGAGGGTGCGATCTGGAGCGAGCAGGAGCTCGGCACCAACGGCATGGGCACCTGCCTCATGACGCGCCAGCCGATCGTCATTCATCGCTCCGACCACTTTCTGGTGCAGAACACCGACCTGACCTGCTCGGCGGCGCCGATTTTCGACATGCATGGCCGCGTGACCGCGGCGCTGGACATCTCAGGCTGCTCGACCGGAGCGCAGACGCACACGCTGGCGCTGGTCGAGATCGCGGCGCAGAACATCGAGAATCGCGCGCTGCTGCACGCCTGCAAGCCATACTTCGCGCTGCGCTTTCATCGCTGCGCCGAATTTGTCAGCACTCCGGGCGAGGGCGTGCTGGCGTTCGATGAGGGTGGCACCATCATGGGCGCGAATCGGCACGCGCTTGAAATGCTCGGTTACTCGGATCACAACTCGCTGTGCGGGCACGCGGTCGGGACGGTGATCGATGCGCCGCTCGCCTCGTTGCTGCAATTGAGCATGCGTCACGGCTTCAAGCCCGAAGCGATGGCGACACGCAATGGGCATCGGAGCCTGTTCGCGGTGGTGCAGCCGCCGGCCGATGAATTCCGCCAGGTGCCGAAATCGGTAATCGTCGGCACGCGCGGTTCGTCCGATGTGCTCGACATCATGGAGCCGTCCGACCCGGTGATGATGCGCAACGTGCAGACCCTGCGCCGCATCCTCAATCGCGACATCTCGGTGCTGCTGCTCGGCGAGACCGGCACCGGTAAGGGTTACCTGGCCAAGGCCATTCACAACGCCAGCCGGCGCGCCGACAAGCCGTTCGTGGCCGTCAACTGCGCCGCGATTCCGGAGCTGCTGATCGAGAGCGAGCTGTTCGGATACAAAGCCGGCGCATTCACGGGCGCGGCGCGCGAAGGCAACATCGGCCGCGTGCTTCAGGCCAACGGCGGTACGGTGTTCCTCGATGAGATTGGCGACATGCCGATGCCGCTGCAGGCCCGGCTGCTGACGGTGATCGAGGAGCGCGAAGTGGTGCCGCTCGGCGGCAGCAAGCCGGTCGCGGTGGATATCCGCGTCATCAGCGCGACGCATCGTAATCCCGCCGAAATGATCGCGCGCGGCCTGTTCCGCGACGATCTGTACTACCGGCTCAACGGCATTTCGCTCACTTTGCCGCCGTTGCGGGAACGCCAGGACGCCGCCGATATCGTACGATGTCTGCTGCGCATCGAGGCCGGTGAGCGCACGCCGGTGCAGATCGACGAGGCGCTGGTGCAGCGCCTGGCGCGCTATCCGTGGCCGGGGAATCTGCGGCAGCTGCGCAACGTCCTGTGCACGATGCTGGCGCTGCGCGAATCGGATTATCTGACACTCGAGGATTTCGACGAGAGCTGGCTCGCCAGCGGCGGCGGCGGCATGAGGCCGCAGCCCGAAGCCGAGGCATCGCCCGTGGTCGATCAGGACGACGGCAATGTGCTCAGCAGCGCCGAGTGCGACGCGCTGCGGCGGACCCTCGAAGCGTGCAACTGGAACGTCAGCGCCGTGGCGGTGCGGTTGAACCTGAGCCGCAAGACGGTCTATCGCAAGATGCATCGTCACGGACTCGTCCGCCCCGAGATCGGCCGCCCCCCGCAACACGGGAGCGGTGACGAGGGGCCGGTTTATGGAGAAGATGCAATCAGCAACAATCGGTTTCACGACGGCGCGCCAGCCGTCATCAGCGATCGGAGGTAAAAATGGCAATTTCACTTCACCCGTCGATTGACAACGGCTTCAAGAAAGCTGCACCGAACTTTCAGGGTGGGACCCTCACCTGCAAGTGCGCGCAGAATCCGGTGAAAGTCGCCGTCAAGGCACAGACCGCTCACAACCACGCCTGCGGCTGCTCCAAGTGCTGGAAGCCGGCGGGCGCGATCTTTTCGGTCATCGCTGTCGTCGGCAAAGACAAGGTCAGCGTGCTGCAGAACGGTGACAAGCTCGCCGTGGTGGATCCGAAAGCCGCCATTCAGCGCCATGCCTGCAAGGGCTGCGGCGTGCACATGTACGGCCGCATCGAGAACACCGGCCACCCGTTCTACGGGCTGGACTTCGTCCACACCGAGCTGTCGTCGGAGCAGGGCTGGTGCGAACCGCAGTTCGCGGCATTCGTGTCCTCGATCATCGAGCAGGGCTTTGATCCGAAGCGCATGGGGGAAGTGCGCGCACGGTTCAGGGAGCTGGGACTCGAGCCCTACGACTGCCTGAGCCCGCCGCTCATGGACGCCATCGCAACGCACGTTGGCAAGGCCTCCGGCGCGCTCAAGGCCTGATCGCTACGGCTGGCAAGCTCTTTCACCTGTGAGATGCCCCGGGCTCTGCCGATTCGCGGCAGCGCCCGGGGTCCCGCATGAGTCTTCCAACCGCGCTGCTCGATTCGCAGGCATGGCTCGCGCCCCGGCAATCGCGGCGCCGCGTCGGTATCAGCCTGAAGCTCCGGCTGAGCCTGCTGATCACCCTGTTGATCGCGCTGATGATGCTGGCGGGGGGCGCCTACATCGTGCGGGAAGCGCGGCAGGATATCCGGGACGAAGTGCGCTCCACCATGAACCTGACGGGCCACTTTCTCGATGCCCAGCTCGCGCTGCTGCAGGACCGGGGTCTGCAGCTCAAGCAGCTGCGCGACATACGGCATCTCGAAGTCAATTTCTATGACGATCGCGGCGCGCTGATCGACACCAACGAGGCGCACGGTGAGCGCAAACCCGCGGCGCCGGCCTGGTTCGTCTGGATGGTCAGGGTCTCGACGCTGCCGATGGAAGCGAGCCGGCGCATGGTGATGGTCAACGGCGTGACCGTGGGCCAGTTGGTCATCCAGCCCGACCCGACCTACGAGATCGATGAGATCTGGGACACCTCGAGCGGCCTGCTGCTATTGCTGTTCGTGTTCTGCGTGCTGGTGAATGCGCTGGTGTGGTGGGCGGTGTCGCATGCCTTGCGGCCGGTCGAATACATTCTCGGCGCGCTGGGGCGTATCGAGCGTGGCCAGCTCGATGCGCGGCTACCGGCGTTCGGACTGGCTGAATTGTCGCGTATCAGTGTCGGCTTCAACCACATGGCTGCAACGCTCGAGCGCAGCCTGGCCGAGAATCACTCGCTGACGCGCCGCCTGATGCAGATGCAGGAGGAAGAGCGCGAGCATCTGGCGCGCGAGCTGCACGATGAAATCGGCCAGTGCGTTACCGCCATCCATGCGGATGCGGTGGCGATCCGCAATCGCGGCGGCGCCGCCGTGCACGAGAGCGCGCAGTCGATCGTCGAAGCCATCGGCCGCATCAAGCAGATGGTGCGCAGCATGCTCAAGCGCCTGCATCCGGGCGCGCTCGAGAGCCTCGGGCTCGGCGCCGCGCTGCGCGAGCTCACCGGCGCCTTTCGGCAACGGCACCCGCAGGTGTCCTGCACCCTGTCGATGGCGCAGGAAAGCAGCGCACTGCAGGGAGAGCTCGGCATCACGCTGTATCGCATCGTGCAGGAATGCCTCACCAACATTTCGCGCCATGCCGAAGCGGTCAACGTTGAGATCAGCGTGTCACAGGAGCCGATACGCGTGGAACTCTCGGTACACGACGATGGCCGCGGCTTCGATCCGGCCTCGGCCGCACGCGGCTTCGGCTTGATCGGCATTCGCGAGCGCGTCAAGGCGCTCGGCGGAAGCTGTTGCATCGAGAGCGCGAGCGGACGCGGTACCACGATCGTGGCGCAGATGCCGCTGCACGCCCGGAGCGCTCGGCAATGAATGCCGTGCCGATCACGCTGATGCTGGTGGACGATCACGCCATCGTCCGCTCGGGGTTCCGGCGATTGCTCGAGCAGGAGCCGCAGCTGCAGATCGTCGCCGAGGCTGATAACGGTGAGCGCGCCTACGCGCTTTACGTCAGGGAGACGCCCGATGTCGTGGTGATCGATCTGTCGATGCCCGGCATGAGCGGCTTCGAGACCATTCGGCGCATCGTGGCGCGCGAGCCGACGGCGCGCATCCTGGTGTTCAGCATGCACGAGGACGCGATGCGCGCCGAGCGCGCGATTCAGCTCGGCGCACGTGGCTATGTCACCAAGAGCAGCGCGCCTGACGTGCTGGCCAGGGCGATCGTGGAAGTGGCCGCGGGCAGGCTGTTCCTGAGCGCCGATGTCGCCCAGGCGATCGCGCAGTCGAAAATCGCGGGCGAGGACAATCCGCTGAAGCAGCTGAGCGCGCGCGAATTCGAAATCTTTCGCCTGCTGGTGGCGGGACATGGCGCGACCGATATCGCCGATATCCTCAACCTGAGCGCCAAGACCGTGGCCAACAATCGCACCCTCATCAATCAGAAATTGCGCACTTCGGGCGATGTCGAGCTGGTGCTGCTCGCCCTGCGCCACAACCTGGTCTAGTCCAAATCGCTCGGGAGGTCGTGGCGCCGCCGGGACAGCGCCTGTGGCGCTTTCGTCCCACGTTGTAGAGCAGGGCGCCGGCAGCTATGTCATAAGCGCCCCATGTAGCAGTAAAACAACATATTATTGCTACGGGAAATAGCGGTTTTGTGCTTTAATGCTACTTGTCTGACTTGGCATATCGCTTGCCTTTGTAATTGGCGGGTGCGCGGGGTCGCGCCAAGCGGACGGCAAGTCCGCGAACTAGCGACACTACATTGATAACGAAACCTAGGAAGGAGCAGCCGATGAATCATTTCTCACGAAAGTTGTACCCGCTCGCCTCGATTGCGGCGGGTGTGTGCACACTGGCCGTAGCGCTGCCGGCTATGGCAGTGGACCTGAAGACGCCGGATGGAGCATGGACGTTTTCCATCGACGGCAACGTCAACGTTGACTACATCTACACCCATTGCGAGTCCTCGCCGCATGCGATCGCAGACGTCGGCGGCGCGTGCACTGCCACGGCCAGCGGCAGCAGCGTTTCCAACGTCGGCAATGGCCTGCTGCCGGCGGCCTTCAGCTTTGGCGTGGCCACGACGCAGAATGGCATCGATCTGGCGGCGCACTTGGGTCTGTATCCGGGCATCGACACCAATGACGGCGGCAGCCCCAATCTGCAGCAGACGGCGGGCGGGACGACCAACGTCGCCCTCGGCACCACCGGACTGGACGTTCGCCAGGTCTACATGACCTTCGGCAACAAGCAGATGGGTACCTTCACCCTCGGTCGTAACTTCGGCCTGTTCGGCTTCGATGCCATCGTCAACGACATGACCCTCCTGGGTGTGGGCGTCGGCGGCAGCATGTCGGGCGCCAATCCGGCCAATACGTCGCTGGGTTCGATCGGCTACGGCTACATCTACACCGATACCTATGCGCAGATGAACTACACCACGCCGGATTACAGCGGCGCGAATCTGACCATCGGTATCTTCGATCCGGTCAATTCCCTGACCGAGCCCGGCTCGGCCGCCGGCAAGACTGCCCCTGGCTTCCACGGCAAGATCGCCTGGAAGGGTGACTTCGCTGGCACCAAGGTGTCACTCTCGGCCACCGGGATTACACAGGAGCAGAAGTACAACCTGACCGCCACGACCTCCGGCAGCTACCAGAGCACCGGCGGGGACGTGTTCGCGAAGGTCGATATGGGCGGCTTGTCGCTGATGGCCTCCGGCTACTACGGCCGGGGCATGGGCATCACCGGCCTGTTCCTGCTGGCTGACGACGGCGTCGGCGATCCGCGCCCGTCCTATGGCTACCTGCTGCAGGGCACGTACACGATCGATCAGCTGAAGCTCGGCATCAACTACGGCGTGAGCCGCTTGGCGTTCGCCAACGACGCCGATCGGGCCGCCGATTTCGCCAGCGGTGGCGCGCACCTGGTGTCCGAGAATGCGAAGGTAACCGGTGGTGTGTACTACAACCTCACCAAGAACCTGACGCTGCTCGGAGAAGTGAGCTGGGCGCAGACCACAGCGCACTTTGCAAGCGACGTCAACAACAACTCGAGTGTGGGCGGCAACTTCGGCGTGTTCCTGGCGTTCTAAGCCCTTCACGCAGAGTTGATCTGATCAAGGCCGGCGCCGAAAGGTGCCGGCCTCTTTATTGTTGGCGCAACGGATGAGACGTTGCAACGTGCAACCCTCGGGTTGACGTCGTTCAGCCAGGCCGCAGCCATCGCGCCGCCAGGGGCGGGACCAGCAACAGGCTGACCAGCGTCGAAGACACCAGTCCGCCCAGGATCACGACCGCCATCGGTCCCTCGATTTCATGCCCGGGCTGATGCAGCTGCACGGCGACCGGCAGCAACGCGAGGCCGGTGAGCAACGCGGTGAGCAGAACGGGTGTCAGCCGCTCCTCGGCACCGCGCAAAGCTGTTTCGAGATTCCAGTTGCAACTCTCTGATCGCACGAGATGATCGTAATGCGATATCAGCAGGATCGTGTTGCGGGCGGCCATGCCGAACAACGTCACGAAGCCGACCATCGCGCCGAGTGACAGCGCGCCGCCCGTGAGGGCAACCGCGGCCACGCCGCCGATCAGCGTGCTCGGTAGCGCCACCACGACCAGCAGTACGTGGCGGGCATGGCCGAAGGCCAGTGCCAGCAGCAGCACGATCAAGATCAGCGCGGCCGCCGAATGCAGCATCAGCTCGCGCGCTGCGGCCGCTTGTGCCTGCGCGGCGCCGCCGTAGCGCAGGTAGACGCCGGCCGGAAGCTTCACTTGTGCGTCGATGGCGCGGCGCGCCGCCTCGGCGAACCCTCGCTGATCCGAGGTACGCGGATTGACCTCGACCACCTGGCGGCGCAGCCCATCCTCGTGATCGATCAGGCTGCGTGCCGACACCAGCTGCAGATCGGCGACCATCGACAGCGGTACGATGGCGCCGCCGCTGCCCCGCAGGAGCAGCGCGCCGATGCTCTGGGGCGATGTGTCGGCATGGGCGATGCGCACGGTGACCGGCACGCTGCGATCGGCCTGGTTGAGCTGCGCGACCTGGGTGCCGTGGTAGGCCGCGTTCACGATCTGCAGCACGTCGGCGGCCTGCAGCCCATAGAGCGCCAGCTGATCCGGTTTGAGCCCCAGGTGCAGCTCGGGCTGGCGCGGTGGCACCTTGAGACGGACGTTGCCGCTCCCGGGCAGGCGGCCCAGCACCTCCGCGATCCTTGCGGCGACATCGTCGTCGGCGTCGAGATCCGAGCCGAACACGCTGACGAAAAAGGCCGCGGACTCTCCCGACAGAGTCTCGCCGATCCGCTCGACCAGCACCGAATAGATTTCGACCAGCTGGTTCGGGAAGGCGCTGAAGGTATCGCGGATGCGTTGCTCGATTTGCGCGGCGCCATAGCCCTTGCTCGGATCGATCTGCACTTCGAACTCGCTCTTGTTCGGTGCATCCGGATCCTGGCCGTTTTCGGCGCGGCCGATCTGTTCGGCCACGCTCTTGACGCCCGGGATCGCTGCCAGCCGCTCCGAGATGCGCGCCCCAACGCGCGCGGTTTCAGTCAGGGAAATGCCCGGCCGCAGCGATGCATGCGCGATCAGGTAGTCCTCGCGAAAATCCGGCAGCAGGCGCGCGCCGAGCAGCGGCATCAGCACGATGCCGGCAACGCCGGTCACCAGCAGCAGCGCCAGCACGACGCGCGGGTGCGCATGCAGGGTACCGACGGCGCGCTGCTGGACGCGCTTGCAGTAGCGCAGAAAGCTGCTTTCCTCGCGCGGGGTATACCGGCTCATGACCAGGGCGCACAGCGCCGGCGTGGCGCTCATCGCCACCAGCAGCGAGATGCCGACCGCGAGCAGAAAGGCGATCGACAGCGGGCGGAAGAATGAGCCCTGCAGTCCCGAGAGCATCAGGATCGGCAGAAACGCCACCACCACCGCGACCGTGGCGTAGAACACCGGCTGGCGTACTTCGAGCGATGCGCTGACGAAAAGATTGCGGATATCGGCGATCCCCGGCGCGCCGCGGCGCCGGCGCGTGATGTTCTCGACATCGATGACGGCATCGTCGACCACCACGCCGAGTGCCACCACCAGACCGCCGAGAGTCATGGTGTTGAGCGTGATGCCGAGGCTCATCAGGATCCAGATCGTGGCCAGCAGCGACAGCGGAATCGAGCTGAAGGACACCAGCGCGCCGCGCCAGTCGCGCAGCGCCAGCAGCAACAGCGTCACTACCAGCACCGCGCCGATCAACAGCGAATTGCGCAACTTCGCGATCGCAGCCTCGATGAAGCTCGCGGGTCGCAGCAGCGCCGGATGGTAGTAGACACCGCGCTGCGCCAGCGTCGGTGCCAGCGTGTCGAGTCGCTGCTCGAGCGCGTGCGTCACCTCGAGCGTGTTGGCGCCATACTGGGTCGAGGTCTCGATCAGAATGCCGGGCTGCGCACCGATCATGGCATCGCCAAAGCGCGGTTCACTGCCGTCGCTCACGGTCGCCACATCCGCCAAGCGCACCGGCAACCCCTTGGGTCGCGCGAGAATCGCCTGCGACAGATCCTCGACCGAGGTGCCGGCCGCCTGGGCCTGCAGCACGATGCGTTGGTTTGGCGTCTCCACGTAACCGCCGCCGATCAGCTCGGTGCCGCGGCGCGCGGCGGTGTAGACATCCTCGAGCGTGAGTCCCGCCGCCGACAGTTTGAAAGGATCAACCAGCACCTGGCGTTCGCGCGATTCGCCGCCGAAGATCTGCGCCTGGGCCACGCCGGGCACCGCAAGAATCTGCGGTTGCAAGGTCCAGCGCACCAGGTCGCGCAATTCGATCGGCGACAGCCGATCGCTCGTGAAACCGAAGTGCACCAGGTACTCCATCGAGGAGCTCAGCGGCGAGAGCAGCGGTGGGCCGGTGCCCGTCGGCAGCAGGCCGCTGGATTCCGATAGACGCTCGGTGACCAGCTGGCGCTGGCGGTACGGATCGCCGCCGCGCGTGAATACCACCTGGATCGCCGACAATCCCTGGCTCGAGGTCGACCGCACCCCCTCGACGTTGGCGGTGCCGGCCAGCAGTCCCTCGAGCGGCCGTGTGACCAGCGCCTCGACCTGCGTGGCGTCCAGGCCTGGCGCCTCGGCCTGCACCAGCACATGGGGCGGGGCGAAGTCCGGAAACACATCGAACTGCGCGTTGAGCAGTGTCGCGGCGCCCAGCAGCGCCACGAGGATGGACAGGGCGGTGACGATTCGAGGATGCGCCAGCGACGCGCGGACGATGTAGGCCAGCATGAGCTAGTCGTGGTCCTGTTCCTCGGCCGAGAAAGTGCCGAGACCCTGAAGCGACCACAGCACGCCGGCGCCGTTGGCGACGATCAGATCGTCGTCGTCGACTCCCTGGACGAGCCAGGCATCGCCGGCGGCCTGCAGCAGTTTCACGGGCACCGGCGCGTATTGCAGCTTGGCGCCCTTGCCCGGGTTTTCAAGCTGCCGATAGACGTAGACGCCCTTTTCGCCGTAGAGCAGCGCAGCATTTGGAACCATCACACCGCTGCTGGCGCCGCCGCGCAGCGACACCAGCAGGCGCGCCCCCGCACCGAGCCCGCTCGGCGGATGATCGATCTGCAGCAGCAGCCCCACGCTCTGCGAATCGGCCGCGCTGCGCGGCAGCGGACCCAGGACGCGGGCGGCTATCGGCGCGCCATCCACGCTTACCGTGGCTGTCTGCGGTACGGTGCCGAGCCGCACGCGACCCGGCAGGTCGGCGCGCAGCAGCGCTGCCCGGCCGCTCGAGAGGGCATCGATCAGCGCAGCGCGCTGCTGACCCGACACTCTGGCGAGCGGTCCCCATTGCAGCGCGAAGGCCGAGCTCGCGATCTGCGCCTGCGTCTGAGCTTCGATCTCGGCGGCCTGGGCGTTCTCGACGGCGCGCAACGAGGCGTCGGCTCCGCCCTTGTAAAGCAGCGACAGACGTTGCGCCTCGGTACTCGCGGCACGCTCGGCCGCCCGAGTACTCGCCAGGTGCCCGGCGTCGCCGATCAGTGCGGCAACGTCGAGTACTTCGCCATAGGCGTCGATGCGCTCGGCGGCGCTGGCTTTGAGCGGATGAACGACTGTGATGCCCACCGCCTGCTGCTGCGCGCGCGTGAGCTCGGGCGGCACCGTGTGGGTGGCGGCGGCCGCCGGTGCATCATCCTCATCGTTGGTCCATGCGGGCCCGCACAGCAGCGACGCGGCGAGCAACAGGTAGAGCCGTGAAAGGATTCGCGACATGGTCACTCCGTGCGCCACTTCAGTGGCAGCTCGCGTTCCGGCCCCTCGAGCGGGCGGCGATAGGCGTTTTCGAGCGCGGCGAATGCGTTCTGGGCTTCGTAGGCGGCCTCGAGCGTCAGCAGCTGCGCTTCGACCGTGGCCGCCGCCGCCGACAGGCTGCTTGCGCGGTCGGAGGCGCCGGCCTCGAGCGCGCGCCGCTCCGCCTCGCTCTGGTGCTGCGCGGTGACCGCCATGGCCGCGGCGTTCTGCCACGCTTCGCGCGCGCGCGGCCAGCCGCGCTCGGCGCGATCGATCTGGCTGAACAATTCTGCCTGCACGGCTTCGAGGTGCTTACCGGCCAGCGCGCGACGCGCGACCGCTTCCCCGATCGGTCCCTCGTTGCGGTTGAACAGCGGCAGCTCGAAGCTCACACCGAGCTCGTTGTCGTGCAGGGTCTCGTTGAGCCGGTTCTCGCGCACGCCGCCCTTGTCCCAGGCGTAACCGGGCTCGATGTGAAAGGCCGGCCAGCGGCGCGCGACCTCGCTGCGCAAGGCGCTGTCGGCCAGATCGTATTCTCGCAGCGTGCGCACCAGGTCCGGCCGCGCGATCAGTGCCTCGGTGCGGTCGTCCTCCGAGACCGCGGGCGTCAGTGCGGCGATGTCCGACCATTCGGGCCATTGCAGCGGCACGCCGTCGAGCGCCGAGGCCGGTACGCCGACGGCAGCGGCCAGCCTCGCCTGTGCATCGAGGCTGCGCGTGCGGGCCTGGTCGAGCCGCTGCTGGGCGGCCGCCAGCTCGATGGAGGCGCGCGGCGTCTCGAGCGGGCTGACCTCGCCGGCCTGCGCACGCGCCTGCGCTGAACCGAGCAGTCCCTGGCGATCCTTGACGAGCTGCTCGAGCAGCGCGCTTTGGTCCTGCGCGTATATCGCATCAAGCAGCGCCTGGCGCAGTTCGGCGCGCACCTGCCAGATCGATTCCGCGACATCCGACTGCGCGGCCTGCGTTTCGAGCGCCGCACTTTCCCGCACTCGCGCGCGCTCGCCCGGACGTGGCAGCAGAAAATCGAGCGACAGGCCGTAGAGCCAGCCGACGCCGCCGGCCGCGGCCGCGACATATTCATCGAACAGATTCAATGTCGGATTGGGACGCTGCGCGGCGGTACGCTCACCGGCCGCGACCGCCGTGGCGCGCGCGCGGGCCTCGGACAAGGCCGGGTTGAGCTCGAGCGCCAGCTCGAGCCATTGGGCGCGATTCCAGCCGGCCGAGGCGAGCGGGGCAGCGGTAAGCACATGGTCGAGTTGCCGCGATTGAAAAGCGCGGGCGGTCCTGGCCGGGTCAGGTCGCGGCTGCGAGGGCACGGACACGCAGGCGATCGGCACGGTGGCACAGACCGCGACCAGGCTCCACCTCGTTACACCACCTGGCATGTCTCGTTCGGTCCCCCCGCCCCAATGAAAACGAATGCTGCATGGGGTGCCGTGCGCTGGCAATGGGTCGTCCGCGACACACCCGGACGCCGGCGTGGAAGGGGTAAACTTGAGCCGTAATGCACGGAATTGCGGCATGAAGGCACTGGTCCTGGGCGCAGCGGCGGGTGGGGGATTTCCTCAGTGGAATTCCAACGCCGCGGCCTGCAATCGGGCACGTCGGGGGGATCCGGCGGCTCCGGCCCGCACCCAGGCATCGCTGGCCGTCAGTGCCGATGAGCAGCACTGGTTTCTCTGCAATGCCTCCCCGGATCTGCGCCAGCAGATCGAGGCAACCCCCGAGCTGCACCCACGCCACGGATTGCGATCCTCACCGATCGCCGGCGTGCTGCTCACGGGTGGCGATGTCGATGCGATCGCGGGTCTGCTGACCCTGCGCGAGCGTCAGCCACTGACCGTGTATGCCACCGCCAAGGTGCATGCCGTGCTCAGGGCGAACTCAATCTTCGATGTGCTGGCAGCGGATGTAGTCCGGCGCGAGGTGCTGACCCTGGAGCAGTCGCTGCCGTTGAAGCTGCCTGACGGCAGCCCCAGCGGTCTCACCGTGCGTTGCTTTGCCGTACCGGGGAAGGTGCCGCTCTACCTCGAAGCGCCCGAAGGCGCGCCACCGATCGTGCTGGGCGAGGATACTGTCGGTCTCGAGATTTCCGACGCGCGCTCGCGCCTGTTTTTCATTCCGGGGTGCGCGATCATGACCGATACGCTGCTGCAGCGGCTGCGCGGTGCCGATCTGGTGCTGTTCGACGGTACGCTGTGGCGGGATGACGAGATGATCCGCGACGGGCTCGGCAGCAAGAGCGGCCGTCGTATGGGACATATGAGCCTGAGCGGCGCCGAAGGCACGATCGCCGCTTTCAATGCGCTCGGCGTCAAGCGCAAGGTGCTGGTCCATATCAACAACTCCAACCCCGTGCTGCTCGAGGACTCCAGCGAACGCGCCGAGCTGGAGGCCGCCGGTTGGGAAGTGGCGCATGACGGCATGAGGCTATCGCTATGAGCCTGGAAGCACCGCAGACACCGCGTTCACCGGAGCAGCTCGAAGCCGAGCTGCGGCATATCGGCGCGACGCGCTATCACATCCTGCATCCGTTTCATCGGCTGCTGCATGGTGGCCAGCTCAATCGAGGACAGGTGCAGGCCTGGGCGCTGAACCGCTACTACTATCAGAGCCGCATACCCGCCAAGGACGCAACGCTGCTGGCGCGCCTGCCGAGCGCGGAGCTGCGCCGCGCCTGGCGCAGCCGCATCGAAGATCACGACGGCACCGGCCCCGGCACCGGCGGCATCGCGCGCTGGCTGCAACTCGCCACGGGCGTCGGGCTCGATAAGGAGTACGTGGAGTCGACGCGCGGACTGCTGCCCGGCACGCGCTTCGCCGTGGACGCCTACGTCAACTTCGTGCGCGACCGCAGCATTCTCGAAGCGATTGCCTCGTCGCTCACGGAACTGTTCTCGCCGACCATCATCTCCGAGCGTGTCTCGGGCATGCTGCGCAATTATGATTTCGTGACCCCGGAAACGCTGGCGTATTTCACGCCGCGGCTGACACAGGCGCCACGCGACAGCGATTTTGCGCTGGCCTACGTCAGGGCCAATGCACGCACGCCCGAGCAGCAGGAGGCCGTGCTGGCGGCGCTGCGTTTCAAATGCGAGGTGCTCTGGTCGCAGCTCGATGCGCTGCATTTCGCCTATGTCGAGCCCGGGCTGATACCGCCCGGCGCCTTCGTGCCGGAAACACCGGAGCGCGTCGGCAAGCGCGCATAGTCCCGGCGGCGGCGCCCGTCTAAGCCATGAGCTCGACGCATTGTTGAGTCGTCCAGGCCGGCGGTTCCAGGCTGACGGCGACGCAACGCTCGGTGAATTCCGGAGCAGCCACACTGCGTATGCGTTCGGGGTCGTAGATGATCCCCTCGAGCTTCTGCACGCGCTCGTGCAGCGAGCCCTCGACGCCCCCGGGACGGTTGTAGCCGTAAAACCCGGCATCGAACGCGCGCGGCAGGCACGGATAAGCAATCGCAAGGCGGCTCTGCTCCTGGATGCGACGCAGGAGGCCATCCTGCTCGACGAACCCCAGGCTGATCCGGCTGTTCGGAAAGTGGCGCCGCAGGTAGCGCTTCGGAGTTCGCATGTACTGCAGATTGACGTGCGGTGCGATGAACTGCCGCAGCACGCGACGGTCGAAACAGACACCGTAAGAGCAGTAGTCGCCGTTGTTCAGGTAGTACGCTTCGGGATTGCCTGACAATTGATGCTGCCGGTTCGGGTTCTTGACGGCGATCGAACAGAACAGCTCGCCCGCTGCCGCGTGCACGGCCCGATGCCAGAGAAAAAAATCTCTGGCGACCATGACATCCTCTTCTACGAGGTACACGAATCGGCGCGCGACCGCGGCCGCCTGCAGATAACCCAGCAGCACATTGGCGCTCTGCTTGGTACGGCGGTACGGACAGGGGACCGGAAAATCGATCCTGACGTCCGGCAGCCGATCCGCAAAGGCACGGATGACCTCGAGATTGTTGATGTTGTAGCCGGTGTCCGGCCTGATGAGAATGCTGAGGTCAGCGATGCCCTTGGCTTGTGAAAGATTGGACAGACAGTGCCACAGGAATTCCGGGCGCTGCCAGCAAGGAATGAGCACCACGTCCCTGCTGCCAGGCGGAGTGGCGACGTTCGCCTGGCTCGACTCCGAGACCGCCCGTCTGAAGCGCCACCAACGCTGTATCCGCCGCAACATCGTTTGGACGTCCTGTCGCTTTGCACCGTAAAGTTAAGCGAGTGATGCCGAGCAATCAAGCGCTGAGCAAGGCCGATGCGGAACGCACTAGCCAGTTTCCCATCCGCCCCCCAATGCGCGATAGAGCGCCACCAGATCCTCACTGACCGCGGTTTCGCTCTGCGCCAGCGACAACTGGTTCTGTTGCAACGTGCGCTCGGCGTCGAGCACTTCGATGAAGCTGGCGACTCCGCTGCGATAGCGCTCTCGGGTCAGATCGAGCGCGTCGCGATTCTGCGCGACCGCGTTCTGCAGCCAGGCGTGCCGATCCTGATCGGCGTCGTAGGCGGCGCGCGCATTCCCGACCTCCTGCAACGCATTGAGGACGGTATTTGCATAGGAGACCGCGGCTTCTTTTTCCCGAACGCGCTGCAGCGACACGGTCTGCCAGCGACCGCGATCGAATACAGGCAGCTCGAGCGTGGGCCCGAGCGAGAAGAAGCGGCTGGCCCATTCAGTGAGCTCGCCCGTGGTCTCCGATTGTACGCCGCCCGCACCGGTGAGCGTGATGCGCGGGTACAGTCCGGCGACTGCGACGCCGATCTGCGCCGTGGCGGCGTGCAGATCGGCCTCCGCCTTGAGGATATCTGGGCGGCGACGCGCGAGCGATGCGGGAAGTCCGATGGGTACGCTGGCGGGCACGGCCGGAATCGGGGCGACGCTTTCGAGCTCCGCGCGCAGCGCGTCGGGCTCCCGTCCGAGCAGACGGCTCAGCTGGTTGATGTCCTGTGTCATTGCGAGATCGAAGGCCGGCAGCTGCGACTGCGTGGCGCTGAGCTCGGCAGCCGCCTCAACCACGTCGACTTCGCTCGCGAGTCCCG